>RBWB01583366.1_pt1 | contig 12151 bp, 11 predicted proteins | sample 2014201 | NCBI WGS metagenome assembly RBWB01 (sample SAMN10133834, study PRJNA383868) | Human oral metagenome, whole genome shotgun sequencing project. | isolation source: supragingival plaque isolated from 88 juvenile twins | host: Homo sapiens | place: Australia
TGGCAAAAACGTAACCGGTTTTCGGATAACGTTGCGGACGCAGGCCGTGGATACCTGAAGCATTAGGAATATCAATGATTTTATCGGTTTTCATCACATCCAAGCGGATACGGCAAACACGGGTGTTTGCTTTATCGTTGGCGTAAGCATAACGGCCATCGTAAGTTTGGTCGGTGAAAGACAAGTGTGGGTGGTGCAAGTCGCCGTTAGGGTAGCAACGCAAACCGCTGTCTTGCAAGAATTTACGGGTTTCTTCGGTAATATTTCCGTTGAGGACTTTCAAGCTCTCATTGGTACGACCCCAACCGGTAGCGCTGTCCATATTGAATACAGGGATACGCATCAGTTCGCGCATAGACGGCAAACCGATCAAGCGCATTTCGCCTGATTGACCGCCTGAGAGGAAACCGTAGTATTGGTCAAGTTCACCTGGACCCACTTCGGAAGTCATTTTGCCCGGCTCGGCAGAATGAGCAGCTGCTTTTTCAGCAGGAGCTGCGCCAGAAGCAGCAGCTTTGTCACCCTCACCGTTAGAGCAACCGGCCAAGCCCAACAAACCGGCACCGGCAATACCTGCACCGGAAGCAGCGGCAGTACCTAAGAATGAACGACGGCTTAAGCCGTTTTGTTCTAATTTTTCGTCTGACATACGACACTCCTTGGATAAAATCCGGCGGCCGATTTTTTTCAGACGGCCTGCCGATGAAAAAATTTCTAAGTCGGGCTGCCGATACAGCCCTCTTTTTTTTATAAATAACTACTTATCAACACTAATTGCCGATTCTTTTTTAACAAACTGAACAACTTGTTCTTGAGCCTTTTGCGTTGCTGCCGCATCATGCTGCTCAGATTTTGCCGCCGCTTGCTTTTGTTTTTTCTTATTCGTTGCCACTACTTGAGGACAACGTGTATCGTGGTGATACATTACCTGGCAATGCAGGCATTGGATACATTCGTTCGGATGAATATCGCCTTCTGGTGCAATGGCCTGAACCGGACATTCATGTGTACAAATCTGACAAGGGTTGCCACACATTTTATAGCGGCGCAGCCAGTCAAACACACGGAAGCGACCCGGCAATGCGATACCCGCACCCAAAGGACACAGATAACGACAGAAGAAACGTTCGATAAACAAACCGGCAATCAGCAAAGCTGCAGCAAACAATACAAACCACCATTCGCGCATAAACTTCAGAATAATTGCGGTTTTGAAAGGTTCAACTTCTGCAAATTTTTCAGCAGTGCCCAAGTCGTACAGGGAAATAGCCAGCAAACCGAAGAAGATGACGTATTTAATGGCTGTCAGGCGCGTATGCAACAAATGTGGCACAGTAATTTGTTTTACGCCCAGTTTTTTAGCAACACGATTGGTCAACTCCTGCAATGAACCGAAAGGACACAGCCAGCCGCAGAACGTACCCCTGTTCCACAACAGCATGGTCGCCGCTGTAAAGAGCCACAGAATGAACACCAGCGGATCCATCAGGAAAAATTCCCAGTGGAACTCAGTCAAAATTGCGGAGAACAAGGTCAGCGTATTGACAACCGATAATTGTGCTTGCGCATACCAACCAATATAAACCAAGGTAAATGTCAAGAAGCATAGGCGGAAACGGTCATACCATTTTTCGTAACGTACAATCCAGTCTTGGAATAGGAATACCAACAGGAGAATTGTCAAAGCAATACCGACAACAATAATTTGACCTTGTTTAGCTTTCCAAACCTGTTTCCAAAGTTGGTTGGAAACACCATCATCACCGGCAGTCGCATCTTCGGCAATACCCGTACTTTCAGGAGCTGAAGCTACAGCCGCAACTTGCTCAACCGGCGCGCTGATTTCAACAGGTGGTGCTTTTGGATCATCGACATAGTAGCCTTTTGGCAATTCGTAATCCAAATCTGCAGTTACGAAAGCTTTATCGTTAACACTCAACACACGTTGAATCATCAGTTGTAAACGCCATGGCTCAGCAGCATCAAATTCCACACCTTCAGGGATGGTAAACCAAGATACCTCTTTGAATGCAGGCGCACCTTCCGCTGCCAAAGCAACCACACGCTCATGCTGTGCATCAGTAAAACGGAAGCTGGTATCGCCCTGAATCATTTCGATACGGTCAAAGATACCGCCACGCACATAGCCTGAGCCCTTCCAAGAGTATCGGCCTTCACCGGCAACCATAATTGCCTGTTGACCTGGTTGCAAACGTTTTTGCAGATTATTCCAACCTGCCTCACCTAAAAGGCTTTTACCGATAGAAGGTTGGCTGACCAAAGCGACATATAAATCAACGAATGTATCGTTACCATCACCCTGCTCTGCATGATCTGCAACACCGGCTTTACCGCCTTTTTCAAATAATTTGTTGATATCATCAACAGAAATATGCAGATGACCAACAGCTTTTTGTTCTAACAACGCATTCCAAGACTGAATGTCTTGTTTATCAGGATTCACAGCACGACGGGGACGGGTTTGAACCGCAGGCTCATTTGCAGCCTGCTCACCAGAAGCGGCAGCAGCACCGGCTTGAGTCGCTTTATCAGTACCCAAATGATATTGATGAATAACCGATTTGACAGAACGCTGAATACTGTCGTTAATCACCATCAACGTTACAGTCGCACCGCTGATGATATCAGCAGGAGCCACGCCAGGCTGCGGAGGATTTTTAATAAAATTTAAGCCAATATATTTATCAATGAATTTATCGACTCGGGATTGCGGAATACCGATCAGCATAATTGGTTCATGGTGCTCAACCAATTTTGCTCCCGCAATAGTGCCATCATTGGCCAATGCGATCATCGTATCAATTGGCTTACTCGAATAACCGCGCGTATTAACCACGTCAGTCGTGATATAAACCAGACCAAGCTGCTCTTCGCCTTTATATACACGAGCAACCAAAGGCTTACCTTCAGGTTTGCCGTAGCGATCAGCACCAGGAAAAATTTCAGAAGGCTGAATTTTTGCCAAGAAATCAGGCAAGCGCTCCGCGTAAGCAGGCAGGCTTACTATCATCATAGAAAACACAGCAAAAAGCACAAGGATTCGTTTCCAAATGCCACTTAAGCACTTCATTTCAAGACAGGACATGGCTATTCCCGATATATCGATACTCTAAACACTGATATTATATGAATCATCTATCGGCAATAATTTGATTAAAATCAAATTTACAAATCTTAAAACCAAATTCTACATGCTAATAATACTTTAGAACTATAAAAATAAATCTTTTATTAGTAGACATGAAATATAGGAAAATCAACTTAATCCAATGACCATCTTTATATTGTTAACTTATTTATAATAATTCTCAAAATGATTTCTAAAATTTCATTTAGCATATATTAAATAGAATATAACCTGACTTAAATTTCCATAGGCCGTCTGAAAACGAATATCGAAGATACTTTAACCTGCCCCTGCAATGACAAAATACATTTCTTGCAAAAACAAAAAGAGCCTGTATAAAACAGGCTCTTTTTCAGACTAATCTTAAGTCAGATTAGAATTTGTGACGCAGGCCAACAGTACCAGCAGTTTTCTCGTATTTGTAGTCGCCTTTGCCTTCTTTCAACCAACCGGCTGACAACAGGGCAGAAGTACGTTTAGAGAAGTCGTAGTCAGCACCAACGATAACTTGGTTGTAAGCGCTGTTCTTTTGTTTCACGCCTTCTTCTTTAGCTTTGAAACCGTGAGCGTAAGAAACACGAGGAGTTACGTTACCGAAGCGGTAAGCCGCAGTTGCACCAACTTCAACACGTTCGTTTTTCTTAGCATTTGCGACATCTTCTTTGAAGCCTTCGTATTGACCTACAACAGCAACCATCAGATTGTTAGCATCGTAACCAGCAGTCAGACGGTGAGCTTGGTGATCTTTGTAAGTACCAGCAGTCAAGGTAGTGTTGCCGTTGAATGTATCCAAGTAGCCAGCATCCAAGACAGCATGTTTAGCGAAAGAACCAGCGTAGCGACCGAAGAAGCCAGAGTTTTCGTAGTTCAGACCCAAATCGTAAGATTCACGGCTTTTCACAGCGTGATCGTATTTATCGCTAGGATTAGCATTGTCGCGAGGTTGGTATTGTACGCTTGCGCTGAAACCACCAAACACAGGAGTATCGTAACGTACAGATACTTTGCGACCATCTACACGTTTGATTTTACCCAGTTGCAGAGTGTCTGCGTTAGCATCACTAGACTCCCAAGGGTCGAAGCTGTCGCTGCTTTCGTTCAGAGCAGTATCCAAGTTACCGACACGAACTTTACCGAAACCACCTTCCAAGCCCAAGAAAGATTCACGGTTTGCGAAACCAGAGTCACCACCGGCGATAGAAGTGTTTTGTTCAACTTGCCAAATAGCATTCAGGTTGCTACCCAAGTGTTCGTGACCTTTGAAACCGATACGAGAGCCGAAGTCAGCAATCTCAGTAGCAGTTTTAGAAGAAGTCTTACCCTCTTTTACTTTAGAAACTTCCACGCCAGCTTTGATTTGACCGTACAGAGTCACATCAGCCATAGCTGCAACAGGCAGAGCTGCCAAAGTCAGAGCAATCAGAGATTTTTTCATTGCTGTATTCCTTTTCTATTGTGAAGAAATAACTTAAGCAGACCGGACAATCCGCTTAGGCTTACTTTATCGCTGGAATCAGCGATTCCATGACTGTTACTATAATTGCTCCTCTCTAAAAAAACAAACTTTATTCAACTCCCCCCACTACCGCAGAAACCAAATAAAGGTAGAGACAACCCCAAAAGTAGAAATTTATTATTTAAAATCAATGATCAATTTATTCAAAACCAACTGTGCATTTTTACAACACTTTATTAATTTACACATCAATCACGCTATTTTGTTGCTTTTATACCAACAATCCGCAGTTAGGCCGTCTGAAAATCATTACCTAGAACGCTCATCCACTCGGGCAACGATAGCTGCGTCACTCCAAACTCATCAGGATAGTCAACACCTGTTAAATACAGACCATCAGACATAAAAGTTGGCGGAGCCTTCAATCTACTTTTGGCATGAAAGACCGACTCAAACTCATCCACACTGATTCTGCCACTACCCACATACACCAAAGCACCCATAATATTGCGCACCATATGATGCAAGAATGCATTTCCATGCAAATCAAGGCACAGATAGCGAGAAGTTCCACTAATCTTTGTACTATATAGTGTCTTTATAGGAGACTTCGCCTGACATTCAGCCGCTCGAAAGCTAGAAAAGTCATGTTCTCCCTCCAATAAGGCAGCAGCCTGCCTCATCAGATTCAAATCTAATTTCAAATGTGTCCACCCTACTCTGCCAACCAATAATGGAGAACGAACCGGTGAGGATTCCAATAAATAACGATAATGGCGGCCATAAGCATCAAATCGGGCATGAAAATGAGGTGCAACTTTTTGCGCAACCAACACAGCAACACCATCAGGCAAATGTGCATTGACACCCCGCACCCATGCTTGCTCCGGACGACTTACTGATGTATCAAAATGCACTACCTGGGCAGTTGCATGCACACCCGTATCCGTCCTTCCCGCAACAATAGTATTAATTTGCTCCCCTGCTATTGAAGACAACGCCTGCTCTAAGGCCGTCTGAACAGTTGGCAAATCTCCAGCCTGTTTTTGCCAACCATAAAAACGGCTACCGTCATAAGAGAGGGTCAAAGCCCAACGCTGCATCAGATGCCCTGTTGTATTTGCTTGTTCAGTCATTTCTTATACTTCTTGTAAATTGATATTGTTGCCTACACTCAGGTAACCAATATTAAAAAGGCGTGATCAACACACGCCTCTCATGTATTTCAGACGGCCTTTATCTTCAACCATCATATAAAGCTGAAATCTTACCCAACCAATCATAGACTCAGACAAAATCTTGCTTTTTAATTTACCATAAAAAAGATGCCGTCTGAAACGGCATCTTCATTTGACTGGCACTTATGCGCCAAGTTCTTTCATCAATTTTTGGGCTTTATGCAGAATATCGCCTTCAGCCTCTTCAATCAGCCCTTGCAATGTTTCTCGAGCCGCTTCAGGATCACCGATTTCGATATACATCTTAGCCAAATCATATTTGGCTTCAAGCGGTGCAGTCATGCCGACTGATTCTGAAACAAAGCCTCTTTCACTATTGCTTTTATCGGCAGCCACTGAAACATCTTCAGCTCCCCATTCCAATGCACCTTCTTCAATCACAAACTCAGAAGCAGCTTCTTCTTTCTCTACTTCTTCTTTGATTTCTTGAATTTGCAAGTCTTGATCTTGCTTGACATCGAATGGCAGCACATGGCTGTCTGAAACTTCAGGGGTTTCTACCGTAAACTCGAGTGGCTCTTCATTTCTTGACTCGGAGACTTTTTTCTCTGCCGCCAAATCAAACTCAGCAAATGTATTTACCTGCTCTTCTTTACGTTCCGGCATAACAACCGATACTGGCTGATACGGATTTTCTGGTTCAGGCTCGTACACGCTTTCTGTTGATTCGATACTATCCCAATCAGCATGGCGGCGTTGCTCTGTCTCAACATCATGCGTTACTGCACCTGAAAGAATACCTGCCTGACTATTGTCAATCTTACCCAAATCAAGTTTGACATCATCGATATTGGAAGATTCTTCTACTTCATTGATAACCACATCATCTTCGAAATCATCTTCGATAAACAGACCGTCTTGAGTTTTTTCAGACGGCGTTACTTTAGTTGCAGCAACCGCAGCAGCTGAAGCAGCAACATTTTTCTGTACAGCCTTCTCTTTATCCTTACGGCTTACAGGCGCTGCTTCCGGCTCGTCTTTACGTTTACCGGCAGCTTTCAACAACAACCAAGCAGCAATAAGGGCTGCACCGCCTGCCAATAACCATTTCCATAAATTGCCGTCTGATTCGCTTTCTGTTTGCTCCGCGACAGAATCCGTGGTTGCAACAGGCTCAGAAGCCACTACATTCTCTTGAGCATCAGAAGCCATAGCTTCTTGACCATCAGATGCAGGAACAGTCGATGCGGTGTTTTCATTGACCCCTGTAGATGCTGCTTGTTCTGCTTGTTCAGCTGAAGCTTGTTTCACTTCTTCCTGTTGCTGTGTATTTACACCAGCATCTTTAACCTGGGCTTCAGTTTGAGCCTCAGGCTGAACAACAGGTTTTTCTGTTTTAGCTTCTATTGCATTGACGGCTTCATTGCCTTTCTCTGCCGCTGTATTGGTTTTAACAGGAGCAGAAGCAGCCAAGCGTTGCAATTCGCTACGGTTTGGAATATTCAGCACTTTACCTGCCAACATACGGTTGGCATTATTATCAATAAACACATCCGGATTGGCATTTACCAAAGCCTGAATGGTTTGATCCAAGGTCATACCCTGCGGACGGATGCTGGACGCGATGGCAATCAGGGTTTCACCCGTACGCACCAAATGCTGCCTGCCTGAACGTGCAGCCGTGTCGTTTTTAGCAGAGGCCGTCTGAACTTGTTTTTTCTCAGCCTTACGCTGTACATCCTTACGCGCTTGAGCTGTCTGATTACCTGCTGCTTTATTGTTTTTAGTTGCAGGCTGTCGGGCATTGCGTGTCGGCTCGGAAGATTGAGATTCAGTGGCCAGACGGATACGAACAGATGCAGCATCTTTAGAATCATATCCGGCCGGATCGATAATAGCGGTGTACTCACGCGATTGCGCGCCAACACCTACTTGGAAAACCAAAACAGGATCTTTGATGGCTTTAGAAGAGCGGATGGTAACGACTGCCTTATCGCCTGATTTGCGTACCGCTGCGCGCAAATTGCCATTTGAAATAGTGGCCTTACCGCCATTAAGCAGAGCCTGAGCTTCCTCGCCAGTTACAGTGATACTGCCTGTAAAAGGCTCACCCAAATGAGATTGAACATTCAAGCCGCCCAAACCTGCAGAGGCACTGAGCGATGTCATTAAAGCGATAGAAGCTGTAATTAATTTAATATTGTGATGTTTTTTCAAAACTGATCCCCTGTTCGGAAATTATGGTACTAACCAATGTGCACGCATTTAACCATATATTTACTAGATATTACGTCATGATATATTTTTAACCCATTCCTGCCAAGCAATAGAGGCTATTCAGCCTAAAATTCCTTAGCAAATCTATTACTTTTGCATGCTTGTGTTTCTTTTTTACAAATTTCGCCAACCCAAAACAAATATTTCATATAAATATGTGCGATATTAAAGTCATGGTGAAACGTGCAAAAAAACACATCTCCCTGTATGATTAGCATTTACTCAATTAGTTTCATCATTAATATATGAAGATTTTGAGCGACTTATTCGCCGTATTCTTATTTTTCATCACATACATCATCACCAAAGACATGATTGCCGCAACAACTGTTGCGGTTATCGTCGGTATTGCCCAAGCTGCGCTGACCTTTTGGAAACACCGCAAGCTGGACACCATGCAATGGGTCAGCCTGATTTTGATTGTCTTTTTTGGCGGTGCAACGATTCTGCTGAAAGACAACCGCTTTATCATGTGGAAACCGACCGTTCTGTTTTGGATCGGCGCGATCGTCATGCTGTTCAGCCATCTTGCCGGTAAAAACGGGCTTAAAGCCGTCATGGGCAAAGAAATGCAGCTCCCTGATTTTGTATGGACACGCCTGACTTATGCATGGATTGGCTTCCTAATTTTTATGGGTGCGGCCAACCTCTTTGTCTTTACGTATTTTCCAGACCAATGGGTCAATTACAAACTGTTCGGCACATTGGGCTTCACAATCATTTTTTCCATCGCACAGGGTATGTATCTGATGCGTTTCCAGCCTAAGGAGGATCAATAATGGAATATTTCATGCTTTTGGCCACTGATGCCGAAGATGTCCACGAAGCACGCATGGCGGCCCGCCCTGCTCATTTGGCACGCTTAGAAGAATTGAAAGCGCAAGGCCGTCTGCTGACTGCCGGCCCCAATCCTCTACCAGATAATCCGGAACGTGTTTCCGGCAGCCTGATTGTGGCTCAATTTGAATCTTTGGACGCTGCACAAGAATGGGCAGAACAAGACCCTTACGTTGATGCCGGCGTATACGCAGAAGTATTGATTAAACCCTTTAAAGCCGTGTTCAAATGAGCAATATGCGTCAAATTATCGAGGAACGCCTGTGGACGCTTGAGCCTGAGTTCTTCGATTTTGAAGATGAAAGCCATCTGCATGCCGGCCATGCCGGTAATAAAGGCGGCGGGCATTACGCCATAGTGGTGGTCAGCAACGCATTTGAAAACATTGGCCGCCTCCAGCGGCAACGTATGATTAAGCAGCTTTTGCAAGACTTGTTTTCAGACGGCCTGATTCATGCACTCAGTATCAAAGCGGCCACGCCGGACGAATACTTCCATTAAGATTACTGCCCAAACTTTGATTTCCAATCATTAATTTAAAAGAGAAATACGATGAAAAAAACCTACTTTGCTTCAGCCTTGATGTTTGCCCTGACTTCCGGCACCCTGTTTGCCCAAACTTTGGTGACCGTCAACGGTCAAGCCATCGACAGCAGCGTTATCGATGACCAAGTTGCTTCCGTACGCGCCAGCAACCCGAACGTTCAAGACACTCCTGAATTGCGTCAAATGCTGACTGAACGCCAAGTTATCAGCACTGTTGTTACCCAAGAAGCCAAAAAATTAAAACTGGATCAAAGCGCTGAATTCAAAGCTGCATTGGAGCAAGCGCGTGCCGATGCCGCCAAGCAAGGTGCAGATAAAAAAGCCACCTTCAAAACCGAATGGGCAGCTTTCGAAAATGATTTGTTAGGCCAAGCTTTCGCGGCGCATATCGTCCGTCAATATCCTGTTCAAGAAAAAGATGTCAAAGCCGCTTACAACGACTTCAGCAACTTCTATAAAGGTACTCAGGAAGTCCAACTGGGCGAAATCGTGACCGACAGCAGCAGCAATGCCCAAAAAGCCATTGCCGATTTGGATGCGAAAAAAAGCTTTGTTTCGGTATTGAACCAATACTCAATTGACGAAGCGGCCAAAAAAGCCGGCGGCATCCCTAAAGCTTATGTTCCGCTTAAAGATTTGCAAGAATCAGCGCCTCCGCTTTACGCTGCTGTCAAAGACCTGAAAAAAGGTGCACACACTAAAACGCCACTGCAAAACGGTAATTTGTACGCCGTTTTCTATGTCAATGATCGTCGTAACGTTACCGTACCTTCTTACGAAGCCGCTAAAAACGAGATTGGCAGCGACTTACAGGCAGCCCGTGTTGATGCGGCCATTCAATCATTGCTGAAAAAAGCCAGTATCAAAGTCAACAAATAATATAACGTGCCCGCCGTGATAACGGCGGGCAATAAGGAACTCACATGAACATCAAGCCCAAAACTGCCGTTTTGGCTATCCTCGCCCTATCGACCGTCGGCTTGGCAACCGCCAAAGCACCTGAAATCGATCCTGCACGTATCGACAGCATGGTCGCCGAAGTATTAAGACAAGCCGATCAACATCCCAACCAGACTGCCAAACCCGATGGTCAGGCAATCCGCAAAGATGTGGTTACACGTTTGCAGACTTTGGAAGTTTTGAAAAATGAAGCCATCAAGGCTGGTTTGGATAAAGATGCAGAAGTACAGAATCAGTTTAAAAACGTTGAAGCTGAGTTTTATGCCAACCAATACGCTGCTTATTTAGAACGCCAAACTGTGGTTGACGATGCCGAGTTGCGCCGTTTCTACGACCAGCAAACACGCATCATCAAGCTGCAACAAGTCAGCTTTGCTTCAGCCGAAGAAGTCCGCGCAGCGCAAGAACTGCTGCTCAAAGGCTTGTCATTTGAAGAGCTGATGAAACGCTATCCCAACCCCGAACAAGAGTTCGACGGCTTCATCTCTCCGCAGCAGCTTGCACCTCAACTGGCTACCGCTTTTGCCGACATGAACCGAGGTGATGTAACGCATGAGCCGATTCAGATGGGAAACCGTTTTTATCTGTTTAAACTCAGCGCCGTAGAGCGTAATCCTAATGCCGAACCTTTCGAACTGGTACGCAATCAGATTGCCCAAGCTGTCAAACGACAAAAAGTCGAGAATCAGATCGAACGTATCTTGAAAGAAAACGGCATTAATCCGTAAATTAATTCAATGGTTTCAGGCCGTCTGAAACTATATTTGAACTCAGAGGGCGTATCTTACGCCCTTTTTTACAACTCCTTTTATTCACACAAGATTATGCGCGCTGTTATCCAAAAAGTTACCCAAGCCAAAGTTGACGTTTTGTCCGAAAACTCCTGTGAAACCTGCGGCGAAATCAACAACGGATTTATGATATTGCTCGGCGTTACCCACACCGATACAGAAGCGGACGCCAAATACATTGCGGATAAAACCGCCAACCTACGTATCTTTGAAGACGAAAACGGCAAATTAAATTTATCGCTCAAAGATGTCGGCGGCTCGATATTACTGGTTTCCCAGTTTACCCTTTACGCCGATGCGCGCAGCGGCCGCCGCCCATCTTTCTCCAATGCCGCGCCCGCAGAACTAGCGGATAAACTTTATCAATACACCGCACAACTTCTACGCGAACATGGATTGACTGTCGAAACCGGCAGATTCCAAACCCATATGCAGGTTTCCCTTTGCAATGATGGGCCGGTTACCTTATTGCTTGATTCGCAAAAAACATTCTAAATTCCATCAAAAAAGGCCGTCTGAAATATTTCAGACGGCCTTTCCATTTCTGATCATTACTAAATCAAGCCTTGCGCTTTCACCCAGTTCACAATATCTGCCTCAACGGCTTCAGGCGAACCCGGATTGTCGATTTTGACACCGTACTCATCAGCACCCAGCTCTTCCAAAATCTCCAGCTGAGAATCCAGCATTCCGGCTTTCATATAATGCCCCTGACGCGACAGCATACGCTCAAGATTGATTGCTTGAGGCGGGGTCAGATGGATAAAAGCCACCTTCCCTTCTGCACCACGCAGAATATCGCGGTATTGGCGTTTGAGTGCGGAACAAGTAACGATGGAATATTTTTCCCCATTTTTTGCCTGCTCCGTCATCCAGTCACGCAAATTGCCCAGCCATGGGTAAGGTCGAAATTTTTAGTCACATCAAAAGAATTTAGGGCTGTAGCGTTTTTGTACGA
>RBWB01583368.1_pt1 | contig 12143 bp, 11 predicted proteins | sample 2014201 | NCBI WGS metagenome assembly RBWB01 (sample SAMN10133834, study PRJNA383868) | Human oral metagenome, whole genome shotgun sequencing project. | isolation source: supragingival plaque isolated from 88 juvenile twins | host: Homo sapiens | place: Australia
TTGTATTTGTCGCGATATGTTTGCGCTCGCGAGGCTAAATTTTAAAATTCGCCGTTCGGCTCGGTCGCAGTACGCTAGCGGAATTAAATTTAAAACGCGCCGCCACCATACCATGTTTGCCGCTACGATGCGCTCCGTATCTGCCGCGGCGGATAAAATTTTAAATAGATGAAATTTTGGCAGTCGAAATTTAGCGGGCAAATTTAAAAAGGCCTTTGGATTTTAAAGCTCCAAAGGCCGTTGCGATTAAATTTAGCGGTAAATTTAAAGGCTAAATTTCGGGCTCTTGCTCCTGTTTTTTCTCGCCGCTTGGGATCGCCGTGTCGTACCAATCGAGCTTGCGCGTAAAATACATAACGAGCGAAATCACCGCGAATATCATCAAGCTTCCCATTAATAGGGCGTAGTCTTCGGAATTTAAGATGACGTAGAGGATCGCGTATGAAACGAGCTGAACGCAAGTGATGAAAATGCCCCAGCGCGCGCCTTTAAAAATCGCGCTCGCGTAGAAAAATACTATCGCGCTTACCGCGATCGCCGAGATAGCGTAGCTGATCGCAAAGCCGATGTGTTCGGAGAGCGAAAGCACCAGCAGGTAGAAAACGACGTCCTCAAGCCCTATTAATAGGTATTGGATCGGATGGATGCGCTCGTGAGTATAAACCTCGCACAAAAAGATCGCTAAAAACGGCACCGCTAAGAATAACAGCGCGTAATCCGTGCAGCGTTTAATCAGCGAGTAGTTATTCACGGGCTCGATGAAGCCGATGCTTACGGCATCATTTCTATCGTCGTTGCTGCGCCAGTTCGTCATAGCGACGCGGTCATCTTGATCTGCAAGCCACGCAGGAGCAATGCCCGCGGCTAAGCCTGTAACTTCCCACGAAGCTTTAAAACCGCTAGCGCTTACCTCGCGCGATTTGGCGATAAAGCCGCCGCCAAAGCTAGGCGATGCCCAAGTAGAGCTAATTTCAAAACGGCTATTTTGCGCGATCGGAGCTAGATGAAGCGCCTCGCCGCCTTGAATTTTAAGCGTGCCGCTGATGCTAAAATCAGACGATAACGCGGAAGCGGGGAGCTTGTAGATTAAACTCCGATCGAAAATTTTAGCCTCGGTGTTGCCGTGATATTGCTTAAGCTCCTTGCCGTTTAAGCTTAAAGCGGGGGAGGCGGTGAAGGATTTTTGATTGCCTACGCCGAGCACTAGCACGGCTTCGTCGAAATTTAGCCGCGCAGGATCGACGCCGAGCTCGGTATAGTTTATCGCCTCAAAGTCCGCTTTTAGCGCGAAGTCGCCGTTATATATCGGAACGCGAAAAATTCCGCGCTTTAGATAGGTGGGGTCGATCTCCGCCGCGAGGGAGTAGTTTTTAGGCACGATGATGAAATTTTTCTCTACGCGCCTTTTTACGAGCTCGTTGTTGCTTTTGTCTATCGCTTCGATTATCTCTGCGTAGGGCACTACGATCGCAAGGCCCTGGATTTGCAGCTCACCACCCACCGGCGTGAGGATCGAATCCTGCGCGAGCTGCTTGGTTTCGGAGCGGGAGTAGGTAAGATTATCGATAAAGCTTAGCGGGATTAGCAGCAGCAAAAGCAGCACTAAAACTATGAACGGTTTCGTCCAAAATGCGCCGCGAATGGCGTTTTTAGTAGAATTTAACAAAGGCTCTCCTTTTAAGTAGAATTTAAAACGGAATTTTAACGATGAAGAGTAAACGGACGGCGCTTGAAGCGGGAGGAATTTTATAAATTCTAAACGAGTTTCGGATGTGAAGCGCTGCGGATATCGCTTTGAATTTTGAGGATTTTGCCGTAAGCTAGAATTTTATTGCGAATGAGAATTTTGCTATTCGCAAAAATTTTACGAGAAAATTTCTGTTAGTAGAATTTAAAAGCTTGAAATTCTAAGCCCTTGGAATTTCAAATTTCCAAAGCCCTAGGAATTTTGAAATTCCAAGGGCTTTGAATTTTTAAAATTTCGCCGCTTTAGCGTGCAAAATTTCGTACCGTCATCTCGCGTAAGCTTTAAAATTTATACGCCACGCTTAGCTTGAAATTTCGTCCCGGCTCCCAGTCGATAGCGTTTGAATCACCGGTGAAATCGGCGCTGCGCTGCGAGTGCGACGCGTAGGCTTTATCAAAGAGATTGTAAACGCCCGCGTTGATCTCAAGCCCTTTAAATCGTCCGCTATCTGGAGCGTAGGTGACGTATAGATCGTGAACTGCGTAGCTAGGCACTTTTGTTTTTTCGTCGCTATTTGCGGAGGCTACGTTTTTGGAGTTGAAAAAGAGCAAGTTATAGCCCAGCAGTAGATCCGCCGCAGAGATTGCGTATTCGGCATTGAAGGTGTATTTATCGCCATAGTCGCGGTAGCCGATGATGTTTGAGCTTAGATAGCCCGAGCCGCTGCGCACGCGGTCTTTATATTCTACGTGCTGGTGGGTGTAACCCGCAGCAAGGCTCAAATCATCTAATATCAATCTTGCGAAAAGCTCGACGCCGTCAATGTCCGCACCGCCTGCGTTAGCCCTGCATAAAGTATTTGCTGCGCCTCCCGGGCAGCCGACGATTCCGCCCGCCGCGTTGTTATCTACGATGAGATTTTTATATTCCGTCCTGAAATATTTTGCGGTTAGGCTTACCGAGGAATTCTCTCCTAGCTCGCTTTTGTAGCGACCGCCTATTTCGTAGGCGTTGCCCGTAGTGGCTTTTAAATTTTCGTTAGCCATCCAGCTTAGCGGTCTGCCACGGCTAGTGCCCGCAGCCATCATGCTCTCCATTACGTCAGGTCCTCTAAATACTCGCGCATAGCTCGCAAACGCTCCGAATCCCGCGCCGATCTCGTAATCAAGCGCCAAAGCAGGGCTTACTTCGTCGAATTTATATTTGTAGCTAGAGATATTAGCGCCTCTGCCGTTGTAAGTCTTTAACTCGTGCCTTTCGTAGCGCACGCCAGGAGTTACCGTAAGCCCGCCGTATCGCATAGCATCCTCGATATAAAAGCTATAATTATCGACCTTCTCGGGGCGTAGATTGCCGGGCTTAACGTAATTCTCCGAGCGGTAGTAATCAAAGCCGTAACGCAACGTATGAGCCAGATCGCCCGTTTCAAATTTACTCTTAGCGCCGATTTTGCCGCCTTTGGTCTCGACGCCCCATTTTACGTTCGTCGAAGTCGATCCGATGCGTTGATGCTTGGTGTAATATCCCGTGATGTCGAGTTCTAGCAGGTCGCTTGGATTATACGTGTATTTGATCGTGTGTGTATCGCGCTCGTATTTGCGGTTATCCAGCTGTCCGTTTAGCCATGAGCCGAATTCCGGGCGCAAAGGATACAAGCCTTTATACTGCATATGCTCGGTAGATAGCGAAATTTTATGAAAATCCAAAAAGCTATAGCCCGCTTTTAATAAATAATTTATGTCGTTGCCATCGCCGCCCGTAGGCTTGCCGTTGCCCGATTCGCCGAAGCCGTATCCGTAGTGCTTAAACGCAGCAAGCATATCTAGGCTATCAAACGCCCTGCCGTAGAGCATCGCGCTTTGCGAATAGCCTTCGTTATTGCTCGTATAGCCCACTTTGAGCTTGGCGCCGATATCCTGACCGTCCTGAAGGCAACTGAGCCGCCCAAAGCGCCCGAGCCGTTCACGACTGAGCGCGCGCCTACATCGACCTCTACGGCTTTGATAAGATCCGGATCGATTAGTAAATCGGCGTTGTGATGAAAGGTATTGCCGTTTTGCTTCGCGCCGTCAATCGTGATATTTAGACCGCGATCGCTCACGCCGCGCATATAAATTTTTTGATTCATGCCGTTGGTGCCGCCCACATACACGCCCGGAATATCGCGAAATACGTCTTTGACGAGCGTGGCGTTGCGGGTGTTGATTTTGACATCATCCACGGTGCTAGGCGTGCTAGAATCGCTAGTAACTTCGATTACACCTAGGTTTTGTGTATTTGAATCCTTGCTTTTGGATACGTCCGTAGCGCTTGATTTCTCGTCTGCTTGTGCGCTTAAGCAAAGAACCGCGCACAAAGACAAAGCCAGATGAAATTTTTTCATACGAAACTCCTAAATGATAATGAGATTAAAAAACTGCAAATAATATAAAATTAATCCTTTATTTTATATTAATTATCAAGACGTTTTAAAATCATTAAAATTCTATCACCGAATGCTTTATTATCATTAAATAAAGCTAAATGATAAAATATAATTTAAATATCGATCATCAAAATTTTAGTAAAAATTAAATCTACTTTTGATAAAATCGCTCATTTTTTTGGCAAGGTGCTTTGCTGAATTTATAAAAATTTTTAAAATTTTTAAGGAGAGCTTATGGGCATTATGGAATTTTTGGCGCATTACGTGGATTACATTATCTTTGCGATCCTCGGATTTATGAGCTTTTTAGTCGTGTGGTTTACTATCGAAAGGCTGCTTTTTTATTCGAAGGTTAAGGCGAGCGATTACAAAAGCAAGGCGCTATATGAAGAGGCTCTGACAAAAAATTTAACGACGCTTTATATTGTTTATTCAAATGCTCCGTACATCGGTCTTTTAGGTACTGTCATCGGCATTATGATCACATTTTTTGATATGAGTACTGCAAGCGGTATCGATACCAAGGCTATCATGCAAGGTCTCTCGCTTGCCCTTAAAGCTACGGCTACCGGTCTAGTCGTCGCCGTACCTACGCTCATCATCTACAACGGCTTCGTCCGCAAGGTAGATGTGCTTCTAAACCGCTACGATGAGGTTAAATAAATGAGCATTCCTAGACGAGACGGGCTAAATATCGTCCCGTTCATCGACATTATGCTGGTGCTGTTAGCGATCGTGCTTAGTGTCTCGACTTTCATTGCGCAGGGGCATATCAAGGTAAATCTTCCATCTTCTTCAAGCTCGCAAAACCCGCAAGAGGATAAAAAAGTTACCATCAAAGTAGATAGCGAATCTAAAATTTATCTAGACGATGTCGCAATAAGCGAGGATGAGCTTGAGAAAAAAATTGCCGCGCTCGATAAAAACGATCTTGTCGTGTTGAAAAACGATAAAGACTCGAAATTTTCCTCTTTCATTTCTATCATGGATGTCCTAAAAAAGGCGGGCCATGAAAAATTTGCGATCGTGACCGAAAAAGAGCAATGAATAAAGATAGCGCAGTAGGTTTTATCGTATCTTTGGTGCTGCATTGCATCATCGCTGTGGGTGTTTTTGCTCTTTTATCGTCGGCACCGAAGCCGCCTAGCATGCCCGATATGATAGCCTTTTCCATCGATAGCATAATGGATGATGCCAAGCAGGGCGATATCTCCGATGAGCCCAATATCCCGCCTCCTTCCGATCAGTCCGAACCGGATCCTGAGCCAGAGCCCACTCCGCCGGAGCCCGAACCCGAACCGGAACCAACTCCGCCTGAGCCGGAGCCAATACCGGAGCCCGAGCCGATTCCTGAACCGGAGCCTATACCAGAGCCTGTAGTCGAAAAACCAAAACCGGTCGAAAAGCCCAAGCCAAAGCCGGTAGAAAAACCAAAACCGATCGAAAAACCGAAGCCTAAAAAAGAGCATAAAGTTCAAAGCAGCGATAGGAATTTAACGGCGAAGTTTGATCCGACAAAGCCTATTTCGCTAGGTAGCGGCGGGGGCGGCGGCTCCAGTAGCGCAGGTGGTGGTAGCGACGCTATAACAAGCCGCGGCGATCCTAGCAATAGCGATGTCGGCAAGAAAATTTTCGCCATCATTTCTCGCTACGCGCAGTCGCACTACCCTAAAAATGCGCAACGTATGCGTAAAATCGGCGTCGTAGGCGTGCACTTTACCTATACGGCAAGCGGTGATGTTAAGGGTCTTCGCGTTACGTCTTCTTCTAATGTCGATTCGCTTGATGAGGGCGCGTTAAGCGCGGTCGAGCGCACAAAAGGTAGCTTTCCAAAGGTCGAGAAAGATATGGAATTTAACTTTAGCATAAAATATACGCTAAATTTTAACTAGCCTTAAAGCTTCTACTAAAAACCCCTGCCTGGGCGGTGAAATTTTAAAATTTGCCGCCCTTACCGCTTTATCTTAGCTCGCAAAATTCCATCTTGGCGAAGTAAAATTTTAAATTCGCCGCTTTTGCCGCATGAGCTTTTATAAACGGATTGGCGCCGTGAAATTTAAAATTTAAACGGAGAAAATTATGTCTTTTCAAATTTAGCCAAGCAAGCATCTTAAAGCGTTAAAATTTTAAATTTAAGCTGCGAAATTGCTAGGAAATTCCACTGATTTTAATGGAATTTTTACTATAATTTCGTATGAAATTTAAAAGATTAAAGGAAATTTATGATAGACGTTTACGACTTGGCGGTGATCGGCGGCGGTCCTTGCGGCATCGCTTCCGTAGTAGAAGCCAAAAGAAACGGGCTTGCGCACGTACTTCTGCTTGAAAAAGGCGACAACCACTCTCAAACGATTAGGCAGTTTTACAAAGATAAAAAGCGCGTCGATAAAGAATATAAGGGCTTTGACAGCGAGACGCGCGGCTCTATTTCGTTTGAAACCGGCACGAAAGAGAGCGTGCTAAATTATTTCGACGAGCTCTTAGATAGCGACGAAATCGATACGAATTTCAAAAGTGAGGTCGAAAAGATCGAAAAGCACGCAGATGAGTTTTATATCACGACTAGCTCGGCTGGATACCGCGCGCGCAACGTCATCGTCGCAATTGGCAGGATGGGCAAGCCCAATAAGCCCGCTTATAAAATTCCGCCTTCGATCACGCAACGGGTAAATTTCAATCTTGATAAATGTACGATTAATGAAAAAATTCTAGTCGTCGGAGGCGGTAACTCAGCTGCGGAATACGCTATAGCGCTATGTAAAACCAATGTCGTGACGCTTTGCTATCGCAAGGCTAAATTTACCCGCCTAAACGAGACGAACGAAAGCGACGTAATGCGCGAGACCAAATACGGCAACATCATCTTGCGCTTAGGTATCGATATAGAGGCTCTTGAGAATGAAAACGGCAAGGTGCTGGTAAAATTTGATAATGGCACCGAGCTCGTATTTGACCGCGTGATATACGCGATCGGCGGCACGAGCCCGATCGATTTTCTTAAAAAATGCGGCATCGCTTACGATGAAAACGGCGTGCCGATCGTGGATGAAAATCTCCAGACTGCCACTAGCGGGCTTTACGTCGGCGGAGATCTCATCAGCAGAAGTGGTGGATCGATCGTGGTGGCGATAAATCACGCTCATACCATCATCAAAAATATCCGCAGATGAGGCTTTATCAGCCAAAAAAGGGTTATCGCTACACGAGCGATACGATTTTTTTGTGGAATTTTATAAGAAGCTCAGGCGTGCGTAAAGCTGACGCAGCATCGCAAAATGGCTCTTGGGCGCTGGGCTGTGGCGCGGAATTTAAAGACGCGACAGATGGAGGCTTTAATGCGCAGTTTTGCGCTTCGGATTTCGCAGGCGGTGAAGCGGGATTTTGCGCCGAGGATTGCGCTTTTAGCAAAGAAGAGTCGTATGCCGCTAACCATAGCGTGGGGAATGATCGCGATTTTGGAAGTAAGGGCTGCGCTGAACTTCAGGCGGAATTTAAAATGGAATTTCAAGCGGAATTTCAGGAGAAATTTCAAAGCGAGCGCTATAAAAATTCCTATTTTCAAAACGACGAAGCCTGGCATACTTTAAAGCCTGATATCGCAAGCGGTGAAAATTTTAAATTTTGTGACGAGCAAATCGCGCAGTCTTTAGAATCTCAAAAGACGCACGATAAAGATTTCGCGAGCAAATTTGAAGACGCCAAAGCGCGCAAGGATTTTGCTGTGGAGTGCTTGCGTGACGGCGGGTTTGCCGCTTGCAATGAGCGTAGCCCCAAAGGCGCGCTAAATCCGCGAGCGATATACGGCGACGTGCTGGATGTGGGCGCAGGATGTGGAATTTTAGGGCTTTTGCTAAAACGCGATTTTAAAAGCATTAATCTAAGCTTGCTAGAAATTCAAGAGCGAAATTTAGAAATCTTAAGGCTAAATTCTTTGCAAAACGATCTGCCTGCCGAGATTTTGCACGCGGATTTCGCGGAGTTTAAAAGCGAGAAGCGTTTTGACTTTATCGTCTCAAATCCGCCCTTTTATCGAGAGCGCATTTCGCTTAGCAAAGAGCCTCATATGGCGCTTAGTAAGAGCGCAGCAAGCCTTAGCCTACGGGATTTCGTGCGATCTGCGAATGCTCATCTTAAGCCTGGCGGTACGCTTATTTTTTGCTACGAGGCGGGCAAGCTAGCTAAAATTTGCGAGCTTTTGGGCGAGTTTAGGCTAAATTTGACGAGGCTTGGTTTTGTCTATCCCGACATTTCAAAGCCCGCTAAGCTCGCGCTTTTGCAGGCTCGTAAGAACTCGCGCTCGCCCTGTGAGATCGTCCTTCCGATCTACGCTAGCGCGCACGGAAGGCGCACCGCACAAGCCCACGCGATCTATAAAAGCGCGGATCTTACGAGCGTGGATTATGAGTGAGTTCGGCTTTAGCTTTGATGCGAGCGCGTGCGAGCGCTGCGGCGGCAAGTGCTGCACGGGAGAGAGCGGCTATATCTGGATAGATGAGAGCGAGATTGCGGCGCTGGCGGTAAAATTTAAAATTTCGCCTGCAAGGCTTAAAGAAATTTATTTACAAAAAATAGGCGCTAAATTTAGCGTAAAAGAAAAGCCCTTTGAAGGCGGCTTAGCGTGCGTGTTTTTTGACGAAGCGCAGCGCAACTGCGGGATTTACGAGCTGCGTCCGAAGCAGTGCCGTAGCTTCCCGTTTTGGGAATATTTTAAAACGCATACTAAAGAATTGGAGGAAGAATGTATCGGGGTAAGGTTTTAAGCGGAATTTTAATCGCGGCGATGATTTTAGCGCCGCAGTATCTAAGTGCGGAGAGTGGGACGAATGCTGCAGCAGCGAAGCAGTCCGTTACGGATAAAAAGGCGTCTGATCGGAATTCCAGCATTGGCACAAAAAACGGTGCAAAAGATGCAATTAAAAAGAGCTTGATAAATCGCGGCGTAAGCGCTAAAAGTATAACCAAAGAAAAGCTAAATCACGCGATGCGAGCGCAAGAGGACGCCGAGCTAAATTTCGATTTGCTTACAGCTTTGGAGCTACTGCATAAAGATCCCGTCGCATCGATGTTTTTATACGAAAAGGCATACAATAAAACGGGCTCGTCCGTTTATCTGCTAGAAGCGCTAAAGACTGCTTTTGCGATCAAAGATCGTAAAAATACGGCGCGCTATTTAAAGCTCGGCGAAAAGAGCCTAAGCTCAGACTCTGAGTATCTGCGAGTAAAGATCGGCTACTACTTAGGCATTAAAGATAATCTAAACGCTAATACCGCTGCTCTTAAGCTAGTCACCGTAGATCCCGTTTCGCGTAGTTACGCGATCTTAGCGGCGACATATTATGCGATGGAGAATTTTACTTTAGCCAAAACCTACTTCGAAAAAGCCTATGAGCTAGACAAAACCGACGAAAATCTCATCAGATTATGCGACGTGCTGCTAAATAAACTCGATGATTCGGACGGAGCGATCCGCATCATCGAGACGCACAGGCGCATCTACGGCTGCGCCCAGGGTATGGCGTGCGAGCTGCTAGCTGATGTGTATCGCGCGAATAAGCGCTATTTAGATGTCGCTAAGATCGATGAAGCGCTGTATGAAGCCAAAGGGGATAATAAATTCTTAGACGATATGATAGCGATTTATTACTACTCAAACGACTTTGATAAAATAATCGAGCTTTTGAAAAAATACGACTACAAGCGCGAGCTTCTAATCGATGCCTACGCGCATAAAAAAGACTATAAAACCGCGATTAAAATGGCACGCGATGAGTTTATGAAGACCAAAAATTACGACTTTTTGGCGATCGAGGCGATCTACGAATATGAAAGTGCGGGCAAAAACGTGGACGCCAAGACCCTATCTAGCGTAGTGGCAAAATTTGAAAATATCGCGCCGCAGCTTAAAGACCCCGTGCATCTAAACTACTACGGCTACATCCTAATAGATCACGATTTGGACGTTCGCAAGGGCATCGAGCTCGTCCGCCGCGCTCTACAAAAAGACCCCGACTCGCCGTATTATCTGGACTCGCTTGCTTGGGGATACTACAAGCTTGGCGAGTGCGACAAGGCTAAAAATGAAATGGCTAAGATCAAAGACGCAGAATTTTTTAATTCCCCCGAAGGCAAAGAGCATTTAGAGGCGATCGATGCGTGCGCCGCTGGCACAGGCGTAGCGCCGCAGAATTCCATATCGCAAAACCCCACTACGATAAAAGGCTCCGCGCCGAAAGATCAGGCGCCGCAAAGCCCGGCAATAAAAACTCCTTCGCCTAATTCCATAAAATCTACGGCGCCCGAAAGCTCTGTGTTAGATTCCGCACGTCCGAGCTCCGCTGCAACGCGTGATTTAACGCCAAAAGACTCCGCTTCGCAAAATTCTGCTGGGTCTGCAAATTCCGCGATTCAAAACCAGACACCAAATTCCGCGGCTTCTGAAAATTTTGCGACGCCTATAAATTCCGCCGCGCAGAATTCTGCCTCGTCAAGACAAAATTCCGTATCGAGGCAGGATTTTATGCCAGAGCAAAATTCTACGTCGAAAGAGCCCACCGGCTCTAAAATCCAGACACCAAAGCAGTAGCGATGATTTTGGATGAAATTTTAAAACGCACTCGCGAGGATCTCGCGCTTCGTAAAGAAAGACTGCCCGAGGATCTGCTCGGCCGCTCGCTAAGCGCCAATCCCTACGAGCCGCGTGACGTCATAAGCGCGCTTAGAAGCGATGAGAAGGACCCGCTGCGCATCATCGCCGAGATCAAAAAGGCAAGCCCGAGCAAGGGGATCATCCGCGAGGATTTTGAGCCGCTAAGCCTTGCCGTGGAGTACGAAAATGCAGGTGCGAGCGCCTTTTCGGTGCTTACCGAGCCGCATTATTTCAGAGGCGATTTGGAGTTCATCCCGCAGATCCGCCGCTACACTCGCACGCCCATTTTGCGCAAGGATTTCATCGTCGATCGCTATCAGATCCTCGAGGCGCTGGTTTACGGCGCGGATTTTATCCTGCTGATCGCCAAAGCTCTGGAAGGCAAACAGCTAAGAGAGCTGCTCGAGTTTGCCCGCAGGCTGGGGCTTGAGGCGCTGTGCGAGATCCACGATAAGGACGATCTGAAAAAAGTGGTCTTTGCAGGCGCCGATATTATCGGCATCAACCATCGAAATTTAGAGACTTTCGAGGTCGATACGAGCCTGAGCGAGCGGCTGATCCCGCTAATTCCAAACGGCAAGATCATCGTAGCCGAAAGCGGCCTGCACTCGCACGAGCAGCTTAAAAGCTTGCACGAGGCGGGCGTCGATGCGTTTTTGATCGGCGAGCATTTTATGCGCCAAAATGACGTCGGCGCGGCACTGCGCGAGATAAAGTTCGGTGCTGGCGGCTAAATTTAAATTTGGCTCGTTTGATCGCGCAAGCTTAAACCCGAAGCGAGCGGTTAAATTTAGCGAACGGAGCGAAATTTTAAGGCAGTAAATTTTAAAATTCGGCGGACTTTAAAACTTAACGGCTCTTTAAATTTAGCGCCGTGGCGCGATCTAATATCGCATGCCACGCTTTGGTGTTGCGCGCCGTACGAGCATCCGCGCTGCGCTTTGGTGTCGTGAGTTCATTATCGTGTGCGCTGCGCGAGCGGTTGCGGAGCGAGGTTTAAATTTACGCCTTTCGTTTGTATGGCTTTCCGTCGCATCACGAGCTGATGCAAAAAGCGTGGGTTTAAATTTAGCTTTACGTTTGCGAAGCTTCGCGCGAGCTGGGTTGCACTTGTAGCATTAAGCGCCAAAGATTGTGCGTCCGTCGTAGCGCCTTGTATTCCTAGCGCTTCGGTATCGGCGATTAAATGGCGCCGTAAATTTAATCGCAGCTCGCGATCTAAGCCGCCCAGAGGAGCTTGCGCGTACGATAACTGCGCAAAGCGAGCTATCACAAAAGCGGACGGCGTAGGGGCTTAGAAAGGCTGCGATACCCTGCGATACGACGCGATTAAGCCGCAGCCGTATTACAGCTGCGCCGTGACCGCGCCGCGTTAAATTTTACCG
>RBWB01583380.1_pt1 | contig 12125 bp, 3 predicted proteins | sample 2014201 | NCBI WGS metagenome assembly RBWB01 (sample SAMN10133834, study PRJNA383868) | Human oral metagenome, whole genome shotgun sequencing project. | isolation source: supragingival plaque isolated from 88 juvenile twins | host: Homo sapiens | place: Australia
CCTTCTCGTGCGCTTCCATTTTTCCCATAAGCCCTATAGGCTCATCTTTTTCATTAACTAAGATGACTTTTTCTTCCATAAATATCAGTCAATCAAGGATTCATAAGTCATACGATCTCCCTTGGAAAGTCCTATTTTGTCGGACAATCCTCCATTAATTTCCAAGACATACATTGCCTCTCCTTCCGAAGGACGTGAAGTCTCAGAGAGTGGTTCGGCATTCTTAGCGATGCTTACGATACGCTTATCCTTATCTAAATAGATAATATCTAACGGAATATAGGTATTTTTCATCCAAAACGAACGAGGTCTCTCATCATGGAAGACAAAGAGCATCCCTTGGTTCTCCTTCATGGATTTTCGATACATAAGTCCCACTTCTGTTTCCTGTGCAGTACGGGCAAACTCTATTTCAAAGGTTTTGATAAGAAGGCTATCACGATCCTTTTTATAAAAGGACAGATTTCCCTCGTGCTCAAAAGGAGGTTCCCATGAACTTATTGCCTCTGAATCTGAAACGGTAGTTTGTGGCACTGAGGCGCCTTCTGTATCTGAGCTATTTATCAGCTTAGAGAAATAGGGCAATATCATAGCCAAAGCTACCAATACAAGCCCTCCAATTAGAATGTTCGTAAAATGTTTTCTAAAAAAATCCACTTATAATAATTGTTATTTGTTAATTATTAATTGTCAATGATAAATTAATCATTGAGCATTGTTAGCATTAATCATTATATGAGTTTTCCTACAAAAAAAAGTATGCTCATCAGAAAAGTAGAGAGCGCTACTACTTTCAGTTGGGAATCAAAATGCTTAGGCTCTTCCACTCTCCTGACATAGAAAAGATGAAAAACCAATGGTACAAAAGCAATGATATACAAGGCTTTGTAGCGAAACTCAAAGGTGAGTATGGTATAGCACATCATCAGGCACATAGCTATGATAATGAGCAAATAATGATAATATTTGGCCAGTGACAGTCCTATTTTTACCGGAATGGTATGCTTGCCCATCTGCTGGTCATTCTCTATATCACGCATGTTGTTGAGGTTCAAAACCCCCATACTAAGCATCCCACAAGCAGAAGCAGGTAGTAATACAAGCCAACTAAAGTGTTGTGTATAAAGCATATAAGACCCTACAACACTCACCCAACCGAAAAAGATGAATACAAATATATCTCCTAAGCCCTTATACCCATAAGCCGATTGGCCTACTGTATAGCGAATAGCCGCAAAAATAGCTCCTGCTCCCAATAGCATAAAGACAAGTGCTAAAGCCCAATGCTCTCCAAAAGAAAGCATTATAAGGGATAAGGCTGAAAGAGCCGAAAGTAGGGCTGTGACCACTACCACTCGCTTCATTTCCTCAAGGGACATAGCGCCTGATTGTATAGCCCGTTTGGGACCTATCCTATGCTCATTGTCGGTGCCCTTTTGGGCATCTCCATAGTCGTTGGCATAGTCCGAAAGGACTTGAAACAAAACCGTAGTGAGTAAAGCCAAAAGGAAGATATCCCAACGAAAAGCTCCTTGCCCATAGGCAATAGCCGAACCTAAGATAATTCCCGACATGGAAAGCGGCAGCGAGCGCAAGCGAGCTGACTGGTATAAGCTATGAAATGTAATCACAATAAGGTTATTATCTTTCCGTACAGTTACATCCACCGATACCTTGGAACATATCTATCCCGAGGGTGATCATATGGGAGCCTGAGTTATAGGAGCGTATAGCATTGAGGTTCAAGGCGTAGCCGTAGGCAAAGTAGAACAAGCCTTTCTTAAGACCTAGCATAGGCCCCACGCTCAGTGGCTTGAACACCTGGTCGTTGATAAGGCGAACCGTAGCCCCTGCCCAGTAATAGTCCTCATAGTCGAACCAACGGAACTTGATATTCACATCCGTTAGCGAACGACCATCCCCCTCTAAGTATTGCGCAAAGATAGATGGTTCTATCTCCAAACTACTATTGAGGTCGCGCTTGTAGCGATAACCCGCATACAAGTTGTAGTTCCTCAAATTAGTAGGCTCTTTGATATCGAACATCTCCTGACTCTTATTGAGAATGTTGGTAGCCGAAAGACTCGCAAAAATCCCCTTATAGCGATAGAGTACCCCTACCTCAAAGTTGTGGTTGATCGTCGAGCGGTTGTCCGTAACCCCCAAGTCCGCCGAAGGACGTCCCGTATCAGTGAACTTGTCTATATCCACTCGGAAGGAGTTCACTATATAGGAGATCCCAAAGGAGATAAAATGGTTGTCGTAACTATCCAAAGTCAAGTGGTGCGAAAAGGTAAACTTACCCCCCAGCTGCTTGGTATATCCATTGCGGTCGTTATAAAGGGATAAGCCCATTCCGCTGCGATTGCCCAAACGCATATCCCCAGAGAGGCTCTGGTAGTCCGGTGCATCCTTCAGACCTACCCACTGGCTGGTGGCCGATAAGCGCACGCGCACATTATTACCTATACCCGCATAGGTGGGCATAATCAAAAATTCACTATCGGCCAAGTACTGATTCCCCGCAGGTAGCTGCAATTCTTGCCCAAATATACTCGGCATGCCCAAAAGCATACATACGCATATCGCTAGTTTTTTCATTATTCTTTTTTTAATTTCTTTTAGTTATCAGTGGTTAGTGGTTAGTGGTTAGTGGTCAGATGAGAACAACTAACCACTAACTACCAATCCACTATTATCTAAATAGTGTAAAGTGTCCTTTGAATTCTCTTGGATCATCCTCTTCCCCTAAGGTGATGATGTACCAATAGTCTCCCGTAGGTAAGGCCTTGCCATTGTAAGTACCATCCCATCTCTGTCCGCGGGTGAGTTCCTTGAGCAAGCGCCCATAGCGGTCGTATATCTGGGTGAGGATGTTCGGATACTGCTGGCTGTTGTGTGGCCACCATACATCGTTCTCTCCGTCCCCATTCGGTGTAAAGAAGCGTGGAATCTCTATATCTACATAGTCTATATAGTAGACTTCCTGTGCCGTACAGCCCTTGCTGTCTTCCACTTTGGCTTCGATACGCTTCTTGAGCTTATTATCACTCGGATCCACGCCCTCTGGGTCTTGTATCCTTACAATATAAGTACCTTCGCTGCCTCTATGTACCCCATTGAAGTAGTATACATAGCCTGGTATACCATTCTTTCCTAGAAGTCTTAACTCGTTCAGATCTCCTGTGGTTGATGGGTCTTTTATCAGGCTCAACTGCTCTATCACTGGCACTACCACTGGGGTGGTTTCTCCTTCACATGTGGTGGTTCCCTCTGTATAGTACAGCTTGATGGTCTGTGGCAAGGACGATGGGTTCACAGAGGTGTGGTTTCTGTTAATTCTCACCTGTGCCCCTGAGGCGGATCCACTGCTAAAGTTATAGCGGGTAGCCCCTCCATCGAAGGAGTATCGCACCTTGCTATAATCCACCGTTCCATCATCGAAGGTGATCACCACATCTCCGTCATAAGCATTATCGCGACAGGTATCCTCATAGGAGGCCTTTACATCCAAGTTCGGTGCTGCCGTCAAGGCAAACAAGTCGGATTCTCCTGGACACTGCTTGCCATCGCTCGCCCTTACTCGGTAGTTGACCCCTGGGGTAAGTCCCGTGATGGTGTAAGGCAACATACTTGTTCGGATATTAGGGAAGGTATTGGTCACCACATCCGTGTCTGCCTCTACCAATTCTAATTTATAGATGAGCTCTGCTGGGGTTCCCGATGGAGAGCCTTTCGGTATGGTTGGGGTTCCTCCCGTTACATTGATCTTGACAAAGCCGGAGGTGTCTCCATAGCATACCAAGTTTGATCCATCCACCTTGGTGACCTTCACCTCTGGTGGGTTCGAGATGGTAAACTGCTGTTGCTTTTCACAGTTCCAACGGTCTCTCACCACCAAGGTATAGTTACCCGCTGGCAATTCATCGAACTTGTTGCTGGTCTGCAACGGACGTATTGCGCCTCGCTCGGAGTGGTACAACTCATAGTAATAAGTGGTCTTCGGTGTGGCTTCCGTTGGGTCGTCATAAGCTCCCCCACGGGCATTCTCTATCACGATCTCCGCATCCTCTACACCTCTACAAGATACCATCGGGATCTGTGGTGGGTCAAAGTCGATCGGATCTGGTTTGACTACTTTCTTGCTCATCGGTAGGTGTTCCATCACACAGCCCCAAGCATCTTCTACCTTGAACTCGAAGGTGGCTCCTGGACTGTTAGATCCTGGCACTTCTATAAAGAGCCAACGGTTATACATCGCCGCTACCGTTTGTGTATGGCCATTGTCTCCTGTCATGGTCACCTTATAAGGGGCTACCCCTCCGGTGATCTCTATGGAGATTTCCGCACTACCGGTGGCACTACAATCATCCGGTATCTTTAGCTCTGCAGCCAAGTTGATCGGCTGGTCGGCCTGACGGATGGTAAAGTTGGCCGGTATCTTAGTCACACAGCCGGTACTTGTGGAGGTGGCCGTTACCGTATAGGCTCCATACTTCAAGTCGGTTAGCTCTTTGGTGGCACTTCCTGGCGCTACCATTTCTGTACGTACCGGATCCGTAGGTCGGGTGATACTCTTGATTTCCAAGGTATAGCCTTCTGTGGCCTGATCCACTCCTCCGCTATTGCTTAGGTCTAAGTCGGCTAAGGTAAAGGTGATGGATCCGGTGGCGGTACCATAACACTTCACTGGTTTTTCTAGCGTAGCCGTTAGCGAGAAGGTATTCGGATCTTGTACCTCATAGGCCGTTCCGTATACTATACAGCCGGTTTCTTCATTGAGTGCCGTGATGCTATAGCTGCCCATAGGCACATTGTCAAAGGTATGACTCACGGTGGCATTGCCTGCCGCTACCGTAAGGGTCTTGCTCTGGTGAGAGCCATCCGCTACGTTTCGCATCGACAAGGTAATACGTACATCCTTCGTTGGCGTTGGTGCTAAATTGGCCGTTACCGATACTTTTTCGCCTGCTTGACAGGTGATATCCTGTACCTCGGCGGCCATCACCTGGGTGACTTTCACAAATGGATCGATCGCCTGAGCTGCCAAGAAGTCAAAGTCCTTATAGTCACAGTGGTTGTACTGGGCATCCTTCACGCGCAAGGTGTAGGTACCTCCCGCTTGGTTATCAATACGGAACTTAGGTTCTGTAAGCTCTACGTTGCCATCCACTGGCTGGCCTGTGGCCTTGTCTATCAAGGTATAGCGGTACACGCCACTACCTCCTTTGACATAGTTGGACTCAAGCTCTAACTTGGCTACCAACTCTTGGTCTGCGCTACACTTGAACTGAGTGGCCACTGCCTTGGTCATATCGGCCTGAATCTCTTCTACCCCGAGGATCTTAACCTCCGTGGTGGTCTTACATTCATTATTGCCTTCTACCTCTATCGTATAGATAACGCCTCGCTTGTGTCCGTAAAGTCCCTTAATCAAGGCCTTACGTCCGCCTGCGGTAATCTCTACCTTACTATTGCTAGCTGACACTGATTGGTAATCGGTAAGACTAGTTGGATCCAGACTTACCGTACTGTCATCATCCGCATAGCGGGCTGACTTGACAGTGAACTTCATTCCGGCTATAGATTCGGGTGAGGCAAATAAAGTCACCGAGCCGCCTCCATTGATTTCTCCCAATGCTGCATTCGGATTGAAGCACTTGGAGTCCGTAAAGCCTTGTACTTGTACGATCGGTACTACCTTTTCTCTTACCACTATAGTTCGAGCAAATGGACAGTTTGGATATTTCAAGTCTACAATCTCTACCCTGTACTTGCCGGCATCGGCTATATCCAAGGTGAAGTCTGCTGGGTTGTGAGCCAAGGCTGTATTGCCTATCAGCAGCGTTTCTCCATTGCTGTCTTCCTTGTACAAGCGGTACACATAGTTGTGATTTGGGGTATTGACATTCTGTACGGTCTTGACCGTAATCTGTCCTTGGCCTGCGGCTCCTGATTGACAGCTGATCAAGCGGGTCTGCTCTACCACATAGGTAGGCTTACCGGTGAAGCTGAAAGTCTTGATGTTGGACACGCAGACATTCTGGTCATAGATTCTTAACTCTCTAGCATTGGCATCGGCATATACATTGCTGATACGTCCTTCCCACTTGTTAGGGGCTACCTGCTCGAAGTTGATCGGCAAGCGAGCTGTTTCCGAAGCGGCTGACCCTCCCGAAGGACGGAAGGTATAATAGTGCTGGCCTCGACCTATCTTATTCATCGTTACCAGTAGCGTAAAGTCGGTGCCTGGGGTACACAAGTTCTCTATCTCTACTTCATCTATATTGGCTGTATCGTCCGCATAAACAGTCACTGGTGCTGTTACCCAACAGTCATTGGCATCTCTGACATGTACATGCCATATATCTCCCGATACGGTACCGGTGATCTTCTTATCTGTGGTGAAGAAGGTCTTATCCAATACCAACTCTGGGCTGTTGGTGGTCACCACCTCTGGTTCTGCCCACTTATCTACCGGATCGGTAGCTACCTTAGTAATCGTATAGCGGTAAGGTGGAATACCATCCTTCACCTTAATACGTACCTGTGCCGAATTATTCGGATTCTCCGGAGTATTACAAGAGGAGTTCTTGATTAGCTCTGGAGCACCATCCATGGCCAACGCACGGGGTGCCTTGGCTACCTGGAAGGTTCTAGAGGCTTTCATACAGTGATCTGTCGTTTGGTCTCTTACAACCAAGGTATAGCTCTTGCCTTCTTGCAACAAACCGGTGAGGGTCTGTTGGATACGTGCCTTACCATCTGATGCTGAGGTTACCGTTCCACTGTGAATTGGTGTGGCTGTAATCGGTAGGGTGGTTACAAATGGGTTCGTATAAAGGGCATAGTCATAGTTAGTGCTTGCAACTAAGCCTGCTACTGTGAAGTCTATATAGACATCGTTGCCACAGATATTTGGCTTGCGGTTCTGGGTCACCACACCTGAATTGCCATTAGGAATACCCCTTGGGGTTATTATCTTTATACAGCCCTTATAGTTGGCGATAATCTGGTATCTCAAGCCATTTTGAAGGGTGAGTGGTACCTTAATTACCCCTGGGGTACTGTCGTCATAAGTGGACGGATTGACCTTCGTATGAGCCGCATAGGTCTTCGTTGGGTCATAAACTGCAAACTCTAAGTCTGCCTTGTTAATAGTTCCCCCTCTTTCTCTAAATTCTAAGATAACATTAAGCTCATTACAGTTGCCCGCAGGCCCTGGGGTTTGAGTAATCTCAAGCTCTGAGCCGGCAATGGTCAATGTATTAGGCAATACTACCGAACATCCTGTTCTTAGGTTCGTTACCGCTACATAGTATTCTCCTTGACGCAAGTCTTGGATCGTTACCACACCTCCTGTACTATTGCTAAGGTCTTCCTTGGCCTGGCCTATCGTAGCACCTGGATAGTTATTGGCTACCGTAAGTGGCTTGCCATCTGCATCCAAGTCTGTATACAAACCTACTCTATAGTCTGAGGCAAATGGCGCGGTAAGGGTCAGCTGTACTTCTCCTAATCTTGGAGATGGGGTACAACGCTCTGGCTGGTAGCCATTCACCACAAGGGTCGGTGCTGCTTTCTCTGTGACTCTTACGATTTGGTGGGCCTTACATCCCTTACTATCGGTTAGCTCTACATAGTAGTAGCCTGCCACAAGGCCTTGTCCATTGAACTTGTCTGCCGTCAAGATCGTTCCCTGATTGGTTCCATTAGAGTGATAGATCTTGATCGTATAAGGGGCTACCCCCTTAGAGCGGTCTATCGCATTTTCTATCGGTAAGAAGCTGCTGCCATTGTACACCCCTATCACCCCATCTGAGGCGCCCGCACAGTTGATCTCACTGCCTGACAGCCCTGGTGAACTCAAGAAGGCTGGCTCCTGTGCCTCTACCTTCTCGGTGACAAACTGCTCACAGCCATTGGCATCCGTCAAGCGGAAGTGGTAAGTGCCCTGCGCCTTAAGGTCGATCTCATACTTGACTGTCGTACCTGTGGTAGGAGCGCCTATCTGTACATTGCCGCCATCATTGTCGGTCGATGGGTTATAGCCCGTTGGGTCTGTGGCTTGGCCACCTCGCTTCCACTCTAAGCGGTAAGCGCCGGAGATCTTATTACCTCCCTTGGCCATGATTTCTATATGCTCTGATGGATTCGCATTACAGTCGAAGTGGTCATCCGAGGTATGGCCTACCTCCAAGGCTTCACTGATGGTAATCTCTATCGGAGCAGTTAACTGACAGCCTAAGGCGTCTCTTACCTGTACTTTATATGGGGTCGCTCTTGGAGCTAAGTTCTCAAATTCATATTCCGTTGGGTTGGCCGGATCACTTAGCCAGTTGCCTGAATTATCCAACTCAAATTCATAGCCTCCATTACCTGTAAGCGCATCTACAATGATCGTACCAGTGCCTCCTGGGCTAAGACACAAAGTGCCATTGGCCGTTGCCGTTAGCGCTATCTTAGCTGGAACAAAGTAGGACTGTACTGGACTCAAGCAGCCATTGTGGTCTTTGATCCTGAACTGGTAGCTCTTATTGTCATCCAAGCCTACAAACGCTCCTGTGCTGCCTGTCCATGTGATGTCCGAAGCGGCTACATCTACAAAGTCTGGATCTTCCGGACGTTTCTTCTGTACCGTATAAGGGGACGTACCATGTACTACCTTCACCGTAGCACCGGCCGTTAGCCATGGTGCTACACAGCCCTTAGCCTGGATCGTCAAATCTTCTATCTCTAACTGTGGTACATCCACTATCGTTGCCGTTTCATTAGTGGCTACCTGGCAATAGGTCTGATCTGCCGCTATCATACGGATGTTCAAGGTATGCACCCCTATCGGGGCTTCTATCTCTAACTTATCGGTGCCCACCAGTGGTGTGGCCTCGAAGGTGCCTCCTGATAGCTGGTACTTATAAGTACTACTTGGCTTCGGATTGGTCAGTTTTACATAGATCTTACCCTTGCCTCCATGACACTTAGGGGGTTCCACCTGGGTGATGCTGGCGGCAAAGCCTTTGTTCGGATCTACTTGTACCGAAATAGGCTCGCCTACCTGGCAGGTCTCTGTCGGTTGGGTTACTTCTATGTCGTCCAATCCTATGGCTACATTGTGCACCGTAGTCTCGATAATCAAGCGCGCTCTGGTGCTCTGGTTGAAGCCTACCAAGTCCTCAAAGGTGACCTCCGCTGTCTTCCAGCTCTCTGCTTGTGATACCGCGGCTACGGTCTTAGTGAAGCTGCTGGTGCCCACACCCGATGGATTCGGTACCTCTACCACTACGCGTATCGGTACATTATACTGGGTCTGGTGGTTCTTTCCTAAATTGATATAGCGGAACTTCACGCTCATCGCGCGTAACTTCACTACATTGTCTAATTCCTTGACAAACAATTGTACATTGCCCGGACCGGAATGAATCGCATAGTATCTGCCAGTACCTGTCTCACTGCGGTAGATCGCACTACTTGGCAACTGCTTGGTCACCACATGGTTCCCTGCCAATAGCTCGCCTGTTTCCGTAGCGGCTCCTATACCCACTGGGGCTCCCTCACTCGCATCCAAGCGCTCTAAGTCGCCAAAGCCGGTCTTATACAATTCATTGATCGGATGGGTCGATGGCTCCTTATAATAGGCGCGTACCACATAGGCTGCTGCCTTACCTGGAATACCTGTATAAAGAATCGCATTGCCTGCCGCATTAGGACTCTGGCGTACGGCTCCATCCAAGCTATATTCATAGGTATAGGTCTTGCCCGCTGGAGTGGTAGGGGTAACCGTAAAGGTTCCATTACCCGCACAGTCGTAAGTGACCGGTGTGGCCGATAACGTAGGCTTTACAAGCGACTTCTTGGCCATCACTTCTACCTCGGCTATACAGCCGTTATTATCTTTTACATATACTTTGATCTTCGGATCACTCTCACTACCTCCGTCCACATAGAACTCTCTGTCCGTACTATAGACCCCACTGCCCGAAGTGGACATGAAGCTATAGGTGCCCCCTGGGCCAGGTACGCCGCCCTTAACCCAATTGACCTTCAAGAGGAACTTGCCATTGTTCGTACAGGTGTTGTCCTTCACCACTCCTATAGAGGCTTCTATAGGTGCCGGTGAGCTTACCTCTACATCTTGTTTTACTGTACAACGGATCTGTGGGGAAACAGAGGAATGCAAGTAACTGAGTTCTACTCTATACTTTCCTGCACTTAAATTGTTGAACTCCCCTGATGCATTGGTCTGTACCGACCAGCTGCTGTCCTCCGTGCCGTCTGTCTTATACTTGAAAAGCTGAATCTTTGGTTGTGGTACCGTGTTGTCCAAAAATCTTGCAGTGATCTTTCCTGCATCCTCACTCGAACATGTAAGACCCGTTACCTCTACATCTACCGCATACTTGGAGGTCTGACCTACCTGTACCTCATTGGTCAAGGCAACTCTATCATCCACATCCTTAATCAAGAAGATGTATTTACCCTTGCGGGGTACCTCTATCCACTCTGAAAATTTATCAGGTGGATCCGTCTGGGCATTGGTCGGAGCACTGGCATTGGTGTATTCCGAATCTGGAATCACATCCAACAACATGCCATCATAAGAACGCTTCGCATATTGTCCGTCGATCTTATAAATTAAGTATTTATAGTTTCTCCTTCCGCCTACTATCGTAAAGTCGTATTTGGCTCGGTTACACTGACGCTCTGCCCAGGTGTTCGTGAACACTACCCTGGCTGTCATCGCATCTGTCTTTGGTATATCTACCCTGATGGTGGTGCTACAATTCGACAAGGCTGAATCCGTAGGGGTCAAGGTGATATCAAAATTATCTCGTGTCAGGTCATTCGGTACGGCTAAGTTCGGTACCTTTACATAGTGGCTGCCTCTACTATCTACCGCTGGGGTGACATTGGTGGCCAATACAGCTCCATCTGATACGCGTTTTACAGTGTATTTATAGCTAGTACCCTCTGTGCTCATCACTAAGTTGGCTGCACCCAAGCTCAAAGCAGAGTGTTCCGTTACTTGTCCTTCCAATGCTGCTGTGATGCCGCCACTCTTCACCTCGAAGAAGTAGGTCTTCACACACGCACCACTACCTACCTTCAAGCGGTATCTGCCCGCTCCTGTAAAGGTATAGCTATAGTCCGTAGAGATCGTCTGCCAGCAGCTATCTGTATTCTGGTAGCAGTTCTGTGCATTGCTGGCCGGATCACAGCCATTGGCTCTTTGCCACTGTACGCCTGCCTGATAGAAGTTGGCTCTCAAGGTATAGCTGCTGCCTGCACAAAGCAAGAAGTGACTTACCCATATATTATTATCATTGATACAATGTCCGCCTCTGCCTCCAGCTTGCTCCTTGATCACATCTACATTGGCATCCGTTGAAGAGATCACTCGGATGTATTCTTCCGTAGCGGTGTCCGCTACTCCTTCACAAGCTACTATCTTCTTTACCATATAGTAGCCTGCTGCTGTAGCTGCGTAAGTAGCGGCCGTCTGGCCAGCTATCTCTTGATAGGTGCTGCCATTGTCCGCACTGCTATACCACTTATAGCTGGTGTAGCCACTGCCGCGAGCTGTCAAGTTCACCGTACCTCCGCAGAAGAGCTCCAATCTTCTACAGTTGTTATCATTATTATGAATCGATGCCCATGAGCTGTTTCCTTCCTTGGTGCCTGCACTCGGACAGCCATTGCCCGTGCTGTATTCAAGCGATGCTTTGGCCGTTAGCACTGCACTACAAGCATTCTCATACTGCGAGCAATCCGTCTGGTTCTTGATATTTATAGGTATAAAGACATTGACCTTTCTGTTCTGTCCAAATACGGTTCCGTTGATATTGCTGATAATCAGCACTCTCGGATTATTTGTATCATATTCTACCGTAGTGCCTGTTCCCAACTGGGTCAGTAGCCCTGGTAAGCGGCTATCAGTAGCCTGTGGCAATTCGTAATTGCCATTGGTATTATCTGGTAAAGTAATCTTCAAGGCACTCGTGCCAAAGCGCTGTGTCGTCGTGTTCTCTACCGTTACCATATAATAGGCGGTCTCGCCCTTGGCAAAGCTATGTTTCTCTGCTGCCGCATCATTATGCTCTCCTACAAACTTGCCCGTTACATTTATA
>RBWB01583383.1_pt1 | contig 12123 bp, 9 predicted proteins | sample 2014201 | NCBI WGS metagenome assembly RBWB01 (sample SAMN10133834, study PRJNA383868) | Human oral metagenome, whole genome shotgun sequencing project. | isolation source: supragingival plaque isolated from 88 juvenile twins | host: Homo sapiens | place: Australia
CTCCAGGCGGGAGGGCGCGCGGGGGCTGTCGGCGGTGTCGTCCAGGGAGGGGGTGTGGGCCGCCACCTGCGCCGCCGTGGGTTCGGGGCGCTCGCAGCGCGGCACGCCGGCGTCGAGCAGGTGCGCGCGCATCTGGGCGGTGGTGGCGAAGTAGCCCTTGACGACCGTCGGGGTCCCGTCCTCCAACTCGGCCACGCCGACGCCGCGCGCGGCCGCCTCGTCGGATCGGATCCACTCGGGCACGCGCGGTGCGCCCCTGGGGTCGCTCAGGGCGAAGCCGCGCGCCGACTCCGAGGGGTTGGCGCCCCACAGCACCCGGTGGGCGAGGTTGGCCTTCAGTGGGCCGCCGAACCCGGTCTTGGCCTGCGCCATCTGCGTGGACACCACGATCCGCAGGCCCGCGAAGCGCATCTCGGCGGGGATCGCCGCCACCCGATTGACGAGGGTCTGGGTGACCAGGTTCTTGGCGACGGCCTCGACGACGAGCGGATGGTCCTTGGGGATTCCCCGGGGCACGGGCTCGAGCATGAACAGGGCCGTGGCCTCGTCGACCACGATGAGGATCGGTCTGGGGCGCTCCTTGGGGGGAAGGTCCTGGACCTTCTGGGCGCCGCGGGCCTTGAGCAGCCGGGCGATCTCCTGGCCGCGCTCGTAAGCCAGGTCCAGGGCCGTCAGGGCCTGCTCCTTGGAGTCGCACCCCCACCCGCCGGGGCGGCACAGGTCCCGGCACCACAGGAAGTCGACGGCCTTGTGGGGCGCGTCGACGACCACGAGCTCCCAGCCCCGCAGGAGCGCTCCGGTGATGAGGCCGTTGACGCCCACGCTCTTGCCGCTGCCGGCGGTGCCGGTGGACAAAAGGCCCGGGACGCCGTCGAAGTCGATCGGCACGGGGGTGTTGGGGCGCCCGGGTTCGCCCAGGGCCTCACCGAGCGGGATCGACCAGACGTCGTCGACCGGGGCGTCGAACGGGTAGGGGATCGCGGCCGGGAAGGTCGGCAGCTCACCGGGGCGGATCCGCATGGTCAGGGCCGCGGCGTCCGTCCGCAGGTACCAGCCGGGACGGCCGATGACCGTGGTGACCGCCTCGCCGAGCCTGGCGTCGTGCCGCGAGGGCACGTAGCTCGGCGGCAGGTCGACGTCGAAGCCGCCGCCGTCCGCGCCGCGCACCCGCACCTCCCACGGCCTGACCCCCAGGGCGGCGGCCAGGGCCTCACGGGCGCGCAACTCGTCGGGGTCGAGGCGCTCCATGACGGCACGACGCCGGTAAGGGTCGAAGACGGTCATGGTCCATCCCTGACCGGGGTAGCGGGTGTCGAACGCCTCGGCGAGCAGCGCCGCCTGCTTGGCCCCGTCGGAGGGTTTGACGTCGGCGGGCAGACGGGCGCCCTTGCACCCGTCATTGTCGATGATGGTGGTCACAGAGGCGGCGTCGGCGAAATAGGCCCGTCCGGCTTGCGGGTCGATGCTCGTCAGGGTCCAGTTCCCGCCCTTGACCCGGCGGACTTTCGCCTCCAGCTTGGCCCGGTCCCTTGTCGGGTCGAAGCCGTCGGGCAGGACGACGGGCAGGATCCGTCCGCTCATGCCGCGGCCCTCCGGCGCACCGTGGTCCTAGCGGGGGCGATGGGCGGAGGGACGGTCTGCACCCGGTTGCGGGTGCTGGTGGTGATTCTCATGCTCCTACTGGCGTCGTCGGCCGCCAGTCAGGTGAAGGGAACGAGATCTCGGGTGATTCGGCTGGAAGGCGGTGCGGCGGGGCGCCCGGCGGTGGATGATGGTGCGGCGACCGGGACCGGCCGGAACGGGACGCGGTGATGACCGGCAGGGGGCGGGACATGGACGGGACGGGACTCGGTGACGTCTACCGGCACGTGTTCAACAGGTCGCCGTCCGAGATCGTCAACGAGGGGCTCACCCTGCGCGAGCGGGACCTGAGGATGCTGCTCGACTTCCACGAGAGCGCGTCCTGCCGGGCGGCATCGGCGCCGGACGGCGGAATCTGGCCCCTCGTCAGTCATCATGCGTTCGGGAACAGGACGCTCGTCGGCGGGGATCGGGCCGACGTCCTGGGAAGGGCGCTGACGCTGCTTCTCATCCACGACGGCATCGTCATCGCCGATCCGATCGCCGCGTTGAAGAGGGCGCGCCAGCGGCGGGGAACGGCCGTCGCACTGAGCATGTTCGGTGCGATCACGCGGGATCTCGCCCGGATCGAGCCCCTCATCGAAGCCGGAGTCATCCGCACCGCACAGTCCCACCCCGACCTGGAGGACGCCGCCCGAGCGGCAGTCCTCAAGGTATTCGGGGTCGGGCCGGACCTGCGGGTTTTCGTCGATTTCGTCCAGGCGGCCGGGAGCGTGCGGGCCCAGCCGGACCCACTGCTTCCCGGGTACGCCCGGCAGGTCCGGGAACTCTACCGCCTGTTCGGGATGCGTATCGGCGCGCCCCGGTCAGAGGATGAGGCCGAGGGGCGAGTCGTGCGGCTCGGCGCCGCGCTCATCGAGGTGTCCTGGCAGCTCGCGGTCGCGTCAGCGGACCCTTCCTGCGATCTGGCCTTCAGGGGGTCGTTGGAGCGCCGACTCTTCGAGGAGGCCATCAACGCCGGCCTGGAGGGCGATATCGGCCCCGCACGGCATTTCGGGACGCTCGACCTCGGAAAGGTGCCGAACCTCGACCCGGCGGCGCTCACCGTCGCGGACGCGTTGAGCATTCGCGGGGAGGACGCCTTCGAACGATTCCGCTACGACGTGCGTCAGGGCCTCGACCGGCTCGAGGCGTCAACGGGTTCCGGGGCCCCCGCCGGCCTGGCCGTCGCGTCCTTCGAGGATTCGATGCGGGAGAGCTCGCGCCGCCTCGGTGAGAGGATCAGGCGGGGACGCCTCATCGAGGTGGTGAAGAACGACGCCGTCCACGCCGCACTCGGAACCATGGCGGCCGCTCCCGGCGGCCCGGGCGCGGCGGCGGCGGCCGCGGCGGCGTCCATCGGCTCAGTGGTCGCCGGGTGGCTGCGCGGCCGGCTGCCGGGTCGCCGGTCGACGACGAGCCTGCGGTACCTGTCCATGCTCGGGAGGAGAAAGGCCCCTCGCGGGACCCATCATTGAGGGGCGACGGGGCAGGGCCGCCGATCCCTGGGGCTGAAGCCGTTCCTCACAGGTGCCCGTGGAGGGGCTCGGGGTCGTAGGCCCCTGCCTCGGAGTTGAGGCGGTGACGCCCGAGGACGTCCCCCTCGACCAGAAGGCCCGTCCGGGCGGCCAAGGGGGAGTCCGCGCCGTTGCCGACCAGGGCGCGCGGGTCGGCATCTAGGGCGACGCCGACGCCCATGATCCACACCCGTGCGCCCTCGTCGGCGCGCACCCGCGACCCCGCCCACGCGTAGACGGTCGCGCCGCGGTGGGCGCGCACCCGCCCGCCGTACGCGTACCCGCAGGCGCCCTTGTGCAGTTCGACGGCCGCGTCGTCGTAGATGTCCGCTGCGCCCCCGCTGCGGACGCGCACCCGGGCGGCGCCGCGGGCGACGAGTCTCGCGCCGGCGCGCACCTCGAACCCGCCCCGGCAGCGGTCGGAGGTGCGGCACACCGACCCGCCCCAGACCGTCACGGTCGCGGCCGTGTCCGGCAGGTAGACGCCGTAGGCGGGGCGGATCACGATGATCCGGTCTCCGGCTCCCAAGTCGCCTCCGCGCACATCCATGAGGTGGTCGATGACCACCTGCGGGGCCGGCCCGCCCCTCGCGGAGTCGATGCGCAGCGTCCTGCTGGTCCGGGCGGAGGCGACGGTCGCAGGGGCGAGTCCGGGGGCGGCGGTCATGGCGGGCTCCTCCGTGTCGGGCGGATGCGGACGTCTCCGGCAGTGCGCGGCACCGCCCCCGTGGGCTCCGCGAGGATTCCGGACCGGTCGTCCGCCGACCCCGGCGGGCCGTCCGGAGCAGTGCGCTCGCGCCGGCGACTCCGCCCCCTTCACCTGACTGGCGGCCGACGACGCCAGTAGAAGCATGAGCGACTTCGACGAGAAGAATGGAATCATCCGCGACGCGAACGGCCGGTTCGCAGGGCGAGTACCGGGACCGCCCGCCGCCGAACTGACCGACCGGGCCGCCGAGCTGGAGGCCACGGGCGCGGTCCGGGCCCGGTCGATCACCCGGGACACCGCCGGGAGGAGCAATACGTTCTGGCGCGACGCGGCCGCCACCGCCCCCATCGACCTGCGGGTCCCGGCGCCCAAGATCGCCCCCAGCCCGGGCGGCGTCCGCTACCTGGTGCGCACCTACCGGGGCGCGGGCGGCAACGTCCTGCGCATGCCCAGCGTCGCCGGCATCAACCGGATGGCCGATACCGGGGTCACGGCCTTCGACGTGCCCGTCCAGGCGGGCGACGACCACGGGCACGTCGCCGGCTGGGTCAGAGTCACCCGTTCCGAGCACGGCGTGTGGAGCGCTCGCGCGCACGGCATGGACCCGGCCTGCGCCCGGTACGCCGAGCGCCAGGTGACCTGGGTCCTCGGAGCGGACCACCCCAGTTTCGCCATGAACGAGGCCGGCACCTTCAGCGAGCTGCTCGCCGAGCAGGAACGGCGCAGGGGCGTCGCACCCGTGCCGGTCCGCTCCAGGGCCGTCAGCGAACTCGCCTACGACCCGGCGACCAGGACCCTGTTCGCCACCCTGCGAGAGAACGACGGCCGACCCGGCAGCACGTACGCCTGGAAGACGCCCCGCGACACCTACGACCGCATGCTCGCAGGCAGCGCCGGGCGCGTCCTGGCCACCGAGGTGGTGCGCAAGCGCGACAGGGTGGACGCCGAGCAGTGCCCGCGCTGCGGGCGCTTCTGGGCGGTCACCGGCGGCAGGGACCACGACTGCCCCGCCCTGGCCGCCCCCGCCGACGCCCCCGTCGGCCGCGGCGACGACCGCGCCCTGGCCGCGGCCCTGGCGACGGCCGCCCGCGGCCGCCCCCGGCAGAGCCTGCTCAGCGCGCTGGAGGGCCACACCGTCGCCCCGCCGGTCGCCCGCTTCTCCACCATCAAGGTGGACCCCGCCCGCCTGGGCGGGGCGGTGCGATTCAAGAACCTGTCCGGGGCGGCGGCCACGGAGGTGATCCGCTCCCTCGGCGCCGAGGCCTACCGTCGCTTCCCCGCCCCGGCGGAGGTGCTGGCCGCCTCCGAGCACGACGAGCGGGTGAGCGTCGCCGGCCGCCTCGACCACGAGGGCGTGGCGGTCGAGGAGATCGTCTGGGAGTGCGACGCCCCCACCGCCGCCGAGGCCTGGGAGCGGCTCAAGGCCGCCCACCCGCTGCCCACCGCCGACGGCTACGACGTGGGCCGCCGGGACCGGTTCGGACGCTGGCGCTTCTTCTTCGCCTCCACCGCCCAGGTCAGGGCGGCCGGGCGCTGAGCGGGCCCGTCAGGCACCCGGCGCGGTTCCCGCTCCGGCGCGGGCGGCCCGGCGCCGAGCCAGGAGCACACCCGCGTTGGTCGTCGACAGGCCGAGGAACTCCGGAGGCAGAACGATCTCGACGGGCACGCAGTGCCCGTCCAGATCCGCGTAGTAGGCGACCGCGCCGCGTACGGTCTTGTCCGAGCCATCAGGGTTCTTGACGGTCCCGCCGTTGCCGTTCCGGGCTGCCAGGTGGCGCATCGACTCCCAATTGGGCACCACGGACCTGCCTTCCCCCTTGGTCGCCCTGGCCTGCAGACGGGCCAGACGCTCGGGGGTCACCAGGTCCGGTCCGGCGATGTGCAGGGCGGTCTCCGCCTCGACCCGATCCCTCAGCGGCAGGATGAGGGACCGGGAGAAGTAGCCCTCCAGGCCCGCGCCGCGCATCTCGGAGACCTTCTGGTTGAACAGGACCATGCTGACGCCGTACTCGCGCGCCAGGCGGCCCGCGGCGTCCAGTTCGGAGCGCCCCACCAGGAGGAACACCCAGGCCTCGTCGAGGTAGACGGACCCGCCGCGCTCGCGCAGCAGGTGGATGTAGGTGTTGATCAGGGCGCGCACCAGGGTCACGTCCACGCGCTGGGACAGTGTGACGTCGCCCGCGGCCAGGGCCTGCTCGTCGGGCAGGTTGAGGGGGCTGGAGCCGACCTGGATGTGGGTCCAGCCCCGCAGCGAGTGGCGCGCCGCCCGCCCCGAATCGGATCCGACGAACGCCCGGAACTGCGGGTATGCGCTGGCCAGGTCGAGGACGGCGTCGACCATCTCGGCGGGGGCGCCGGCCTCCTTGGCCCTCAGCAGGGCCTGACCGGTGGTGCGAGCCCCGGCCTGCGCGCCGCGGCGCAGCGCCTGGACGAGAGCGGACTCCCACAGGCTGCGCGCCGTCGCCGTGCCCCACGGGTTGACCGACAGGATATTAGCGGCGGCGCGGTTGACGGCGGCGCTGATGTCCTGGTCGTAGCCCAGCGGGTCCAGTACGCCGTCGACACCGGTCAGGTCCGACAGGGTGACGGTGCGGGCCTGCACCGGGCTGCCGTCCGCGCCGGGGCGACCGGCGATGTTCTCCACGAGCCGGTCGGCGCTGCTCATGGCCTTCGGGCTGAAGGAGACGACGTCCCGGCCCGCCCGCACCTCCTGGCTCGCCATCCACAGCAGCAGCTGCGTTTTGCCGGTGCCGGTGTCCCCGGCGACGAAGGTGGCCGGGGCGCTGTCCTCGTTGCCGGCCCGGGATGGCTCGTACCCCGCCATCTCCTGGTCGTGCTCGGCGAAGCCGATCAGGACCGTGGAGGCGGCCCCGTCGCCCACCACGGAGGCGTCGCCGACGCCGGAGGCGGCCAGTACCTGCGCGGGCCAGTCCCGGACGTGGGGGTTCTCGCGCACGGGGGAGCACAGCCCCATCTCCGTGCGCAGCTCCTCCTGCCGGTTGGGCCGGGTCAGCAGGATGTTGCCGGTGCCCGCGCCGATGGCAGACGGGTCGGTGAACACGCCGTCGACGGCGACGCTCACGCGCACGTCGGTGAGCGTGGGCGGCGGGTTCCTGGCGTAGGTGCGCTCCGTGGCCGCCAGGTTGGCGGTAGCGGTCTCGGCCTCCGCCTTGTCCATCCGCCCCTGGAGTTGAGCCTTGGCCAGGTCGTGCTCGTACTCGCGCCGATGGCGGCGCATCTCGCCCCTGGTGACCGCCGCGGGCTCGATGAGGGCGCGCACCGAGATGGCGCGGGCCCCCGCGTCGCGGTGCAGTCGTGACGCCCACGCCGCCTCCGGGTCGGTCGAGTCGATCTCCCATCCGCCCCTGAAGGAGTCCAGGCAGGCGATCGTCATGACCGAGTGGTGCTCGATCCGCCACTGCGCGCAGTCGGTGTTGTTGGTCACGGCCCGGTGCGCCATCTGCGCGGCGGACCAGGAGCCGAACACGTGCAGGTGATCCCCGTGCGGGTAGGTGATGACATCGGGGTGGGCGCCGTCGTTGAACCAGGCCAGGGCCGCGCCGATGTGCTCCTGGTCGGGGATCGTGTAGCCGTAGTGGTCGAACATGGTGCCCACGGCGGCGGCGTCGCCCGTCCAGTCCTCCAGGGCCGCTCCGCCCTCGATCATGGAGTCGACGAAGTCGGAGACGGTATGGCGCCAGGTGCCCCGCCGAGCCGAGCTGCGCAGCCGTACGCCGAGCAGGAGGTTGCGATGGAGCACCCGCATGTCGGAGAAGTAGTCGTTCAGCAGGCTCGCGTTCGGGTGCCCCTGCGGGGCGGTGAAGGTGCTGGGCGCGATGGTGGACAGCACGTGGATCTCCCGGTAGCCGGCCTTGTTCAGGCGTCGGCGCTTGATCAGCACGCTGGTCGTGGCCGCCAGTTCCGCCACGAGGCCGTTGATCGGTCCGGCGGCGAGGTCGCGGTCCTGCGGGGTGCGCGCGTCGGTGACGGGGGCGCGGGGCACCTGGCGGTACAGCCAGGCCGACCCGTCGATGCCGATGAGCAGGCCCGGGTCCTCGCGCAGTGGGGCTCGCAGGACGGAGGTGGGGTGATCGATCGGAGGCTCCATCAGTTCTCCTTCGGCGTTGCGGCGGGAGCGGGTGCGGCGGTCGGGGCCGGCGCGGTCGCGCCGGGAGTCGCGGGCGGGGCCGGCGTAGTCGCGCCGGGAGTCGCGGTCGGGGCCGGCGTAGTCGCACCGGGGGTCGCGGTCGGGTGGGCTGTGGGGATGTCGGCTCCGCCCACTCCCACGGCATTGGCGTACGGGGTCAGGGTCGGCCCTGTGCCCGGGGCGCCCCAGGCGGTGACCCGGGCCGCCCCGGTGGTCGGGTCGGAGACGAGCAGATCGAAGCCGATCCGTGCGGGCTTGTCGAGTCCGTCGCGCTCGACGGCCAGGGTCACGCTGACCATGAGTTCGCTCGTGTCCGGGTCGCCCCCGCGCCTATAGGCGTGATAGGCGGCGCCGTTGACGGTCGCGGTCGCCCCGGTGAACCCGGAGACGGGCAGGTAGGCGTGGGAGGCGTCCGGGTCGGCGATCACCGTGGTCAGTCTCGTCCGATCGCCCGACGTGTAGGCCTGCGCCCAGGCCTGGACGGCGCGAGTGACGGCGTCGGAGGCGGACACGGGGACGGTGCCCGGCCACCCGGTGCCGTTCGCGGCGGTGGAGGCGGCGGGCGGGATCATCTCGAGACTGGGCGAGCCGGCCACGGATGCGCCCGCGCCGTCGAGATCGATGCGCACGCCGACGTCGTAGACGGCGGCGTCGGTGGACACGAGCACATGCGCCACCCACACCGTGTAGGTGCGGTCCTTCTCCTCGGCGGCGTCGGGCCAGGCCAGTTCGGTGGCCCCGTTCCAGCCGATCACTCTCGCCCCGGTCAGCGGGGGGTTGTCGGAGCCGATCCAGTCGTCCACGGCGTCGAGGGCCTCGGCCCTGACCGCCGTCGGCACACCGTCGCCTCCGTCGCCGTCCCGGGAGCCGGCGGAGGTGGTGATGAGCTGGGTCACCGTCATGACGAGGGCCAGGACGAGCACCGGGAAGGCGATGAAGTTGGCCCTCACCAGGCGCCGCCAGCGTCTCGCCCTGGCGGCGTGACCTCCCGCCGCCTCACCGGCGGCGGTGGGCACCATGGCGGGCCGGGACCAGAAGTCGGCATCCTTGCGCTTGCGCTTCTTGAACAGTTTCATCGGTCAGATCCCCGTCGTCAGGTTGTCGATCAGTTCTTCGGGGGTAGTCGGCGGCTCGGTGAGGTCGTCCAGCCAGCAGATCACCCTCGGGTCGCCGCAGTCGGCGGCGGCGCGCTCGCAGTCGGCGCACCACTGGTGCCCCTCCTGCGGGGTGTTGCGGCACGTCGCCCAGCAGTGGCGGCAGGCTCTCGGTTCGTGCAGTGGCTCGTGGTGGGCCCCGCGGAGCCGGTACATGCGGCAGTGCTTGGTCACGGCTCAGTCCAGCAGCGTCTTGACGGCGGTCAGGGTGCGGGCCGCCTCCACGGCGGCCGGCACCAGTGCGCGGGCCGCCTCCACGGGGCTGGAGGGCAGCGGCCGCGCCCGGTCGGACAGCGAGTCGGCCAGAGCCCATGCGGCGCGCAGACGCTTCATGCCGGAGGCGCCGACGGCGAGCGTGAGAGCGGCCATGTCGCGGTCGGCGTCGGCGGCGCTGGCGATGGCGAGCAGGTCGTTCATGGCGCCCAGGTGCCTGGGGCCGGAGCCCGAGACGATGTCGACGGTCAGGTCGCGGGCCTCGCGGCCGGATGAGCCGAGCACGACCGCCAGGGCCGCCAAAGTGGCGTCGTCGGTGGCGCACAGGGTCCGGTAGCGGTCCAGTACGGCCCTCGCCTGGGCGCGGGTGGGCGCCCCGCGCCGCCGCGACGCGGGGCGCCCACCGCCGTGGCGTCGACGTCGGCGGGCGGGGCCGGTGCCGGCGGTCTCGGCCTGCGTTGCGGCGGCGGGGTCCTGCTGGTCGGCAGCGGGTCCGGTGGGGGCGAGGTCATTCATGACGGGTCCTTCCGTCGAGGCGTTCGTTCACCGGGTCAGATGCATACGAGCCTCTTCCTCACGCCCACGCGGACGTCATCATCCAGACGGCACCGGCGGACGTGTACAGGCCCGCCAGCGCGAACAGCACGCCCGCGGCGCGCCCGTCGCCGCCCCCCAGGAGCGGCAGACGCGCCCGGGGATGGCGCACCAGCGGCCACAGCGGGTGCACCGCGCCCTCGGCCGTCAGTACGTCGCCGACCCGATGCACCCACATGCCCAGGGCGACGGCGGCCGGAGCGAACCACGGGGCGGTGGCGGGCAGCGTCGCGCCCACGATCAGGCCCACGACCGCGGCGCCCCACCGGACGAAGCGCCCGCGGGCACCGAGGGCGCCGGTCACCGCGGCGGCCGCGACCATGAACACCACGCCGTTTCCGGGGCGCACCAGCAGTCCGGACAGGATCATCGTCGGGCCCGCAACCACGGCGGCCGCGACTGCGGCCAGAGCGATCCCCGCCGGCGCGTGCGCGAGGGCGGTGAAGGCGGAAAACGGCCCCCGGGTCTGCTCGATCCAATCGGGCAGCAGCACCGCGGCAGCCAGGAGAGTGCACATGATCGCCGTGTAGGAGGCGCTCATGCCCCCCAGGCCGAACGCCAGTGGGATGGCGCCGGGCCCGTGACCGGCGAGGGCCGGTACGGGCAGGGCGGCCGCGGAGAACAGCGCCACCCCGGCGGCCACGGCGTTCATGACGTGGTTCCTGCACCTCATGGTCGGATGTCTTCTTCCGGTCACCGGTCGGGTTCCGCCGCGGTCAGGTCGACCCAGCCGGTTGCGGTCGCGGACGCCTGGAAGGTGCCGGTTCCGGTCACCTGCACCCTCGAGCCGGTGCCGTCGGCGCCGAGCGGATGCGAGTCGGCCAGATGCCCGATGTGGTTGATGGTCAACTGCACGTCCGCGCCCCCGGTGGCGGTGAAGACGAGTGTGCACTCGGTCTCGCACTGTCTGGTCAGGGTCCGTGTCACAGTCGTGGGCGTTGCCGTGGCGGCGGGGCCGGAGGCGGCGGTGGCCGTCGACGTCGCCGTGACAGCTGCGACGGGGGTGGCGGCGATCGTGGGCGTTGCCGTGGCGGCGGGGCCGGAGGCGGCGGTGGCCGTCGACGTCGCCGTGACGACTACGGCGGGGGCATCCCGACCAACGGCGCCGGGAACGATGCGGGTCACGACGGCGAGCGCGACGGCCAGCGCGAGCGCGACGGCCACCAGGGGCAGGGCGTGGCGCCTGAGTTCACGTGCTGGAGTGCGCAGCAGCGGGTTGGTTCCTGGTTTCATCCGTCCTCCTCGTGGACGCACGACGCCCTGCACGGGGCGCGGCCGGGGTCATGCACACCTCTACTGGCGTCACCGGGAACCAGTCAGGTGAACTCGCCCTCCGGCGGACCTCTCCGCCCGTGCGAACGACCCGCGCCCCCGCCCGCGGCGCGTCAGCCGGGGTCTGCCGCGCACCAGTGGGGACGCGGAGAACACCCCCGCCGGGAACAGGAGCCGACGGGGGCGAGGGAAGAGGAGACTCCATGGACCTGATCACCGATCTCACACCCGCTGCGGTGGATGCTCGTCTGCGCTACGCGAACGCGCTATCCGAAGCGACCATCATCCCGGACGTCTACCGGGGTCAGCCGGCCAACGTGCTGGTCGCGATCGAGACCGGCACCGCCTTGGGCATCCCCCCGACCCAGGCACTCCAATCACTCATCTCGATCAAGGGACGAGTGACCATGTCAGCGGACTTGATGGCCGCCGTCGTCCGACGCGCCGGGCACCGCCTGCGCGTCCTCGAGCACGACGGCAAGGTCACCGCCGAGATCGTCCGAGCGGACGACCCGGACTTCACCTACAGGGTGACCTGGGACCGGGCCAAGGCCGAGCGAGCCGGCCTGTGGGGCCAGCGCGGCCCCTGGTCCCAGTACCCGGGGCAGATGCTCCGGTCCCGGGCGGTCACGGAGGTGTGCCGGCAGGCCGCCTCCGACGCCCTCATGGGCGTGACCTACGCCCCCGAGGAACTGGGGGCGGAGGTGGACGAGGACGGGACCGTCATCGGCGCCGAGCCCGCCGCCGCGCCTCCGGTCGCGGCGCCCGAGTCGGGGCGGCGCAGGATGATCCGCCAGTTCCTGGCCGCCAACGGCGGCATTGACGACGGTCTCGACGAAGTTCTGGCCGCCGCCGAGGCCGCGGGCGCCTGCACCGATCCTCAGGCGCTGGCGGCCT
>RBWB01583386.1_pt1 | contig 12115 bp, 8 predicted proteins | sample 2014201 | NCBI WGS metagenome assembly RBWB01 (sample SAMN10133834, study PRJNA383868) | Human oral metagenome, whole genome shotgun sequencing project. | isolation source: supragingival plaque isolated from 88 juvenile twins | host: Homo sapiens | place: Australia
TAAGCATAGTATACTAGATCGGATGCGCAATCTGAATGATTGCGCTATACTAATAGATATGAAGGTACAAATTGAAATTGACACAAAAACGTTTATTCGCTTTTGGCTTGTGGTAATTGGTTTTGGTTTAGCGGGGTTAACAATTTATTTAGCGCAGACAGCGCTGGTTATCTTGGGCACAGCGCTGTTTCTGGCGCTTGCGCTCAATCGTCCAGTGGCGCGGCTGGCAAAGCTCATCCCCGGCAAAAGCCGGTTAGGCGGTACAGCGCTCGCATTTACGCTGCTCGTCGTGTTTTTATTTTGTGTCGTGTGGTTTGTGGTGCCGCCAATCGTGCAGCAGACGGCGAAGTTTGCCGAGTCGGTGCCTGGGATTATCGATCAGGCGAGCACGCAGTGGCACGGTGTCAATCGGTTTATTGACGAGCATAGCATGCGCGAGCAAGTAAACTCAGTTTTGGAGTCAATCAGAACGCAAGCATCCCACTGGGCGACTGATCTAAGCGGTAGCATTATTGGCAGTGTTGGCTCGCTGGCGTCGTTTGTGACCTCATTATTCTTGGTTATTGTCTTGTCGTTTTTGATGCTGCTCGAGGGGCCGGAGTGGATGCGGCGCGTTTGGGGTTTGTATGACAACCAAGCGCGCATGGAGCATCATAAACGGCTTGTTGGACGCATCTACAATGTTATTACCGGCTATGTTGCCGGGCAGTTGACAGTTTCCGGTATTGGTTCATTAGTAGCAGGTGCATTTGTATTCGGTATTAGTCTATTTGTGCCGGCGATTGACGCAAATTTGGTTATGCCGACAATTTTAATCGTGTTTGTACTGTCTCTGATTCCAATGTTTGGCGCGACGATTGCCGGCGTGCTTGTCACGCTGCTTTTGGCGTTTAACAATGTGCCGGCGGGTATCGCCTACGCGGTATTTTTCGTTGTGTACCAGCAGATTGAGAATAACTTCATCTCGCCGGCGATTCAGTCTAAGAAAGTCGAGCTATCAGCTCTGATGGTTCTGACAGCGGTGACGGTTGGTCTGTATGTTGCAGGTGTCGCTGGCGGTTTCATTGCTATTCCAATCGCCGGTACGATCAAAGTGTTCCTTGACGACTATCTTGAGCGCGCCAAAGCTAAGCGTGAAGAAAGTAAACACGACAAGCCGGTGCTTGGTAAGCTAGCGAGCAAGCTCAAAAAAGCTGCGCCATCAGAATAATATCGTTTTCATGCATACGTCCAAATCGTATCGTACGCCGTGTCGCGCACGATAATTCCTAGTGTTTTGAGCTGGTCGCGCAGCTCATCAGAGCGTGCCCAATTTTTATTGTCGCGTGCGCGCCGGCGTTCTATTAGCAGCTGTTTAGCGCTATCGCTGATATCTGGCGTTGAATCAAGCAGCTGGAGCCCGAGTACATCGTCAATTGTTTGCAGCAGCTCTACTAATCCCGTGCGGTAAATTGCGTCAAGCGGTCGTTGGCTGATACTCGAAAACGACTCGTCGATAATACTAAGCGCTTCTGGCGTGTTCAGATTATTGTTGAGCGCTTCGCGCATTGCGCCGATCGCGGCCTGCGGCGAAAAATACTGCGGCGCGTCATTGCGCTTTGTATCGTCATTCAAGCGGTCGTGAATTTGATGGCGCAGGCAGGCGACATCGCGCCAATTCTTCAAACGGTTGCGCGCAGCCGCTAGAATATCAAATGAGAAGTTCCCTTCGCTTTGGTAGTGGCTTTGCAAAATAAACATGCGTAAATCCATCGCCGTGAAGCCGCGTTCTTTTAGGTGAGCCATTGTATAGCCGTTGCCGAGCGACTTGCTGATTTTGCCGCCGTCAATTTTCAGGTGATTGCAGTGCAGCCAATACCGTGCAAATTGTACGCCGCTTGCTGCTTCGCTCTGGGCGATCTCGTTGGTGTGGTGTACCGGAATATGGTCAATGCCGCCGGTGTGAATATCAATTGTTTGCCCAAGTAGCTCCATTGCCATGGTGCTGCACTCTAGGTGCCAGCCTGGGAAACCCATAATTACGCCTGCCGCTCCACTCGCTGCCCCGGGCGTTTCGCGCCCGTGTGAATCAAGTAAATCTTCTGGCGTTTCCCACTCCATATCGCGGCGCTTGCCCGGCTCGGTAAATTTCCACAGCGCAAAATCCCACGGCTGGCGTTTTTCGCTATTAGCCTCAACGCGCGCGCCGGCTTTTTGCGCCGCTAAATCTAATTGTGCGAAATCTGCGTAGCGCGGGAACTTGCTCGTGTCAAAATAAATCCCGTCGCTGGTTTGATACGTGTAGCCTTTCTCTTTCAGCGTGCGGACGAGCGCTAATTGCTGCGGAATGAAATCTGTTGCGCGCACCATATGTTCCGGTGCAACTAACCCAAATTCGTGCATACCACGCACGAATGCATCAGTGTAATGCTCGGCAATTTCCCAAGCGGTTTTGCCGTCGCGTCGCGCCCCCTTCTCTAGTTTGTCTTCACCGTCGTCGGCGTCGCTTACTAAATGCCCGACGTCGGTGATATTCATCACGCGCTCAACCTCGTATCCGTTAAATTTCAGCACGCGCACCAGCGTATCCCAATAAACGTAGGCTGCCCAGTTGCCGACGTGAAGATAATCGTATACCGTTGGCCCGCAGGTGTAGAGCGTTACTCGGTCTGGCGACATTGGCGTAAATTCGTCAAGGCTGCGCGTGAGGGTGTTATATAGCTTCATTTCTTTCATTGTACCATGACGCGCTATTTGCCTGTGGTTTTTAATCAATCTTTCTATAGAGTAGTTGAATGAGTGCGCAGGATCTGGCGTACTTCATCGGTTGAGGCTGTGTGCATTAGCTGATCTCGCAGTTCTTTTGCGCCGTCGAAGCCTTTGACGTAGATTTTAAAGAAGCGTTTGAGGGTTTCGAACGGGCGTCCGGTTTGCAGCTGGTAGCGATCAAAGAGGTCAAGATGGTATCTGAGGAGACTAAATAATTCTGCGCACCGAATTACTGCGCTATCGTTATTAGTCGAAATAGTTTCGTTTTGCTCTGGATTATTCTGAGAATGCAAACACCCGGCGTCGTTTGCAGCGAAGCAAAATGGGTTCGCAAACACGCCCCGCCCGATCATAATGCCGTTAACGCCAGGGTGCTCAGATACGAGCGCTAGTCCATGTTTTCGGTCGCGTATGTCGCCGTTAATCGTTAGCAGCGTATGCGGCGCTACTGCGTCGCGCAGCGCGACGATATCGTTAATCAGTTCATAATGCGCCGGTACCTTACTCATTTCTTTTTTCGTGCGCAGGTGAATAGTTAGATTAGCGATGTCTTGCTTTAGTAATATTCGTAGCCACTCGCGCCACTCATTGACGTGCGTGTAACCAAGCCGTGTCTTGACGCTGACAGGCAATCCGGCGGTCTTAGCGGCATGAATAGCGGCGACTGCGACGTCTGGGCGGCGAATTAGTGCTGCTCCGCCGGATTTGATAGCACTTTTTGCCGGGCAACCCATGTTAATATCGATACCGTCGAAGCCAAGCCGCGCGCAATGCGCCGCGAATTGCTCCATGTCGCCTGGCTCCCCTCCCCAGATTTGCGCTACTAGCGGGTGCTCGTCGCCAGTTTTAAGTAGCCGTCCGGCAATCGCTTTATCGCCAGCATGTACCCAACCTGTCGCATTAGCAAATTCGGTGAAAAATACGTCCGGTGCGCCTGCCCGCTGCACGACATGGCGGAATACGACGTCTGTCACCGCTTCCATCGGCGCAAGCGCGAAAAATGGTTGCGGCAGCTTATCCCAAAATGATTTCATCTTTGTCATTGTATCACGGAAATAAATAAGCCCCTATCTCGTTCTTGAGATAGGGGGAGGCTCAAAACGGCAATGACGCCGGAGCTACGAGGAAGGGCGGAGTGAAAGAAGGGAAGATCTTCCACTCCGGGTGGGAGCATATGCTCGGGGAGCGTAGCATCGTTGCTATGCTCCCGCTAACCACCGTCGTCCGTCACCCCGATAAGACGAACGACCCCAGTGGGCGCGGCGGGAATCGAACCCGCCACAGCTTACATAAGGAGTAATGCCCCATGTAAGCCGGTTGCCATACGCGCCCGGTGATTTCTTTTGCCGCCCTGCACATTGTTGCGCAGAAGCGACCGGGAAGAAATCACAGACCCGACCCTAGTTTGCGTCCGGGTAGGACGAGCGGGCGGAGCTTAAGCTCCGTGTTCTCGGGGTGCTGTACGATGCACCCGACCGCTTTTTTGGCTGAAGGGTGAAGGGTCAGAACCAACCCTTCTTGTCGTCCTTCAGCTCACCGCGCTCGGCAGCGCGAGCCTTGTCGCCAAAGCTACCCGCCGTCTTGGCGGCGCGGGCGTTCATCGCCCGCTGCTCAGGGGAGGCTGTGCCGTTCTGCACGGCGTGCGCCGCCTTGTTGTAGGCGTCCGCCGAGCGGTCGGCGAAGAGGCCGAGAAACCCCATGAGGCATACACCTCCTTCCCGCCGAAGTATCGGCAGGAATTATCGGCGAATCCCGTACAAAACGCTCCCGTACCAGAGCGTTTCGGGTGTGCTCATCGGGAGCAACACCAGGATTCGCTCAGTTGGAACATTTGTATCGTACCATGCTATGCGATGTTAGTCAAGCACATTCTATTCGTTTGCTTTGTTTATGTAATCATCTGTTTGACCTATGTGGTGATATTAGTGCGGTGTAAATTATTATCTGACTCGTACATGAAAAAAGCCCGCCCCGATAAAGCGTCGCGCCAGCCGCTTGAGTTGCGGAGGCGGGCTTTTATAAGGGGCGGGTTAGCGCCCAGAGATGAAGCGGTCAACGACCGAGTTCAGCAAATAGTCGATCCGGACGACATAGTAGCGTCGCTGCAACGACGCGAACCAGCCGCTCCCCTTGACCTCAATGAGCTTCACACCAAGCTCATTAAACTTTCGACGCTCGTCGACGTTCATCAGTGCAACAATCTTAGCAGCCTCTTTGAAAGAAAACATAATGTTTCCCTTTCTGTCGTTGGCGCGGTGGATAGTGCCTACTTTTCATCTCGCTATAGGGCGGCTCCTCGCCCTAAATACGAGCGAAAAGCTAATATATATATCGATTATTGGGCAAAAAGTCAAGTTTATTGCTATAATTCGGGCTGGTTAGCATATTTTTAATGATTGCTGCGCGCTGGGTCGGGGCGTGCCTTAGGATCGTTTCGCGCGGGTGGATCAGCGTGATCTGCACGGCAGCTAGTTCTGTGCGCTTGTCTCGGTTCCCGCGATCAAATCTTTCTCAAATTGCAATATACCCTTGTAATCAGCAGAGTAATCACTCGCGTCTGGCAGCTCAAGCGTGATGATACAGCGCCAGACTGCGGTGATGAGTGCAGCGAATTGTGCGAGCTCCTCAGCACTGAACGTTTGGTCGAGGCTGTGAATATTGCCATGTGAGTCCGGCTCAACGAACTGCAGAATCGCGCCGTCAAACTCATAGCTGGCGTAATCGCGCGAGTGCTGGCAGAGCAATTGGTAAAACATAAGCTGTTGGCGGTATTTGTGCAGCTTGATTTTTTCGTAATCGCCCCGCCCTGTCCAGCTTGTGCTTGGCTTGCCGGTTTTGTAGTCTGTCACGAAGATATGGTTGCCGTTGATATCAACGAGGTCAAGCGAGCCGGTCAAGCGGGCATTGCCCAGCGTAACACCTTGCGACGCGAAACTGAGCTCAGCTTTTTGCGCGGGCGTGAAGCTATCGTATTCGGTATGTAAAAATTTGCTAAGCGCGTCGGTGCCGCGCTTAGCGTAGTGGTTGAATTCGTCTATACTGAGGCGCTGGTCGTGTAATTCGCGGACAAAATCACCAATGACATCTTCGGCTGGGCGGCGTTCGCCGGTAGCGCTCAAGTGAGTGTGGGCGCGTTGCAATGCGGCGTGAATAGCAGTACCGAAGCTGGCGCTTACCGTTTTTGCGCGCGGAAAGCGCAACAAATTATTCATTAGAAATCCTTGCGGCCCGCCGTGCGAGATATCAATGAAATTATTGAGATGTGTGGCAGAAAGCTTGTATTGTTCCAGTATTGGTGCGAGTAATGCTTTCATGCTAGCAGTTGGCCTATGAACGATACGGTCATGCCACGCAGTTTGTGCTTGTGCGGTTAATTGCGCGACTGTTTCCAGCGTGTGGTGTACGATTGGCTGTAAATTTACGCCAGTCAGGAAGCTGGCGACGAGCGTATCTTTGCCGTTTAGATCGGCGCGTGCGTACGTTAAAAACAGCTGGCGTTTAGCGCGCGTCATAGCGACGAAGTAGAGGCGCAGGCGCTCATCGTAGGTATCAGCGTTCGGCGCGATAGTAATATTTTCCGGGTAGCTGATAGTGCGGCTGCGCCCGCGGACGCGTTCGCCCCACTGCGCATCAATGGAATTAATGACGTAGACGGTGTCGAACTCAAGTCCTTTAGACTTATGGGCGGTCATCAGGTTGATAGCGTCGTCGATTGTATCGCTGCGGCGGCGTACGCTAGTAATTGGCGTATCAAGCTGTCGGTAGTCGTCAATGAAGTCGACAAAATCGGCGATGGTGAGATGATCGCCGCGGTAGTCGCGCAGTTTGCTGCGGATTGTGCGCAGAGCTTCAAGTGCTTCAAGGTACGCTTCGGGATTTTTTGCGAGTACATCTGCACCGAAATAGTGATCGTAGAGCGGTGATGTAAATTGCCGCTTCTTATTGTTTGGCACGCCGATGAGCTCGTCAATAAACTCTTCGACCGATTCGTGCGCGACTGCCCTTGCCCGCTCCAGCAACCATGCTGCAAATGGTGCGAGCGCGGGCGTTGCAAGCATGGTATTAATCCATGATGTGTGGTTGCGGTAGGCGTTAACGCTTAGTTTCCAGATTGTTTCAGGCGAAAAATCATACATTGGATGCGACACAAGCTCGGGCAGTAAGCTGTCGGCTTCGCTGTGTTGTCCGTCGGCAATAGCGACAACAGCGCGTGCAAGCAGCTCAATTGCCATGATACGCTCGTCATCTAGCACGTTATCTCGCCGTTCGTAATTGACCGCAATGCCGCGCTCATGCAGATACGGCAGTAACTCGACCAAATCGCGGTGCCGTCGGCTAATTACAGCGATGTCGCTTGGGCGAGTGCCACGCGCAATCTGTTCGGCGATATGTTTTGCGATCCAAGCACGTTCGTCTGCGGGCGTAGCATGTTCGTGCAATTCAACCGTCTTGCTTTCTGCCGCATGCGATGTTAATTGCTTATTAATCTCCATCGTTGTTTCTAAGCGTCCGCTTGCTTGCGTAATGACGGCACGTGCGGCGTCAAGGATCGTTTGCGCTGAGCGGTAGTTTTCGGTGAGTACGACATGGCGGTAATTTGGATAGTGTTCGCGGAACCGGTGAATATTGCCAACGTCCGCACCTTGAAAGCTGTAAATTGCCTGGTCGTCATCGCCAACCGCCATAATATTTGGCGCGTCGCCTGTCGGGTTATCAGTGAGATTAAACAGAATACGCAATTGTGCTAAATTCGTGTCCTGAAATTCATCGACGAGGATATAATGATAGCGTTCTTGTAGATTGAATTTGAGTTCAGACGATCGCTCAATTGCTTGCACGACACTTAGGATCATGTCATCGTAATCGTATAACGCCGCTTTCTGCATCAGTTCGCGGTAGCGGTTATATACTGGCGCCATAGCACGCAGCTTAGCATGGCGCTTACGATCCTTAAACACAAACGCGCCGGTTGAATCTTTCTCCATCCAGGCGTTGCGCCAGGCGGTGATTGGCGTGGTTTTGCCTGATTCAACCGCGGCATCGAAGGCATGCGCTAAGCTAAGTGCCAAATTGTTTGCAAGCGGCGTAATTGCGGGCGGTAATTTCGGCAGCGGCAGCTCGGCGACCACCTTTGCGATGGGCGCGATGAGCGTGATTGTTGTTTTGCTGATTTTGTTTGCGAAAATTGATGCTACATTCGCTTCGACTGCGTCAAGCGTCTCATCGTTGCTTGCAATAATCTGCAGCAATTCATTGCCTGCCAAGCCTGCCTGCTTTAGTTCGCTAATCACTTGCATAGCGTCGCGCAGGTGCGTGTATTCGCCATTCATTTTGCTTGCGAGCGGATTATCATAGTGCAGCTCATCGAAAATCTGCGTCATGAATGCGTGCATTGTTAAATCGTCAGCCGGTTTGAATGCCGCGCCATGGTAAAAATATTCGCTGTTGTGGTTGATCGTTTCTGTGCCAAAACTGTGAAATGTTTGAATTGCTACTTTGTAGGCATCAGGCCCGATAATACGCGCCAGGCGCGCTCGCATTGCTGTTGCGCCACTGTCGGTAAACGTGAGGCACAAAATGTTTTCCGGCAGCGTGTCGGTTTTATATAGAATATTTGCGACGCGCATACTCAGCAGCTCAGTTTTACCTGTACCTGGCCCTGCCACTACGAGCAAGGGTCCTTCAATTGTATCGACCGCCTCGCGCTGGGCGGCATTAAGTTTGTTGTAGCGCGCATGAAAAGCTGTCATTGCATTTTATTGTACCGCATGTTGAGTGCTGCAGGCTACCCGCTATGAGAGCTTTACGATGCCTATAGCTCTCGCTCTTGAAAAAGATACGTGTGCTCCGAATTTACACCCCGGCGATTATGCTATAATTACCCTATGGAATCCGACCAGTTGGTTGATAGTTTGGCGCTGGAGCGGGCGGCAAACGAGTTGTTTGGTATGCCGATTGAAGTTGACGCGATTGTCGTGCAGCGCCTTAATTGCGGACAGAATGCACAGGCGACGTTTTTTGTGTCAAAAAAACGCCAATTATATTGCTATATTGAAGGCCCGGCGCATTTAACGCTTGGTGATATCAAAAAGATGGCGACGCGCATGGGTGTGCGGGTGGAGATGTTTGTGCCGCCGCGGGGTCGTCCAATGTACTTTGACGATGTTGCACGGCGTAAATTCGTCGCTATTTATCCAGGTCGCCGCGATATTCAGCCGGATGACTTGCGGTATTATCGTACGCTTGCACCGTATTGCCCGGCACTTCTCATTATCAACGAGGTGAAAAATGATATGATTTATTGCGCCGACCACGATGCGCGTACCGGTTGGCGTCCGGCGGTGAAGCTAGCGTACCGGAGGATCTTGACCAACTGATGCGCGATTATCTGGAAATTATAAAACGGAATGTGCTTTCGCCCGTCGTACTGGCGGTTTTTGTATTGGCGGGCGCGCTGCTCTACGTGCGCGAGTATCGCGATGCATGGTTTATGTCGGTAGTGATTTCTATTAATACGGTAATTGGTGTCGTGCAGGAAATTCGCGCCAAACGCGTACTGAAAAAGCTGGAATTAATGAATGCGCCGATTGCGCGCGTGGAGCGTAAGGGCAAAATCGTTGAGATTTCGTATGATAAATTGCGGTTAGGAGACATACTACACATTCGCGCGGGCGATGAACTGCCGGCAGACGGCGACGTGGTACGGTCGCACGGGCTAGAATTAGACGAGAGTATGCTGACCGGTGAATCGGCGGCCGTTGAGAAATCAGCGCATGACCGCGTATATGCCGCAACTGTTGTAACGGCGGGCGACGGTGTCGTTACTGTGCGGGCGCTTGGGGCAGATACGCGTGCTGGCGCGATCAGTGCGGTATTGAAGCGTTACACGCCGGCGCTTACGCCATTGCAGCGCGCAATCCAAACAGCGATTACTTTTTTGACATACGGTGCAATTGTGCTATCGCTGTTAATTTTTGTGAGTTATTATTTTTCTGGATTTGATTCGATACAGATTTTAAAAACAATTACCGTTGCATCGGTGACAGTGATCCCTGAGGGGCTATTGCTCGCGAGTTCCCTGCTGCTAGCGTTTGGGTCGCTGCATTTGGCGCAGGCAAAGGTACTGCCGCAAAAGCTATCGGCAATTGAGGCGATGGCGCTTCTCGGCGTGCTCTGTGTAGATAAAACTGGCACGCTAACGAGCGATGAAGTAACGCTAGAATCGTGCGAATCGTTTGACGCGCGCACTGATGTTGCTCGCCTAGCAGCACTGGTGGCGCGTGAAACAGGCGGCGGTAATATTACGGCGGCAGCAATTCTGGCGGCGGCCAATCCGCCGCTTGATGCGAATATTACCGGCGTACTCGCCTTCTCATCGGCGCGCAAACTAGCAGGCGTCCGCGCGGTAATAAGCGGCAAGACGCGTACGCTTGTTATGGGGGCGCCGGAATTTGTAGCGAAACTTGCGCCATTGAATGAGACACAGTCTAAGCAAATTGACTCGTGGGTGTCGCGCGGCATGCGCGTATTGCTGCTTGCTGGATTTTCCGACGCAAAAACGCCGCTTAAAAACCTTGCGCGCGGTTCGGGCAGACCTCTTGGAATCGTTATACTGCGCAATAGCTTGCGCGATGGCGTGCAGGATACGGTGCGTTTTTTGCAAGGGCATGGCGTGTCGATTCGTGTGATTAGCGGCGATAATCCGCGCACGGTGCAGTATATTGCGCGGGCGGCGGGCATTCATAACCCTGAGAAATCAATCACCGGCGCTGAACTGGCGAAATTAAGCGATGAAGCCTTTATGCGTGCTGCCGACGAGCACACGATCTTTGCGCGCGTCTTACCGGAGCAGAAAGAGCGCCTGATTGCCCATTTTCGCAATCAAGGTAAATTCACTGGTATGGTTGGCGATGGCGTAAATGATGCGCTTGCGCTTAAGCAAGCCGATCTTGGCGTCGCTATGCGTGCTGGTGCGCCTGCTAGCCGCCGCGTCGCCGACTTGATTTTATTGAACAACTCGTTTACGTCGCTGCCGGCTGGCATGCAGCTCGGCAATCGGATTATTCAGGCGATTGAAATCATCGCGATTCTCTTCTTCCATAAGATTATCTACGGTGTTGTGCTGCTATTTTCGACGATCGTGCTTGGCGTTGTCTATCCATATGCGCCGCGCCACGTGACATTCTTAAACATCTTTCTCGTGACAATGCCAACGATTATGTGGACGTTGTTTCCGCCTTCGCCTGCGCATCGTGTGGATCCGCGTGGTTTTTGGCGCGATACACTACGGGCGGTTGCGCCAATCGCTATACTCACAGGCTTAACAATCGCAGCTGTATACTGGATTATGCTAAAAACGCCTGGCGTCCAGCCGCCGCAGGCTGCCACAATGACAGTGCTCATCGCAACATTTTTTGGTGTATATTTGGTGTTTTTGGCGGGAATTATGCTTGGTGTTACGCTTGATAATCGCGCGAAATTGGCGCGTGCGCTGTACTTGGCTGCAGTCGCGGTGGTGGCAATTGCTGGGTTTGCGATTATTCCACTGCGCCACTTCTTTGACTTTACTGCGCCAAATGCGGCGCTACTGTGGCCTGGCGTAGCGATCGTAGCGGCTGCGGCGGTTGTGCAGTATATTATTGCTGGGCGCGCCAGCTTAAAGATTGAGCGCAGTATGGGTGAGGTGTCACGCACGTCAGATGCTGCATTCAATCCTAACTCCAAAAAGAAATAACCCCGCACGAGTAACCCGTGCGGGGACGCCTGGATTTCAGGCGATTTTGCTGGTTTGTTTTATTTTGCACCCACCAGCTGGGCGCGGCGCACCTCTAGCTCTCCTCCTCTTCCTCCTCTCCCATGCCCTGAAGGGCGATGAGATTGAGAAAAAAGGCCATGCCGGCGACTGCCATTATTAGCCCCGACCTCGTGTTAATAATTACGTACGCCTGAATAGTTATGGCTACGGCATACGCCATAGCTGTCGCCCATGTGGTGGCGATGCCACGCCACCGAGACCTATCAAGGATCTTCCACATGGTGTCCATGATAAGCCCCGGAAGGGGCAGAGAGAGGACAAACATGAAGATAATGAAAACGGTAAACACTTTTACCGTCCCCTTTCTTGTTGTATGAGGTGCCAGCCTTTGGCACCTCAAGCCCTTAAGTATCTGACTTAAGGACGAAGTGCCTAGATGATAGCTGATGCTATCAAAAAGGCTAATATATATATATCATATAAGGACGTTAAAGTCAATACTTTTTACTAAAATTATGTCATAATATTAAAATTTATAATTATAACTATTACACTTACCGGAAACTAACTTCCCTAGTATCACAGTAAGATATACGTTACAGTGTGAGTAAT
>RBWB01583388.1_pt1 | contig 12113 bp, 9 predicted proteins | sample 2014201 | NCBI WGS metagenome assembly RBWB01 (sample SAMN10133834, study PRJNA383868) | Human oral metagenome, whole genome shotgun sequencing project. | isolation source: supragingival plaque isolated from 88 juvenile twins | host: Homo sapiens | place: Australia
CATGAAAACGTGGAGGCCCGCGCAACTGACCAGAGGCGCCCAGACACTTGTGCGCGAAAAACTGGCGGTGGAGTATGCGCCGGGGCGCATAGCCGCTGCGGACCTCGCAGCGACGCCGGCCATGCGAGCCCGGCTGGTGTGCCCCCTGCTGCCCGACGGTTCGACGCCCGCGACGCTGACCGCTGCGTGGATTTACACGGGATGGTGGCCGCCCTCCCGGCTCAGGCGTCTGTGTGCGGCTCACCCGACGAGCCGCCATCACTGCGTCGTCTACCGCGCGCAGCTCGAAGAGGAGTATTCCCGGGAGCTCGGGGGTTTCACCGTTCCGACGACGGCGCGAACAGCCTTCGACCTGCTCGCGCTCGAAGAGCCCGGCGTCGCCGTCGAATGCGTCATACGCCTTATGCGCGGCGGCCTCAACCCGGAAGATCTGCAGCTGCACAGCAAACGCGAAAGGCGGCGTCGGGGCGCGCCCTTCGCCCGAAGGGCGGCCAAGGCACTGGAAGCCTACATCGAGGAAACGAGGTAGCCTAAGCTCGCCTTTCGCTGCCCTTCTTCGAGCCGGTCACGCGGTAGGCGTCGTAGACTCCGTCCACTTTCCGAAACTCGCGCAAAATGCGCTCCAGGTGCGAAGGTTCGGCCATTTCGAAAGTGAAGCTCAACTTCGACATCCTCTCCTTCGTGGTCGTCATCGTTCCCTGGAGGACGTTGATTCCGTGCTCGGACAGAACGCGGGAAAGGTCGGAGAGCAGGCCCTGCCGGTCAAGCCCCTCGATTTGCACCTGGACGAGATACGTCGCCTCCGAGCCTTCCGACCAGGCGACGTCGATGAAACGCTCCGGCTCCCGCTTGAGGGGCAGCACGTTCGGACAATCTACTCGGTGGACCGACAAACCGTTCCCCCGCGTGACGAAGCCGACGATCGCATCGGGAGGGACGGGCGTGCAGCACTTGGCCAGTTTGACGAGGACGTCGCCGGAGTCCATGGATTCGACGATGACGGCGGAATCGCCGCTGGCGCCGGAGCGGTGGGCGATTCGCGTGGGCGTCACCGCTTCGGACAGCGTCTCTTCGACGCCTGGCTCGCCGCCCTGCGTCTGTATGAGCCGTCTGACCACCGTTTCGGCTGAGATGACTCCTTCGCCGATCGCGGCGTACAGATCGGTCACATCGTTTTTATTGAGGTCTTGCGCAATGCCGCGGAGCGTGTCGTGGCTCATCAGCCGCTGAACCGGCTGGTTTTTCCGGCGGATCGCTTTGGCGAGCTTGTCTTTCCCGGAATCGACGGACTCCTCGCGGCGCGAATGCTTGAACCACGCCTTGATCTTCGCCCGTGCCCGCTGGGAGGCGACGAAATCCAACCATCCGCGGGACGGCCCGGCGTCGGGATTCTTCGCCGTGATGATCTCAACGTTGTCGCCGGATTCGAGGCGGTGGTCGAGGGTTACGAGCCGGTCGTTGACGCGCGCGCCGACGGTGTGATGCCCCACTTCCGTGTGGACGGCGTACGCGAAATCGACCGGCGTCGACCCCGAGGGAAGCTCCAAAACCTCCCCCTTTGGAGTGAAAACGTAGACCTGACTCCCGGAGATCTCGTATCGAAGCGAGTCGAGAAACTCCGTCGGATCGGCCGTGTCGCGCTGCCAATCGACGAGCTGGCGGAGCCAATTGAGCTGGGTCTGCTCTTCCGACGTCGGTCCGATGCCGCCCTTGGACTGCCCCGCGTCCTCCTTGTACCGCCAATGGGCGGCGACTCCGTACTCGGCCCGCTTGTGCATGTCGTAGGTGCGGATTTGGATCTCCATCGTCCGCCCGCCCGGGCCGATGACCGTCGTGTGAATCGACTGGTAGAAGTTGAACTTCGGAGTGGCGATGTAGTCTTTGATCCTGCCTTGGATCGGGGTGAATGCGGTGTTGGCGACGCCGAGGGCCGCATAGCAGTCGGCGATCGTCTCTACCAGCACGCGCACGCCCACGAGGTCGTAGATGTCCTCGAAGTCCTTTCCGCGGAGGATCATCTTCTGATAGATCGAATAATAGTGTTTAGGCCGTCCAGTGATCGTGCACTTGATCTTGGCGTTTTTCAGCTCGCTCTCAAGGATGTCGCGCACCTGGAGAATGTACGCCTCGCGTTCGGGAGTCCTGTCTGTGACGAGCCTTTCAATCTCGCCGTAGACGGTGGGATAAAGGACTTTGAAAGACCGGTCTTCAAGCTCCCACTTGATCGAGTTCATTCCCAGACGGTGGGCCAGAGGGGCGTATATTTCGAGAGTTTCGCGGGCCTTGCGCCTGGCGCCTTCAGCCGAGACATACTTCCAGGTGCGGGCGTTGTGGAGACGGTCGGCGAGTTTGATGAGCAGGACGCGGATGTCCTTCGACATTGCGATGACCATTTTTCGCACAGTCTCCGCCTGCGCCGCCTCGCCGTACTCGACCTTGTCAAGCTTCGTGACGCCGTCGACGAGCACTTCGACTGCGGAACCGAATTCCCTGCGCAGGTCGGAGAGCTGATAGTCGGTGTCTTCGACCGTGTCGTGCAGGAGCGCGCCGATGATCGTGTCTTCGTCCATTCCCAGTTCCGCAAGGATCGTCGCGACGGCGACGGGATGGGTGATGTACGGCTCTCCCGATTTGCGCGTTTGGCCCTCATGGCAGTGATCAGCCACTTCGAAGGCGTGGAGGATTCTGGATTTGTCGACGCTTTTCGTTCCGAGGGCGCGCATAAGAGGCTCGAGCGTAGACGGAATCTGCGGTCCCGACCTGCCCGCAAGCCAGCTCAGACGCGATCGAAGGCGCGGGCTCGATTCCCCCATGGCATCCCCTTTCCCAGAACAATATGGTTATAGCACTCTGGAGAGCGGATATAAAACGATGGCGGTCACAGACCGTCATCGTCGATCAATAGGTGAGAACCGCATCCACTTCGCGTCCCGCAAGCCTTTCGCGCCCTCCGAGTTCGCGAAGCTCAATGAGGACGCACAATCCAGTCGGAACGCCGCCCGCCCTTTCTATGAGCTCAAAAGCGGCGTTGGCAGTTCCGCCCGTCGCGAGGACGTCGTCGATCACAAGGACCCTCTGCCCGTCGGACACAGTGAAAGGCTGCAGCTCCATTCGGGCAGAACCGTATTCCAGGTCGTAGTCCACTCCGACGACGGGGCCCGGAAGACGCCCGCCCTTTCGCACCGTCAGCATTCCCACGCCCATCTCTATGGCGAGCGGGGCGCCGAGAATGAATCCTCTCGATTCCAGCCCCGCGACGGCGTCCACTTGGCCCCTGTAGCGGTCGGCTATCGTCTCGATGAGAACCTTGAACGCCTGAGGATCGGCTATGAGAGGCGTGATGTCGCGGAAAAGCACACCGGGCGCCGGAAAGTCCGGGACCTCTCGCAGGTGGGATTCAACGAGGGACACTGCGTCCAAAGGGAAGACGGATTGACTGCTCACTTCTTCTTCCTGTTCTTGCGGTGGGGCTGAGCCGCCGTCCCTAAATGCCGCCCCGGCGTGCGGATGACGTGCCCCGCGTGCACCACCATGTCCTCTTCCTCCGCGCTCGAGATCTCCTCGCCTGCCGCCCTGCGCTCGGCAATTCGCTCCCTGAGCTCTCCGCGCGCCTTCTCAACCTTCTCGGTGTGCTGGCGGATCTTCGGATCGAGATGGGCCAGCTGCACGGCGATGGGCGAGGCGATGAACATAGAGGAGAGCGTCGAGAGAATCATGCCGACGAACATGACGAGGGCGAGATCCCGCAGCGTGCCGGCGCCCAAAAAGTAGGTGCCGATGAAAAGGATTGAAACGACGGGCAAAAGGCTCGTGACCGAGGTGTTGAGCGATCGAATGAGAGTCTGGTTGACCGCGAGGTTCACGGACTCTGCGAAGGTGTAGTCGCTTTGCGACAAAAGCTTCGCAGAATTCTCCCGCACCTTGTCGAAGACGACGACGGTGTCGTAAAGAGAATAACCGAGGATCGTGAGCAGGCCGATGATCGTAGACGGGGTGACCTCGAATCCGAAGAGGGCGTAGACGCCTATGGTGACGACAAGGTCGTTGAAAAGCGCGAGAATCGCGCCGGCGGCATTGCGCCAGCTTCGGAAATAGAGGGTCAGGCCCAAGGCGACGGCGACAAGGAAGGCAATGAATCCCTTGAGCGCCTTCGAGGAGATGTCCTGCCCCCACGTCGGTCCGATGAAGGTCGAGGCGACGTTCGACGGAGCGACCTTGTAGGACTTGGCCAACTCGGAGCGCACGGTCCTGACGCTGTCGTCGCTCAGCTTCGTTTCGGCCGTCTGGATTCTCAGCGTCGAATCGCCCACCTGGACTACGCGGGCGGCGTCGTCTTTGGCATAGCGTCTCATGATGTCGGCCGCCGGTTTCTGATCGGTGACCTTCGTCCGCGAGACCGTGAACTGGGAGCCGCCGGTGAACTCAATGCCCAGGTTAAGACCCTTGACTGCGAGGGTGACCGCAGAGATCGCGATGAGGGCCAGCGAGATGGCGAACCAGTACTTCCTCTTGGCGATGAAAGGAAAAGAACGCCGTCCCGTGTACAGATCGTTGCCGATGGAGCTTTTAGACATCGCCGTTCCCCTTCCCTTGCGCGGCATGTCCGCCGAAGCCGTTCTTTCGGGCTTCCTCGCGGGCTTTCCTGCGTCGGAGCGCCTTTCTCTCCGCCAGGGAAAGGCCCCTTTCCTCTTCGGGCAGCTCTTCGCGAGGCTTCGGGCCGGAGGCCTCGTCGCCTTTCGCAAAGTCCGCTTCGACGCCGGCCGCGCCGGCCTCTTCCGCCGGGGCCTTTCGAGAAGAAGCTGAGTCCCTGGGAGAAAAACCGGCGTCCTTTCGAGAGCGACGAGAGGAGGCTCCGATGTTTTCGGAGGAAGCCTCCGGCGAGCGGGTTCCGGGGGCGTCCGCGCCGTCGTCCTCCGAATACTCGGTGACGACGACGGCCGTGTCGACAGCCGAGCCGGACGATTCCTCGTCCACGACGAGTTTGACGTCCATGTGGCGGTCGCTGCGGCGGCGGAAGGATCCTCGGCCGCTGTACGCGGGGGCGTTGCCCAAGGCGATGGCGCTCATGCCAGACCACCGGTGCCCCTCGCCGAAGAAGCTGCCGCGGACGAGGATCGCCATGACCGGGTAGGTGAACATGACCACCACGATGAGATCGAGAATCGTCGTCAATCCGAGAGTGAATGCGAAACCTCGAACCGAGCCGACGGCGAGGAAGTAGAGGACCAGCGAGCACAGCAGATTCGTGCCGTCGGCGACGTAGATCGTCCGCTTGGCCCTGTGCCATCCGTGCGTGACCGCAGCTCTGACCGAGCGTCCCTCTCGGATCTCGTCGCGTATTCGCTCGAAGAAGACGATAAAGGAATCCGCGGTGATGCCGATCGATATGATGAAGCCGACGACGCCCGCCATAGAGAGCCGATAGCCGATGATCCACGACATCAATGCGACGATGAGGTAAGAGAGCCCGGTTGCCAACGCGATCGAGCCGATGGCGACTATTCCCAGCCCGTGATACGTCCACAGAAGGTAAAGGGCGAGCAAAACGACGCCGATCGCCCCGGCGATGAGGCCGCCTCGCAGCGATTCGGAGCCGAGGGTGGCGGATATCTGCTCCTCCGACTGAACGTTGAATTTCAGCGGAAGCGATCCGAAACTCAGCTGGTTCGCGAGCGTCTTGGCGGTCTGGTCGGTGAAGGAGCCCGAAATCTGCGCCTGACCGCCCGAAATGACCTCGCTCGGGGCGGCAGAGGAGATGACCGACCCGTCGAGGACCACCGCAAATTGATTCTTAGGCTGCTGAAGCTTGACGAGACGGCGGGTCACGTCGGCAAAAGCCTTCGTCCCCTTGGAGTCGAATTGAATCTGAACGATCCACTGGTTGCTTCTCTGGTCGAATCCAGAGGAGGCCTTCGTCAGCTGGGTCCCCTCGATCTCAGCCGGGCCGAGGATGTACTTCGTCGCCTGGCCCCGTGAGCGGTCGCAGGCCACGAGCGGCTTCTTCGGGTCGTCGACGACGTTCAACTTCGACGACGGCTTGGTGCAGTCCAAAATCGCGGCGTCGTAGGCGACCTTCTCTGTAATCCAGTTCTCCGCGTCCGAGGCGTTGGCCGGCTTGGACTTCGGTTGGTCGGAGATCTTGCCGTCGTGGTTCTGATCCGCCCTTTCCCTGGCCACTTTCTTCAGCTCTTCGGCGCCGTACGTCGCCTTGGGATCGGGGGTCGGCGTCGCCGACGCGGAAGGGCTCGGGGAGGCAGAAGGGCTTGCGCTAGCCGAGGGGCTGGCGCTTTTTTGCGCTTCTTTCTGCGCCTTGTCGATGTTCGCGACCTTCGCCGGAGTGAGCGAGCCCGCGTCGCCGGCGATCGCAAGCACGGGGCGCATGCGCATGACCGCGGACGTGCGGACAAGCCTGAGAGTCTGCTCCGACGGCCTGCCCGGGAGGCCCACGATGATGTTCTTGCCGCCCTGGGAGCTGATCTCAGCCTCGGCCACGCCAGAGGCGTCGACGCGCTGGCGGATGACCTCGATCGCCTGATTGACGTCGGACTGGGTGATCTCCGAGTTGTCGGTCGTCTCGGGGGTGAGGATGATCTGGGTGCCGCCTTGAAGGTCAAGGGCGAGCTCGGGAGCCCACTTGGAAGATTTGCCCCAGCTTCCGATCGTCAGCGTCGCGAGGAGCGCGACGATCATCAGCATCAACAGGACGAGGCGTTTCCGGGGCACCTCGGAGGAACGCGTTGCGGTGCGCTTTGCCATACGTGTGCTTTTCTATCGATCCGATGAGAAGGGTGAGGACGGCTTGGGACGGTCCTCGTCCGGCGCGGCGGCGGACTCGGCCTCGACGTCGGCCTCGGCCTCGTCGTCCTCGGAATCGACTTCCTCGGATTCCGCCAACGGAAGCTCGGCCGCCCTCGAAATCGCACGCCGGTCCCAGACGGTCTCGTCGCCGGCCGGGCTCAGGAGCGTGACGGCGTCGCCGTCGATGTCGACGATCTTTCCGTAAAATCCGGCAGTCGTCATGATGTCCTTGCCGACCACGATGATCTCTTCCCGCTCTTGGTTGAGGCGTTCGCGGGCCTTGCGTCCGGAGTAGGACATCCAGAAGAACAAAATCACCATGCCGACGAGGAGGGCGATCATTGTCGGATCCATTCCGAAGTCTCCTAGCTGTAAAAAGACACGTACCCGCACAAGTGTACGCGCGCTTGCTCACCGGGGGGAAGCACAACCTGGCTCTCGGACGAAATTCACTTTCGGGCGACGCCGATTTCCAAGCTGCCGGCGGCCGGCGGCTGCAAAGCAAGCATGCGGCTGGGCGGCGCGCGCCTTCAGGCGGACATTCTGCTCTCAATCGGCGCACGCCCGTCAGCCGAAGAGCGTCTCCTCCGGCGCCGGGCCGGGCAGGCCTAGGTGGTCGAAGGCCAGACGCGTGGCGGCCCTGCCGCGCGGCGTTCGCACGAGGAAGCCCTCGCGAACGAGGTAGGGCTCGGCGACCGTCTCGACCGTTTCGGGCTCCTCCCCCACGGACACCGCAAGAGTGGTGAGCCCCACAGGCCCTCCCCTGAACCTCACGCAGACGGCTTCGAGGACGGCGCGGTCGAGCCTGTCGAGTCCGCGCCTATCGACTTCGAACACGTCGAGCGCGGCGCGCGCGGCGGCCAGATCGAGGACGCCGTTTCCGCGAACTTGCGCCCAATCCTGCACGCGTCTGAGCAGCCTGTTGGCGATTCTCGGCGTGCCGCGCGAGCGCGAGGCGATCTCGTGCGCCGCGTCGGCTTCGAGGTTCGCCTGGAGCTTGACGGCGTTGCGGGTGACGATGAGGGCGAGCTCTTCCTCCTCGTAATACTCGAGGTGGCCGGTGAAGCCGAAACGGTCGCGCAGCGGGGCCGGGAGGAGGCCGGCGCGCGTCGTCGCCCCCACCACCGTGAAGGGCGGCAGCGGAAGCGGGATCGACGTTGCGCCGGGCCCTTTGCCGACCATGACGTCCACCCTGAAATCCTCCATCGCCAGGTAGAGCATCTCCTCGGCCGTGCGGGCGAGGCGATGGATCTCGTCGATGAAAAGGACGTCGTTCTCCTGCAGGGAGGAAAGCACGGCGGCCAGGTCTCCGGGATTCTGAATCGCCGGGCCGGAGGTCAGGCGCAGCGAGCCGTTGACCTCCGCGGCGATGATCATCGACAGCGTCGTCTTGCCCAGCCCCGGCGGACCCGAAAGCAGGACATGGTCCGGGGTCTTCCCCCGGGCCACCGCCGCTTCGAGCACGAGCGAGAGCTGGGAGCGCACGGTTTCCTGGCCGACGAATTCGCTGAGCTGGCGCGGGCGCAGGGCCGCTTCGGCCGCGCGTTCGGATTCCGAGGCCGCCGGCGAGACAATGCCTTTCGAATCCGCGTCCGGGCTTTTCGAGTCTGCCACCGGCTACCTCCCGGCCCCGAGGATTTTCAGGCTGGCGCGCAGGAGTTCGGGGACCTCCGCCTCGGGCGTCGCCTTTTCGACCTGGGAGAACGCGCTTTCAGCGTCGCGCTCGGAGAAGCCGAGCCCGACGAGCGCCGCGACGACGTCGCCGGACCGAGCATTCGAAGAAGGCGCCTCAAAGTCGCCTCCCCGCCGAGGCCCAAGCTTCGCCCCGATCTCCAGGACCAAACGCTGGGCGCCTTTCTTTCCGACGCCGGAAACTCGCGTAAGGGCCGCGATGTCGGCGTTGGCCACGGCCTGACGCAGCTGGTCGGGAGTCAAGGTCGCCAGAATGGTGAGCGCGAGCTTCGGCCCGACCCCCGAGACGGTTTGAAGCGCGTCGAAAACCTCCCGCTCGTCGGCGTCGGCGAAACCGAAAAGGGTCATTGAGTCTTCGCGCACCACGAGCGAGGTGTGGACAAAGGCCTCCTGCCCCACGCGCAGCCCCGCCAAAGTGGCGGGCGTCGCCTGGACGGCGTATCCGACGCCTCCGGCTTCGATCACCGCCGCCGTCGGCTCAATGCTGAGAACATTTCCCCGCAGCGCCGCTATCATCGGCCCTCCTCCGCATCGACCCTTTCGAACTTTTGTTTGCAGACTAAGACTACACGTCATTCTTGGCGGCGGGCGCAACCGCGCCGTGGCGCCGCGACATCCGCTCGGCGCCGGCCCACAGTCTCTGAGCGGGAGTGAGGTCGCCGCCGGTCGCCCGCGGCAGCGTTCCCGCGCCGCCGTGCTGCGCCCGGTCGGGTTCCGCGTCGGAAAAAGCGCCGCCGCGCCAAGAATGGGCGATGGCGATGGCAACGGCGTCGGCCGCGTCGGCGGGCCGCGGAAGGCTCGCAAGCCCGAGAATCCGTTGAACCATGACCTGCACCTGACGCTTGTCCGCGCGCCCGCTCCCGGTCACCGCGGCCTTGACCTCCGAAGGGGTGTGCATCCCGAGGCGCAATCCCGCCCTCGCCGCCGCAAGCATGACGATCCCCGCCACCTGCGCGGTGCCGGTGACGGATCTGACGTTGGACTGGGCAAAGACCCTTTCGACGGCGACGACGTCGGGCTTGAAGGCGTCGATGACCTCCTGGAGCCCGTCGGCGATTATGAGGAGGCGCTTGTGCGGAGCCAGTTCGGCGGGCGAGCGCACAACCCTCATGTCGACCAGGCTCACTCGCCTGGCGCCCCCGGCATCGACCGTCCCCATTCCGCACCGGGTCAATCCCGGATCGACGCCGAGCACGCGCACGTCAGCCCTCGGCCTCCAGCTCGGCCATGACCGCTTCGGGGATGTCGAGGTTTGAGAAGACGTTTTGGACGTCGTCGCAGTCTTCGAGCGCGTCGATGACCTTGAGCGCCTTTCGGGCCCCTTCGGCGTCGACCTCCACCTTCATGGAGGGGACGAACTGGACCTCGGCGGAGTTGTATTCGATTCCGGCGTCCTGAAGGGCCGACCGCACGGCGACGACGTCGCCGGGCTCGCAGTAGACCGAGAACGACTCGCCTTCGTCCTCGACTTCCTCGACGCCGGCCTCGAGCACCGCCGCGAGGACGTCGTCCTCGCTCACGCCCTCGGAGGGAACCTCGACGACTCCTTTGCGGGCGAACATGTAGGCCACCGAGCCGGGGTCGGCGAGCTGCCCGCCGTTGCGGGTCAGGGCGACGCGCACTTCGGACGCGGCGCGGTTGCGATTGTCCGTCAGGCATTCGATGAGGACGGCGACGCCGCCCGAGGCGTAGCCCTCGTAGGTGATCGACTCATAGTTGACCGCGTCCGCGCCGTCTCCCGAGCCTCGCTTGACCGCGCGATCGATGTTGTCCGCCGGAACCGAGTTGCGTTTGGCCTTCTGAATGGCGTCGAAGAGGGTGGGGTTGCCCGCGGGGTCGCCTCCGCCCGTGCGAGCGGCGACTTCGATGTTCTTGATCAAGCGGGCGAAGAGTTTGCCTCGCTTGGCGTCGTTGGCAGCCTTCTTGTGCTTGGTCGTGGCCCACTTCGAGTGTCCTGACACTGAGTTCTCCTCGGTTTCGTAGTTTTCCAAGGGGCATTCTACCGGCTTCAGCAAAATGCCGCGCGAGCGAAACGGCCGCTTCGCCTTCGACGCCGGTGCGCTCCGTCACCGAGGGCTTCGCGGCGGAGGCGAACTGGAGAGGGGACGAGCGGTGCCGGTTTCAAGCCCAGCAGCAGCATGTGAAGGAGCCTCTCCACCTTTGCCTAGGAGGAGGACCCTTTTGCCTAGGAGCGAGGACTCTTTTTGCCTAGGAGGAGGACCGGGCCCGAGCTGGACAGGATTGCCGTCCACATGGCATTCACGGCATAGAAAAAGGACGGAACCCATGCCGGCCGGGGACTGGGCCGGCATGAGACAGGGCCGACGGGCGGCCTGGCAGTCCAATCCACCAGGAAGAGAAAGCCGTCTTGCTATCAAGGCGAAATAGAAATCAAGTTCACTGCTGACAGCGACATAAACCAAGGCCCCCAACGCTCAGGTGAATGGGAAACACTCCCCATAGAACAAGTCGTTTACGCAGCATTAGGATGGTGGCAGTTCAAGTCGAAGAGGAAAGGGAGAATCAATGTCGCTCTATGATGACATTCTATCGTGGAAAAGCGATGGACTGAGGCGAACTCACGACGCGCTAATCAGGGACAGTCGCGAATACGAACTTACCCACGATGTGCTCAATCGTCTGTTTACGGAGGAATTTCTAGGTTTGTATGCGCAGGCCGAGGCGCGAGCGCGCAGGGCGCTTGTAGACGACGCCGGCGATATGCAGAAACAACTCGAACGCGCGGCACACCAGTTCCTTGCAATCGCCGAAGCGGTCGATGCGTTGGTGAAGAAAACCGGCGATTTCGTTCGTCGGATCCGCAATGGAGAATTTGGCAATTTTGGTAACGAAATTCTACATGTGAGCGACGACGCGCCATCACATTCACAAATGGAGCTACCCGAAGGCCATAGAGTTATCGTGGGTGATTTTCTCGCGATCGCCAACTCGCTGAAGTTAGCGTACAAGATCCTTGAGGACCTTCAAGAGCGGGCAGAGGCGCCGAGCGCCGCGATTCTTTCCCATGGCGCAGCGAAGCCGGACCCGTCGTGGAATGTTGAGGAGGTCAATGACTGGTGGACCTCGCTGTCAGTTGAGGAGCGTCAGAAGATTGAGGTCATGCATCCCGATTGGATCGGCAACCTCGGGGGCGTGCCTTTCGACGTGCGCGACCGAGCCAACCGCCGCCGCATCGACCCCATGCTCTCCGACATCAACAAACGGATCGCACAAGCACAGAGGAACATAGCCTACTTAGAGGAGCACGGCACCGGTATCCAAGACGGAACCAAGTTGTACATGGAGAAACAAAAGCTAAGGATCCTCCAAGAAAAGTATCGCGACCTACTGTCGGTCAAACGCAAGTTTGGGGAATCGTCGAGGCATTCGCATTCTCTAGTAAGCTTAGACGCGGAAAAAGGGGACCATCTGTGGGCGGCGGTCGGTTCGGGCGACATTGACAACGCCGACCACGTCATGGTTCACACCCCGGGAATGACGGCCACCGTCGAATCCCACCTCATGGGCAAAGGCAAAGGCTGGGGATCGGGCGTCTCCGGCGTCGACAACGTCCTCGCTGAAGGCAAAGCGCAACTAGAATCAACCGGACGCGACGAGAAAGT
>RBWB01583389.1_pt1 | contig 12107 bp, 9 predicted proteins | sample 2014201 | NCBI WGS metagenome assembly RBWB01 (sample SAMN10133834, study PRJNA383868) | Human oral metagenome, whole genome shotgun sequencing project. | isolation source: supragingival plaque isolated from 88 juvenile twins | host: Homo sapiens | place: Australia
AAGAAAAGAATTATAGTAGAATGAAACACTTAGCTCACGTAAACAAATATTTTTATAAATACCGCAAACAACTCTTTTGGGGCGTACTCATCACTATCATAGCACGACTTTTTTCCCTTGTCATGCCCAAGGGAGTACAATATGCTATCAAAACCATCGAAAACTATATAGCGCTCCCCAGCCCTGAACAATCCTTAGGAAGGGCACTATTACCATGTGCCTTAATCATGATAGGTTCGGCCTTACTCTCTGGCTTTTTTACCTTTTGGATGCGACAACTCATCATCAATGTCTCTCGCTATATAGAGTATGACATGAAGAATGAGATCTATCAGAAATATCAGTCCCTCTCTCAGCGTTTCTATAAGCAAAACCGCACGGGCGACCTTATGAACCGTATCAGTGAAGATGTAGGAAAGGTACGTATGTACACAGGCCCCGCCCTGATGTATAGTGTACAGACCGCTACGCTCTTTCTCTGTAGTATCCCCTTGATGTTCTACACCTCCCCCACCTTGGCCACTTACGCCCTTTTGCCGCTACCTATATTGGCCTTGCTCATCTATTTTATATCGCGCAAGATCAATAAGAAAACGCTTGAGGTACAGCAATTCCTATCGGAAATATCCTCCTTCTCTCAGGAAATATTCTCCGGTATTCATACCATCAAGGCTTATGCTTTAGAGAAAGAAGCGCAAAGAAATGTAGAAGCACTCAGTGAGGAAGGACGTAAGAAAAATCTTTCTTTGTTGCGTATTCAGGCGTGTTTCTTCCCTATTATGCTACTGCTGATTGGTATTAGTATCATCTTTGTTATCTTTATTGGTGGGCGATTGTATATCAAGGGAGAGATAGACTCCATCGGGGTGATTACCGAATTTAGTATCTACGTCATGATGCTCACCTGGCCTGTGGCTACCGTGGGCTGGGTCAGCAATATTGTACAACAAGCCGAGGCCTCCCAAGGACGTATCAACGAATTCCTACACGAAAAACCTGATATTGAAAATACGAACCCCTCCCCTACACCTATAGAAGGTGATATTCGTTTTGAAAAGGTTACCTTTACCTATCCTGACACTCAGGTCACCGCCCTTAAGGAGGTCTCCTTCCATATCCCAAAAGGGAAAAATATCGCTATCATAGGACGTACCGGTTCGGGTAAGTCTACCATTCTTGACCTCATTACCCGTATGTACGATGTAGAAAAAGGACAAGTACTTATTGATGGAAAAAATATCAAATCACTCAACCTAAATGACTTACGAAAAGCCATATCGGTGATCCCTCAGGACTCTTTTCTTTTCTCCGATACTATTGAGAACAACATCAAGTTTGGCAAGCCTGAAGCCTCTGACCTTGAAATTATCAATGTAGCCAAGCTCGCTCAAGTACATGACAACATCATGGACTTCAAGGATAAGTATAATACTATGCTGGGAGAGCGCGGCATATCCCTTAGTGGCGGGCAGCGGCAGCGCGTATCTATCGCCAGAGCCTTGCTCAAGCAGGCTCAGATATACCTTTTTGACGACTGCCTATCCGCTGTAGATACCGATACTGAAGAGAAGATCCTACATAACCTTTCTCAAACGGCGCAACACACCACTCGTATTATCGTAAGCCATCGTGTATCCGTAGCCCGAAATGCAGACTATATTCTATTTTTAGACCAAGGTCGCCTCATAGCTGAGGGTACCCATACCGACCTATATAACCAAAACGAAGCTTATCGTAACTATTATGATACCCAGATAATTAAGTAAAAACAAATCGTAGAATTCAAAACTAATAAATGATGTTCAAATACTCTTTTACCCTTCTGATAGCCCTTCTTAGCCTTGTGTCTTGCTCCGATGGAAAACTATCCCCCTCTCAAGCTCATGACTTGGTAGAGGCTGCCTTGCAGGATTCTCCTATGTATGAGACCGCTCACTTTACTTTGGGTGAGGTAAAATATCGTACCAAAAAAGATGGAGATAAAATAAAACAAATTAAGCAGCTCGAAAACGATGATTATCTCTCCGTAGAAGAACTGAAAGTAAAGAAAAAATGGCTTTCCAACGATAGTGTATGGGTGGTCAATATCAAATGTACCGAAAAGGCGCTCCCTTACGTCACTGAATTAAAGGAAACACGTGCCAAGGTAAAGACCCTCGAATATGTACTTTCTAATGAGGTTACTGTAGAACAAAAAAATGAAAAAAATGCCACTATCACCGCTACCTTTCAGAAAAAGGAAACTCCCTTTAGCTTCCTAAACAAAAAGGCTGGCGGACAGGACTTTATCCAAAAGAAGTACAAAGCCAAATACCGAGAAAAAGAAGGTTGGACACTCTCTAAATAAAGTAAACCTATCACCTAAGACCAATGAAAAAAAGTACCTCCCTATTACTCTTTCAAGCCCTCCTTGCTGTAGTTTCAGGAATCCTCATCACCCAAATGTCTTTCCTCGGGCGTGTAGGTATCCATACTATGTATAGGCAATTCCTAATCTTTCGCTCATGGTGGAAGACCGCCTTGCTGCTTTTCTTCGTACAATGTCTTATCATAGGACTACTTTGGACTATCCAAAAAATGACAACCCTTTCTATAGCCAAAAAAGCAGCATGGGTACTCCTTATAATAGGTATAATAGGCTTTGGAGCCACCTATTGGGACTTCTCCACTACCATGCACAAAGTGATGAAGGCCAAGTTCCACTTCGGCTTTTACCTCTTTTGGATCGGTTGGTGGGTAAGTTGCTTGTATTTTATCTCCATTAAGAATGAAGAGAAAATAGCAACTTATAAAGAATTAGAAGAGAAGAATGATTACTCATAAACTCAAAATTTAAAACTCAGAGCTCAAAAAGTTTTGAGTTTTTCCTTTTTTATGTCCTATTTTTTTCGTATCTTGCACCACAATAATCAAACATAATTATCTGATGAAACCATTAATCATAGCCCTATCCATGGCTATTTTCCCCAGTATTTTCACTCCTGTTAGGGCGCAGGAACAGACCTCTCCAGATGGGAAAATAAGCCTCTCCTTCTCCCTTACCAAAGAGGGGACTCCTTCCTATAAGGTAAGCTACCAGAACAAACCAGTAATCAAGGAAAGTACCTTAGGCTTCTTGCTCAAGAAAGCAGAACCCCTTACCAAGCAATTCAAGGTAATTGATACTAAAAAATCTACCTTCAAGGAAACTTGGCAACCTGTATGGGGAGAAGAAAATGAAATTCTCAACCACTACAATGAACTTTTTGTCGCTTTGGAACAGACCTCTACCCATAGAAAGATGAACCTTCGCTTCAGGGTATACAACGAAGGGGTTGGCTTCCGCTACGAGTTCCCAGAGCAAAAAGAACTTACTTACTTTGTAATAGAAGAAGAATTGAGCCAATTCGCTATGGCTGGAGACCATACCGCTTGGTGGATTCCAGGAGATTACGATACTCAAGAATATGACTACACCGAGTGTAAGCTCTCCCAAATCCGCGCACTCATGCCAAAGGCTGTGATTAAAAATGTATGCCAAACGCCTTTCTCTCCTACAGGAGTACAGACTTCACTGATGATGAAAAGCCAAGATGGCTTATACATCAACCTACATGAGGCTGCCCTTGTCAACTACGCTTGTATGCACCTTAACTTAGACGACAAGACTCTTATCTTCCAATCACACCTCACCCCCGATGCCAAAGGCGATAAGGGACATATATACTCCCCATGCCATACTCCTTGGCGTACTATTATGGTCAGCGACGATGCCCGTAATATCTTAGCTTCCCGCCTGATCCTCAACCTCAATGAGCCTTGTGCCTTCTCCGATACCTCTTGGATCAAACCTGTAAAATACATAGGGGTATGGTGGGAAATGATTACTGGAAAGTCCTCTTGGGCTTATACCAACGATCTTCCTACCGTAGATCTTGATAAGGTGGACTACTCCAAAACACGCCCCAATGGTACCCATGCCGCTAACAACCAAAAGGTTCGCCGTTACATCGACTTCGCTGCTCAGCATGGTTTTGACCAAGTCCTCGTAGAAGGTTGGAATATCGGCTGGGAAGACTGGTTCGACAATTCCAAAGATTATGTCTTTGACTTTGTAACCCCCTATCCCGATTTTGACCTCAAGGGTCTCAATGACTATGCTCACCAAAAAGGGATAAAACTGATGATGCATCACGAAACTTCTGCCTCTTTGCGCAACTACGAACGCCATATGGAAAAGGCTTACCAGCTGATGAATGACTATGGTTATAACTCTGTAAAAAGTGGTTATGTAGGGAGCATCATCCCTCGTGGCGAACATCACTATGGCCAATGGGCTGTGAACCATTACCTCTATGCACTTAAGGAAGCTGCCAAACACAAGATCATGGTCAATGGACATGAGGCCGTACGCCCTACCGGACTATGCCGAACCTATCCGAACCTTATCGGTAATGAATCGGCTCGTGGTACCGAATACGAAGCTCTTGAGACTGTGAAACCCTTCAACACGACTATCTTACCTTTCACCCGTTTACAAGGAGGCCCCATGGACTATACACCTGGTATCTTCGAAACCAATATGGTAAATATCAATCCTGAGAACCATCACAAGCTAAGCAGTACCATTGCTAAGCAATTAGGTCTGTATGTAACCATGTATAGTCCTCTACAAATGGCCGCTGACCTTCCTGAAAACTATGAAAAATTCTTAGACGCTTTCGAATTTATCAAAAAAGTACCTGTAGACTGGCAAAAAAGTGTATATTTAGAAGCAGAACCCGGACAGTATATCACCATTGCTCGTAAGGACAAGCATAGTGATAACTGGTATATAGGTAATACAAGCAACGAAAACGGACATACTTCCGTGCTTTCTCTTGATTTCTTAGACAAAGGAAAAGATTACGAGGCTACCATCTATGCTGATGCGCCTAATGCAGACTATCAGTCCAACGCCCAAGCCTATACTATTAAGAAGCAAAAGGTAAATGCCAAAACCAAACTTACCCTAAAGGCTGCTCGTGGAGGTGGATATGCCATTGAGATAAAAAGAAAATAAGAATGATTGATTGTTAATTTTTTAAACGAATTAATGCTCTTTCCTTTATATTAGAGAAAGAGCATTAATTATTTGTAACTAATCTTTTACCACTATCGTAAGGTTATCATAGGCTAAAAACACATGTGGGGGAAGTTCTTTTTGGACTTTAGCATGAAGCCCCATTGTCTGACTTATATGAGTGAAGAAAGTCTGCCGTGGTTTCACTTCCTTGACGATGGCTAAGGCTTCTTCTATATTCAAGTGAGTGGGGTGTGGTGCCTTACGCAAGGCATTGAGCACCAAGGTATCTACCTTATGGAGCTTGGAGAGTTCTGTATCGGTGATGTACTTGGCATCGGTGATATAGGCTAGGTTCCCAATCCGATAGCCCAAGATAGGTAACGTGCCATGCTCCACCGCTATGGGGACTACCTCCTTCCCCAAAAGAGTAAAAGGAGCATAAGCCTCTACCTCTGTCGCCACCACCGAGGGAGCACCTACATAGCGATTTTCAGTGGCAAAAATATAGGCAAAGCGTATGCGTAGCTGCGCTATGACCCTGGGCAATCCATAGATAGGCATATCCCCTTGCTTGAGTACGAAAGGACGGATATCATCCATGCCTGCCGTATGGTCGGCATGCTCATGAGTGAAGAGAATAGCCTCCAAGTGCTGCACCCTATGGCGAAGCATCTGTTGGCGAAAATCGGGCGAACAATCTATATTTACATTCACTCCTCCCCATGAGAGCAAGGCCGAAGTTCGCAATCGCTTATCTCGCTTGTCCCGACTGCGTGCCACAGGTGTATCCATCCCTATCACAGGCACCCCTTGAGAGGTACCTGTCCCTAAAAAGGTGAGTTTCATGAGCCTTATTTTTAATGAATTAGCTTTTCCACTTAGGAAAAAATTATACTTGCGCAAAAATACAATTTTTTCTTGACAATAGCTTTTAAAACTACTAAAAAAAATGTACCTTTGCACCTTAAAAACACTAACTGATGAAAATTGCGATTGGAAACGACCACGCTGGTACTGAATACAAAAAAGTAATTATGCAGTACTTGCTATCTGAGAATTATCAGGTTACCAATGTAGGTACGGATACCCCTGAAAGTGTGGATTATCCGGATTTTGCACATCCTATAGGAGAGATGATTGACAAGGGAGAAGCTGACTGGGGAATCGTCATCTGTGGGAGCGGTAACGGAGTGGCTATGACTGTGAACAAACATGCCAAAGTGCGCTGTGCCCTATGCTGGAATAAAGAGATTGCAGCCCTGGCTCGCGAGCATAACAATGCCAACGTACTAGCTATCCCTGCACGCTTTACCGCGGTAGAACAAGCCCTTGAAATGGTCAAAACCTTCCTCGCCACCCCTTTTGAGGGAGGACGACATGCCCGACGTGTAGAAAAAATTTAACCACAATAATATTGTTATCCTTATGATCGATAAAATCAAAGCTCATATCGCCAAAGTAGAGGCTTTTGCTACTGAAAAAAAAGAAGAATTAGAACAATTCCGCTTGGAGTATCTCGGGAAAAAGGGATTGCTCAATGACCTTTTTGCCAAATTCAAGGAAGTTCCCAAGGAAGAAAAGAAAGATTTTGGCCAAATAATCAATGAACTTAAAAACAAGGCTGAAGCTAAGATCAACGAACTCAAAGAAAAACTCAATAGCCAAGCTGCTGCTACCCCCACTTATAATGACCTAACTCGTCCTGCCTTTCCTATCGAAATCGGCAGCCGACACCCTGTGTCCCTTATCAAGAATAAAATCATTGAAATTTTTGCCAATATTGGTTTTAGCATCGCCGAAGGGCCTGAAATAGAAGATGATTGGCATAACTTCACTGCGCTGAACCTCCCTGAATATCACCCTGCAAGGGATATGCAGGATACTTTCTTTATCCAAACCAATCCCGATATCCTCCTTCACACCCATACCAGCTCGGTAGAGGCGCGCTATATGGAACAAAACCAACCTCCTATCCGTATCATAGCCCCAGGGCGTGTATATCGCAATGAGGATATATCAGCACGTTCTCACTGTTTATTCCACCAAATAGAGGGCTTGTATATTGATACAAATGTATCTTTTGCCGACCTCAAGCAAACGCTCTTATATTTTACCAAAGAGATGTTTGGCAAATCCAAAATACGCCTTCGTCCCTCTTACTTCCCTTTCACTGAACCCAGTGCAGAAATGGATATCTATTGGGGACTGAACAACGAAATTGACTATCGTATCACCAAGGGAACCGGGTGGCTCGAAATCATGGGATGTGGTATGACCGACCCCAATGTACTGAAAAATTGTAATATAGACCCTGAGAAATATTCCGGTTTTGCCTTCGGTATAGGCTTGGAGCGTGTGACTATGCTCCTCTATCAGATAGGTGATATCCGTGCTTTCTACGAAAATGATGTGCGCTTCTTAGAGCAATTCAAAAGCTCTATATAAGCCCTTTACCCTGTGAAAAACAAACCATCATGTTCAGACATCAAGGAAAAAAGCGTTCTGCCAAGAATAACCTACAAATAGCGGTCGTACTCTCCTTCGTGGCGGGTATAGTCAATGTAGTGGGATTTCTTTTCCTAAGCAGGCTCACGACCAATGTCACCGGGCACTTCGCTTTTTTTATCCATGATATGTCCATCGCTGAGTTTTGGAAGGGTACCATCTATCTATGCTATATCATTTCTTTTCTTTGCGGTTCTTTTACCTCCGGATGGCTAATTGAGGATGCCAACTACCACAAAAGGCAAAATAAGTATTTCAGACCTACCCTTTTGGAATGTTTGACCCTGGGGGTAGTAATCCTATGCAATAGCCTATGGGAGCTATTTCCTCATGAACTCACTACCTTCATGCTCCTCTATGCCATGGGCTTACAGAACTCTTTTGTGACCAAAATCTCCAACGCTACCGTCCGTACCACCCACCTCACTGGGCTATTTACGGACTTAGGGATTGAGCTCTCTCAGCTGTTCTATATCCGTCGGAACAATTATCTACAACAGGAGAAGAACATAAAAAATAGTATCAGGCTAAGACTTTTTATTGTCGTTTTTTTCTTCCTTGGTGGCTTCTTTGCAGGCTTTTCTTATGTAGAATTAGCCTTGGGTATCAAGACACTTTTCTTTGCCATTGCCATCCTATTGGCTGGCTTGTATTATGATGATGTGCGATTCAGATACCTCACCGAAAAACGAAAACACCGACACCATCACCATTAGTATATGCCATTTTGTCACTTTTTAATCTTTGGCAATACTTTTGCTAACAATAGAAATTAGTAATACAAAATAATACACCCATGAATACAGGACACACTCACAACGAAGGCGATCTCTACGCAGATGACATTCATGACGCCGAATTCCAAGATGCGGAAATCATAGATGAGGAAATACACGAACATGCCCCTACTGCTCCACAGCAGGAAACTGCTGCGGTACAGGAGGAGCCACAAGTGGTAGAACCTCAAGCTCAAGAAAATATAGATATTCAGTTCAACGATAACCCTGCCGAATTTGCCCAACGACAAGCCCAAGCCGAAAGACAAGCCAGCGATGCCGAACAGGCCGATGAGGCTATCTCTATCCTCGAGGGGGAACTCCACAAAGAAAAGGACAAATACATGCGTCTGTTTGCTGAATTTGAAAACTACAAACGACGTACTGCCAAAGAAAGACAGGACTTACTCAAATCTGCCGGACAAGATGTCATAAAGGCCATGCTCCCTGTCTTGGACGATTTCGATCGTGCCTTAGTGGAGATATCCAAATCCGAAGACGAAAATCTCCTCCGCGGGGTTGAGCTCATACATAGCAAATTCTTCAATACCCTCAAGTCAAAGGGATTGGAAGAAATACCTGTGGCCGCCTCCGATGCTTTCGATAGTGATATCCATGAGGCACTCACTCAAACTACTGCCCCTACCCCCGAACTAAAAGGAAAGATAATTGACGTAATAGAAAAAGGATACCGTTTGGGAGAAAAAATTATCCGATACCCTAAAGTGGTCGTTGGACAATAAGGCTTCTTAGTAATTCAATAAATGAAAAAAGATTATTATGAAATTTTAGGCGTTAGCAAAAATGCTACTGCCGCTGAAATAAAAAAAGCATACCGAAAAAAAGCATTAGAATACCATCCCGATAAAAACCCCGGAGATAAGGAGGCTGAAGAGAAATTCAAAGAGGCGGCTCAGGCTTATGAAGTCCTGGGTGACGAACAAAAACGCGCACAATATGACCAATACGGACACGCTGCCTTCGAAGGTGGTGGTGGAGGTTTTAGCTCCATGGAAGATATCTTCCGTAATTTTGGTGATATATTTGGCGGACACTTTAGTGGCTTCGGCGGATTTGGAGGCTTCGGCGGAGGCAACTCTCGTTCCTACAGAATTAAAGGGGGAGACTTGCGCATCCGTGTAAAACTTACCTTGGCCGACATCGTCTCTGGTACTGAGAAAAAAGTAAAGGTTCTCCGCAAGGTCAAGGCCGAAGGAGCTACCTACAAGACTTGTAGTACTTGCCATGGAAATGGTAGTATCGTACGGGAAGTCAATACCATGCTTGGTCGTATGCAGTCCTCTACCCCCTGCCATACTTGTGGGGGAAGTGGAGAGGTTATTGACAAAAAACCTGAAGGTGCCGACTCTCAAGGGCTTAAAACTATTGAGGAAACCGTTTCTATCAAAATCCCTGCCGGAGTAGTAGAAGGTATGCAGATGAAGGTGCCTAACAAAGGAAATGAAGCACCTGGTAACAATAGTATCCCTGGTGACTTATTGGTACTTATCGAGGAAGTAGAACACGAAACGCTCAAGCGTGAAGGAGAAAACCTCCATTTAGACCTCTACATAAGTATGCCTGAAGCTATTTTAGGTACCTCTAAGGATATAGAAACGGCTAACGGTAAGGTACGCATCAAGCTCGAAGAGGGAATCCAATCCGGAAAAATCCTACGTCTCAAAGGAAAGGGACTACCCAGCCTCAACGGATATGGAACAGGAGACTTGCTTGTACATGTGAATGTATGGACTCCTAAGACTTTGACCAAAGAACAGAAAAACTTCTTCCAAAAAATGTTGGACGATGATAACTTCACGCCTCAGCCTGATAAATCGGAAAAAAGTTTCTTCGAGAAGGTCAAAGATATGTTTTCCTGACTGACAAATTGGTTTTTCTCTAAGTTCATTAAGAAAAATTTCTAATTCTATATAACATGAGAAAAATTTTACTAATCCTTGTACTGATCATGACCTATAGTACACAAGCACAACAGCCCCTGACCCCCGAGAAGCTTTGGGAACTACACCGTGTAAGCGGTATTGGCCTTACGCCTGACAAAAAACAGGTATTACTAAGTGTAACCACTCCCAATATCGCTGAGAACTCTTTCAAAAAAGAGTATTATAAGCTGGATGTAAAGGGAGGAAAGCTAATCCCTATCACCAAAGAACAGTTGGACAACCTTACTGTAAAATATAATACCGACAAGACCCTCAAGCTCATTCACAAGGAAGTTAAGCTAACTCCTGTCTTGGGTAAGGATTTCTACAAAGAATTGGACAAATCCACTGGAAAAGTATATGAGGGGTTAGACCATCGCCATTGGGATAAGTGGAACGAAGGAACTTACAACCATGTCTTTATCGAAAATATAGCCACTGGTACACAAACAGACCTCTTGCAGGGACTCCCCTACTATTGTCCTCAGGAACCCTCCGGTGGCGATGAAGACTATGTTTGGAGTAATGATGGCAAGAAAGTACTCTATGTAACCAAAGCCAAAGTAGGTACCGACTATGTGGTAAGTACCAATACGGACATCTATCAGTATGATATCGAGACCAAGACGACCACCAATCTTACCGAAGGTATGATGGGCTACGATACCCATCCTTCTTTTAGCAAGGAGGGGGTATTGGCATGGCTAAGTATGAAAGAGGATGGCAATGAGGCAGATAAGAATGACCTATATATCCTCCACGAAGGCAATAGAATCAATCTTACAGCTGGGTGGGATAATACCGTCTTTAGCTATATTTGGAGCAATGACGGAAAGAAAATCTATTTTACTGCCGCAACTGGGGGTACCCAACAGCTCTTTGAAATAGAGCCTTTCGCTAAAAATCCTACCCCTAAGCAGCTCACCCGAGGCGTATTTGATATAAGCAGTATCATAGGCCAATCCGCAGACCTCTTAGTGGTTTCTCGAAATGATATGAATAGGGCTGCTGAAATATATACCGTTAGTCTTAAAGGTAAAGCGGATGTAAAACAGCTCTCTCATGTCAATGATGAGCTCTATAAGAATATCGCCCGATGTCCTGTAAAAGAGCGTATTATAAAAACCACTGACGGCAAGGATATGTTCGCTTGGGTGATCTATCCTCCTGGATTCAGTCCTAAGAAGAAATACCCTACCCTACTCTATTGTGAGGGAGGGCCACAGTCTGCCCTCACACAGTTCTATAGCTTCCGCTGGAATCTCCAGCTGATGGCCTCTCAGGGCTATATCGTCATCGCTCCCAATCGCCGTGGAATGCCCGGACATGGAGTGGCTTGGAATGCCCAAATCAGCGGTGATTGGGGTGGCCAGGTGATGCAAGACTACTTAGCGGCTATCGACGATATTTCCAAAGAACCTTATGTGGATACTTCCCGATTGGGAGCCGTTGGGGCTAGCTATGGAGGGTATTCCGTATATTACTTAGCGGGTATCCATAACAAGCGTTTCAAGACCTTTATTGCCCATTGTGGTGTATTCAATACCAAAAGTATGTATGGTACCACCGAAGAGATTTTCTTCAACCATCATGAGTTCGGGGGGCACTACTGGGAAAAAGACAATGCTACAGCTCAAAAGGCAGTTACCGAATTCAACCCTATAGAGAAAGTAGAGGCTTGGGATACCCCTATTCTCATCATCCACGGAGGCAAAGACTACCGCGTTCCTGAAGAACAAGGCTTCCAGGCTTTTACCGCTGCCCAGCTTAGAGGAATCAAGAGCAAATTGCTCTACTTCCCTGATGAAAATCACTGGGTGTTACAGCCACAGAACGCAC
>RBWB01583392.1_pt1 | contig 12086 bp, 12 predicted proteins | sample 2014201 | NCBI WGS metagenome assembly RBWB01 (sample SAMN10133834, study PRJNA383868) | Human oral metagenome, whole genome shotgun sequencing project. | isolation source: supragingival plaque isolated from 88 juvenile twins | host: Homo sapiens | place: Australia
AAGGAGGCATAGATGAGTTTAGCAGATACGCAATATTTACAGATTATAGAAAATATATTAGATCATGGGTATTATGCCAACAATCGTACAGGCATTGCGACCTATAAATTACCGCATCAAGTGATGCAATTCAATTTAGCAGAAGAATTTCCTATTTTAACCACGAAATTTGTGGCTTTCAAAACGGCCATTAAAGAATTGCTTTGGATTTGGCAATTGCAATCTAATGATGTACGTCAATTACAGGCCATGAATGTAAAAGTTTGGGATGAATGGATGCGTGAAGATGGTACGATTGGTAAGGCTTATGGATACCAAATTGCCAAATATAAACAGTTAGATAATTTATTGGATATGCTACAAAAGGACCCTCAAAGCCGTCGTATGATTGTGACCTTGTGGAATATTGAGGACTTGCCAGATATGGCGTTGCAACCATGTGCCTATGAAACATTATGGGATGTCACAGATGGTCGTTTAAATTGTATGCTTATCCAACGCAGTGGGGATATGGGATTAGGAGTACCTTTTAATACGGCTCAATATGCAGCATTGGTTCATATGATTGCCCAAGTATCTGGATTGCAGGCAGGACAATTCACGCATGTCATCAATAATGCTCATATTTATGAGAACCATGTAGAAGCTTTACGTACTCAATTAGAACGTAAACATGAAGCCTTAGAGGCTCCGATATTACGATTAAACCCAGAGATCAAAAATTTCTATGATTTTACGCCAGAAGATATAACTCTAGAAGGCTATGAGCATTTAGGGAAACTATCTATGACAGTAGCTGTATAAGGAGTTATCTATGTTAGCAATGATTGTAGCAGTGGCTGAGAATGGTGTGATTGGTAAAGACAATCAACTGATTTGGCGCATTCCAGAAGATTTAGCATATTTTAAAAAGCGGACTACTGGACATGTCATTATCATGGGACGGAAGACATTGGAGTCTTTGCCGTTTTTGTTGCCTAATCGTGAACATTGGGTCATTACGTCGCAATTGGATTACATACCACCCTATGAAGGAGTGAAAGTATTTCATAGTCCAGAGGAAGCGGCACAAGCGGCGCAAGCCCTAGAGTTAGCGTATTGCATTGGCGGCGCTCAGGTGTATGCAAGCATGGCGCCTTATGCAGATCGTTTGTATGTGACGGAGTTACACCAAGCTTTCACAGGAGATGTTGTTTTTACAGAGCATACGAAACCAGAATGGGTGGAAGTAGAGCGTATAACAGGAACAGGACAAGAGGACTTGGACTATGATTTTGTAACCTATGAAAGGCGGAAATAGAATGGAAATACATGTAGTGATAGCCCAAGAGTTAGGGGTAAAGCCACATCAAGTAGAAGCAGCCATTACTTTATTAGATGAGGGCAATACAGTACCATTTATTGCACGGTATCGAAAAGAAGTGACTGGTGAGTTAAAAGATGAACAATTGCGTGACATCGAAGAGCGGATGAAATATTTACGCAATTTGTTACAACGTAAAGAAGAAGTAAGAAAATCTATTGAAGAACAGGGCAAACTGACGGACGAACTATCCGCAGCGATTACGAAAGCGATGAAATTGCAAGAATTAGAAGACTTGTATTTGCCATTCCGTCCGAAAAAACGTACTCGTGCGTCCATGGCCAGAGACCGTGGTTTGGAACCGTTGGCACAGGCATTGTTCACAACGGCTACAGAAGAAGAGTTACGCCAAATGGGAGCAGAGTACCTTAATGAAGAAGTGCCTACTGTGGAAGATGCCTTACAAGGGGCGATGGATATTGTAGCAGAAGAAGCGAGTGAACGAGCAGATATTCGCCAATATTTGCGTAAAGCTATGTGGGAAACTGGTCATATGAAAACGGAGCTAGTAGGCGAAGAAGAAGTAAACCAAGGATTCTTACAATACAATGAAGAATACAAAGAACCTATTCGCCAAGTCCCATCCCATCGTGTATTAGCGATGAACCGTGGGGAAAGCTTGGGCGCTTTAAAAGTTAGCTTTGTGGTACCGGATGAAATATTTATCCAATATATGGTAGACACTGTGCAAGGTACTGCAAGGGTAGAGCATTCGTATATTGCTGAGGCTATTGCTGATGGATATAAACGACTATTGTATCCATCGTTAGAGCGTGAAACACGAAATGCAATGACAGAGCAAGCAGAAGAGCAGGCCATCAAAGTATTTGGTACGAACTTGCGCAATTTATTGCTCCAAGCACCTTTATCTGGACATGTTATTATGGGCTTAGACCCAGGATATCGTACAGGTTGTAAAATGGCCATCATTGACAGGGAAGGTAATGTCCTAGATTATGGGGCTTACTATCTTACGATGAGTGATAAACAAGCAGAGCGTGCCAAACAAGAATTGGCTAAGAAAATCCGTCAATATGGTGTTACTTTGATTTCTATCGGCAATGGTACTGCTTCTTATGAAACAGAGCAATTTACATCTGCCATGATTGCTGAAGAAGGCTTAGATTGTCATTATATTATCACTAATGAAGCAGGTGCCTCTGTATACTCCGCTTCTAAGTTAGCTATTGAAGAATTGCCAGATTTAGATGTATCTATCCGTGGTGCCGTATCTATTGCGCGCCGTGTACAAGACCCATTGGCGGAATCTGTGAAGATTGATCCAAAATCAATCGGTGTCGGTCAATACCAACATGATGTGAATCAAAAACAATTGGGCGCCACCTTAGATCAAGTAGTAGAAACGGTGGTAAACCATGTAGGGGTAGAGCTCAATACAGCGTCTCCAGCGATATTGAAGCATGTGTCTGGTATTTCTAGCACCGTGGCGAATAATATTATTGCTTACCGCAAGGAACATGGTGCTTTTACTAGTCGTAAGCAATTGTTGAAAGTAGCACGTTTAGGTCCTGCCGCCTTTACACAATGTGCCGGTTTCTTGCGCATCGGTAAAGGGGAGAACCCTTTAGATGCGACGCCAGTTCATCCAGAGTCTTATGAGATTGCCCAAGGAGTGCTAACACAATTGGGCATGTCCTTAGAAGATTTGCGAGATAAAGGGACGTTGGAAAGGGCAAAAGCGAAACTTCAAGCGGTGAATGTGGAAGAGTTGGCGAAACAGCTAGATGCAGGTGTACCGACGGTGCGAGATATTGTAGAAGCCTTGCAAAAACCAGGTCGTGACCCACGGGAAGATTTGCCAGCGCCGATGACACGAAAGCAAATAGCTAGCTTGGAGGATATGCAAGTAGGCACTGTGGTAAAAGGAACAGTCCATAATGTGGTGGACTTTGGTGCCTTTGTAGACTTTGGTGTGAAAATCAATGGACTGCTGCATAAAAGCGAGTTTTGTGCCTATCATGAACATCCATCTGATGTATTAGCAGTAGGAGATATTATCGAAGTAGAGATTATTTCTGTCGATGCAAAACGGAACCGCATTGGTTTATCCATGAAACGAGAAAAACCAAAAGATCCAAACCGTCAAGGTCATAGACGCAATGGCGATGGAAATCCCCGTCGAGATACACCACGTAAGGATGGTCAACAACCAAAAGGCGAAAGACAACAGGGTCGAAACTCTAACAACGCTAAGGATGTAAGAAGTGGCTCAGGTAATCCTAAGCGAGATAGAAACAAAAACAATCGTGGAAAAGGGCAAGAAAAAGAACAGGACTTAGGTGCTTTATTACAACAATGGGCTGACCGTGGAGGACGTAAACGATGATCTATATCATAAGTATCTTGACCTTCCTATTGGATCAAGTAGCAAAATGGTATGTACGCAGCCACTTTCGGTTAGGTGAATCTGTGCCAGTTGTACCTGATGTTTTTCATTGGACCTATATTGTGAATCATGGAGCAGCCTTTGGTATGTTGATGCACCAACGATGGATATTGTTGTTGGTAGTGGTGCTTTTGTTAGGCGCTATGTACGTAGGTCGTAAGAAATTAGCTATGGCACCGTTATATGCACGAATTGGGACAGGCACGCTCTTAGGTGGTGCCTTGGGCAATGCCTGGGATCGTTTGTACTTAGGTGGTGTAGTGGATTTCTTTGATTTCCGAGTATGGCCTATCTTTAATATTGCGGATATTGGTATTTGCATTGGTGTACCTTTGTTGATTCTATATTTTTGGTCCTATGAAAGCCAAAAACAGTGAGGTAAATAATGGAAACAAAACAATATATAGTAGAGGCTCAAGATGAGGGTACACGATTAGATGTGTACCTCACGAGAGAGCTTGGTCAGTCACGTAGCTATGTGCAATCCTTAGTGAAAGAGGGAAATGTACAAGTGAATGGCAAAACAGGAAAATCAAATTTGAAACTTTCAAAGGATAGTGAAATCAGCGTTACTATTCCTGAAGTGCACGAAGTAGAAGTAGAACCAGAGAACATTCCACTGGATATTCTATTTGAAGATTCGCATATGATTGTCATTAATAAAGCTCGTGGTATGGTGGTACATCCAGCGGTAGGCAATCATTCAGGGACACTGGTGAATGCTTTGTTATACCATTGTAAAGATTTATCTGGCATCAATGGAGAAATTCGCCCTGGCATTGTGCATCGATTAGACAAGGATACATCTGGTGTGATGATGGCAGCCAAACATGATGAATCCCATTTGGGCTTAGCAGAGCAAGTGAAAGAACATAGTGCTACAAGAACCTATTATGCATTAGTACAAGGCAATATTGCAGAAGAAAAAGGGACTATCAAGGCCCCTATTGGGCGCCACCCTAAAGATCGTATGAAAATGGCGGTGGTCTTTGAAAATAGTAAAGACGCAGTAACCCATTTCCGTGTACTAGAACGATATGGCAAGCACACATTAATAGAATGCGAACTAGAAACGGGAAGAACTCACCAAATTCGTGTACATTTAGCGTATATTGGACATCCTGTGGTGAATGATCCGTTCTATGGATTCCGTAAAATGGATTTTCCTATTGTAGGGCAGGCCTTGCATTCTAAAACATTATCTGTGAAACATCCTATCACAGGGGAAGCCTTACACTTTGAAGCGCCATTGCCGGAAGATTTTTTGGCATGTATTGAGTATGCGAAAGAGCATAATCGATAAGGAGTGATACTATGGAAGAACGTATCTTAATTGATGAAGCTGGTATGATGCGAGCCATTCGTCGTATCGGGCACGAAATTTTAGAGCGTAATAAAGGATTATCCAATGCTTTAATTATTGGCATTGAGCGCCGTGGTGTATATATAGCAAAACGATTACAAGCTCAAATTGAAGCCATTGAAGGGATTCAAGTAGATGTGGCAACAATGGATGTCTCCTTGTATCGAGATGATCGGAGCAATCAACCGAAGGAAGGGCCTCCGTTTACGATGGATACGACGGGTAAAATTGTGATTCTTGTAGATGATGTATTATTTACAGGTCGTACGATTCGCTCTGCTTTGAATGCCCTTATGGATGCAGGTAGACCGAGTGCCATCCAATTAGCTGTATTAGTGGATCGAGGCCATCGGGAACTACCTATACGAGCTGACTATGTAGGGAAAAATATTCCTACGTCCCACTTGGAAACGGTGCAAGTTCGTGTGCACGAAGTGGATGGGGATGATAGTGTAGTGATTTTTTAGAAAGATGAGGAACAACCAATGCATGGTATGGGAACCATCCTTAATGTGGTGTTGATTATTTGTGGTAGCTTATTAGGACTCTTTATTCGACATCGTATGAAAGAAAATTTAAAAGAAACGCTCATGATGGTGTGTGGGATCATTATCCTTCTATTAGGTATGAGTGGCACTATGCAATATATGCTAGTTATTGTTAGCGACAGTTTGCATACAACAGGACCTATGATGATGATTATCTCTATGGTACTAGGGGCGATTATAGGGGAATTGATTGATTTTGATCGTCGTATTACAGCCATTGGAGAATGGTTGAAGTTGAAAACAGGTAACAGTCGGGACCCACAGTTTACCAATGCTTTTATTACGGCATCCATGACATTTACCGTAGGAGCTATGGGGGTCATCGGTTCTATTCAAGATGGTTTGACTGGCGATTATAGTACGATGGTTGTTAAAAGTATTCTAGACGGCATTATCGTGATGGTCATGGCATCTTCCATGGGAAAAGGGGCTTTGTTCTCCTTTTTACCAGTGGGGATTACCCAAGGGATGATTACGGGTTTAGCTCATTTAGCGGCACCGCTTATGACTCCAGAGGCGATTGATAATTTATCCTATGTGGGTTCTATCTTAATTTTCTGTGTAGGTATTAATGTATTGTGGCCCAACAAAATTCGAGTAGCTAACTTGCTACCAGCAATATTTATTGCTATGTTATTAACATTTTTGCCGATTACACTATAAATAGGGATATAACAGATATGCCTAACATGATAGAGGAAAGTTCAGTCTATTGTACTTGCTTTCCTCTTTTTGCTTTCATAAACGTTCATGAAAGAAATAAAATCTGAACCTAGTAAAGCTAGAGGTAGCAGATTGTTTGTATGTGATAGAAAACATTGAGCCTTTATTAATGGCTGTGATAGAATAAACATACAAACATGTACGGCATTGACAGTTACAGAAAAATTGAGCATTACATAGTGAGGAGCTAGTGATGAAAGAACGTGAGAAACAGCATGCTATCGAAGATAAGCGATTGAAAGAATTAAAGACGGTGCGCAAAATGATAGAAATCTACTGTAAAGGGAAGCACCGACGGAAGTCCGGTGACCTCTGTGAAAGTTGTGCAGAATTGATGCAGTATGCAGAAGCAAGGGTAGAGCGATGCCCACATATGGAAGAAAAAACCTTTTGTGCCATGTGCAAAACACATTGTTACGCACCGACCTATCGGGAACGAATTAAAGAAGTTATGCGCTACAGTGGTCCTCGTATGTTATGGATACATCCAATCATGACCATACGACACATATTGTTAGGGAAAGGTCTGTTGAAATAATATGTGACTGAAATTATATGTTACAGTAATATGTCATGGGAATTGTGACGTGTTAAAAATCAAGAGAAGACCTTTACACTATATCGAAAATTATAGTATACTATATATAGACAAAAGAGCGCCCATCATAGGTTGCTCTTTTTTTACTGTAGGAGGCACGAATTTCGTGAGGGAAACTCCTAAGCGTATATTGGGTATAGTTAAAGGGCGTATAACATGAAATTAAAAATCGTAGGATTATTGATCTTACTGGTGATTTCACTCGTAGTAGCCCCTCAATTTGGGGCTTCTTTCATACCGGTGTGGGATATGTACCAGGCATTTACCAGTCCAGTGCCAACAGATGAGATGAAAATGTTGAGCACCATTGTGCAAGATATTCGCTTGCCACGGTTGTTGTATTCAGTACTGACAGGGATTGGATTATCTTTAGTAGGGGTTCTGATGCAAACAGTAACACGCAATGCACTAGCCGATCCTTATGTATTAGGTGTCTCGTCAGGTGCTAGTACAGGAGCGGTCTTTGCTATCATTATGGGAGGATTACCATTCTTGGCATCCTATAATGTGCCATTCTTTGCGGCTTTAGGAGCAGGTATTTCCATCTTGTTGGTGTTACTCTGTGTGGGACGTAGCCAAAGTCCAGTAAAATTAATTTTAATTGGTATGGGTATGACAGGTATTTTCTCATCCATTACGATGATGATTATTTATGGAGCGAAACATGAAGCACAAGTACGAAGTGCTATGTTCTGGTTGCTCGGTAGTTTTGCCGGTATCCAGTGGAGAGATTTACCATTAACAGCGATTATCATTGGTTTGTTGATGCTCTATATGTACATGTATAAACAGGATTTTGACGTCCTCTTATTAGGGCAACAAGAAGCGAAGCAAATGGGCTTATCTGTGAAATCCTTGCAATTATCTATGGTCATCGTATCCTCTGTGGCTATCGCTACTTTAGTAGCAAAAGTAGGTGTAGTAGGATTTATGGGCCTTATTATTCCGCACTTGGCGCGCATGGTTGGGGGACCTAAACATGGACGATTACTGATTTTTGCGCCACTCATTGGTAGTATTGTGATGATCTGGGCGGATGTACTTTCACGAGCTATGTATAGCCCCGAAGAAATTCCTATCGGCGTATTGACATCCTTACTAGGGGCACCGCTATTTATTTGGATTATTATGACGAGATACCGTCATCAAGGTTAGACAATAGGAGGGACTATGTACGAGGTAAATTCTTTGTCCTTTTCCTATGGAAAACGACAAATTTTAGATGATGTGAAGCTCAGCTTTCCTAAACATAAAATGACGGCTATCATTGGACCTAATGGTTGTGGTAAATCGACACTTCTTGGACATTTGAGCCAATTGCATCCCACTGATGCGATTACATTGGATGGTGTGCCTTTACAAACTATTGATGGCCCCACCTTTTCACGGAAGGTGGCGGTGCTAGCACAAATGCATGATGCTATGATTGATGATTTTTTAGTGAAAGATATTGTCCTTATGGGACGATATCCTTATAAAAGTCATTTTGGAAATTATACAGCGGAAGATGTTGCCATTGCCCAATCCTATATGGATCAAGTGGGGGTATCCCACTTAGCAGAAGAAGAAATGGGACATTTGTCGGGCGGTGAACGACAACGTGTGTTCATTGCAAAAGCATTGACACAACAAACAGAGGTATTATTGTTAGATGAACCAACAAATCATCTAGACATGAAATACAAGGTAGCGCTCATGAAAGAATTGCAAAACTTTTCGGGTACAAGTATTGTTGTTCTCCATGACCTAAATCTAGCGGCGCGCTATTGTGATCACATCGTATTGATGAAAGATGGCAAAGTATTAAAAACGGGAGCCCCACAAGAGGTGTTAACCCCAGAGTTGCTGGAGCCTATTTTTGAAGTGCCTTTCCATGTGTCTATGGAAGAGGGCGTGTATCATTTGTATTACTAATTAAGGTAAGAAAGGGAAGATTATGTTAAGTAATTGGAAACAATCTAAAGGCTTTGTATTAACAGCTTTAGTATGTGGTGCTTTGGCAGTAGCAGGCTGTGGTTCTGAAAAAGAACAAGCGAAAACTGGCACAGAAGTGACTTGGAATCAAACATTTGAAGGCAAACAAACAGAATTTGCTGTGAAAGAATCTCCTAAACATGCCGTATCCATGTCTCAATTTACAACAGAAATGATGTTACAATTAGGCTTGGAAGATAAAATGGCGGGTACAGCTTTCCAAGAAGAAGAAATCTATCCACCATTACAAGAAGCGTATGGCAAAGTAAAAGTGTTAGCTGAAAAATGGCCTTCTTATGAAGTGTTTATGTCTGTAAAACCTGACTTCGCTACAGGTTGGGAAGATTCTTTTAGTAAAGAAGGTATCCCTGCAGATAAAATGATTGCTCAAAAAGTAAACATTTGGATTCCAGAGTCTGCTTTATCTACACAAGCTGACTTAGAAACTAATTTCAAAGATATGATTAAATTAGGTGAAATCTTCGGCGTGAAAGCAAAAGCAGAAGAATGGGTAAAAGGTCAACGTGCTATTTTAGAAAAAGTACAAGCTAAATTGAAAGACCTTCCACATAAACGTGTATTCGTATATGACTCCCAAGATGGACAACCTTTCACAGTATTCGAAGGTTACACAACTAACGTATTGCGTTTAATCGGTGCTGATAACGTAATGAGTGGTTTAGGGGTAGATAAAACTTGGGCGAAAGGTTCTTGGGAAACTGTAGTTCAACAAAATCCTGATTACATCATCATTCCTGACTATGGTAATTCCATCCGCAACGATGATGATTTCCAAGAAAAAGTAGCTAAAATTAAAGCTGACCCTCAATTACAAACTATCAAAGCGGTACAAGAAAATCATTTCATCCGTGTAAAATTATCTGAAATTACACCAGGCGTTCGTACAGTAGAAGCGTTAAAACGTTTAGCTGAAGAAATCCATGGTATCCATATTGACTAATTAGATAGTCTTATACATAGTAAAAGCCGTCACTATTGTGACGGCTTTTTTTTGTATGTTTTACTTATTACTTCGAAATATAGTATTATTTAAGTATAGAGAGTACATGCTGATTAATATGTACTACATAGTGATTCACTATGGGCAGTGGATATACACTTGGTAATAAAAATCAACTATAGGAGGCAGTAATGATGAAAGGGAAGACATTACGTATTGTGGTGAGTACGATATGAAATATTCTATATTACTCATTACGTCTATGACGAAGCATTGGCAATGGGCTAAAGAAATAGAACAGAAGTATACAGATGAGACTATGTCCTTGGGCATAGTCTTTCTGTCATCTGAAAATATAGAGTTAGAAGATGTTCAGAGGGCGATTGATGGTACGGATATAGTACTATTTACTCATGTAGGAAGTACCTTAGATACTCCTTTGGTAAAAGGGATTCACAAATATATTACACAGAAACAAGTTCCTTATGTATTACTATTCCATGATTCAGCGTCGGATGTACAGCGATATGGTGTTGCAGATGAGGACATTGATCAAATTAAGGCTTATTTGCACCAAGGTGGAACAGAAAACTTTTATGGACTGTGCCAATATATGCTATCCTTACAAGGTTATACAGGGCCAGTAGAACCGGTGAAAGAACTACCATACCAAGGTATTTTAGGCAGACAAGGGGAAGTGTATCCATCCTATGAGGCATATCGTAAGGACTATGATCATGGCGGTCCAGTGGTAGGCATTTTCTTTTATCGAGATGAATGGGTGCAAGGTCAATTAGACTATCCCTATGCACTGTATGATCGTGCATTAGAACAAGGGTTATCGCCGGTATTAGTATTTGGTCAATACAGCAGTAAATCTGGTGGACAATTACGGTGGTACGATTGTTGGCACACGTTGTTTGATCATCAAGTGAAAGAGACCATATCTCTCATCATTAATACATGCAAGTTCTCCATCATTGGCTTGCAGGGGGCGAGTCGTGATGAACTGACGGATTTAGGGATCCCTATCTTGCAGGGCTTTGTTACCTATACTACTCTTGAAAGCTGGCAAACACGTTCACAAGGGTTAGAGCCTATGGATATATCCTTTTCCTTGTCATTGCCGGAAATAGATGGCATTTTAAACGGTCATATTGTAGGGACCAGAACGTACTCAGAGGAAAGAGGCTACTATTTCAAACCATATCCTGAGGGGATTCAAAAGTTAGTAGACCAAGCCAAACGATGGATTGCATTGCAACAGAAACATAGGTCAGAAGTAAAGATTGCTCTATTCCTTCATAATTATCCTCCCAAAAATTCACATATTGGCAATGCCTGTGGGCTAGACACGCCAGAATCTGTACTACGGTTGTTGCAAGAATTACAACAGAATGGATATACAGTGGATGGTATCCCTCAAACGAGTGAAGATCTAATGACGATACTGACCAAACATGCTACGAATGATGTAGATTGCTTGACCGATTCAGCCGTAGAGAAAGCCCCGAAACTACCGAAAGAAGTGTATAGGACGTGGTTTTCAAAGCTGGATAGTGCTACCCAAGAATCACTACTACAACATTGGGGACAGCCCATAGGGGAGATATTTGTAGAAGAGGATGAGCTCATTATTCCCGGTGTGGCCTTTGGCAATGTGTGGGTATTAGTACAACCGCCACGTGGATTTAGTGATAATCCAGATGCACTGTACCATTCACCAGATATTCCGCCTACGCATCACTATGAGGGAGTATATCATTGGGTGCGTACTGTATTTCAAGCCGATGTGGCGATTCATATGGGGACACATGGCAACTTAGAATGGTTGCCCGGTAAGGGAACGGCTTTAAGTTCCTATTGTTACCCTCAGTTAGGTATCGAAGATATACCTAATCTCTATCCGTACTGGACAACCATCGTTGGTGAAGGTATCCAAGCAAAACGGCGTAGCCATGCTGTTTTACTTAGCTATTTATCGCCACCTATGAAGCGGTCTGGTTTATATGGTGACTATGAAATGCTAGAACGGTATTTGGATGAATATGACCATATGAAAGCACAGGAAATGGGTCAAGAGTCAGTGGTATTGGGGTATATCTTATCTTCTGTGAAAGATTGCCATTTAGAGCACTTGTGCGAAGCC
>RBWB01583401.1_pt1 | contig 12059 bp, 10 predicted proteins | sample 2014201 | NCBI WGS metagenome assembly RBWB01 (sample SAMN10133834, study PRJNA383868) | Human oral metagenome, whole genome shotgun sequencing project. | isolation source: supragingival plaque isolated from 88 juvenile twins | host: Homo sapiens | place: Australia
GAGGTACGGATATGCTGTTGGCAGAAGGTATGAATGTGAAAGTGCTGTTACTTCCAGATGGTAAAGACCCTGATGAGTTTGCACGTAGTTACAGTGCGGAGGATTTCAGAAAATATATTGAAGATAATCAGACAGACTTCATCGTCTTTAAGATTAACGTACTATTAAAGGGTGTTACTGATCCAATTAAGCGTTCAGAGGCAGTTGGTTCAATAGTGCAAAGCATTTCTGTTATTAAAGACCCGATACTCCGTGATACCTATATCCGTGAGTGTGCGAATCGTACAGGTGTGTCAGAGCGAACCTTGATGGAACAGATGAATCGTAATATCTTTTCTAATCGTGAACAGCAGACACGTGAACAACAGCAACATCGGGCTGCGGTAATGGAGGAGCAACGAGAGGATGCAATGGCTATAGCCTCTAAACCGACAACATCGAAGGTAGAGCAAATGCTTATCCAAGCTGTTGTCAAGGATGGCGAGAAGGTTATCTTCCGTGATGTGAAAGATGAGAATAGCGGACAGACATATAACCTGACCGTAGCACAATATATTGCTTATGACCTTGGAAGCGATAATCTTGGTTTCTCAAATGAACTTTATACTAAGATACTGCAGGAGGCTGTAGAGCATTGTGGTGAAGAAGGGTTCAAGGCTGAAGAGTATTTCACACAGCATGCAGATATCAATATCGCATCTGTAGCAGTGAGATTGAGCGTAGACCGTTTCCAACTCGCAGAGAGTCTGCAAGTGAAAGAAACGGAACAAACATTACGTGATCGTGTTATACATCTTGTAGCTGACTTCCGTTTGGAATATCTTTCTTCCTATTTGAAGGAATTGGAGACACGACTTTCGCAAGAGAAAGATTCAGAAAAGATGAAAGAGATTATGGGAGAAATTATGAGGAAACGTAATCTTCGTAATGAATTGGCAAAGAAAACTGGTACTAATATTCTGGTATGATGAATATGATAAGAAACTTATTCAAACCATCACTTCGTCTCTCAGACCTTGATTTAGGTGAGAATAGAAGGATTGTCTCAAAGGCATTGAAGGCACTCAACTGTACTGGGGAATGGAGAAAAGAGGGTGATGCAGCAATTGTTCGTTATACATTTCAGAGTGGACATTTTGGTATTCGTATTATCGGTAATTGTCCACAGGTGGAATTGTCATACCTTTTCTTTGCTGAGGCTGAGATGAAAGATATAAATATTGTGCGCCATGTGTGCAATCACTTTAATCTTAATTCTACCGGTCCACGTTTTAGTTATACTATCAATGAGGAAACAAATATCATTGATATGCATATCCTAACACCCCTTCTTTTAGATGACGATCGAGCAAAAGATATTCTTTCTTCGGCTATGGTCGATATGTTTTTATGGCAGAATTCTTTTATAAGAAGTCTGACAGATGTGAAGAAGGATGCAAAAAGTTCGGCTACGAGTGATTTGGAATGGTCTGAGAAGGAAGTTGCACGTGATTTCTTTCTCCTTCGAGAACAGGAATTAAGACATCAGAAGAAAGGTGCAGAGTGGCGTCAGAATGATAAGGAAGCTGCAACTTTGAAGCAGTGGATGGATAAGGTTTTTGGTTTGGTGGATGTTGTCTTCTCTGAGTTGACGGTGGTAACAGATACCGTAACAGTTATCAACGACCGTGAATCTATAGCATCCTATAATCTGTCCGACACTCTGATAGTAGATGGAGCGTTTGTTCGACAGAAGGCAATGCTCGACCTTGTATTCTTTCTCCCAGCTCATCCGACAACTCGTCGTCGTATGACTTTCAGTATTCAACAGGCTGATGGTTGTGAAGATGTGCTTTACTACCAGGTGGTTGCCACATTGTTACCATTGCCATCAGGGATAGGTAGACCCCTTCATTCGAAGGAAGTACAGGTGCAGTCGCACTCTGTCTTGTTGGCATACGACCTTCGCTCAACAAAGCAGTTGCAGGATGAGTTCGTTTATATGTGGAAGGAGGCTAAGAGTAAGGTAGCTAATGGTGAGGAGAACCAACTAACCGAAGAGCAACGATTGATTGCCAATGTGGAGAGTGTGGATGCTGCTCGCTTTGTTTATCGTAGTCGGACTCTTCATCGTCAGAAGCGTTACTATGAAGCGATTTCTTGTTTGGAGAACGCTTACCGCCTTTTGAATTCTAATATAGATAAAAAGAGTCTGGAAGAACGGAACCTCTTCTTAGAGGTCTGCTATATGTTAGGCTTCTGCTATAACGAGTTGCAACAGTATGATAGGGCTTATTACTACCTTACGTTTGTAACAGGAGTTAATCGCACTCTTTATGCTGAGGAGTATGTTAACTGTATGATTTATTTGGGTGATTATCGTTCGCTGATGACCATAGACGGAATCTTGGAAGACTTACATAATTCTATTGTTGAAGATGAAGAAGGCGAATTCGAACAATCGGTGCACCCTTTTCTACAGTTTCTTTACCGACGAAAGGCTTATGTCTTGGTAGAGTTGCATAGGTTTGATGAGGCGGAAGAAATGCTTCGTCAGATGATTGATGACCCAGAGTCAGGTGACTTTGCATTAGACGAGTTGGCATATATTCAGCAGTTACGAGAGAAGGATAAGACTGGCGGAACAGTCGAATCGAATAGTTAGTGGAAAGGAGAATATAGATGATTTATGTTCATTGGGCATTCTTAGCAGTCTACGTTGTTGTCATCATTATGGTGATGGTACGCGTATTGATGGATAACCGACAGCCAGCCAAGACAATGGCGTGGATGTTGGTGCTGACGTTTATCCCAATGTTAGGTATCATTCTTTACTTCTTCTTCGGTCAGACTACACGTAAGGAGCGTAAGATTTGGCAGTATAGTATGGACCAGCTGACCAAGCATTCCATGTTGGAGTTTGTAGAACAAAAGCGTCTTCATCTGCCTAATGAGTATCGAGAACTCATCAAGCTCTTCATGAATCAGAACTGGGTCTTACCATTTAAGAACAACGAGACAGAGATTTATACTTCTGGATACGAGTTCTTTCCTTCTTTGTTAATGGAGATTGGTAAGGCTGAACACCATATTCATTTAGATACCTTTATAATTGCCAGTGACCCCTTGGGGCAGATTGTTGCTGATGCTTTGATTGATAAAGCACGACAAGGAGTTGAGGTACGTGTCATCTATGATGATGTAGGTTCTTGGAAAACAAAGAATCGTTTCTTTGACCGTATGCGTGCTGAAGGAATAAAAGTATATGCCTTCATGCCTGTACGCTTCCCAATCTTTACCAGTAAGGTGAACTATCGTAATCATAGAAAGATATGTGTCATAGATGGTGAAGTTGGTTTTATCGGTGGTATGAATATCGCCAATCGCTATGTGAAAGGGATAAAGAAATTAGCTTGGCGTGATACGCATGTTAAGATAACTGGTGCTGCGGTATATGGTTTGCAACGTGCCTTCTTGGTAGATTGGTTCTTTGTGAGTCGTGAGTTGATAACCGACCATGTTTATTATCCAGTCAGTAAGGTTGCTGAGAATGATAGTCTTATTCAGATTGTCACCAGTAGTCCAACAAGTTTATGGCCAGAGATTGAGCAAGGATACGTAAGAGTACTTACCAGTGCGAAGCAATATGTCTATATGGAAACACCTTACTTTCTTCCTACCGACCCAATCCTCTTTGCTATGCGTACTGCAGCCTTGTCGGGAGTAGATGTAAGACTGATGATTCCTTACGAGACAGACACAAAGATTGTGGAATGGGCTTCACGCACTTATGTCTTAGCAACGGTGAAAGCGGGAGTAAAAGTTTATTTATATAAGGCTGGCTTTAATCATTCAAAACTTCTTGTTGCCGATGATAGTATAGCAACGATTGGTTCTACTAATGTTGACTTCCGTAGCTTTGAGAATGACTTTGAAGCAAATGCTTTCTTCTATGACAAGAAAATAGCATTGAAGGTAAAGGATATCTTCTTAAAAGACCAAGAAGAGTCTGTTGCTTTGGAAGATGTGCGAAACCTTACGCATCGTTCCTTCCTACAGCGGTTGTGGGAATCAATGGTTAGACTCTTGAGTCCACTGTTGTAAAGGTAAGAAGCCTTTACCCTAAATCAGACAATATTGTTAACTTTCCGATATAACTCTTTTATAGGCAGTCTTACAGGTGAAGCTGTGTTTATCTAAACAATGTGAAGTTTACACTGCCATAACTTCTATGTTCTATGAAGTGGGGGTGAGTGGAGAAATCATTATTCTTACCATGTTCAAAGACAAGTAGTCCATCTTCCTTCAATAGGTCATATTGGAAGATGAGGTCTGGAATAGTCTCTAACTCTGGCAATGCGTATGGAGGGTCAGCAAAGATTAGATCAAACTTCTGATGACAACTCTTTAAAAAACGGAACACATCTCCTTTTATCAATATATGCTCGTCTGTACCAAGCTTCTCCATACATTGACTGATAAAGCGGGCATGGTCACGGTCTTTCTCTACGCTTATCACCTGTTGGCAACCACGTGATAAGAGTTCTAAGGATATACTACCCGTACCAGCAAAGAGGTCGAGTGCCGTTGTTTCTTCCCAATCCACGTAAGCATTTATAACATTAAAGATATTCTCTTTAGCAAAGTCTGTTGTAGGACGTGCCTTAAAGGTACGTGGAATATCAAAATGTCTGCCTTTATATTTTCCTGTTATAATTCGCATAGTTTCTATTTTTAGGAGTGAAGGGGTGAAATGGAGTTAAGGAGTTAAGGAGTGAAATGGAGTTAAGACATTAGTCTTTTATCGAAGATGTGAGTGGTTTAACTTATTCTATACCTTAATCTTCCTCTATTTCTTTTATTCCAGATAGATAGTTTTCATGTCGTAGGGAATATCTGTACGTTTAGCCAACTGGCTATTATTGAAGTAAACTTCCTGATTGATAACCCTACAGAACTTCAAATGTTGTTTTACTTTATCAATGAGCCAGTCTTGGTAATGTATATCACCAACAATATATAACTCATCTTTCTCTACATCCATTCCTGTTAGCTTCCATATATAAAGGAGATAATACAAAGCATCATGCTCATTGGTTGCTTCGTATGAATTACTGAAGCGGAATCTGTTTTGTTGGAAGCTGAAAACCTCCATACGCTTCTCGTGGAAATAAGCATAAAGTTTTCTGCGTGGACCAGCATAAGAACGACGATAGAGATGCGTCCATACCGACTGCATAAGCGGTTGTATTCGAATGTCCTTGAAATGGTCGTCGATAACGAGCTTGAGGTCTTTGTTAATTGCAAAGACAGCAATCGCATTCAAGTCAGGTAGGATACTCGATAGAATCTCCTCGTTACCTTGTCTACGGTAAGTGTGATGATAGAGTGTCTCGATATCCTGTGTACCAAAGTCGTCAATAGGCATAAGCATCACAGGGGTATCAATCTCTGCTAACAAACGTTTGTATCCACTCTGCAGCAATTCAGAAACCTTGAAGGCTTCACGTAGATTGGCAGCAACAGAGATACCCATATTCATCTCGTAGGGTTCATAAACGAGCATACCATTCTCTTGTGGGTCACCCACAGCAAATGCCATGTTGTTCCTGCTAAATCTGATAGTAAGTCGCAGTTTTTTATCGGATATATTATTGTCTGTTTCTGTCATTACGAACGTTCTATAGCTTTTTATCACCTGCAAACTTACACATTTTTTTCCGATTTCATTGGTTATCTGCTTGATAAATATCATTGAATGGTATTCTTTAAAGTATTAAAAAAGGGAAAATTAGCGTTTGATACTTAAAAAAGCTATAACTTTGCACTCGCTTATTAAATGCTATAACTATTCAAACGAACATGTTTGATGGTGGTGTTGAATAATAACTTTTTTACATGGCAAGACAGTTCTTTGTTATCTTCGGATGCTTAGCATTGGGAGAGTTTATTGTTTGGGCTACAGGAATAAAACTGCCGTCCAGTATCATTGGTATGCTCTTACTAACTCTTTTTCTAAAGTTAGGATGGGTAAAGTTAGCTTGGGTGGAGCGATTGTCACAGCTTCTGATAGCAAATCTCGGCTTCTTCTTTGTACCGCCTGGGGTGGCTCTTATTCTCTATCTTGATCTTATTAAGGCTCAATGGTTCCCTATTGTTACTGCAACAGTGGTCAGTACTCTTCTTGTTCTTGTTGTTACAGGACAGATGCATCAACTTGTCATAAAGTTTGAACGTCGGTTGATGGCTATGGACTTACTTCATCATCGTGCCCATGCGCAGAAGATGAAGAAGATGCTGGAGGAAACCGAAGAGGCTGAAGCCATGGAAGAAGCTGAAAGAATAGAACTTGACAAAGCGTTACTCGGACAGGATAAGATAACTAAAAAGGAGGAAAAATAATGAATTCGTGGGATGAAACAATCGGTCAGACTATTGACCTTATACAGGATGGTAAAGATATCTTTTCCAATCAGTATGTTATTTTGGCATTGACTTTTGCTGCCTTCTTTTACATCAAACGTCTACAGCAGCGTACTGGTTGGATGTTACTCAACCCTATCTTGATAGCTATCGTACTTATTATTGTCTATCTCAAGATAACTGGTGTTTCTTTTGCAGTCTATAAGCAAGGTGCCCAATTGATTGACTTCTGGCTTAAACCAGCAGTTGTAGCCTTAGGCGTACCACTTTATTTACAGCTTGATGCCATAAAGCGTCTGTGGTTACCAATCGTTCTGTCACAGTTTGTTGGCTGTTTGGTTGGTATTGTGAGTGTTGTTTTCGTAGCACAGCTTTGTGGCGCACCTGATATTATTGTCCTCTCAATGGCAAGTAAATCTGTAACAACACCTATTGCAATGGAGGTGACACAGAGCCTTGGTGGTATTCCTTCTCTTACTGCTGCCGTGGTGGTTGTCACAGGTATTATTGGTGCTTTGGTAGGCTTTAAGATGTTGTCCTATGGTCATGTAAATAGTCCTATCGCACAAGGTCTCTCTATGGGTGCCGCCTCTCATGCCGTTGGAGCATCAACCGCAATGGCATATAGCAGTAAGTATGGAGCTTTTGCGAGCTTAGGTATTACGCTAAATGGTATCTTCACAGCCCTGCTTACTCCAACGGTTCTCCGCTTGATGGGAATTATTTAGGCGGTTTTGTATTTTAGCGTGATAAAGTCTACTAAAGTAAGAAGGAATTATATCCATTATTACACGTGTATTTTTAATTTCGTTTTGCTGTCACATTTAACATTTCGTGTAATCCTACTGTTACATAATAAGTTAACTAATGAATTAGGGTGACAGTAGTGACAGCAAAATTGTTTTCACTGGGAAATGCTTTGGTTCTTCCGTTAAATGCATAGATAGGAAACTGAATAAAGGCTTATTGCTTACATGGTATGACTTTCCTGGATCAATGGTCTAACAAAGGGGACATAGTATGTAGGAAAGACAAACACATATTATACCTATCATTACCATATCTCTCCGTATTCTACAAACAACTTATCCCTATACTAACCAATATTACAATACCCTATACTTGGTTATCAATCATTTATAAAGTTGATACTACACAAAGCATCCCGAAAGTTTATGAAAAATATTTTTGCTGGTTAACTTGGGATAATAAGAGGCAAAAGTTACATCTGCGAAAAGCTAACTGCGACATTCACAGAAAACGGAATGTCGCAGTTAATCAAAGGAGTGTTCTACCCAGTAGCAGACTAAATGTTTGAGAAAAGGTTGTAGTGATGCAACCTTTTTGCGTGTTTACTGGGTAAGAAAGACTCTCCAGCTTCCATCTTTCTCACCACGCTCCACATACTTTTTAGAAAGCAGTTTATCCAACAGTTTTTGGATAGCTGACACACTAATACCTGTTTCCTCTTTCATGTCGTTCAGAGTCAACGTAGGCTGTGTGCGCATGGCGTTCAATATTTTGGTGTAGTTAGGCGAGCGGAAAGAAATTCTTTCGCCGTCATACCACCAAACATTTTCATTCTTTTCGCTGATGAAGAGCACATCGTTATAAACCTCTGTTGCCACAAGCTCATTGAAATATTTGAGGAATGGACGAATATCGCCAATGTTGGCGTGTGCTCCGTCGCTCGGCACAGGGCCGACTTCAAGGTCAGACTGATGCAACGCTTCCAGATACTCGCTCTTCTTGCGGCTGCGCACAACAATCATCGGATAATTGTGGCGTGTGAGAATGAAGTTGATCATCAAACGGGCGATACGTCCATTGCCATCCTCAAAGGGGTGAATGCGTATATAACGATAGTGGAACAATGCCGCCAGTTCGATAGCTGAAAGTTCCCCTTTCTTCTCGGCTTCATTGTACCAATTCACCAAGTCAAACATCAGCCCCGGCGTTTCTTCGGGCGAAGCGTACTCAAAGCGGTCGCCATACCTTGTTATCACACTATTGGGGCGCGTCTTATACTGACCTGCGTGTATCACATAATTTGTCTGCACACCACCAGGCAGATTGCGGTAAACGGTGTAGTTTTCACGAAGCAGTGTTCTGTGCAGTGTGCGGATGAAGTTTTGTGTCAAAGGCTTTTCTTTGACAGCAGCCTCTTCTGTCATCATTTGCAGCCCCACGTTGCTTGCCGTCATCTCGTGCACGTCCCTTATGTCAGCCTCGCCAATCACCTTGCCGAATAGCAGAAGAATCTCGGTCTGACCATAAGTCAGTGTGTTGCCCTCAATGTGGTTGCTATTATAGTTGAAGTCCACGGTGAAGCGGCGGCTGAGCCTATCCCTGTCCTTCTCTGACAATGGCTGAATATCGCGCCAAGCAGCCAATGCCTTCTTTATATTTAGATACTTCATACAGACATATTTATTTTAAATACATCGCAAAATTATGAAAAATGTTTGAGAAAAGGTTGTAGTGCTACAACCTTTTTGTTGAATTTTGCTGTTTTTGTCTTTTCGTATATAATATAAGCCGTTAGTTTATCGTCTAAATGTTAGGTCGTGTGGAATTTATACACACTATTCCACGAATAATTTTAATTTCGTTTTGCTGTCACATTTAACATTTCGTGTAATCCTACTGTTACATAATAAGTTAACTAATGAATTAGGGTGACAGTAGTGACAGCAAAATTGTTTTCACTGGGAAATGCTTTGGTTCTTCCGTTAAATGCATAGATAGGAAACTGAATAAAGGCTTATTGCTTACATGGTATGACTTTCCTGGATCAATGGTCTAACAAAGGGGACATAGTATGTAGGAAAGACAAACACATATTATACCTATCATTACCATATCTCTCCGTATTCTACAAACAACTTATCCCTATACTAACCAATATTACAATACCCTATACTTGGTTATCAATCATTTATAAAGTTGATACTACACAAAGCATCCCGAAAGTTTATGAAAAATATTTTTGCTGGTTAACTTGGGATAATAAGAGGCAAAAGTTACATCTGCGAAAAGCTAACTGCGACATTCACAGAAAACGGAATGTCGCAGTTAATCAAAGGAGTGTTCTACCCAGTAGCAGACTAAATGTTTGAGAAAAGGTTGTAGTGATGCAACCTTTTTGCGTGTTTACTGGGTAAGAAAGACTCTCCAGCTTCCATCTTTCTCACCACGCTCCACATACTTTTTAGAAAGCAGTTTATCCAACAGTTTTTGGATAGCTGACACACTAATACCTGTTTCCTCTTTCATGTCGTTCAGAGTCAACGTAGGCTGTGTGCGCATGGCGTTCAATATTTTGGTGTAGTTAGGCGAGCGGAAAGAAATTCTTTCGCCGTCATACCACCAAACATTTTCATTCTTTTCGCTGATGAAGAGCACATCGTTATAAACCTCTGTTGCCACAAGCTCATTGAAATATTTGAGGAATGGACGAATATCGCCAATGTTGGCGTGTGCTCCGTCGCTCGGCACAGGGCCGACTTCAAGGTCAGACTGATGCAACGCTTCCAGATACTCGCTCTTCTTGCGGCTGCGCACAACAATCATCGGATAATTGTGGCGTGTGAGAATGAAGTTGATCATCAAACGGGCGATACGTCCATTGCCATCCTCAAAGGGGTGAATGCGTATATAACGATAGTGGAACAATGCCGCCAGTTCGATAGCTGAAAGTTCCCCTTTCTTCTCGGCTTCATTGTACCAATTCACCAAGTCAAACATCAGCCCCGGCGTTTCTTCGGGCGAAGCGTACTCAAAGCGGTCGCCATACCTTGTTATCACACTATTGGGGCGCGTCTTATACTGACCTGCGTGTATCACATAATTTGTCTGCACACCACCAGGCAGATTGCGGTAAACGGTGTAGTTTTCACGAAGCAGTGTTCTGTGCAGTGTGCGGATGAAGTTTTGTGTCAAAGGCTTTTCTTTGACAGCAGCCTCTTCTGTCATCATTTGCAGCCCCACGTTGCTTGCCGTCATCTCGTGCACGTCCCTTATGTCAGCCTCGCCAATCACCTTGCCGAATAGCAGAAGAATCTCGGTCTGACCATAAGTCAGTGTGTTGCCCTCAATGTGGTTGCTATTATAGTTGAAGTCCACGGTGAAGCGGCGGCTGAGCCTATCCCTGTCCTTCTCTGACAATGGCTGAATATCGCGCCAAGCAGCCAATGCCTTCTTTATATTTAGATACTTCATACAGACATATTTATTTTAAATACATCGCAAAATTATGAAAAATGTTTGAGAAAAGGTTGTAGTGCTACAACCTTTTTGTTGAATTTTGCTGTTTTTGTCTTTTCGTATATAATATAAGCCGTTAGTTTATCGTCTAAATGTTAGGTCGTGTGGAATTTATACACACTATTCCACGAATAATTTTAATTTCGTTTTGCTGTCACATTTAACATTTCATGTAATCCTACTGTTGTATAGCAAGTTAACTAATGAATTAGGGTGACAGTAGTGACAGAAAAATTGTTTTCACTGGGAAATGCTTTTTAAAGGATACACAGTGTTAGGGCATGTAGAGACCATTTAATCGATAGGCGTCTTTTCAAAGCCAAATGAGTCTCAATATGCACTTACTACTTGAATGTGTATCCTCGCTTTTGCCGTAAATTATTATTTTCAGAAGAGTTTGTTTAAGATAGCTCTTGAAATAGCTTCGGTGATATTCGCCACGCCTAATTTGTCAAAGGCGTGGCGTTTGTAGGTTTTAATAGAATCTAATGAGCGGCACATTCTGTCTGCTACTTCTGTCATTGTTAGTCCCGCTGCTGACAATCTAAGCACTTCGAGTTCCTCTTCTTTTAGCGAAACTCCTTCACATTCCATCCACCGATGGCTTTCGAAAGAGTACTTCCAATAATTGCGGAGTCCATTCTTATGGAACTCTACATGTCCAACTGTTTTATGTGAAGATAGAGAAACAACACACATACCTATCCATATCTTGCCATCGTCAGTTAATAGTATAGGAGTAAGCTGGTGGTTGATCAGTCTGCTCCTTGTTCCACTCTTCAGATGAAAATGATATGACATGGAACATTGGTATTTATCAACATTGTCGAAAGTATCAAAGAACTTAAAACCACTTCTGTTCAACTCAACAAGCATTTTTTGTTCTTCCTCTGGTACATATTTCAAATAAAAACTATATCCCAATTCCTTCACCTCCTTTGCTGTATGACCACAAAGAAACAAAGGATTATCTGATACATAAAGAAACTCCTGCTTATAATAGTCTATCAAATAAATGCTCTGATAGGTTACACGTGCAAAGGACTCTACTGTATGAATCAATGTGGACAGTACATTAGAATCATAATCTGGTGTATTGCTTACAGTATTCGACGCTATAAAGAATTCTTTTATATCTGTCATATATGTTCAACTTAATAAGGTCCCTCTATTTTATTTTCTACAAAAGTACATTTTTAATGCAGAATATCGCAAGAGAATTACACAAAAGTGTAAAAAACAAAGAGAGAGGAGCAAATTTACACAAAAGTGTGATAGGTGATCTTTGGATAAGAAGTATTTTTGCCATATAAATCAAGAAACAAAAGAAATTATGTGAATATTGTATTTATAAAGCAACATGATCACACTTTGATGTTAAATTTAAGCAA
>RBWB01583404.1_pt1 | contig 12046 bp, 6 predicted proteins | sample 2014201 | NCBI WGS metagenome assembly RBWB01 (sample SAMN10133834, study PRJNA383868) | Human oral metagenome, whole genome shotgun sequencing project. | isolation source: supragingival plaque isolated from 88 juvenile twins | host: Homo sapiens | place: Australia
CCAGCGCGCCGGTAGACTGGACTGCGGACACCGACGAGAGGAGCGTGGAGGCGTGCGCCTGAGCGAGACCCTGCCCGAGGACATCGAAGAGATCATCGCATCGGGGGACCTCGGCGCCGTGGCGCGGGCGGTGGAGGGCTGCCAGATCGGCGCCTACCTGCGGAGAAGCGCATATGAGCCCCGCCTCATGCACTTCCCCGCCTCGCAGGAGATCACGGCGTTCCTGCTGGAGCGCGGCGAGGACATCAACTCCCGGGACCGCTACGAGCAGACCCCGGTGCACTGGCGCGTCATGAACAGGCGCGTCGACCAGATCCCCTACCTCGTCTCACGCGGCGCCGACATCAACGCCCGGGACCGGGACGACCGCACACCGCTCTTCGACGCCGTCAGAATCCTAGAGGCCAGCGATGTCGAGCGGATGATCTCCTGGGGCGCGAACGCCCGGGTGGTCGCGAAGTCGCGGTTCCACGGCAAAGTGACGCTCACGGAGCACGCGCTGGGCGAAGAGGTGTTCCTCGACGCCCCGCGGGCCCTCGGGGTCATCCGCGTTCTCCTCGCCCACCGCGCGCGCACCGGGAAGCGCGAACGCGAGTCGCTGCGCTCGATGGACAGCCTGCGCTGCGCCTTCATCACGCACGGGCACTCAGGCGTCCCGGATTCCCGATTCGACGAGGCGGTGGCCGCGCTGGCCCAGCTGTGCGCCCTTTTCGGGGTGGAGCAGCGCGAGGCGGTGCCCGCGCCGGTGCTGGGGGAGAGGCTGGTGTTCGACGAGTCCGCCTCGGTCGGCCGTCAGTTCGACGACCTGTGGGACAGGCTCGTCCCCGTCAGCGGGCAGTCCGCCTCCTTGCAGGGCGAGGTCATCCGGATCGCGGGGAAAGTCGGCTACGAGGTCTACGACAACGGCTGCGTCAACTGGGGGAGCAGTTTCGACATGCTCCTCGACCAGTTCCTGTCGATCGTGACCTCGCGCACGGGCCTGTCGCCGGATGATGTCGAGCGCGCCAGGGCCGCCGTGGACTCTCTGAAAGCGGAGAGCATGGAGACCCAGGCGTGCGACGACCTCATCAGACTGGCAGTGCGCTGGGCGCGCCTCAACCCGGTGCTGATCGCCACGGACGTCCCGGACGTGGGCCGCTGACGGGAGTTGCCGCGCGGGAGGGTGCTGCCGCGCCAGTGGGTGTTGCTGCGCCGGCGAATACCTCCGATGGCGGTGAGTGCTGCTGCGCCAGTGGATGTGGCCGTGCCGGCGAACACTTCCGACGGCGGTGAGTGCTGCTGCGTGAGCGTGGGTTGTCGACAACAGGAGTGGGTTGTTGACACCGACGCGCGTTATATCCCCCTCACGGTGTCGACGACCCCCTCACAATGTCGACAACCCCCTCGCGGTGCCGACAACGCGCGTCGGCGTTCGCGTCCCGGCCGCGCTCGCGCCCGGCCGCGTTCGAGGCCGTTCCCCCAGCCCGCCCGGGTACGCACACAAGGACCCCGATTTACGCAACACGAGTCGCACACAAGGGCTTGATCCCGCCCTTGTGTGCGGTGCAGTGTTTCCTAATTCCGTCCCTTGTGTGCGGCATAGGGGAGTGGACGCTGCAGGAGCTGTGCCGCGGGCGCCCCGAGGGCATTTCGCGCGCGGCACAGGGACATGGGGAGGGGACGGGCGCTACAAGGCGGGGTCCCGGACCGTACGGCCCGGGACCCCTTGCAGTATCACCGCGGTGGAGTCCTGGAGCGCCCGACAGCTGCGGGCGGCCGCGACAGGCGCGCGGTCAAGAGTTCACTCGGCGCTCTTGCGGCGGCGGATGCGTTTGCGCGGAGCGCGCTGGGCCGGCGCCTCGGCAGCGCGCGGGGAGTGCTCTCCGCGCCCGCGCCCGCGTGCGCCGCGGTCCGAGCGCCCCTGCTTGCCGGGGTGCATCGTCTGGTCCCCGTCCTTCGAGCGGCGGGCCCGCCCCGAGCGGGACCGGGACGACCCCGCGGAGCGGCCCCTGCCTCGTGGATCGCGCGACGGGCCGCCCAGATCCTCCAGGACCTCCGCGGCCAGGCCCGGGCGGGTCCTCTTCGCGCGCGGCAGGCGCCCGGTCGTCCCCTCCGGGATGTCCAAGTCGGTGAACAGGTGGGGGGAGGTGTGGTAGGTCTCCAGGGGCTCGGGGACGCCCAGTCCCAGGGCCTTCGAGATCAGCGACCAGCGGGGCGTGTCGTCCCAGTCCACGAAGGTCACGGCCGTGCCCGAGTTGCCCGCGCGGCCGGTGCGCCCGATGCGGTGGATGTAGATCTTCTCGTCCTCGGGGCACTGGTAGTTGACGACGTGGGTGACGTCGTCGACGTCGATGCCGCGGGCCGCCACGTCGGTGGCCACCAGGACGTCCACTTTCCCGTTGCGGAACGCCCGCAGCGCCTGCTCGCGCGCGCCCTGGCCCAGGTCGCCGTGCAGGGAGCCGACCGCGAAGCCGCGCGCCGCCAGGTCCTCGCCGAGGCGGGCGGCGGTGCGCTTGGTGCGGCAGAAGATCACGGCGCGCCCGCGGCCCTCGGCCTGCAGGATCCGGGCCAGGACCTCCACCTTGTTCAGCGAGTGGACGCGGTAGACGACCTGTTTGACGGTGTTCACCGTCTGGTGCTGGTCGTCGGGGTCCTGGGCGCGGATGTGGGTGGGGTGCTCCATGAACTTGCGCGCCAGGGCGACGACGGGACCGGGCATGGTCGCGGAGAAGAGCATGGTGTGGCGGTGGGAGGGGACGCGCGAGAGCAGGGTCTCCACGTCGGGCAGGAAGCCCAGGTCCAGCATCTCGTCGGCCTCGTCCAGGACGACGGTCTCGACGCCGGACAGGTGCAGGTGCCCCTGGCGCAGCAGGTCGATGAGGCGCCCGGGGGTGCCCACGACCACGTCCGCCCCCTTCTTGAGGGCGGAGATCTGCGGTTCGAAGGCCACGCCGCCGTAGATCTCCACGATACGGGTCGACAGGTACTTCGCGGCGGCGCGCAGATCCGAGGCGACCTGCTTGGACAGCTCGCGGGTGGGCAGGACGATGAGGGCCTGCGGGCTGTTGGGGTTGAGCAGGTCGTCGAAGCCGGGCTCGTCGGGGGCGATGACGTCCTCGAGGACGGGGATGCCGAAGCCGAGGGTCTTGCCGGTGCCGGTCTTGGCCTGGCCGATGATGTCGTGGCGGTCCAGGGCGGGGCCAAGCGTGAGCGCCTGGATGGGGAAGGGGTGGGTGATGCCCTGGTCCTCCAGGGCGTCGACGATGGGGTCGGTGACCCCGAAGTCGGCGAAGGACTTGCGCGAGAAGTCCTCGTCGCCTCGTTCGGAGATGTCGGGGGTGGCCTCGGGGACCTCGGGCGCGGCGGGGACGATGTTCCCCAGGCGCACGACGCCCGCTGAGTAGTGGTCCGAGGCGGGGGCCGGGTTGGCGGGCGCCGTCGCTTCGTCGGTGCCCTGGGTGTTCGTGGAAGTCACGATCTGCCTTGTCTCCCGGCAGTGCCGGGGTAGGGGTGGCAGCCGATCGCGCATTGTCAATGCCGGGCGGGCAGTGCCGCGGCGCGCGTTCTCGTTCGTTTCATGCGACCGGTCAGCCATGGTCGTCATCGATTTTACCGGGTACGCATAGGATCGGGCTGGAGGCGCTGGTCACAGGCGGTGCGCGTGGGCGGCGCCACTGCTCGCGCTGCTCGGGCGCGCAGCGGCGCGAACCCGCTGGTCCGCGCCCTACTGGAGGCCCGGGCGGCGGGCGCGAGAGGGTGGGGGTGAGGAGTCGGGCGCTCCGCGCGAGTGGGCGCCGGAGGGCGCGCGGACTATCCTGGGGGGATGGCACACGAATACGAACCCGTGTCGGAACCCGACGCAGACGTCATCGGCCTTCTGGCCTTCTCCGCGCTGGCGATCATGACCAGGCTCGCTAAGGACGGCGACCAGGCTCCCAGTATCGAGGCGCACATCACGCACGCGCGCATGAGCGCGAGGGCCTTCGGGCTCTTCGAGCAGCTGGAGGTGTGGAGCGCCCACCGCGGCGTCGACCTGGAGGCGGCGGCGGGCCAGTACTCGGGGCTCTACGACGACCTCGACGCGCGCACCCGCCCGTCCACCTGGTCGGAGCGCTCGGTGAAGACCTTCGTGACGGTGGGCATCATCGGGGACATGCTGCTGCGGATCTCGCAGCTCCACGGGCTCTTCCAGGACCGGGAGGAAATGTGGCCCTTCGAGCAGGAGCAGTGGGTGCGCGAGCACCTGGCGCCCCAGATCGAGGAGGACCCGCAGCTGGCGGCCCGCTTGTCGCTGTGGTCCAGGCGCGTCGCCGGCGAAGTGCTGGGCCTGGTGCGCGCGACGCTGTTCACCCACCCGGACTTGTCGGGCAGCCCCGAGGCGTCGGACGAGATCGCCGCGTACATCACGAAACGGCACGGGGAGCGCCTGGCGGGCATCCACCTGAAGGCGTAGCGGGCGCGGGCCGGGGGCGCCGCCGCCCGGGTCAGCTCACCGCGAAGCCCACGCGCCGGTCGGACTTGCGCGCGATCTGCACGTAGGCGATGGCCGCCGCGGGCACCAGGACGCGGTCCCCCTTCACGTCGGTGAGGGAGACGACACCGCCCGAGGCGATCGCGTGCTCGATGGTGCGCACCAGGGCCGCCTCGTCGATGTCGATCTCGAGGGGCAGTTCGCGGGCGGAGTCTCTCACGCCGATCACAATGTTCATCAGGGGCCTCCTGGTCGCGTTTCGCTATCGGCCCCATCGTATGCGCCGCAGACGCGCATGGCGTCTGCCAGTATTCAGTCATGAGCGAAATCGATGTCAGGCTGCGCCCGCGCCCCCGGGGATGGGCGCGGATGCCCGTCCTCGACCGCGCGCAGGCCGCCGTCGTGGAGGCGGCGCGCCACCGCGACGTCATCGCGCGGGGCGCCCCCTCCTCGGGGCGCACCACCGTCGCGCTCGCGGTCCTGGCCGAGGCCGTGTCCGGGGGCCGCCGCGCCGTCCTGCTGGTGCCCGACCGGGCCCGCGCCGACCACCTGGCCCCGCGCGCGCAGGTCCTGGCGCCCAACGCGGTCCGCCCGGTGCGCACCCCCGCCTCCTTCGCCTACCAGGTCGTCTCCACGTGGCGCACCCAGAGGCGCTCCCCGCTGGGTCCCGTGGAACTGGTGACGGGCTCGGCCCAGGACCAGGCGATCGCGCGCCTCATCGAGTCGGTGCCCGCCCCCTGGCCCGACCAGATCCCCGCCCAGATGCGGGCGATGCCCGCCTTCCGCGCGGAGCTGCGCAACCTGTTCGCCCGGGCCGGGGAGGCGGGGATGGACGGGGACGCCCTCATCGCAGCGGGCGAGCGCTTCGGGCAGGGGCAGTGGGTGGCCGCCGGGCACCTGCTGCGCGAGCTGCTCGACGCCTCCGTCACCGGCCCCGAGTGCCCCGGCGCCCTGCGCGTCGACCTCTCCCGCATCCAGGCCCTCGCCGCCGACCTGGTGGGCTCGTGGGAGCGCGACGGGGCGGCTGCGGGCGTGAGCGCGCCCCCGCCCGTGCCCGACGTGGTCGTCGTCGACGACCTGCAGGACTGCACGCCCTCCACGATCACCCTGCTGGGCGCCTGCAGCGCGGCGGGCGCCAGGGTCGTCGCCCTGTCCGACTCCGATGTCGCGGTCGCCGGGTACCGGGGCGGGGAGCCGCACCTGGACCTGCGCCTCGCCTCGTTGCTGGGCGCGGGCATCGACGAGCTCGACCGGGTCCACGGTCCTTCGCCCCGGATCAGGGCCCTGGTGGCCGAGGCCGCCTCGCGCGTCACCCAGTCGGGGCCCTCCGCGCGCCGGCGGGCAGGGGCCGACGGCGACGACGCGGAGCGCCCCCTGCGCACGCACCTGGCGGCCACGCCCGCGCAGATGGGCGCCCTCATCGCCCGGGAACTGCGCGCCCACCGCCTCCACGACGCCGTGGCGTGGTCGGGCCAGGTCGTCATCGTGCGCTCGGCGTCGATGGTGGACGAGATGCGCCGCCACCTGTCGCGCGGGGGCGTTCCCGTGGCGGGCGGGGGCCGCGCCTTCGACTTCGCCTCCCAACCGGTGACCCGCCTCATGCTCGACCTGCTGGTGGCGCCCCGGGGCGGGTCCACCGCGGAGGCGGCGGCGCGCGCGGGACTGGCCAAGCGCCTCCTCGCCTCGGCCCTGGTGGGGGCCGACATGCTGGCCGTGCACCGCCTGCTGCGCGGACTCGCGGAGCAGCGGCCCGACGGGGCCGGGGCGGGGGGCCGCGCGCCGGGCGCGACGGAGGAGCCCACGGCCGCAGAGGGGACGGCGGGGGAGCCCGCGGACTCAACCGGGGCGGCGACGGAGGGCGGCCCCGCGGACGCCGGTCCGGGGGACAGCGCGGCATACGACGGGCGGCGGGGAGCCGCTGCGGAGGCCGGGGCGGGGGAGCCTGCTCCGCCGCGCCCCTGCGTGCCCCCGGACACCGCCGACCTGGTCGCCGACCCGGCCCTTTGGGGGCCCCCGCTGCGGGAGGAGGCGGACCGGAAGGGCAGGCGCGCGGCAGCGGCAGCGGAACTCGCGGGCGCGCTCGGCAGGGCGGGCGACGTGTGGGAGGCCGCGGCCACTGGAGCCGAGCGGCGCCCCCAGGAGGCGCTGTGGGCGATGTGGAGCGCCGCGGGCGTCGCCGACCAGTGGCGCTCGCGGGCGATGGCCGACGACGCGGAGTCCGGGTGGTACGACGACCAGTTGGACGCCGTCGTCGCCCTCATGCGCGTCGCGGACGTGTGGGAGCAGCGCAACCCCGGGGGCGCGGCGGGCCGTTTCGCCGAGGAGCTGCTGGGCGGCTCGGTCCCCATCGACACGATCTCCCGCGTGGGGCAACGGCCCGAGGGCGTCGAGGTGCTCACCCCCGCGCAGGCGGTGGGGCGCCACTGGGAAGTGGTCGCCGTCGTCGGCCTGCAGGACGGGGCGTGGCCGAACATGCGGCTGCGCGACCGGATCCTGCGCGCGGACCTGCTGGCCGACGTGGGGGCGGGGCGCACCGCCACCGACCCGGAGGGGAACGAGGCGCTCATCGACTCCACCAGGGCGGCCCGCAAATCCGTCCTGGACGAGGAGTACCGCCTGCTGGTCGCGGCCCTGTCGCGCGCCACCCGTTTCATCCACGCGGGCGCCGTGAGGAACGAGCACCAGGCGCCCTCCGCGTTCTTCGACCTGGTGGCCACGCACGCGGGCACACCAAGGACCGGCGGCGTCGTCCCCTTGGACGAGGTGCCCGCGCCCCTGTCGCTGAGCGGCCACATCGCGGCCCTGCGCCAGGACGCCGCCCGCGCGGACGGGTCGGAGCGGGCCGCCTCGGCGGTGCGGCTGCTGGCCCTGCTGGCCCGCGAGGGGGTGCGGGCCGCCCACCCGGACCGGTGGATGGGGGCGGGCGGGACGCCCACCACGGGCGCCGCCCTCACGGGCGAGGTGGTGCTCTCCCCCTCGCAGTTCGAGAGCGCCCTCCAGTGCCCCCTGCGGTGGTTCCTCACGACCATCGGCGCAGACGGGCCGGGCACGGCCGCCCAGTCCCTGGGCACCCTGGTCCACGACATCGCCGAGCGCCACCCCAACGGCACGCGCGAGCAGCTGCGGGCCGCGTTGGACGAGCGCATCGGGGAGCTCGGCTACGACCTGGGCACCTGGGCGGGCAGGCGCGACCACGCGCACGCCTACGCCGTCATCGACAACCTGGCCTCCTACATGGAGGGCGTGCCCGGCGCAGTCGACGTCGAGGGGACCGTGGCCGCCAACGTGGAGGGCGTGACGATCCGCGGCCGGATGGACCGCGTCGAGCACGTCGACGGGGGCGTGCGCGTCACGGACATCAAGACCGGGCGCTACGGGTACACGGCGAAGAGCGTGCCCGACAACCCGCAGCTGGCGGCCTACCAGATGGCACTGATCGCGTTGGAGCAGCCGGTGGTCGGCGGGCGCATCGCCCTGGTCGGCGGCGACAAGGAACGGGTGTTCGACCAGCCCGCCCTGCACGGCGAGGCGCTTGACGAGTGGCGCGCGGCGGTGCGCCGGGTCGGGGAGGCGGCGCGCGGCCCCTCCTTCCGGGCGACCCCCTCCGAGGCGGCGTGCCGTTTCTGCTCCTTCGACAGGCTGTGCCCGGCTCGCGACCGCGGCAGGAAGACGGTGGATTGACATGAGCAGCGCGAATGGGCGCCAGGACCTGTCCGCCCTGGGAGTCCAGGACCTGTCGGCACTGGGCATCCAGGCCCTCGTCGACCCGGGGAAGACCCCCACCGACGAGCAGGTGCGGGTCATCGAGGCGCCCCGGCGCCCCCTCCTGGTGGTGGCGGGCGCGGGCTCGGGCAAAACCGAGACGATGTCGATGCGGGTCCTGTGGCTGGTGGCCAACCACGAGGACATCGCCCCCTCGTCTGTGCTGGGCCTGACCTTCACGCGCAAGGCCGCGGGCGAGCTGGGCGACAGGCTGCGCCAGAGGCTCGCCCTGCTGGCCGGGCGGGTCCCCTCACTGCGCGAGCGCCTCGACGAGGACCCCGTGTCCCTCACCTACAACTCCTTCGCCGAGCGCATCGTCGCCGAGCACGGCATGAGGATCGGCATCGACCCGGACTTCACGATGCTCACCGAGGCGGGCGCCGTGGACCTCATGACGCAGATCGTCGAGGGGTGGCCCACGGACCTCGACGAGGACCTGTCGCCGTCGGCGGCGGTGGGGCACTGCCTGCACCTGGCGGGGGAGGTCGGCGAGCACGGCTACACGGTGGAGGAGGCGCGAGACGCCCTGGAGGGGTTCGGGCGGGACCTGGAGCAGATCGGCGCCACGAACGACACCGCGCGCAAGACCCTGCGGGCGAACGCGCGGCGCCTCGCCTACCTGGGGCCCGTCGAGGAGTTCCAGCGCCGCAAGCGCGAGGGGGGCCTGCTGGACTTCTCCGACCAGCTGGTGCTCGCCACCCGCATCGTGTGCGGGGCCCCGGCCGTGCGCGCTCAGGTGCGCGACGAGTTCCAGGCGGTGCTCCTCGACGAGTTCCAGGACACCTCCGTCATCCAGATGGAGTTGCTGTCCCTGCTCTTCCACGACCACGCCGTCACGGCGGTGGGCGACCCGAACCAGGCGATCTACGGGTGGAGGGGCGCGTCGGCCTCGTCCCTGGAGCGCTTCCTCGACCGCTTCCAGGACGGCCCCGCCCAGCCGGGCCAGACCCTCACCCTGTCGACCGCGTGGCGCAACGACCGGAATATCCTGCGGGCCGCGAACCGCGTGGCCGCGCCCCTGCGCGAGCACTCCCGGGCCGCCAAGTCCCCGGTGCTGCGCGCCAGGCCGGGGGCGGGGGAGGGGAGGGTGGACGTCGCCTACACGCAGGACTACCGCTCGGCCCTGGGCGCGGTCGTGGACTTCGTGTCCGCCCACAGGGCGCGGGGCACTCGGGAGGGCAAACGGCCCACCACCGCTGTCCTGTGCCGCAGGCGCTCCGACTTCCCCTACGTGGACATGGCTCTGCGGGAGGCGGGCGTGCCCACGCAGATCGTCGGCCTGGGGGGTTTGCTGGACCAGCCGTCCGTGCAGGACGCGCGCGCGGCCCTGGTGCTGGCCGACGACGTGGAGGCCTCGCCGTGGCTGGCGAGGCTGCTGGCGGGCATCGACCTGGGCGCCGCCGACCTGGTGGCGCTGGGCGACTGGGCGCGCCATTTGGCGCGCGAGGAGGGGCGCGACCCCCACCGGGCGGTGCTGCTGGACGCCGTGGACAACCCGCCGGAGCCGGGGTGGAGCGCGAGCGGCGGGGCGCGGGGGCGCCCTGCGATCAGCGGGGAGGCGGTGCGCCGCGTGCGGACCCTGGGGTCTCGGCTGCGCGCGGTGCGCGCGGGCGCGGGCCGCTCGGTCGTGGAGCAGGTGGAGCGCGCGGTCTCCATCATGGGGATCCTCGACGACGTGGTCTCCGACCCGCTGGCGGCGGGCGGGAGGGCGGCCCTGGACGCTTTCGTGGACGTGGCGGCCTCCTACGAGGCGGAGGTGCCGGGCGCCTCCCTGTCCTCGTTCCTCGCGTACTTGGACATGGCGGACGAGCGGGAGAACGGCTTGGAGGCCCCCGTGTCGGAGCCGGACCCGCAGGCCGTGCAGATCATGACGGTCCACGCCTCCAAGGGCTTGGAATGGGACGGGGTCGTCGTCTTCGCGATGGACGACGGCGTGTTCCCCTCGCATTCGAAGAGGAGGACCGTGGACTGGCGGGACGGTCCGCCCACGGATTCGGGGTGGGTGCGCGACGCGAGCGCACTGCCCTACCCGCTGCGCGGCGACCACATGGACCTGCCGGACTTCGACCTGGACGTGGAGGGCGAGGCGAAGCCGTCCGCCGCTTTCAAGAAGTGGCTGGAGGGCGACTACGAGGCGCGCCTGGGCGAGCACGCGGAGCGCGAGGAGCGGCGCCTGGCGTATGTGGCGATGACGCGGGCGCGCAGCGCGCAACTGCTGGTGGGCTCGTGGATGTACCGCACGGGCGCTTCGCCGCGCCACCCGTCGCGCTACCTCATGGAGGCCCACGCGGAGCTCTTCGCCGGGGCCGGGGCGGGCGGTGGTGCCGTGTCCGGCGAGGGCGGCGGCGCGTCCGGGACTGGCGGCGGCGCGTCCGGGACTGGGTTCGGCCCGAGTCGCGGAGCGTCCGGGATGGCTGGGGCTGTGCCCGGCGAGGACGGCGGCGCGCCCGGTCCGGGTGGTGGTGCGCCTGTGACTGGCGGCAGTGCCGCGCCGGGGGCGGGCGGGCCCCTGGTGGTCCCCGGGGTGGGGTCCGCCCTGGTGGTGCCCCGCCCGGACGAGGAGGAGCTGGGGCGATTGGCGCTCACTGAGGCCGAGGCCGCCTTCCCCGAGGGGCCGGGGCCCTCGCGCGCCGCGGTGGCGCGCGCCGCAGCCCAGGTCCGCAGCGAGATCGCGTCGATGCGCGCGGACGCGGACGTGTTCGACCTGCTGGCGCAGATGGAGGGGGAGCCGGGGGTGGCGGACACGGTGGCCCTGCTGGAGGAGCACCGCGTGTCCTTGGAGGCCCCGGTGGTCGAGATCTGGCAGGACCGCGTGCCCGCGACCTCAGTGTCGGAGCTGCTGGACGACCCGCAGGCCTTCGCGGCGCGGGTGCGGCGCCCCATGCCGGCCGAGCCGTCGGAGTCGTCGGCCCTGGGCACGGTGTTCCACGCGTGGGCGGAGCGCCAGTTGCACCTGGCGTCGCCCGAACCCGCGGGGGGCGATCCCACCGCTCCGGGGGACGGGCCGGTGGGCTCCCTGCTCCCGGCGGACGAGGCGGGGGCCGACGGGGGCGTGGACGCGTCGCTGGGCGGCGGCCCCCAGGTGGTCGAGGAGGCGGCGCTGGACGAGCGGTCCCGCGCGAAGCTGGAGGTGCTGCGGGAGAATTTCACGGAGTTCGTCGCCACGGAGCTGGCGGGCTGCTCCCCGGTCGGCATCGAGGAGCCCTTCAGCGTGGAGGTGGGGGGCGTGTCCGTGCAGGGCCGCATCGACGCCGTCTTCGAGCGCACCAGTGGCGGCGGGCCGCGTTTCGTCGTCATCGACTGGAAGTCCGGCAGGGCCGTGGACCGGCGGACGGATCCCGCGAAGCTGCGCTACTTCATCACCCAGCTGCGCCTGTACCGGCGGGCCTGGTCCCAGCGCGCGGGCGTTCCCGAGTCGGCCGTCGAGGCGCGCGTCGCCTTCCTGGCGGGCCCGGCCTCCTTCACGGTGGAGCAGCTGGAGGCCCGCTGCGGCGCGGACCCCGGCGCGTCCTTGGACGACCTGGTGAGGGGCGCGCTCGGAGCGGAGGAATAGGGTTGTGTAGTAAATAAAGTGGTGATGTGTGTAACAATTCCGCGAGTGCTGGCGCCGGCTTTCCGTTGGAAAGCGGTTGGAATCCGGCAGACCGGGAGCCGATTCGGGCGTCGGTGGCGACCCTTGTGTTCCCAACGAAAAGTCCCCTAAACTGGGCTCGTGCTCGTTGGCCGGAGGGCTCCCTGTTCGGCCACTGGCGATCCGGTGTGGCGTTTGCGCAGGTCAGCTGCCGTTCGACACGCCGAGGGGTCAGGGAGCACCCAGCACCATCAGGTGCATTG
>RBWB01583413.1_pt1 | contig 12039 bp, 11 predicted proteins | sample 2014201 | NCBI WGS metagenome assembly RBWB01 (sample SAMN10133834, study PRJNA383868) | Human oral metagenome, whole genome shotgun sequencing project. | isolation source: supragingival plaque isolated from 88 juvenile twins | host: Homo sapiens | place: Australia
TTGCAAAGGTCTCAGTGGAATGGGCGGCAGACCGATACGGGCTGCGGTTTTGCTGCCAGACGGTGAGGCGGATATTTGCTGGCTGCGTGTTTTGTGTTGTAAGGGCAGCCTGAAAATGCGTGGGCATGGGTATCTGCCTTACGCTAATCGGCGTTGTGCCTATCCGTTTCTGTGTGCCGGCTGTAAAGGCAGTCTGAAAACGGGGCGGCTTGCGTTTCAGGCTGCCTATAAGCGTTTGCCGTGCCCAAAACGGCGGGTAGAACGTATAATCGCGGCTTTTGGCGCAAACGGCGTTTTCAGGCTGCCTGAAAGCCGTCCGCCTGCGCCGCCTGATTCGGCAAAGGATAGAGACATGGTAGAAAAAACGCTTCAAAACAGGGTGATATTGGTAACGGGTGCGTCTCAGGGTTTGGGCGCGGATGTGGCGAAGGCTTGTGCGGCGGCGGGGGCAACCGTGGTGCTGATGGCGCGCAGTCAGAAGAAATTGGAAAAAGTGTATGACGCAATCGTGGAGGCGGGCAGCGAAGAGCCGTTTGCGGTGTGCTTTGACATGATTGCCGCCGAGGAGAAGGAGTTCGGCCAGCTTGCGCGTACGGTTGCGGAGGCAACGGGCGGGCGGTTGGACGGCATCATCCACTGTGCCAGCTATTTTTACGCGCTTTCGCCGCTGGATTTCCAAACCGTTGCCGAATGGGTGAACCAATACCGCATTAACACGGTTGCACCGATGGCACTGACGCGGGCCATGCTGCCGATGCTGAAAGAGTCGGCGGATGCGTCTGTTATTTTTGTGGGCGAGAGCCACGGCGAAACGCCGCAGGCTTATTGGGGCGGTTTCGGTGCGTCCAAAGCCGCGCTGAATTATTTGTGCAGGGTGGCGGCGGACGAATGGGAGCGTTTTCCCCATCTGCGTGCCAACGTGCTGGTGCCGGGGAGCATCAATTCGCCGCAGCGCGTGAAAACGCATCCCGGGGAAACGGCGGGCGAGCGCCGGGACACGGCGGACATCACCCCCGATTTTGTGTGGTGGGCAAGCGGGGAGAGCAGGGGGCGTTCGGGGGAAATTGTGTATCTGTGAGCGAGATGGGAATAAAGGCAGCCTGAAAACCGAAGCAGTGGTTTTCAGGCTGCCTTGTTGTTGGGAAGCCGTTTTGTTGCAAGGCAGCCTGAAACAGGGAAATAGCGTTTCAGGCTGCCTTTTTTGGAAGGGAGCTAATATTCCGCCAGCACCGCGCCCCATGCAAAACCGCCGCCGATGCCTTCAAACAGCAGCGTCTGTCCGCGCCGTATGCGCCCGTCGCGTATGCCTGCGTCCAGCGCGAGCGGGATGGAGGCGGCGGAGGTGTTGGCATGTTCGGCAACGGTGAGGATGACTTTTTCCATGCCGATGCCGAGATGTTTGGCGGTGGCGGCGATGATGCGCTCGTTGGCTTGGTGCGGCACAATCCAGTCTATTTGTTCTGCGGTGTAGCCTGCTGCGTGCAGCACTTCGTCTGCCACGGCGGCGAGCTGTTTTACGGCGAATTTGAACACGGCCTGTCCGTCCATTTGCAGATAGGGCGTGCCGCAAACTGTGCCGTCGGCAATTTGGGCGGGGGTTTTGAGCAGGTCTAGATAATTGCCGTCGGAATGCAGCCTGCTGAGGATGATGCCTTTTTGGGCACTTGCGCCCAGCACCACTGCGCCCGCGCCGTCGCCAAACAGCACGCAGGTGCGCCGGTCGTTCCAGTCCAAAATGCGGCTGAATGTGTCTGCACCGATGACAAGGGCGGTTGTCGCCATGCCGCTGCGGATATAGGCATCGGCGGTTGCCAGCGCGTAAACGAAGCCTGCGCACACGGCTTGTACGTCAAATGCGGGGCAGCCTGAAATGCCGAGTTTCTGCTGGACAATGGTGGCAGTGGCGGGAAACTGCATGTCGGGAGTGGCCGTGGCGACGATAATCAAATCAACAGATTGGGCGGCGATGCCTGCCTGTGTGAGGGCGCGGCGGCCGGCTTCGGCGGCCAGGTCGCTGGTTTTTTCGCTGTCGGCGGCGATGTGGCGCGCCCTGATGCCGGTGCGGCCGGCAATCCATTCGTCCGATGTGTCTATGCGCTGCGCCAACTCGTCGTTGGTTACGCGTCTGGCAGGCAGGTAGCTGCCGGTGCCGAGTATTTTGGCGTATTGCATGATGCGCCCTTTGCGTGTGAAAAAATCCTCGCATTGTATGCAATCTCGCGCTTTTGCTCAAATACGGCGGGGCGGGTTCGGGCAGCCTGAAAGCGGCGGCGGTGCGCTTTCTGTTAAAATGCCGCCGTTTTACAACCACCGATGGGAACAAACCATGCGTCTGCTACATACCATGCTGCGCGTGGGCGATTTGGAAAAGTCGCTCGCGTTTTACACCAATGTTCTGAATATGCGCCTGCTGCGCCGCAAAGACTATCCCGAAGGCCGCTTCACGCTGGCGTTTGTGGGCTATGGCGACGAAGCGGACAGCACCGTTTTGGAACTCACGCACAATTGGGACACGCCGTCATACGATTTGGGCGCGGGTTACGGACACATTGCCATAGAAGTGGACGATGCTGCGGCTGCCTGCGAAGCCGTGCGTGCCAAAGGCGGCAATGTGGTACGCGAAGCCGCGCCGATGAAGCACGGCACAACCGTTATCGCCTTCGTGGAAGACCCGGACGGTTACAAAATTGAGTTCATCCAGAAAAGAACAGGCTCGGACACCTATCAGGCAGCCTGAAAACCGAAAGCCTGCCCATCCCGCAGAGGAATACCCCCATGATTTCCCCCGTTTCCGAAATCCTAGCCGACATCAAATCCGGCAAAATGGTCATCATCACCGATGCAGAAGACCGCGAAAACGAAGGCGACCTGATAATGGCCGCCCAATTTGCCACCCCCGAATCCGTCAATTTCATGATACGGCACGCACGCGGCCTAGTCTGCCTGCCGATGGAAGACGCGCTGGTAGACAAACTCGGCCTGCCCATGATGACGCAGAACAACGGTGCGCAATACGGCACCAACTTCACCGTTTCCATAGAAGCCGCACACGGCATCGGCACCGGCATCACCGCCGCCGACCGCGCCCACACCATTCAAACCGCCGTGTCGCCCGAAGCCTGCGCGCAAGACATCGTCCAACCCGGCCACATCTTCCCCCTGCGCGCCCGCAAAGGCGGCGTGCTGATGCGCGCGGGACACACCGAAGCCGCCGTAGATTTGGCGAAAATGGCAGGGCTCACCGGTGCCGGCGTTATCTGCGAAATCCTTAACGAACGGGGCGAATCCGCGCGCGGGGAAGAGCTCGTCCGCTTTGCTGCCGAACACGGTCTGAAAATCGGCACGATTGCCGATTTAATCGAATACCGCAGCCGCAACGAAAGCCTGATAGAAGAAATCGGCAGCACCCCCGTTTCAACCGCATGGGGCGATTTTGTCCAACACGTTTACACCGACAAACTCAACGGCGACACCCACATCGCGCTGGTGAAAGGCAGCCCCGCCGCCGCCGGCGAAACGCTGGTACGCGTACACGAACCCTTTTCCGCACTCGACTTCATCCGCCCCGCCGGCAACCGCTCCTGGCATCTGCCCGACGCACTCGCCCGCATCCAAACCGCCCAAAGCGGCGTAGCCGTCCTGCTGCACCGCACCGAAGACGGCGCAGCCCTTGCCGCCCGCGCCCTGCCAAACCAAGGCACCCCCGCCCGCAGGTGGGACAGAAAAACCTACGGCGTAGGCGCGCAGATACTCGCTTCGCTGAACGTGAAAAAAATGCGCGTACTCGGCACACCTTCCAGCATGAACGGGCTGACCGGCTTCGGGCTGGAAATCACCGGTTTTGAAGACGCGCCCGAAGCGTAAGGATGCGGATAAGGCAGCCTGAAAACCCGAAAAAGCGTTTTCAGGCTGCCTGAAACGGATAGGGCGGGCGGCTGGAAACCGAAGTGCATTTCCCAATAAAGCAGGTTAGGCACCCGCCACAGATGCTCTTTGCAGCAAGGCAGCCTGAAACCGCATAAGCATCAATACCTGCCATTATGGTAAACAGAAGCCTTCCCAACCACCGCGCTCCCAAACCCGCAGCGGACACAATCACACAAAAAAGGACATCCCATGACCTTCCGCCCCGACCTATCCCGCCTGCAAGCCGCCCGCGTATTGGTGGCGGGCGACGTGATGCTGGACCGCTACTGGTTCGGCGACGTGTCCCGAATTTCCCCCGAAGCCCCCGTTCCCATTGCCAAAATCGCCCGCACCGACCACCGCGCAGGCGGCGCAGCCAACGTAGCCCGCAACATTGCCGCGCTTGGCGGACAAGTCGCATTATTGTCCGTGGTCGGCAGGGATGAAGCCGCCGGTACGCTGGAACAGCTGATGGAACAAGACGGCATCCGCTCCTGCCTGCAATACAGCGACACCGCCGCCACCACGCTGAAACTGCGCGTGCTTGCCCGCAACCAGCAGCTGATACGGCTGGACTTTGAAGACCCGCCCGATGCAGGCAGCCTGAAAACCATATCCGAGCAATACGCCGCCCTGCTGCCGCATTACGATGCCGTTATCCTGTCCGACTACGGCAAAGGCGTGCTGGGCGACGTGTCCGCCATGATTGCTGCCGCCCGCGCCGCAGGAAAGCCCGTGCTCATTGATCCCAAAGGTGCGGACTACACCAAATACACAGGCGCAACCCTGCTTACCCCCAACCGCGCCGAGCTGCGCGAAGCCGCGGGCAGTTGGCCGGACGAAGCAGGCTTGGCCGCCAAAGCTCACAAGCTGTGCCGCGATTTGAAGCTGGACGCACTGCTGGTTACCCGCAGCGAAGAAGGCATGAGCCTGTATCAGGAAGCGGGCGAAACCCACCAGCCCACCCGCGCGCAAGAAGTGTATGACGTATCCGGCGCAGGCGACACCGTTATCGCAGCCATGGGATTGTGTTTGGCCGCAGGTTATCCGTATGCCGAAGCCATGCACGCGGCAAACGCGGCAGCAGGAGTGGTGGTGGCGAAACTTGGCACGGCGGTGTGCAGTTTCACCGAATTGGTGCGCGCACTGTCGGATATATGATTACGTGCATAGGCGGGTACTCGCTGCCTACTCGTTGCCCCAAGGCAGCCTGAAAACGTTTGAATCAAGAGTCCGCACTACATTTGAATCCGCAATCGGTTGAAATAACGCGGGCTTGGGATAAACAACTCAAATCTGTTTCAGGCTGTCCAACAAAAGCGTCGGAAATAATTGGAAACGGATGTCTGGCAAAAAAACAGCCTGCACGTTTGGAAAACCAAAGTGCAGGCTGTTTGCGCGGTGAGGGAATTATTGCGGTGCGGCGAAATTCTGCACCCAATATTTGCCGTAAGTGGAGCGGTTCTTGACGATATATGCCATGCCGACTTCTTTTGCGCGCGGATCCATCAGGTTTTCGCAGTGTCCAGGGCTGTCCAGCCAGCCTTTCATCACTTGATCCAGCGTGCGGTAAGCGGTTGAGCCTGCGGCAATGTTTTCGGATACATAAGACCAATCGTAGAATTGTGCTTCCACGCGGTGTTTCGGTTCCCTGCCGTCTTTGCCTTTGTGGTCGAAGTAATCCTGTTCCGCCATATCAATGGCATGCCCTTTTGCGGCAGCGGCCAGTTTGGTGTCCCACACCAAAGGCGGAGCGGCATCAAAATGCTCTGAGCCACAGTTGCGCGGAGTGGCACGCGCATCGTTGATGGCTTTCAGCATCATCTGCATGTCAGGATTTTCCTGAGTCGGCTTTGGGGCGGGTTGTTGGCCGTTATTGCCGTTGTTTTGCGGATTGCCACCTCCGTTATTCGAAGCATTGACGTTGTCGCTGCGGTTTTGCTGCTCTGCGTTTGTGTTTCTTGAGTTTGCCTCTACCTGGTTTTCGCGGTTGTTGTGATTATCCACCGAACGGGGGCGTCTAACTTTGCTGTCGGACTGGGACGGTGTGTTGCTGCTGCCTGAACTGTTGCTATCCCCGTCATTGCAGCCTGAAAGTGCGAGTGCGGAGAATACGGCCGTGGCCAATATTTTGGCGAACATGTTTTTTTGCATTTTTTGAAACCTCGTTTCATGTTTTGAAGAATTGAAATTTAGAAGACCAGCAAATTGGATGCCGATTTTTCTTCATGTTTGTAAGTTTACAGGATTTTCGGGTTGTCTGAAAATATTGTTGTTTTGCACATGATTGCTGCTTGCGCTACATTTGCCAACATTGCGCTGGATTTGGGTTCTTTACATTTGTAATACTGCCTTACGTTATGAGGCTGCCGGATAGGGCAGCCTGAAAACTTTTTTGGAAATTTACTATGGATAATTCCGTTATCGAATCGCTGCCGTTTCCGCCGTTTCTGCCGCCGCATGCCACTGTGATGCTGATGGGCACGTTTCCTCCCGCTGCCGAAAAACGCAGCATGGCGTTTCACTATCCCAATTTCCAAAACGATATGTGGCGCGTGTACGGATTGGTGTTTTTCGGTGATGCGGCGCACTTTCAGGCTGCCTCTGCCAAACGTTTTGATGCAGATAAAATCAAAGCGTTTCTGTGGGAGCGCGGCATTGCTTCCTGCCCCACCGTATTCAAAGCCGTCCGCACGCACGGCAATGCGGCGGACGAATTTTTACAGATTGTGGAAAGCGTCGACTTGCCTGCCGTGCTGGCACAGGTGCCGCAGGTGTCCCGCATCGGCACAACGGGCGGCAAGGCAACCGAAGTGCTGGTGGGCAAACTGCCCGCCAAAACCGCTCTGCCGAAAACGGGCGAAACCATAGATTACCCCTGCGCCGGCCGGATGCTCCGGCTGACCCGCCTGCCGTCCACCTCGCGCGCCTATCCTTTGGCACTTGCCAAAAAGGTTGAAGCATACCGTGCTTTTTTTCAGGCTGCGGGGCTGCAAGTTCGGCAGGCAGCCTGAAAATATTCTGCCGCCCACTTTAAATTCTTTGTGAAAACGGGTAAATTTATGAAAGCGGATGTAGTCGCTGCTTTTTTATGATTTTCAGGCAGCCTGAAAACCCGTCCGCCCTTCCCGTTATCCACCACCCCACAAGGAGCAATGCAGTATGGAACGCTTTCCCAAGTCTGACCGTCTCGCCAACGTCCGTTATGAAATACGCGGTCCCGTCATGCAGGAAGCCATGCGTATGGAAGAAGCAGGGCATCAGATTATCAAGCTGAACATCGGCAACCCCGCACCGTTCGGCTTCAAAGCACCCGATGCCATTGTGCAGGAAATCATCCGCAACCTGTCTGCATCGGAAGGTTATTGCGACAGCAAAGGTTTGATGGGCGCACGCGATGCCATCGTGCAGTATTACCGCTCGCGCGGTTTCAAAGACGTTACGCCCAACGACATCTACATCGGCAACGGCGTATCCGAGCTCATCATGATGACCATGCAGACGCTGCTCAACGACGGCGACGAAATCCTGATTCCCGCCCCCGATTATCCCTTGTGGACGGCGGCGGCAACGCTGGCGGGCGGCAAAGTGTGCCATTACCTGTGCGACGAAGGTGCAGACTGGATGCCCGATTTGGACGACATCCGCAAAAAAATCACCCCGCGCACCAAAGCCATCGTCATCATCAATCCCAACAACCCCACCGGCGCGGTATACAGCAAAGAGCTGCTGCTGGAATTGGCCGAAATCGCCCGCCAAAACAAACTGATGGTTCTGGCCGACGAAATTTATGAAAAAATCGTCTATGACGGCGCGCAGCACCACCATATAGCCGCGCTTGCGCCCGATTTGTTCTGCGTAACCTACAACGGTCTTTCAAAAGCCTATCTTGCGGCAGGCTTCCGCCAAGGCTGGATGATGCTCACCGGTCCGAAAAAAGAAGCGGAAGGCTTTATCGCGGGGCTGACCGTGCTTTCATCCATGCGCCTGTGTGCCAACACCCCGATGCAGCACGGCATTCCCGCCGCACTGGCAGACAGCCGGAACATCGAATCCCTGGTTTCCCCGGGCGGCAGGCTGTGCGAACAGCGCGACAAAGCATGGGAAATGCTCAACAGCATAGACGGCGTAAGCTGCGTGAAACCAAAAGGCGCGCTGTATCTCTTCCCCAGAATAGACACCAAAAAATTCAACATCGGCAGCGATGTGAAATTTGTGCAGGATTTTCTGGTGGCGGAAAAAGTTCTGGTGGTGCAGGGCACGGGCTTTAACTGGCCCACACCCGACCACTTCCGCGTGGTTTCCCTGCCGCCGGTTGAACAAATCGGCGAAGCCCTGCAACGGCTGGAACGCTTCCTGAGCGGTTATCGCCAATAAGCAGACGGCGCGCAGAGTCTTTCAGGCTGCCTGAAACGGGAAAACAGCGTTTCAGGCAGCCTGAAAGCCGTCTGCGGTTTGCCATAGCGGATTAAACAAAAATAATATGGTAAATCAAATTCAAACCGGCACAGTGCTGCCAACACCCTTATATATTATCCGTACACGGCGGGCGTTCCTGCCTTGTATCATTTTTATTTTAATCCACTATATATTTGTACACGGTACTCATTTCCGCCTTGAATTTAATCTACTATAAAAAGCAGTCTGCACATTGAACTTCCACCATTCAGACAGCTTTGTTCTAAAAGGAAAACTCTATGAATATCAACATTATACGTTCCGATAAAGTATACCGCGAACTACTGGAACTGCCTGAAGCCGAACGGGAAAACCACTTCATCGCCCACGTGCTATGGCCGTTCCAAAACAAATTCCAAACACAAAACATACCGCTAAAGGCCAAAGAACCCGGCCGCTTTGATGCCATGATGCTTCTAAGCTGGGCACACCGGATGCCTGCCGACATCAGCGAAGCCGACCGCCCCGCCATTGCCGCCATCGGCAGCGACGAACTCTGGCAGTCTTGCCGCGACACCATAAAAAAAAGCCTTGCCATGTTTGACGCATACTGCCGCCTTTCCGTGCGTGATTACACCTTCACCATCCTGCTCGGCAGCCCGCATAGCCAAATGCTCGCACTGAACAAAGGCTATCTCGGCGACGGCGGCATTCCCGGCTACATCATGATGAGCATCTTGCCCAACGACTACACCCTGCCGCGCCTGCCGGCCGCCATCGCCCACGAATGCAACCATAACGTACGCTTCCAGTTTGCCAAATGGAGCAGCAAAACCACGCTGGCCGATTGGGTAATCAGTGAAGGCCTGGCGGAATCCTTTGTGGCAGAACTGTTTGGCCGCCAACTCCTCGGGCCGTGGGTAACGGAAACGGATGAAACCGCGCTGGCGAAAATCAAACCCGTCATTTCCGAACGGCTCGGCATGACCGGCATGGCGGAAATGGCTCCCTATCTGTACGGCGACGAAATCGCGGCGCAGCAAGGGTATCAACCTGTCGGACTGCCCTATGCGGCGGGATATGCCTATGGCTACCACCTGATTCAGGCCTATTTGGCCAATACGGGAAAAAGCATTGTGGAAGCCACCTTCGCGCCCACGGCGGATATTCTGGCGGCAACGCGGGATTTTCAGGCAACATGAAACAGGGTCGGACAGGCAAAAATATAGCGGATTAAAATAAGAATGAGACAAAACGGCAACGCTCGCTGTTATGGATTAGTACATAATGGTGTTGGTAACGCCGTAGCATTGCGATTTTAATCCACTATATAATCCGCCCCCTTTGCATTCTGTACAGACACACCGTGAAAATCCTGATTTTGGGCGGCGGGCAGGTCGGCTCCGCCATTGCCGAAGAACTTGCCGCCATGTCCGGCAACGACATCACCATTGTGGACACGGACGAAACCGCGCTGAAAAACCTCTCCGCCCGGCTGGACGTGCAGACGCTGGCAGGCAACGGCGCGTCTCCCGCCATTTTGGAACAGGCGGGTGCGGCGGACACCGACATGCTGCTCGCGCTCACCCGCAGCGACGAAACCAATCTGGTTGCCTGCAAACTTGCCGCCGCCCTGTTCAACATCCCCCAACGCATCGCCCGCGTGCGCCTTGCCGCCTATCAGGAATACGGCGACACGCCCGATGATGTGCCGGACGCGCTTTCAGGCAGCCTGAAAGCCTTTGACGTAACCGACTCCATCCACCCCGAGCATTTGGTAACCGAACACATTGCAGGGCTTTTGAGCTATGTGCGGGCCTTACAGGTGCTGCCCTTTGCCCACGACAAAGTGCGGCTGGTGGTGGCGCAGGCAAAAGCCGAAGACTGGCTTTTGGGCAAAAGCATCATGCAGATAAACGCCGAACTCGGCGACAACTTGGATTGCCAAATCTGTGCCGTTTACCGCAACACGCGCCTGATTGTGCCGCAGCCTGAAACCGTGATTGCCGAGGGCGACGAAATCGCCTTTGCCGTGGAATCGCGGCACATGGCGGCGGTGATGTATGTCCTGTTCGAATACAACCGCAGCAACCACCGCGTGATGATTGCCGGCGGCGGCAATGTCGGCTACCGCCTTGCCAAAAAAATGGAAGGCAAGTTCAACATCAAAATAATAGAAGCCAGCCAAAGCCGTGCCGAATGGCTGTCGGAAAATCTGGACAACGCCTTGGTGCTGCACGGTTCGGCAACCGACGAAAGCCTGCTGGCGCGCGAATACATAGACGAGATAGATGTCTTCTGCTCACTCACCAACGACGACGAAAACAACATTATGGCAGGGCTCTTGGCGAAAAATCTCGGAGCGAAACGCGTTATCAGCATCATCAACCGCGCCCGCTATGTGGACCTGCTGACCGGCAACCAGATAGACATCATCGTCTCGCCGCACCAGATTACCATCGGCAGCGTGCTGGCTCACGTGCGCCGCGGCGACATCGCAGCAATTTATCCCGTGCGGCGCGGCGCGGCCGAAGTGGTGGAAGCAGTCGTACACGGCGACCGCAAAACCTCATCGCTGGTCGGGCGGCGCGTGGACGAAGTCAAATGGCCCTCCGCCTGCCACATCGCCGCCATCGTGCGCGGCGACCAAGTCATCATGGGGCGGCATCACGACCAGATTATCGCCGACGGCGACCGCCTGATATTTTTTGTTTCCCGCCGCCGCGTTTCGCGCGAATTGGAGAAACTGATACAGGTGAAAATGGGCTTTTTCGGGCTGTGAATCCCGTTTCAGGCTGCCTCCGCGCCGCCCGCACAGTCCGTTCCGATTTCCGCCTGACCAGGCAGCCTGAAAACCGCAAACCATGCCGATAACCTCCGCCCAAAACCCCAAAATCAAACACCTTGCCAAGCTCGCCGCCGGCGCAAAATACCGGCGCGAAAGCCGCCAAACCGTGCTGGAAGGCACGCACCTGCTCGCCGCCTATCTGGATGCCGGCTTCCTCCCCGAACACGTTTACACCCCCGAAAGCAGCACAAGGCAGCCTGAAATCCGCCGCCTGCTGGATAGGCTGCCCGATGACGCATACACCTTTACGGCAGACGGCATCCTCGCCAGAGTCGGCAGCCTGGATAATGCAGACGGCATCATCACTCTCATCAGGCTGCCTGAAACCGCCGCCGAACCCGAACACGCAGGCGATGCCGTGCTGCTGGATGCCGTTCAGGATGCCGGCAACGCAGGCACGGTACTGAGAAGCGCGGCGGCCGCAGGCGTGCAAACCGCAGTATTCGGGCGGGGCTGCGCCGATGCGTGGTCGCCCAAAACACTGCGTGCCGGCATGGGCGCGCATTTCCTGCTCAATATTGTGGAACGTGCCGATTTGGCGCAATGGCTGGCGCGTTATCCCCACCGAACCTGCGCCACCACACTCAACGGCAACCCCGTGCCGCTATACGGCATAGATTTGCGCCAACCCTGCGCATGGCTGTTCGGCAACGAAGGCAGCGGCGTGTCGCCCGAACTGGCCGCCGCCGCCGATATGTGCGTCCGCATCCCCATGCCCGGCGGCATGGAATCGCTCAACATCGCCCAAGCCGCCACCGTCTGCCTGTTTGAACAGGTGCGGCAGCGGCTGGCGGAGACCTTTGCAAAACCTCAGATTTGAGTGCAGTTCAAGGCAATAGCATCGCATAATGCGCAGATAATATTGAAATATTTTCAAGCATTAGAGA
>RBWB01583418.1_pt1 | contig 12025 bp, 14 predicted proteins | sample 2014201 | NCBI WGS metagenome assembly RBWB01 (sample SAMN10133834, study PRJNA383868) | Human oral metagenome, whole genome shotgun sequencing project. | isolation source: supragingival plaque isolated from 88 juvenile twins | host: Homo sapiens | place: Australia
AATGGATTTTCAGATATTCCTTGTCAGGTTCAGCTAAGGCTTTGTGTTGATGGTGAATTAGAATGAACTTATCAAAATCCTACTTGTCAGCCTTGGGAAACCTCATATGAGGATTTCTTAGATGGATACATGAATCAGGATCAGCCATCACCTCGTAGACTTTTGAGAATGCTCCAGACTGAGTTTATTCCGGAGCCAGAGTATGGGAATACCCTTACTCAGCCAGTAGCGTTAGAAATGAAAAAAGTACTGAATTCTGATTTTTAATCTTTTACTTCATTGATTGAATATGACCTCTACAGTTCCAAATTCTAGTGAAGATACTATTATCAGCTTCTTAGCCTTATTTAATCAAATTGATAAGCATTTTGATAAGGTGCTTTGAGAAGAAGGTTTTTCTCCGTATAATGAAAAATTGAAGAAAATTTCCGAGGGGAGATATCCGATTTCAGGATTTGTGAGGAAGCATATTTATCAGTTGAGAAATTTTTGAGAGTTAAGGAACTTCATTACCCATGGAATCAAAACTAATGGAGAGACTTATGCTGTTCCAACTACTGCTGCAGTTGAGAGAATTTCTCACTATGTAGAGGTGATCACAGCTCCAGTCAGAGTTATTGACCTTTTTAAAAAGGAGGTCTTTACTGCGAAGACGACGGATCTGGTGAAAAGTATTATTCCACAGATGAAGGAGAAAAACTATACTGCTGTGCCTATTTATGATGCACAGTGAAAATTTTCTGGGGTTCTTAGTGAAAAAAGGCTTTTGTATTGGATTGCGGGACTTTTGATGAATGAAGACTATATGAATCTTGGGCTGTTAAAAGTTGAACATATTCTCTCAGAAAAACATGGGAATGATTATCTTTTTGTACCTAAGACGATGAATATTTATGAGGCAGATGAGCTCTTTACTAAAAGAAAGATGAATAATGAGAGATTAGATATTATCTTTATTACTGAGACGGGAAGTCCTGATGAAGATATCTTGGGATTGATATCTTCAAGTGATGCAAATGTGATAGATCAGTATTTAATCTTTTAATCTAGTGTACTCAAAGGTTGATGAGAGAAAAAGCTTGATTTTTGGGATGAAAACACTAGTCTAAACGGTATATTTTATCTTGTTATATAAGAAATATGAAAAGTAGTAAAACTTTTAAGATCATTACCATTGTGATTTTGGTTATTGCGTTGATTTCTCTTGTAGGAGGAGGATTTTTGGCGCTATTGGGGACAAAATAGTGATCTGAATTCAGATTCTTTACCTTTTGTAAAATAAAAATGAAAAAGCTGATCTTATCTTTGGTGTTGCTGTGTTGAGTATTTTTTGTTGGAGGAGCGTTTGCGGATGAGCCGTGTGATATTTGTGATCTCCCTCCAGAACAATCTTCTGCTGAAGGAGGAGAGAAAAAAGATAGCGTATCGAACAAGGAGAGTTCCGCTACAAAAACTAATCAAACTTGAGTTAAAGAAGATATTTGAATTAATCTCACTCCAGATTGTCTGATCAATGGTGGATGTAGTTTTTCAATCTACGATGCGTTAGATATTCGTAGGGATGCTAGAGGAGCTGGTGAAGAAACTTCGGTAATGAGTTTTGTTCAGGATATTATTATGGCGTTGACTGGATTTATCGGAACGGTTGTAACGCTGGCATTGATCATCTCTGGAATCTATTATTTGATGAGTCCGATTGATAGTGGAAATAGAGCTAAAGCTATGAAGGGAATTAAGTATTCTCTGATTGGATTGGTAATCGTGATGGCATCTATGGTTATTATTAGACTTGTTCAGTTTATTGCAAAAGGTGGATCGTAAGATTCTTTAGAATGTATACAAGAAGGAGAAAAATCTGATTTTTCTCTTTTTTTTGTTTTATAAAAAAAGATTGAGTAAAATTTCTTGATTTTTATAAGCAAATCATCATACTTGGTTTCTGGACGAATGTCTCTCACTTTTGAGAGATTTTTTATATTCTCATCTGTATTTAAAAGCGATGAAGCAGCAAGAAGTTGAACAAATTACAAATATCCTGATAAACTGGGAAAACACTCACAAGGTTATCCCTTATTTTTCTGATTTAGTTCAACATCCTGTGTATGGAGCAGTTTTTTCTTCTCTTTCTATTGATGAGAAAAAGGAGGTGGAAAATGTTATTCATGACTATATTCTTCAGAAACTTGATTTGATTACTAAGACTAAAGGTGGTCAGCTTTTTAAGAGGTTTGAGGAATCTCAGCCTGAGCTTTTTTGGAGGTTTCGTGAGATGAATGATAAAAATAATACTGATCCAGATTTTCAGTCAGTTGGAAAACAGGTAGAGATTGAAATGTTTAAGCTTGAGGGAATTTTGACCGAGAAAATGCTTCAACAAGAAAAAGGACTCGAAAAAGTCGTTGAGTCCTTTTACAATTTGGTATATCTCTTCTTCCCAAGGTTTAATGAGATAGAGTAGTGGTCTTAGAGACACATATCACTTGGATTTTTGAATCAGGAGATAAGATTGTCTTTATTCACTACTGTTTTGAGAATTTTTTTAAGGAGTTCGTAGTTTTTTTCTAGAGTTTCATCTATGGTTTTTCAATCTGGTTCTTGAGCCAGATTTTTTTGTTTTTTTTCTGCTCGGGCTTGATTGATTTCGTTTTCTAGAGGAAGGTCTTTGATCGGGAATGTTTCTAAAATACTGAAGCTTGATTCAAGTCCTATTTCATGATCACGATAAATTTGACCAAGTGCTGTTGTTAGTTTTCAACTATGTTCTCAGAGTCCAGTGATAAAAACGATTTTCTTAGTGATTGGAATATGATCATCATCTCAAAATCCATTTTCACTTAGCAAAAATCTCGTATTTATAAGCTCTGGATATCCTTTTTTTGTGTATTGTTCTCGAACCTTATATCCTTTTTTTTGAAATTTTGACTCAAATGTGAAAATCATATCATACATCTCACTCATGTTGATATTAGTGATTACGAGCTGAGGCTTTATCCCTGTTGATGTTTCAATCTTTTTAAGAGTAAGCTCAGTATATTCGCAACATCAGAGCTGTTTTTTTGTCATTGGAGAATTATTGATAATTTCTTGAGCATTGATACAGACAAGAATTTCTGCTTCTGATTTGAAATGTGAGATCAGCTTTTTTCTGATATCGCTCTCATATCAATTCAAGGTTCTACTTGCATAGTCATCTTTTAGCAGTTTACCATTGATTTTTATGTAAAATTTCCCCTTGGTTTGGGTTGCTCTTGCTGTAATTTCAGCTTGGAGTTTCTCAAGATAGGCTTTCGAGTCAAATGTTCCCTCCATAGTGAGATGATTCTGATATAAAAAGGTTCTCTTTAATTATATTCGATTTTATTTTATTTGTCAAAAGAATCCTATTTTTTACTTGAAAAATGAGTGATAAAAGATACAAAGAAGTCTGATTTTTTTATTGTTTTTTCTTGGTAATGAAATTAATTGTAGATTCCGCACAAAGATATGCAAAAATGAGAGCTCATACTGCTACGCATCTCCTCCATGCTGCACTTGGTAAGATTTTCCCAACTACAAAACAGGCAGGTTCTCTTGTAGATAGCGATCTTTTGAGATTTGATTTTTATGCTGATAGGCTCTTAAATGAGCAGGAATTAGCTCAGCTTGAGAGAGTTATCAATCAAATGATCTATTATGCCTGTGAGGTTTCTACTTTGGAACTTTCACTTGAAGAGGCTCAGAAGCTTGGTGCAAAGATGTTTTTTGAGGAGAAATATGGAGATATTGTGCGTGTTGTACAGGTAAAAAATATTCATAGTGCTGAGGTAGCTCCAGAAGTTCAAGCTTATTTTGATGGTTATGGAGCTATGCTTTCTCAGGAACTTTGTTGAGGAACTCATGTAGCTAATACGAAAGATATCGGTGCATTTAGTATTGTTTCTCAAGAGGCAGTTGCTTCTGGAATTAAGAGGCTTACTGCTCTAACTGGGCCTAGAGTTTTGGAAAAACTAGAGAAGCAGACAAGTATGCTCTGAGATTTGGTAAATATATTGGAGGTGAAGTCTTTTGCTCAGCTTTCGGAAAAGGCTCAAAAATTAACGAAAACACTGGAAGAATGTCAATCTCAACTTCAAGCTATGGAGAGTAAGGTTATCAAAGCTGAATTGTTGTCAGGAGAAAAAAGATCAGATCAGTATTTTGAGATTATTCTAAAGGTGGCTTCTGATTTGAATTTTAAGACGGTGTGAGCTGAGGCAAAGAGCTTATTTTTGGAGAAAAGTGTTTTGTTGTATAATGATTTATGAAATTTTATTATCCTCTGAAAGGCGGGAGTTTCTGCTAAACAACTAGCACAGCAAGTCGCTCTTAAATGATGAGGAAATGATGTCCAAATTCAGTGAAGGGATGAAAATGTGCTTAAACTTTATAATTAGGACATGTAGATCTTGTAAGAGAAAATATGAAAAATCTGAGAATTGGCTCAGATTTTTTATTTTCAGTTGCAATTTGATAGGAAATATGTATAGTCGAGTCCCATCAAAAAATAGTTTTTATATGGCAACAATCATCGCTAGCCGTTTAAAGAGTGTCTTCCAGCTCTTTGGCAAAAAAAGAAATCAAAAAATGGAAGAATCTAAGCAAGTCCTTTCTAAAGTGGATCTGGAGAATCAAGTGTTTTTGCTTGATTTACTCTATCCTCTTGGTGATGAACTTGGCTTATTACATGGACTTGAAGAATTGTGTCTTTTCGTTCAAAAGAGCTGTAAAGTTAATATTACTGCTATTAGGCAGTCTAGGGTTCCCTTAATTTTTGAAGGGCCTTGGGAATTAACTGATGACCATGGTGGTCCTTTAATAGTTCATGAAATTAAAGTTCAGAAGGATCAGGTATTGAGTTCTAACACTGCAGAAGTTTATGCGTTAGAATATGCGTTAGAAGCAAAGTCTAATTCTTCTAGGGGACCTAGGATATTACATTCTTTTGTTCCAATTAGAGGTTGAACATTGTAAGATGTTCCCCATTTTGTCTGTTTGAGCCAGAGGTATTTCCTTTGGCTCTTTTTTGTATTGAAAAAAAATAGGAAAGTCCTATATTTTTTGTTTATGAGTTAAGAACAGATTTATTTTTTCTTATTTACATGCAGCTTTTTATTTGTGATGATTTTGTAATACAAGGCGAGAAGCTAATTATTAGGGAACAGCCAGAGCTTGTTCGTCAGCTGAGAAAAGTCCTTAGAGCTGCTCCTGGATATCATTTTTGGATACAAAGGGCTGATGCTGATTTGAGATATGAGGTTGAGTTAGAAAAATGGACTGATACTCAGATTTTTTCTACGATAATACAAAAAATTCAAGCTCCTTCTTCAGATAAAAAGCTTGCAATGGCTATTGCCTTGCCAAATAAACAGGAAAAACTTGAGTTGATTGTCCAAAAATTGACAGAAATCTGAATCTCAGATATTTATTTTTGGGCTGCAGAAAGGTCTGTTGTTAAGACTGTTTCTCCTCAGAAATTTGAGAGACTACAAAAGATAGTTCAAGAGGCTCTAGAGCAGTCTTATGGTCGAAAATTACCTCAACTCAGATTTATTGAAAATTTTGATGAAATTAAAAATGAATATACTTTTATTTCATTTGATCTTTGAGGGAGCAAATTGCAGCTCGGAAATTCTCCTCTAGGTGAATCTTTGCTTTGAATTATTTGACCAGAGTGAGGATTGACACAAAGGGATTATGATAGCTTTTGAAAAGAAGTCCAAGTCTTGCAACTTGGGGATTCTGTCTTGAGGATGGAGACTGCGAGTATTGTTTGAGCATGGTTTCTTAGTCAGCAGGTAAAGTAGATTTATATTTTACTCAAAAGGAAGGAAATGAATACTCAGAAACAGCAGTCTTTTTTCAGGTTTTTGATACTTTTTATAGGGATAAAAATTCTGATTATTTTCTGATTTTTTATCTATTTTTCTAATAAGGTATGACCAGAGATTCTCTCTAATGGGGCTCAGATGTGTTTTCATCAGCACTGTTTTTCCTTAGAGGTGGCAAAAACGCCTTTAGAGAGGAGGATTGGGCTTTCTGGGAGGGAAAAGCTAGGAGAGTGGAGTGGAATGCTTTTTGTCTTTGATGAACCTGGGAAATATAATTTCTTTATGCAGGATACTTTTATTCCGTTAGATATTTTGCGAATTGATCGCTTGGGGCAAGTATTACAGATTATCGAGGCAGAACCCTGTAAAATAGATAATTGTCCTACCTATGAGGGAGCAGAGTGAGCGTTTAGGGTGATTGAGCTGAATCAATGAATAAGTAGAAAAATCTGAATTCAAACGTGAGATATTCTTCAAATTAGCGAATAAAAAAGCTCCCTAGAATAGGGAGTTTTTTTGTTTTCTCAAATTTCTTAAAGATTAATTAAAATTGATGAAATATTGTAGAGAAGACTTTGGTCTGCTTTTTCTTTTCTTTTTCTTCAAGCTCATCCTCAAGCTTTGAAAGCTCTTCTCTATAAAGGAACTCGAATTTACTGAATTTATTAGTTACGTTAAGTGCTTTTGATGCATCAGTAAGATCAATCTCTTCTTCATATAATTTGAAATCATCAATGGTTACAATCAGATTTTTCTTTGGTGATTTTAGATTAAAGTTAAGATGATGTTTCTCATCTTCTTGTCCTGACTTTTGGATGATTTTTCTAATATTGAGTGATGCTGTATTCTCTTCAAGAGAGGTAATATAAGTTATTGTTTCATTTTCAGTAGGAGTTGAAATGCTGAACTCATTTGTTTTCTTTCCAGTGAGGTTTTCCTGAGTGGTAAGGATTTTTGAGATATTATTGAGTAAGTGAAAATATTTTTTTATGATTTGTGTAGACTCAGGAGTTGGTTCAAATTCAAGTTTTTGATGAGCAGCTACTTCTTTATTTTGAGGTGCTGTTTCTTCTTTATTCTCCACTTTTTCTTCTTTATTGTTGAATTTTTGATTTTCTGGAAGTTTATTTTCGTGTTTTATTTCTACTTTAGTTTCTGTGATTCTTTGATCTTTATTGTTATTGATCTGTTTTTCTTGTTCTTGTTTTGGCTCAGAGAAACTATTTGAAGCTGGTTCGGGTTTTATTGTAGTTTCCTTTTTGATTTCGATCTTATCTTCATTGAGTGATCAGATATCTTGAGATGGGATTTCTTTTCTTGAGACTTCTTGAGGTGTGGAAATTGCCTGTTCTGAGGTTTCAGGCGTTGTAAGAGGTTCATTCTGTGATTCGATTACATCTTTTGGAGCCTTAAATTCTGAAACTTCTTCTTTCATTTCAGGAGTTTCTGTTTCTAGTACTGATTCTGGGTGTCGAAGCTGTTTGTTCAGGGAATTCAGTCGTTGTAGCAGGTTCATTCTGTGGTTGAATTACATTTTCTGGAGCTTTAAATTCTGAAACTTCTTCTTTTACTTCAGGAGTTTCTGTTTCTAATACTGATTCTGGCTCTGAAACGGATTCTGGAACTGCTACTTCTGGCTTTGAAATTTCAATAGGTTCAGCTTTTGCTACAGATTCAAAAATATTCTCAACATCTAAGATGGAATTTTCAGTTGATTTAGTCTGATCTGATTCAGTATTTTCTTCTGTTGTAAAACTGTCTTCTAGATCAAAGTTGAAGTCTTGATCTAGAGTTGGATTTGAAATTTGTTCAAACTTCTCAAGATTTGCAAATGCTTCTTGATTTCCTCAGAAAATTTGCTGTTTAGGAGCAGAGGTTCATACAGCCTGATTTGCTGTTGAGTTTGTTGTTACAGTTGTATCTTCCATCATCTTTCAATAAAGAGTAAAACATATTTATTATATTTATTCTAAAATGTAAAGCAAATTTTATTGATTTTTCTGAGAAAAAAGCAAAAAGACTTGCAAAAATTTTGATAACTTGTATACTCGTCATCGTCTTTTAGTAAGACAATTCTTTAATTTATTATTTTTTGGTTAAATGACTGAAGAAATGATTATCAGCCAAACAAAATTGTTCGTGGGTTGATTAAACTGGAAGATGAGGGGAAATGACCTCAAGACTGAATTCTCTAAGTATGGAGAAGTGGTATTTGCAAGAGTAAATCTTGACAGAGAAACCAAGAAGAGTAAGGGATTTGGTTTCGTAGAATTCCAGAATCCAGCTGATGCTGCAAAGGCTAAGGAAGAAATGGATGGACAAGAACTTTGGGGAAGAGCTATTAAGGTAGACTTCGCAAAGGAAGATCCAGCTAGACTTGCTGCTAGAGCTGAGTATAACTCAACAAGATCTAATGAGGAAGACGAAGAAGTTGAATTCTAAGTTTTTCAAAAAATATTAAGACCTCGTATCAAGCGAGGTTTTTCTTTTATAAAAAAAGAGGAGTCTGATTTTTACTTGCTATTTTTTGGTAATTTAGTATAGTTTTGATTCAGATTTTTATTTTATATATTTTTGTGTGTAATGAGAGAAATGCAATTAACAAAAATTATCGCAACAGTTAGAGATAATTATGAACTTGAAAAAGTGATTGAGCTAAATGATGCAGGTGTGGATGTTGTGAGAATTAACTTTACACATGCAACTCCTGAAACCTCAAAGGATTTGATTGCTGGAGTCGCAGAACTCAATAGAACTTGAAGAACTCAGGTAAGTATTTTGCTTGATACTAAGGGACCAGATATTAGAACAGGGATTAGAGAAACACCACTTCAACTTAAAAAAGGAGATATCTTCAATATTTATGTTGATCAGACTAAATTGAGTCAGAATTCTGATATTTATTGTGATTATCCAAATATTATTACTGATTTGCCAGTTGGATACGAGATTATTGTTGATTCAGGTGCTGCAATTGCTAAGGTAGTTGAGGTTTTTGATGATCATATTGCTGTTGAGATTAGTGCTGATGTAGAGATTGGTTCAAGGAGGCATCTTAATCTTCCAGGAATGAAGATTAAACTTCCATCGCTTATTGAAAAGGATAAGACTGATATTTTGTTTGGAATTAAGGCAGGAATTGCTTATGTAGCTGCTTCGTTCATTAGAACTGGAGAAAATGTAAAAGAAATCAGACAGTTTTTGGATGATAACGGTTGAGCTCATGTAAAAATTATCTCAAAAATTGAGAATCAAGAAGGAGTAGAAAATCTTGAAGATATCTGCAGATATTCAGATGGAATTATGATTGCTAGAGGAGATCTAGGAGTTGAGTTGCCAATTTATCAGTTGCCTGTATATCAGAGAAGAATTGCTGAGATGGCTCATAAATATGGAAAGCCTGTTATTATGGCTACAGAGCTTATGAAGAGTATGGTGAAAAGTCCATATCCAACTAGAGCAGAAGTAAGTGATGTTTTCAATTCTGTGATGGCTAGAGTAGATGCGACTATGCTTTCTGATGAAACAGCAGTTGGTCTCTATCCAGTAAGGACTGTTGAATATATGGCTAAAACTGTAAAAGAGGGAGAAAATGAAATCGTAGATCCACATCATGATTTTGAACTTCAGAGTGATGATGAAAATGAGTTTCTTAAGAAAGCACTTGCAAAGCATGCTTTGATGCTTGCTGATGAAGCTAAAGCTAAAGCCGTGATTGTATTCTCTAGTACTGGGAAACTCGCACAATATCTTTCAGCTTTAAAGCCTAATCAGCCTGTATATTCGTTTACGACTGATTATAATACTCATTTCTCATTTGGTGTAAATTATGCGATCTTTTCTGAGTTGATTGATGAGATTACTTGGACTATGTCTGAGGATCAGGAAAAAGCTATCAATATTTTGAAAGAAAAAGGAGTTTTGAAGGCTGGTGATCGTGTTGTTGCTGCTGGGGTGAGAAATGTTGGAGTAAACAACCCTCAACAACAAGTGAGAATTATTACTGTTAGATAAGTATCTTAAAAAAGGAGAAAAATCTGATCTTTGATTTGAGGTCAGATTTTTTCTTTAAAAAATGAATTGAAAAGCTGTAGGAAAAAGCTAATCTAAAAGAAATCTTTTTACTTTTAATATTTTGGCGATGAAAATTCTTGTTCAACAGCAGAAAGCACTTAATATGCTTGATATTGCAGCAAAATTTGTTTCTAAAAACTCAACTCTCCCAATTTTGCAGAATATTTATCTTAAGGCATCTATTGATTCGCTTTTGATCAGAGCGACTGATATGGAAAAGTATGTTGAGATTGAAATTCCTTGTGAAGTGCAAATTGAAGGAGCAATTACCATTAATGCAAAAACTTTCTTGGATATTTTGAAAACGATTGAGAGTGAGAATATCGAGCTTTCTGTAGATCAAAAGACAAATATTATGACGATAAAAACGCCAAAAGATACTTTTGATATTAATGGAATTGCAGCAAGTGAATATGTGGCTCTTCCTGAAGTTCCTCAAGAGAATAGTTTTGTTCTTGATACTTTGGCTTTCTCAAAGGGAATTGATCACGTAGAATATGCAGTTACTGAAAAGAGTTTCTCTCCTGTATTAACTGGAGTTTTGATGAAGACTGGAAAGTGAGATGCTAGTAATAAGTTGATTTTCGTTGGTACAGATAGTTTTAGGCTTTCTGAGTATAGAGTCAATCATACGAATGCTTCAGATTTTTCTCTTATTATGCCAAAGGCTTTGGTAAATGATATGAGAACTGTTGTTAATTTTGCAATTGGAAAGGAAGTTGCTGATATGAAGGTAAATTACTCTGAAAATTTGATTGCATTTTCGTTTGTAATTGAGGATATTAAGATTATTGCAACTTCACTTTTGATTCAGGGAAATTTCCCAGAATATGAGAGAGAAGAAGTGCTTCCTACGCAATTTGTAACCAAGGTGATGTTAGATAAAAATGAGTGTGAAAAGGCAATTAGAAAAATCTGAATTTTGACGAGGGATATTAATAATTTTATCCAGATTGAAACTAAGGATTCAAAGGTTATTATTTCTTCTGGGAAAACTGATAAGGGAGCTGGAATAACTGAGCTTGCTGCAATTATTGATTGAGAGCCATTAACTTTCGCTGTAAATGGAAGATATATTAGTGATTTTATTAAAAATATGGAATCAGATACTTTGGTATTCAATATTATTAATAGCCAAAAGCCAGTTGTATTGATGGATAAGGATGAAGAAAATAATAGGTATGTTGTGAGACCTTTGATAAATAACTAAAAATCAGATTTATTCTTCTTTTGTGTATAAAAGATGAAGATATTGTTTCAAAATAAAAAAGGTTTTACTGTTCTAGAAATGATCATTGTTGTTGTTGTCTTGGGTATTTTGATGGCTGCTGGGATTTATAGGCTTTGAAATTTAGATACTAATAGGTTTCGTGCTGAGGTTTGTGTGAATGAAATTTATGGTAGTGTTTCAAGTTTCGTATATTATGCCTCTACAAGTAAGATGATAGATGGTAATATACCAGTTTATTATCAACTTTCTACCAGTGGTGAGAATGATTGAGTTATTGATCTGAAGTATGCGATAACTAATAGATGAGAATTTTCTTTCACAGGGGGACATATTGTTCTTTCAGAGAAGGAATCTTGTAAAAGTTGAACCGCTTTCAAGGTAAAGTTAAAGTCTACTTCAAGTTTCACTACATTCAAAATGCATCCAAGATTTAAACCAGTAGGGAATAGAAACGGTATCGAAATGAACAATCAAGGAAATGTAATCTTTACATGAAGTATAGACTTTCAGTTCTGTTCTCCGGCTAATGATCCTAAGTGCTATGATTTTGCAAGGATTTTATTTGATGCGAGAACAGGAATTATTAAAAAAGCGTTTTGTAAATTTTATAAGATAAGTGATGATCAACAAGAAGATAGGAAATGTAAAGAATGGAGCGCAGAAATTGAGTAGTGTTAGGGCAGAGAGGAGAACTCTTTCGCCTTTTTGCTTTTATGAAGCGCTTGGATATCCTATTCCTTTGAATTCTAGCGTGTTTGCTTATCAGCAAGAAATGAAAGAAGAAAATAGGGCAGAAAAGTCAGATTTTTTATCTCATTGAATTGAATTCTCTCGAGAAAAAGAAAATCCTTATCACAAAGAGTATCTCACTTTT
>RBWB01583431.1_pt1 | contig 11996 bp, 5 predicted proteins | sample 2014201 | NCBI WGS metagenome assembly RBWB01 (sample SAMN10133834, study PRJNA383868) | Human oral metagenome, whole genome shotgun sequencing project. | isolation source: supragingival plaque isolated from 88 juvenile twins | host: Homo sapiens | place: Australia
GACCCCGGGACACCGAACCGCCGGCCCCCGCCCGCCCCGACCGCACCCTCACACACGAAGGACCGGAGAACCTCCCCAGTCCGAGAACCACCCACTCCATTCCATTCGCCCATCTCTCCGAGAGCTCGGTGAGCAGTCTCAGAGTTGGGCGGGCAGCAGGGTCGTGACGCACGCATACATCGCGCGACACGGTGCCGACGCCGACTTCGGTGCCGGGCCCGGGCCTCGGAGGAGGATGTCAGAGTTCTGCGGCGAGCCCGTCGACGGCGCCTCGGCGGATCGTCTGAGCGCCGGCGAAGCGCTCGGCGAGTGCGCGGCGCTCCTCCTGGTGGTGACGCTCGAAGGCGACGGCGTCGCGCCCGGCGATGCGACGGTCGCGTCCGACGCGGTGGGATGGGATCCTCCCGGAGTCGAGGAGCTTGTACGGGTGAGTTCGACTCATTCGTAGGCGTTGTGCCACTTGGGCCGGCGTGTAGTCGGCGTCGATATCGAGCAGGGCGACGCTGCTGCCGGAGGCGAGCGAGCCCGTGAGCGCGACGTCGTGACGGGCGAGGGCGCTGAGCGGCTCGCCAGGTCCTTCCGATCCCGGTGCGCGGTCGATCGGAGCCGACGCCGTCGTCCACGGCTCTTCCCCGTTCCCCCGGCCCTGCTGTTCCTCTCGATCCCCCGGCATCTCGGCCCTTGACGATCTGCGGCATTCTTCCCCCGGCCCCGGCCCCGGCCCCGGCGCCGATGCCCCGCTCGACCGGCGGAGCCAGCGCGGATGATGGAGGTGCGCAGGGGCGGGTTCCTCAGTCCCTCCCGACCGGCGGGGGCTGACGGGGCGGGGCGCCGAGGCGCGGCGTGCGGTCGGGGCGGGAGGGTGAGCGGGACGATGTGAGACGAAAGACCCTGGCGGCCGCCTGCGCGCCGGTGATCCGACGGCGGGGATCCTCGATATTTCGTCCGCGCCTCATCCACGTGGTGGACGTCGCCCGGGGTCCGGACACATAATTATCACGGGTCGCTTGAAGTGTCTCACAAGCGACTCCCAAGGTATTACACCGAAGGAACCTGACTGAGGCAGTCGAGACCCCGGCGCCGGTTGCACCCGTGTATGCGAGTGACACCACGTCGGGGTCTTGGTGTGTGCGGCATGCGCGGCATGCGACCTGGGCCGGCTGCGCGCGCTGAATACGCTTGCTTCCGTGCGTGCTAGGGTCGGCTTCCGAGGGACGTTCCGGCTCGGCCGGGCGAGGAGGGCGATTGATGTCGGTGCCGTCTGAGACTCTGGACGGCATGGATATCGAGACCGTCCCCTCCCTGGTGTCCCTGGCCCTCGCGCTCGGCGCCGAGGACGCCGGCGATCTGAGCGCCGCCGAGAAGTGGTTGGTCGACGAGGCGCACGGCGCCCGGACGACTGCGGCGCTCGTTCGCGGGGTGCGTGGGATGATCAGGCGGGGCGAGGACCCGCTGGGGGACGCCTACTGCACGATCCGCTCCCCCGAGGAGCGCCGTCCGCTCGGCCAGACCTACACGCCGCGCCCGATCATCGAGGCGATGCTGCGGTGGGCCTCGGACCACGGAGACCCGGTCCGCGTCGTCGATCCCGGTGCGGGGTCGGGGCGCTATCTGGTGGCGGCCGGCGAGCGCTTCCCCGGGGCCGCCCTCCATGGCGCGGATATCGACCCGCTCGCCGCGCTGATGCTGCGCGCCAACCTCGCGGCGGCCGGCCTGGCGGACCGCGCCCGCGTGCATGTCGGCGACTACCGCGCGCTGAGCCTTCCCCCGGTCGATGGTCCGACTCTGTTCGTGGGGAACCCGCCGTACGTCCGTCACCACCGGATCGCCCCCGAGTGGAAGACGTGGCTCCTGGAGACGGCGCGCCGGCGCGGCCTGGACGCGAGCGCTCTCGCCGGGCTGCACGTCCACTTCTTCCTCGCCACCGCCGAGTACGGCCGCAACGGCGACTACGGCGCCTTCATCACCTCCTCGGAGTGGCTGGACGTCAACTACGGCGGGCTCGTGCGGCAGCTGCTGCTGGACGGCCTCGGGGGTCAGTCGCTCCACGTCCTGGCCCCCGAGGCCCCGCTGTTCTCGGACGCGACGACGACGAGCGCGATCACGTGCTTCCGCATCGGCGAGACGCCGTCGACGATGAGGATCCGCCGTGTCGAGTCCCTCTCGGATCTGGGCCGTCTCGCCGGAGGGCGAAGCGTGTCCCGGCAGCGCCTGGCCGGCACGACTCGCTGGTCCGTCCTCACGCGCGAGACCCCGAGGCTTCGGGAGGGGTACGTCGAGCTCGGCGAGCTGTGCCGGGTCCACCGCGGGACGGTCACGGGGGCCAATGCCGTGTGGGTCAGGCGCGATGCGAGCCCGGATCTGCCCGAGCGGGTGCTCTTCCCGAGCATCACCAAGGCCCGTGAGCTCTTCGGCGCCGGGGCGCGTCTCGGCAGCCTGGAGGCGCTCCGTCGCGTGGTGGACCTGCCGGTGGATCTCGACGTCCTCGACGACGACGAGCGCGAGCAGGTCGACCGGTTCCTGCGCGAGGCCCGGGCCAGGGGCGTTCACGAGGGCTACATCGCCTCCAATCGCAGGGCGTGGTGGAGCGTGGGCCTGCGGGCGGCCGCTCCGATCCTGGCCACCTACATGGCTCGTCGTCCCCCGGCGTTCGTGCGCAACGACGCCGGTGCCCGGCACATCAACATCGCTCACGGCCTCTACCCGCGTGAGAGGATGAGCGATGTGCTCCTGGATCGTCTCGCCGACCGGCTGCGGGCGGAGGTCACGCTCGCCCAGGGGCGGACGTATGCGGGCGGACTGGTGAAGTTCGAGCCCAGGGAGATGGAGCGCATCCCGGTGCCCGGTCCGGACATGCTGGCCGAGGGGGCGTAGACGATGGCGCTGAGCCCTCCGAGGTGGACCGAGCAGGATTTCGAGAGGGATGCCGCCGAGGCGATCCTCCACTTCCGTCAGACGCGAATGCACGAGCCCCTGGAGGCCTACCTCGACCACTTCGAGAAGTACCGGCGTCAGGTGGAGTCCCTCATCGAGGAGACCGCGGATCTCACCGACCTCACCGGCTTCACCGACCCCACCGGACGTGTCCGGCTCGACGATCGGGCGGTTGAGCTCCTGACGGGCCCCGAGCGGTTGACCACCATCCGCTACCTGGCCTCCCCGGCGATCAGCGAGGACGACGTGAAGGTGCTCGCCGATGCCGTGCTGAGCCCCAAGCGTCTGCGGGCCGACCCGGGGATGGCGCGACGCGTGATCGGGACGGTTCTCCTGGGCCTCGACCGCGAGCGGTTCCCGTGGGTGGGCGAGGACCGTGATCCCACGGAGGCGGAGAGGCGGGCCGCCGTCGTCGCCACGGCCGCGCTCATCGCGACCCAGAAGGTTCAGACGGGCAGGCGCAACGAGGCCAAGAAGACCCAGGAGGGCGCTGTTGCCGGGGCACTGCGCGCCGCGGGGCTCACCGAGGTTCCGCCCCGGACGATCGCGAACATGTCGCACGTCCCCGGACGCGGCGAGTTCTGCGCCGAGACGTTGTTCGGGAGCCGCAAGGCGGATCTCGTCGTGCGTCTCTGGGACGGGCGCGTCATGCCGACGGAGTGCAAGGTCTCGAACTCCTCGACCAATTCCGTGAAGCGCCTCAACAATGACGCGGCGGTGAAGGCGAAGACCTGGATCCAGGAGTTCGGGACCATGACCTGCGTCCCCGCAGCGGTCCTGTCGGGCGTCTTCAAGGTCCGCAACCTCGTCGCGGCCCAGTCCGATGGTCTCGTCCTGTTCTGGGCCCACGGGCTGGAGGAGATGGTCACCTTCGTCGAGGGCACGAGGGAGGACGGGCAGTAGGCCGGTCCGGGTGGCGGCGTTCGCTCCGGACTCCCCGCGCGAGCGGGGATGATCTTGGCCATCTCCAGGTTCGAGTCGGCGAAGTACCGGACTCCCCGCGCGAGTGGGGATGAGCGGGGTTGACGATGCTGGCGGCCCGCGCGGCGCACGGGCTCCCGGCGCGAGCGGGGATGAGCCGCGCCGTCACGGAGGATGGCGCACGCGCCGGGTCTTGCAGTTGCTGCCTCAGGTCGGCGACCCCGGGCGGGCCCCGGAGCGTCGGGAGCGATCTCTTCATGCGGACCGGATCGTCCGGCCGGCTGCTCCGCGTCGCAGGAGTCCGCGCGGTCGTACCTTCTCAGGCGCGGTCGTACACCATGTCTCGCGGTCGTACCCTCCTGCGCACGGTCGTACCTTAGAGCGCCCGGAGGGTACGACTGCGCGTCCCCGGGTACGACTTCGCGGGTCCGAGTACGACCGCGCGGGCCCGGGTACGACTTCGCGTCCACGGGTACGACCGCGCGGTCGAACCGACCCACTCGGCCCCGACCGGATCCCGGCTCGCTGCCGCCCGATCCGTCATCACGTTCGCACAATCGTGTCGCAGGGGCGTTGTAGCCTGCACACGTCGGCCGCACCCCGCCCGCCACGGCCGCCCTCCGCCGGTGCGTCGGCCTGCCAGCCGGAGCATCGTGGAGCAGGGCCCCTACTCGACATACCGTGCCCGCATCCCGAACCCGGACTCATGAAGCTCAGCAATCTCGACCTCGTCCTGCGAGGGCTCCTCGGCATCCTGCCGACTCACCTGGAGCGCTACCTCCGCGCCTCCCTGGGGGACCGCTGCACGCCCGAGACGCTGCGCGCCCTCCTCGCGGGCAACGGCTCGGCTCCGGACCTCCCCGACCTGGCCGATCTGTCCACCCAGATCCGCATCCTCACCGCCCGCGGCTCCGACAGACGCTACCTTCTGCCCCTGCCGCCGGGACTGGTGAGCAAGCTGCACGAGGTCCGCCGCTTCCGCAACGAGGCGGTCCATGGCCAGCGCTTCGACGCCGACAGGACGCTGGCCGCCCTCGTCGCGGTCAGCGAGACGCTCCGGCTCATCGGCTCCTCGCGGGGCCAGGGCGAGATACGCGAGCTCATCGGCGCCATCGACGACGGCCGAGGCCTCGGCGGCGATCCGCTCGGCGCCATCGGCGTCGAGGTCGAGTGCGTCCCCGTGATCAGCTACGCCCACGCCGTCGCGGGCGCCGCCCCCGTGATCTCGGTCGGCCTGTCCCTCTCGGGGCACGGCGGCGCCCTTCCCGACCCGCGCGCCGCGGCCGACGGCCAGCAGCGGCGGGTCCTGACCTCCCCGGCCCGCGGCGCCCGGGAGTCCCAGCCGGGAATCCTCGACGTGACGCTCACCGTCATCGAGGACGACGGCGGGAGCGAGGTCGTCGAGCCCTGGCGCCTGTCCTGGGACACGACTCGTCCGACGCTGACGGGCACCCGCGCCCTGACGCTGAATCGCGCGAACCTGCTCCAGGTGGAGCAGTCGTGCTCCGCCCATGTGCGAGTCGAGCTGCACGGCCAGGACGGGACGATGGCCGTGCGCAGGATCCCGGGACTCACCGTGCTGCCCCCGCGGCAGTGGCGGCTCGCCGGGGGCGAGCGCTGGGCGGGCGCGGCGCTGGCGACCTTCGTCCAGCCCGACCAGGTGGCCGTCGGGGCCCTGGCGGCCGAGGCGCTCGACGTCGCGGCCGACGGCCGGAGCCCGCGCGCCGCCACCGACGACTCGGACGCTCTCGCCGCGGCTGCGTGCGCCGTCCTGCGTCGGCACCGCGTCACCATCGAGGCCGCGGGCGGCCCGTGGAGCTCCTCCCCCCATCTCATCCGCACTGCCGCCGGGCTGCTCGAGGCGCGCGCCGGCAGCACCCTCGATGTCGCGGCCCTGATCGCCGGCGTCCTGGAGCGGCTGGACACGGCCACCACTCTCCTGCTCACCCCCGAGGCCGCTTTCCTCGGCTATCGGAGGGATCGGGGGAGCGGCGCCGGCCGACCGCCGGCCTCCCCGCAGGAAGCGGTCGACCTCGTCCGGCGCGGCGTCATGGGCCTCATCGATCCCGACCTGTCGGCGCCCCTGTCGGCCGCGGTCCTCCACGAGCTGACCGGTCCGGCGCGCAGCGTCGCTCTGGGGACGCTGTCCGATCTGGCCCTCGTCGCCCCGATCGGATCCTCCCGAGCGGACGGCGCGCCCCCGCAGCCCATGCTGGAGCGCGATGAGGACGACGTCGTCGTCGAGCTGCCGCCGCCGACCCGCCCGGTCGCGTCGGAGGATGGCGGGCCCGCCCCCGGATCGTCCTCCGCGGTCGTGGACGCCGAGCGATCGCCGGCCGACGGCGCGCCCGTCCCGGGGCCCGAGGCCGCCGTCGAGGGCCTCCCCGCCCCGCCCGCTGTCGAGGAGTGGAAACGGAGTCTGCTCGACCTGTCCCGGCGCAACCCGCTCATCAGCCGCCCCTCGCGCGACGTCGTCGAGCTGCTCGTGCAGCCCGAGCTCATCGGCCGTCTCGAGGACCTCGTCAACGCCGGAGACCTCGTGACCCTGCGCCCCGTCCCGCACGACGCCGCGGGATCCGAGGACCGGGCCGCGCTGCTGACCGAGCAGCGGACGGTCCACGTCGACCTATCGACTCGTGAGAAGTACAAGCAGCGCCTGCGGGCCATGACCGTCTCCGCCCGTACGACCCTGAAGGAGACCGGGGCGAACAACCTCTACCTGACCGTCGGCGCCCTGGCATGGCGCATCGACGGCTACCGGGTGCGCTCCCCCCTCATCCTCATCCCCGTCAGACTCAGGCAGGAGGGCGAGACGTACGGCATCGTCCTGGACGAGGATGGGATCTCGACCCCCAACCACTCCCTGCTGACCCGCTTCAGGGCGGACACCGGCATGGACCTCGCCGAGCTCGCCGAGCCCGTGCGCGACGAGCACGGCATCGACATCGAGGCCACCCTGGAGCGCCTGCGCCGCCGGTTGCGGGAGTCCGGCCGCCGTGACGTCGTCGAACCCGCCGTGCACCTGGGCATGTTCCGCTTCTCCACCTACCGCATGTGGCAGGACCTGGAGACGGACTGGCCGACCATCGTCTCCAACCCGGTGGTCGGACACCTCCTGGAGGCCCCGGGCGCCGCCTTCGCGGACCCGGCGGGCGGCGGGCCGGCCGAGGACGCAGCGGGTGCTGCGGGCGCCGACATCGACGAGGTCGTCGAGAACCTGCCGCTGGACGCCGACTCCGACCAGGCGCGGGTCATCGCCGATGCCGCGGCGGGGCGCAGCCTCGTCGTCAAGGGGCCGCCCGGGACGGGCAAGTCGCAGACGGTCGCGAACCTCATCTTCCGGGCCCTGTCCACGGGGCGCACCGTCATGTTCGTGGCGGAGAAGCTCTCGACGCTCGACGTCGTCGCCCGCCGCCTGCGCGAGGAGGCGGGCATCGGGGACCTCCTGCTCAACCTCCACGACAACGACATGAAGCCCGTCGATGTCTGCCGGGCCCTGCGACGCGCACTCGATCTGCGGGCGCCCGCCCCCGGCGCCGATCCGGACGCGCTGCGCCGGGAGCTGGCCGCGCTCCGGGCGCGCCTGGACGCCTACCGGGAGGGGCTGCACGACCCGAGACAGGGCAGCTCCCCCTCCTCCTACTACCGCGCCCGCCAGGCGCTCATCGAGGCGCGCGACGCCGGGGGCGTCGAGGGCGCCGGGATGGCCGACGGCGTCGCGGGTCCTGAGAGCGCCGAGTGGGAGCGGGCCCGGGCCGCCTTCGAGGACCGCGCCCGCGCCACCGGCCTGGACTCCTTCGACCCCGCCGTCCACGCGCAGCTGCTCGACGACTACCGGCGCACCCAGGAGCGGTTGCGCGAGGCCCTGACCCCCGAGCTGCTCGACGTCGTCCTCGACCGCCGTGAGACGGCGCTGCGCGAGGCGGGTCCGCGTGCCGAGGCGCTCCGTCGTGAGATCGCTCGCCGAAAGGGGACCCTGAACATCCGGGACCTGATCGACCTCTACGGGGACCTCGTGGTCGCCATCACCCCGTGCCTCCTGGTCTCCCCGGACTCGGTCGCCCGTTTCTTCCCAGCCCACCGCCGCTACGTCGACGTCGTCGTCTTCGACGAGGCCTCCCAGATCACGGTCGCGGGCGCCGTGGGGGCCATGGGGCGGGGGCGCTCCGTGGTCGTCGTCGGGGATCCCGAGCAGATGCCGCCGACCGCCGCCCCGGGGGCGGCCAGGAGCGGCGGGGAGCCGGGGAGCGCGGGCCGCGGCGAGAACGAGTCGATCCTCGACCGGTGCCTCGCCGGCGGTGTGCCGAGCCGTGCCCTGACCTGGCACTACCGCAGTCGGGTCGAGTCCCTCATCGCGTTCTCCAACCGGCACTACTACGACGGCCGCCTGCTGTCCTTCCCGAGTCCTCGGGCCATGGCCCCGCGGTCGGACGACGGACCCGACGGCCACGGCATCTCCCTGCGGCGAGTGGACGGCACCTACATCAGGCCGGAGGGCCGGGTCAAGAACCCGTCGATCAGGCCCAACACGAACCCGGCCGAGGCGCGCAAGATCGTCGAGGAGGTGGTCCGGCGGTTCGAGGCATCTCCGGGACGCACCCCGTCGGTGGGGATCATCACCTTCAACGCCCGTCAGCGCGACCTCATCGAGTCGTGGCTGCGCAAGGAGCTCGGCTCGGATCGCGTCGCCGAGGCGCTGGAGGCGCGCGACGGCCTGTTCGTGCGCAACCTGGAGAACGCGCAGGGCGAGGAGCGGGACACGATCCTGTTCTCGCTCACCTTCTCCGCCAATGAGAGGGGCGACGTCCCGCTCAGCTTCGGCTCGCTCGGCCATGCCGGCGGCGAACGGCGACTCAATGTCGCCATCACCCGGGCCCGCCGTCAGATCGTCGTGTTCGCGAGTTTCGATCCCGAGGACCTGCACGCCGAGCGCTCGAGCCATCAGGGGCTGAAGGACCTGCGCGCCTACCTGGAGCAGGCGCGCGCCGGCGGCGCGCCCCCGGCGCTGCCGGTCTCCGGGAGCGCGGTGGACCTCCACCGCAACGAGATCGCCGAGCGCCTGCGGGACGCGGGGCTGGACGTGCACGTCGGAGTCGGGCACTCGTCCTTCGAGATCGACCTCGCCCTGGCCCTGCCGCAAGGCTCCGGGTCTGCGGATCAGTCCGGGCCGGCCGGGCGGCCGGAGGTCTCGGAGGCGCCTGAGCAGTCCGGGCCGGTCGGGCGACCGGGAAGCCAGGAGGACCCCGGGCGGCCGGGGCGGCCCGGGGTGGCCGTGCTCCTCGACGGGCCCGGGTGGGACCGGCGGGGGAGCACGTCGGATCGCGATCTGCTGCCGGTCGATGTCCTGGGGACCATGGGATGGGAGCGAGTCGAGCGCGTGTGGATGCCCGAGTGGGTGGCCGACGCGCAGGCCGTCGTCGCCCGGCTCGTCGAGGCCGCCGGAGGGACGTACTCGTCGCAGGAGCCGCGGGAGCCGGCCGTGGAGTCGCCCGTTCAGGACCCGCCGGCGGCCGCGTCGCAGGAGCCGCGGGAGCCGGCCGTGCGGGGGCCGGAGGAGTCCGGGGCGGACGCCGCCGGGCCCGCCGGCAGCGCGGCCGATGGGACTGCCTCCGGCGTCGTCGGGCCCGCCGGTGGCGGGGCCGGTTCGGATGTTGCGCAGGGGGAGCCCGGGGCGGACGCCGATGGCGCTGAGAGCCCTGATGGCGCTGAGGGCTCGGTTGTGCCCGCCGGGCCGGCGGTGCTCATCGGCCCGGCCGACTACCGGCAGTGGCAACCCGGGGGAGTGCTCCCGAAGGAGATCCTGGACCGTGCGGCCACGGGCGATGAGGAGGCGAGGGCCCGGGTCGTCGAGGTGGCCCGGACCATCTGCGACGTCGAGTCGCCGATCATCAGGCACCGGCTGATCGTGAAGATCTGCCGCGCCTTCGGCGTGTCGCGCACCACGCAGTCGCGGGCGAGGAAGGTGAGCGAGATCCTGGGGGAGGCCTTCGCCTACATCGACCGTGTCGGCGAGCGCGACTTCGTGTGGCGGAACATGGATGCCATGCGCGTGGCGCCGCCGTACCGCCGCAAGGCCCTGGACTACGTGGACTCCATCGAGGACATCCATCCGCGCGAGCTGGTCGCGCTCATGAGGGACGTCCGCGCGAGCTCCCCCGAGTGGTCGTCCGCCGAGGAACTGTGCGAGAAGGCTCTGAAGCGGCTCAGCGCCAGGAAGCGCAAGCTGAGCGCCCGCGGCGTCCTGCCCGCCCTCGAGGCCGCTCTGAAGGAGGCCGAGCGGGAGGATCGCTAGCGCCCGACGGGGCGCGCCCGGCCCGCCAGGCCCGGCATGCCCGGCTGTGCCCGCTGTGCTTGGCTTGCCTCGCCGTGCCCGGCCCGCCCCGCCGTGCCCGGCCCGTCATGCCCGGTTCGATCACGGTGCTGATTGCTCGCCGGGCGGACGAGCGGGAGTCGGACTATTGGTGCAGGGGGTGCCGGGCCGTCTGCGAGTCGTCGTGTCCCGACACACCCTCCTGCGCAGGACGATCCCGTGGTGAGTCCTCGGTAGGTGCGGCTATCGTGCTGTCCAGGAGGGCCGCGGCGGTGGCACGGGCCTCCGCGACCGCGGTAGTCCGGTTCTGAGAGGCGGGCAGCCAGGACGTCGAAGACCGTCAGCACACCGGTGCCCTCGCACAGCGCCGTGCGAAGCATGGCGTGCCACCGTTCGTTGCCGTTCGGCTGTGCCGCCTGGGCCATCACCGGTCCGCAGCAGCATCGTCTTCTGTCCGCGGATCGGACTCGTTCGGGTCTGCCGGTCGCGCTGAACTCCTCGGCCATGTACATCGCCGTATCGATCGCGGGCGCGATCGGCGGCGTTCTCGCCTCCGGGCATTCGTGGGCGATTCCCACGGCGACCGCGGGAATCGCGCTGCCCGCTGCGGCTGTGTCCATCGGAGCTGATGCCGTACGGCGGCGTTCGAGAGCCGTCGGCCCCGGGCCGGGGAGGGACCAAGGGAGAAAGACCTGCCCGAGCGAGGCCGGGTAGCATGTCGTCGGTGGCGGTATCCGACGATCTTGAGCGCGTGGCGGGCAAGCTCGTGGGACTGACGTCCCGCCGGGATCCCGGCTCCGCTCCCGGCGGCGCGATGCGGTGGCGGCCGCCTCTGGCGGAGCCGGCGGTGGCGGCCTGGGAGGCGGAGCACGGGGTCGTCCTGCCCGAGGACTACCGCGCCTTCATCACCCGGGTCGCGGGGTCCGGCACCCGGCCCTTCCACGGGCTGCGCGAGCTCGGCGTGCCCGACCGGGACAACGATCTCAGCCACCTCGACCCCGGCCGTCCCTTCCCCTGCACCTTCACCCGGCCGCTGGTCTGCGACCCCGCGGACGAGGACCCCTACTGGGACGCGCTGGAGCGCGGCGAGGCCGACCGCGGATGGATACCCCTGTGCACGGAGGGCTGCGGCATGGACACGATCCTGGTGGTCGCCGCCGCCGACCCCGAGGTGAGGGGCACCGTGTGGTACTTCGACCTCGCCAATGACTGCGGCATCCTCCCCATGGTCCACCCCACCACCCGCAGACCCCTGCGCTTCCTGGAGTGGCTCGAGCTGTGGCTGGACGCGGATGCCGCCGGCGAGTTGGACTTCGGCGGCATCCACCTGGTACCGCCCGAGCTCTTCCCGGTCTTCCCGAGCTCCTGAGAACGCGTCGCCCAGGAGGCGCGTCGCGGGCCCGGGCCAGCGGCGGCGTCACCGACTCGCGCGATCCGACCGGGGCGCCGGGGCCTGGGTATCATCCCCACCGCCGGTCATCGCCGGAGCGGACTCGGTCGCGCGCCCGACACCGCGGGCCCGGGCACCGCCCCGGCCCGCGGGCCCCTGCCGGGGGGAAGCCACCGAGGAAAGGAACAGGCATGAGCGCAGTCTTCGTCTCCCTGCTGTGCATTGTGGCGGTCTCCTTCATCGCGCCGCTCATCTCCTGGAGCGTCCCCAAGCGCCTGCTTCCGGAGACCGTCCTGCTCATCGCCGGAGGCGTGCTCATCGGCCCCAGTGGCCTCGGCATCGCCCACGAGGGCCAGGACATCGAGTTCCTCAAGGAGCTCGGCGTCTCCTTCCTCTTCCTCATGGCCGGCTACGAGATCGACGTCAACGAGCTGCGCGGCT
>RBWB01583432.1_pt1 | contig 11994 bp, 11 predicted proteins | sample 2014201 | NCBI WGS metagenome assembly RBWB01 (sample SAMN10133834, study PRJNA383868) | Human oral metagenome, whole genome shotgun sequencing project. | isolation source: supragingival plaque isolated from 88 juvenile twins | host: Homo sapiens | place: Australia
TACCCGTCGCCTGCGTGGACCGCCCGGAAGCTCATCATAGCGGTCATCATACCGCCCAATGACCACGGTTTTCAACCGTTTTCACTAAAAGTGCATACTGTGTATTTCTTCTTTATTCAGAAAAAGCTGGTTTTTCTGAATATGGTCTGGTGGTAAGCGGTACGTGTGCTTATGCTTGAAGGTATGACGGCAAAGAGGGCTTCTGGGAGTCAGACAGCACGGCAGAAAGCGGCAGTCATTAAGGCTGCTCGTTTCCAGTGAAGTCGCTAAAGGCGAAACCTTAGATACTCAAGCGAGTGTGATCGAAGCTAAATCATCCTCATAGCTTCTGGTGGTGGATGTGCAGATATGGAGCCCATGCTTGATCTGGGAATAGCTGCTCCTGTACGGCTGCACATACAAGAAGGACGCCAAGCAACTTTCAAACTCCATGGACTGGTTTCGGCAACAGTACCCCAATAGTGAGGCGACGCCACTACTAATCCACCCGGAGAGAAGTTTCGATTCGCATGCCGCGATACCAACCAACTGTCGTATCATCGCAACGCAGCAACTTGATTGTCTCCGAAAATCCTTGTCGGCCTTCGCGTCAGGCCTGGCGGCAAATGATGCCTTCCGTGACCCTGCGCGCGTCACTGACCTCCTGCACTGCCACAGATTAGATGCGGCCAACTTCGTAAGTCATTTCTCGGTGCCAGGGCGGCACTAGCTGTACTAACTGGGAACGTTGATTGAAGACCAAAAAGGTGACGAGGGATACTCACTGCATCGCCGCCCGTCTGTGATGTCACGTCAATCATGAACCGACTCGCCCGGCGAAGAGGAAACAACTATTGGATGGGCACTCAACAGATCGCACTAGCGCGGGACGCATATAGCGTTAGCGCCCCGACGGCGTACCTTGTTCAGGGTGCTCTCGGCACCACTGCCGAGCTTGTTGGCGTGTCCAGTGGGCGGGCACACGGAAATCTTTCCCACTTATTGACATCGTTTTATATCCCGTCTCGGACGTTGCGTGTGACGAACCATCAGGCAGGGCAGACGAGGGGGCACACCCGCGGTCTTTGTCTCTCGAAGCTGACGTACAAGCTTCTCATTGGCACGAGTCAGCTTCTCCACTTTGTGCAGCAGACTAAATATCTCCTGCCGACGCTGCTCATCCAACAACTGCATCACAAACAACTTGTGACGCTGCCCGCGCGAGACTACGACCTGATCCGTATCCGCCCGCTCCAAACCGTAACGTATGCCATCTTTCTGCCCCTCGTCCACTCCATACCCCGCAGCACCGCTGATAAGCGACGTGGGTGCCCATCCAACCACCGAACCACCGTGTCCACATCAAGGCGCGCATCCACCTCCACAACACGCTCGACCACCCGGGTAGCTACCACACCGGTACGCGCTGCACGACGAGCCTCGTAGGCTCGGCTGCGGCAAGTCTGACTGTAATAACGCGGACGCCGACCCATACCGCTATAGAACAACTCAGCCCCGTACTCCAAACACTCCACAGCGGTGGTCGAATGAGATTCGCACATACTCCTCAACAAGCCTAGCCGTTTCGTCACAACGAAATAATGCAGATTGATCTGCGATCGGTGTGACTTACTTTTCGGGTCGATTTTCGGACCGAAAAGTAAGTGACCCATCGACCACAACTAATCGTTAACGCACGCCCCTTCGTAACCCCTTTTCGCAGCTACCTCAATGCACCTCGTTGACCGATCCTTCAGAAGGTTCGAGGCTTGATGGGTCGGCACTCCTTGACGGAAACTGTTAACGGTTTACCATTCCACAACTCCTAGCGATAAGCGATAGAAGCTCGCACCTTTGAGACGCCAGCAGGATCTCAGCATGAGAAGCAGCGTCACCAGGTACAGACGCCAACCCGATCGAACAAACTAACTCGGAGCGAACCAGAGTTGGCCAACTTTTCAACAAAACCCCTTGATACTCCGGCGATACATCGCTAGACTCGCCTTTACCAATCCAACTCACTACCGGAGTCACCCATGACAATCGATATCACAGCACTTCAAGAGCTGCCCGCTATGGAGTCCTCTGGGCTAAGCGGGCCGGGTGGATGCTGCACCACACCAATCTACGCTCCGTGCCCTCCGTCATTTGCTACGTGCTTCGGCTGCACGGTAAGCCATGCATAGGGGGAACGAATGAGCTACCAAATCCAGGATCTCCAGCGACTAGAGGTTAGTGAAGAGAAACTAGGTACCCCCCAGCACCGCGGGTGCTGCGCGGTAGTTTCGCTGATTACTTGCACAAACTGCACCGTCCTCTGCACCAACACCAAAACCTAGAAGGATGAGGTCAATTGAGCATCGATATCTTAGCTTTACAAGAGCTGCCAGAAACGGAAATTTCTGAAATCCCACTGGGATTCTGCTGCTGGTACACCTGTTACACTAACCCAATTACCAGCTTCGCCATATATACCTGCTCCACCTGTACCAACACCAATGCGTAAAACACCGATTCGTTACCTGGTCGCCTTAACTATAGCCCTAGCATTGTTAGGCGGACTCAAAGATGCTTACATGCTGCTGGTACAGCATGCATCCGATGTTGAGTACTACGTAATTTCACTATCCCTAAACGTGGCAATTATATCGGCTATCGCAATTCTCTACTTACTCACGCGGAAATTCACGCAGGCCAAGTAAGCACCCCAGTCGACATAAACTGCCCCGGCGGACGTGAAAATACACTCTTGACCATACTGAGCTAAGTCCACCCGACACCTTTTCTCCGAGAGGACATAGCTACTGTGCAACACGCGGCCAGGATGACAATGCCAAAATGGCTACCTCCGACGACACGTCGACAGAAACTGACTATAGTATTCTATACTTTAGGCTCTTTATTAGCAAATCTACTCAACTATATTCAACCACTGATAACGAAACGGCTCCTAGAGTCTTTGTCGCATAATGGCGGAATACTCACACTTGTCCTTGCTGGAGCAGCAGTCCTCACTGCTTCTACATTGTTGAATGCTGCCGCAGGATACAACCTATTGAAAATAGGGCATAGCGTAGTGGAGTCACTGCGAAATTCCTTGCTGGAAAAGCTACTCTATTCTCGCTCCGAAACGCTCGCTGATTACGAACCCGGGGATATTGCCTCTCGCGTCACTTCTGAGACAACTATGATGAACGTGAGGATACCTGAAGGCGTAGCCCGACTCTTCGTGGGTCTTGTGTCATCTATATTCATTTTAACTGCCATGCTATACCTAGCATGGCAGTTAACTTTAGTATCCATCATCGCAATCATTATAGCGGTCTTTGCAACCCGATCTGTCAAGCCCCGATTAGAATCATCTGTAAGCAGTATGAACGCAGAGCTTGGACGACTCTCGACGTACATAACGTCACTCCATAGAGGTCTGCAGGTTATCCAAACCAACCGAGCAGAGAGTTTCTTCTTGGACCGGACCGTGACTTACACGTCAAGGGAAAAAGCCGCTTCGCTTAAGGGTGCATCCGCGAACACATTGTTCACTCTGATTGGAACAACGTTCTCACAATTGCTGATGCTCATAGTTATTACGTGCTCAACATATTTGGTCGCCAAAGATCAGCTTCCATTGCCGGTAGCAGTATCCTTTATGATGTACCTTTTCTTCCTTGTAGGTCCAATCAGCTCTGTGGCTACAGCGGCTCAAACTTTGATCCAAGCGAAGGCTGCGAGCGAACGAATTTCTGATTTAGAAACCGCTACCTACAATCCTGGAAGGAATACAAGCAGTACGGATTTAACAACGACACCACACCTTCAGGATTTCGAAGCCTTCCACTTAACCCTGGATAATGTGCGGCATACGTACCCACGGGATACATCTCCAGCTCTAGACAATGTTTCGCTAACAATATCTTCAGGTAATAATATAGTTGCGATCGTTGGGGAGTCCGGCTGCAGTAAAAGTACTCTACTCAAAGCGATCGCTGGTGTTTTAACTCCAGAGTCAGGGTCCATAATTCTTGGCCAGATGAAACACCCAGGTGAAGACATCTGGGACTGGCAATCATCCGTGAGTTACGCACCGCAGGAGACGTGGTTGGTTCCCTGTTCTATTCGAGAAAACATCGAACTGGGCCTGCCGCCCTCTGCAGAATCACAGTTAGAAGAAACTCAACGAATCGTGGCTAGTTTGAATTTGACCAGCACGATCGCGGATCGAGAGGAGGACATAAATTCTTATCTAGGGTGTAATCAAGACCCCTTTTCGGGGGGTCAGCTTCAGCGCCTGGCACTCGCCCGTGCTATACGAAGGCCGTCTAACGTTCTCCTGTTGGACGAAGTCACCGCTAACCTTGATTCGGTGAATACTCATGCAGTCATGGAGCTCCTACAAACACACAAGAAAAATCGCATCGTCATAATAGCGACTCACCGTGACGACGTCTGGAAACATGCCGATGTTGTGTTACACATGACAAGAGGGAGGCTCTCCGACAATCATCAACCAAATAACTATTCCAGAAATACTAAACTTTCTTAGGAACCTATATGCACACCTTGAACAGTCACTCTTTTCAAAACGCTCGCGGTGGCGAAGACTCTTACATCACTCATGTAAATCTGTTTTTAGAACCGTTTCGACAGTATGGTCAGTGGACCATCAAGGAAGCGAACCCTTGGACCACGTTTATACCACCTGGTGAACTACTTCCTCCGCAGGGATGGAAGATACATCTAACAATCACTCCCGAATCAGGAATCGATTTCCTCAAACGCGTAGTACCGATACTTGCCGAGTTCAACACTGTGTTCAAGGTCGCCTCGGGATTAGAACAACATGAGTATCTTTGCTCTTCTCGAGTCGATCGCTCTACCGGCGGCAAAATTGTAACTGCCTATCCAAAAACGGCCTCAGAATGTCAACAATTGTTAGACACTTTACATAAAGCAACAACCGGTTTTTATGGTCCACATATACTATCTGATCACAAGTACCAAGATAGTAATTGCGTCTTCTACCGTTACGGGGGTTTTCTCAAAAATTCTACTTTAAATACCGAAGGTAGCTATCAACACTCGTTAATATCTCCCGCTGAAGGCTTCATACGAGACGAACGCAAACCTTGGCCATTGAAGCCCGAATGGGTTAAGGGGATAGTCGATTCCGATGGTAGTGACGTTACTAGGAAGAACTCGCCCACCCGCGAGGTTCTGCTCAACGGGCGTTTTCTAGTGACGGAGGCGCTGCGACACTCCTTCAAAGGAGGAGTGTACAGTGGTCAAGACAAAGATACTGGAAAAGCGGTCGTGATTAAACAGGCTCGTCCGTTTACCGGTGCGGATCGCTACGGTAACGATTCACGAGATTGGCTTCGCTGTGAAGCGTCCTGGCTAAGAGAACTAAGTAGCATTGCCGCTTGTCCTGGGTATGTCGACGACTTTGTTTATCAAGGTGATTCATTCTTAGTCACTGACTTTATCGACGGTAGCAACCTACGCCTCTGGTCTCAGGCGTTCGAGTCAGAGAGTGGTTCACCACGGCCTGTACAGCAAATATGCTCTGTATTCATGCGAATAGCTGAATGTCTCATTAGTGTCCACAATCATGGTGTGGTGCTTAGAGACTTCAACCCAGGTAATATCATGATAGACGTTGACGGTAATCCCATTCTCATCGACTTGGAGTTCGCGTCTAGGCTTGGAGAATCTAATAGACCAATTTACACACCAGGGTATAGCGCTCCTGAACTCGTGGCTGCCAAGGACTATATTGAATGTAGCGATACTAGTGTCGATTCATACGGATTCGGCATGTCTCTGTTCCGCTGCGCTACTGGCATAGAGCCAATATTTGTTACCGATGAAGGAAAAAGCCTACGATCTGCTATAGAGCGGGTCTCTATTTTCCTGGAGGCTGTTTCAGCAGAGGGAACCGAATTACATGGTCTAGATCATCTTGTATTGGATCTGATCCAGGAAAGTCCTGAGAACAGGATTGGTTTAGAAGAAGCTCTAACTCGGTTGCAAAGTATAAAAACACAGGTGGAAACCCGGTCCGAAAACTCAGTTGATCTACCACCTTTGACTGCCAGGCCCAACTTCCGGTGCGACAATGACAAGATTGAACAGCTAGTCAGCGATGGGATTTATTTCCTTGCGGACACAGCCGACTGGGAGACCTCCGAGCCGTGGCCGTCCTTAACTGCAGACGGCTTGAGAGCGGACCCTCTGAATATCCAAGGGGGAGCTAGTGGCGTACTAATATTCCTCAATAGTGTACTTCAGTCACATGCCCCAACCCAGCTTAAGGATGCTGCGGCGAGCCTCTCCAATCCATTAACCGAGTGGATCACAACACAGTTGTCAGCTGATCCGCGGGTACTGCCAGGCTTGTACTTCGGCCGTTCAGGCACTGCACTCGCGTTGATTGAAAATTCCACAGAACGGACGGTGGTAGAAGCGGCAACATCCGCACTCCTTCGCGCGCCCGTCAGGTGGTTCAGCCCAGATATAACGCATGGTATCAGTGGCCTGGGTATAGCTTGCCTGCGGGCTTATCAGATCACTAAAGATCCGCGCTTTAGGCAAAGGGTACAAACGATAGCCAATCGCTTGACCAAGAATGCACGTAAGGATGGTCTAGGAGTGCGGTGGGTTGCTGCCGACTCTACAGAAGGGAGACTAGCTGGCGTATCACATATCGGTTTTGCTCACGGAATTGCGGGAATAGGTTATTTTCTTGAGCAGGCTGAAAAAGAGGGCATCGTACAACCGTCTACAGATTTGGTTGAGCGTATCCACGATGAACTAGAGCGCCAATCAATAAAACAGGCTGGAGGTAGACTTTGGCCCACCGGTGACAAAGGTAAAGAGTCTATCGGCCTCAGTTGGTGGTGCTCTGGATCCGTCGGTGTGGGACTCTATCTCCTGAACTCCAGGAAAACTACCAAACTTACTGAACGAATGGTTCATGAAGCCGCTCTGGCAGCTTGGCAACAACGATGGCGGTTGTCTTCGAGCGCCTGCCATGGATTGGCCAGCACAGGTCATTTCCTTCTAGATGCAGCTGACTACTTCGAAGATGATCAGTACACAGCAATGGCCCATGAGATTGCTTCCTCGCTTTTCACACGGGCAGGTTATCAACGGGGGCGTCTTATACTCCCGGGTGACGATCTTACTACAGTTGACTACAGTTACAACACAGGAATATCTGGTCCGCTTTCCTTTCTTACACGACTTCTCTATGGTGGGGAAAACCCGATGATGATTCCCAGAACCCGCTCCAGGTCTCATGCGCATTAATTTCGAGCTCACTCCATCTGGGACCCATTACTGCTTCCTTGAAGCTACTTTTTCCTCGGAGTTACCTAACATTGGCTACGGAAAAATAGTAGAGGATCCACGCGAAGCTCAGAAGATCGTCGTCCCACGAATTTTTGGGATCCCTACCCATCTGGCGCCTCTCGATGCCGGCCTTATCGTCTTCGCCGCAGCAGTGGAACAGGGGGTATTCAAATTAAACCTCTTGAATACATCTCTACAAACCATAGAGACGATTGGTCAGGTACATGGACAGAAACTACGTTTACATTACCAACTAGCCGAACAAGGAATAATATGTATTGTCGCCTTAGGTGCCGACGGCACTGGCTCAATATTCGTCCTTGAATTACCGTCCAAGACACTCAGATATGTAACTAGTGTAACAAATGTCCAGTTGCTTGGTGGTGGTCTACTCAATTCACACACCCTTCTTCTAAACAGGGGAAAAGACAACACTTTTCACATTAAACCAATTCTCTTGAACCTTTCAAACGGTCAGGTGCATGACCGCATTCCGCTCATACCAGAAAACAGTAATTGCATTAACGTATCACTAGTAAAGCAGCGGGGATGCATCGGCGTTCAGAACAATGATGGAGATTATCACTACTATATCTATCGTGACAATCAAAACCATCAACGTTTACGGATTCCAGATAAGTACATCGAAACTTATTCACAATTTCGAGTAATGGATGCTACCCCTGATCTGACCCTCATACTGTTACATGAACGACGCGGTGTAGTTTCGTTGTTTTATATTCTAAATTTTAAAACTGGACTAGTTGAACCGCTGCCGGTGCCATTAGGGTCGGTTGCTGGAGCTTGCAAGATCCGAAAACGCACTAACCTTATAACGGTTTCGATTACACTGAAAACTCCTTTCAGCGATGGAAAAATCTACAATTTTGACGTCAGTCAAAAGGCCCGCAATGACGCATCTGGCGTGGCCACTCAACCAATACCCGAGTGTACAGACGAAGAGGTTACGGTTAGTTCTAAATGGGCAGTTATCGGTAAGAGATCCAGAAACTTTATAGAGTGGCGTCCAGAAAAGAGAAATGGCAAAATAGTAGTGTCGCTCCACGGAGGGCCGTACGACTCTTGGAAACCTTGCTCCCATTGGTTCCATGAATATCTAGCTCGCAATGGTTATCTAGTTATCGCTCCTAATGTTATAGGAAGTAGCGACTTTGGCGAAGATTGCGCTAATGGAATTAGAGAAAAATGGGGAATTGCTGACGCTCTCGAGATTAAAGAACTTATTTCTTTACTAAAATCTACCTCTAATTACTCAGAATTGATACTCCACGGGGAAAGTTATGGCGCTTTTTTGGCTCTATGCGTAGCCAATATTTGTGATGATATTTCCCGCGTAGTTGCAATAGCCCCATTTAGTAGTGTAACAACCCTGTATGCTGCAGCGACTGAAGAGGTTAGGAAAATGATGGTTCGTAGAGGGGGAGTCACTCCGTGCGGTGCGCCTCCGCTCCAGATTGTCGACTTGGCCAAACAAGTCAATTGGTCTCAGAAGGACTGTCTACTAGTTTATGCGCAAGATGACCCCGTAATTCCAGCGTCGGAGTTTTCGAGGATCCAGTCTTCAGCTGAACAAAAGTCTCATGTTCTTTTGCTGGAAACAGGTGGACACCGTCCGGATATTGGTCCCGAGGCCGAGAAAATTCAAGGGGAAATTATGAACTTTATATCACCTGGATAGTATGGGCTTATCTACACTCTTGCTTTAATCGAACGTAAACGTTTGTTTTCCACTCATAATCCTACCATTATCTTTTCTGAGCACTACGCATTTTTAGTAACTGCACCACCAAGTAGGATACTTCATCGTAGTTTGCCCGTAGATTATATATTCTGGTGCTGGAAATAAAGTTCAATTGCCTAGATTGTCGAGGGCATTGCGGATAATTGATAATAGTGGACCCTATGCGCATTAGAGAGATATAATTCAGACGTCCTCGTCAAACATGAGCTATTCTTCGCCATAATGGGAGCACTTTAGGGAGAGTAATATAATCAGCGCCTATTCTCCAACATTCGAGATCGCTACTGCTGGGTCGTAGCTCGGGGAGTTTACCGTCACTATATTTTCCGCATTGATGTTAAGAAAGTTGTCCATCCCCTTCCCCTGTCCTCGGCAGTGGTGTTCAGAACCCGCCCAGTGCTTCCCAGCAACGAAGAAGGCCTGGCTGGGCTTCGGGTACTGAACAACTGGCCAGCTATCCGCGCAGGTCTCACAATCACCGAGGAGACCAACATCATGCTGCGATCAGACCCAGGTGAGCGGTCGCCGTACAGCGATACAGTCACCCAAGGGGCAATGATCGTTCCCCGCACGCTCTTTTTCGCCGAGGAGCAGACTAAGCCAACATCCAGGCTGGGCAGAGTGCAAAGCACCGTGACAGTCCAGGCGTTCTGCACGGCCCAAGAAAAAACCTGGAAAACGCTGCCTTTCTGGCTTTCTGGTCAGCCACCCTGCCGTCTCGGTATGTCTTTCGACGTGCACCTGGGCTCTACCATCGTGCCGTTCCAGCTCTTCCAGCCCTGACGAGGCGTGCTCCCCATCAGGGACCAGCAGCTCATGAGTAACCACGACATCACCAACGCTGACCCCGGTCTACGGCAGTGGTGGCCTAGCGCCGAGCAGAACTGGAAGGCCAACAAGACCCGCCAGTCCACGCTGTCGCTGATGGACAACCTGAACTACCAAAACAAGTTGTCGAAGCAGCTCAGTGCCGTAAAGCACAAAGTGGTCTACACCGCAATCCGGCAACACCCTGGCCGCAGTCCGGATAACTACCCCTCGAACAATCATCGAGCATACTCTGTATTGGTTGCCTGCCAGCGGCGAAACGGAAGCGAGGTACCTCACCGCAGTTCTCAATACGCCGGTTACCACCCAACTAGTGTCGGCCTACCAATCCGAGGACTGTTCGGAGGGCGGGATTTTGACAAGAACGTCTGACGGTTACCGATCCCGAAGTACGACCCAAGCAATCCTTTGCACTATGAACTAACCCAGCTAGCAACAAGAGCCAAGGAGGTTGCCGTCAGTGTAGACGCAGGAGCATATGTTTTCCAGAAACATCGCGGGCTCGTGCACGCAACGTTTGTCTACGCGGGCGTGACCAATCCGCTCAACCATGCGGTGAAGACCCTCCTCAATGAAGAATACTGACCGATCGAAGCCGCCCCCTCTCCGCTTCACCCAGTAACCGACTACCCCTGATTCCCCTGGAAGTATCGGTGGTCAATGTAAGGGGATTCCATGGAGGGCAGGAAACCTTTTACAGACAAACTGCCCCTAGAGGGCCAGGGAACCGTGTATTGCTTACGGCATTCACACCCCTAGCCTGAGATGATTCCTGACCTCTTCAGTGCGCCAACGTGCTTCGCGACGGTTGATCGTTCGCAACCGATTTCGCTGGCTATCTCCCGTGCCGATAGTGCCTTCCCCGTCTCCAGAAGTGTCTGCGAATAGATCGCCAGCACCCACCCCCGGGTGTTGTTTCCTCTAAGGACACGTTGCTTGTTCGCCTGGGCAAGTTTGTTTAGCTCGTTTTGGGCGTAGGTGCTGTTGCGCTCGTTCCAGCGTTGGGCGGCTTTCTTCCCGCCTTTGCGGCCCATCGTTGCCAACGCTTTGCGCTCCCGAGCACCCACACCACTCGTTCCACCGGTAAACGACGACCCGGCCGCGCGGTTACCCGCAAGGACATACCCACGCACACGCCTGGCCATAGCCTGACGATCACACATCGGCGGCATCTCCGGCTGACGGTGATCCGCCCCTACAGCCTGAGCGATCGTATACGCACGCTCATACGCATCAATGATCTTCGCGTCCGTCAATCCGCTGCCCCGCTTCCCGGAGACGATGCGCGGTCACCAACGCGTGCCGAAACGCCGTCTCATCACGAGCAGCATGGCCCTGGGAAATCCACACACCTTCACACCATCGATACGATCGCCATCCAAGACCTCAGCGGTCGACAGTTGCCCACCAAGGTCTTTCAACATCTGCGCTTGCTCACGGAGGGTCCGCACCGCCTCAATCAGCTCACGGCCGCTAGCAAACGCTTGCTGGGGCGTGTCCTTGTCAGGGGCTGATTGTTCGGTCATGGTTCTCACCTCATCACGCAAATAGGCCAACCGATCAACTCGATGATGCTGCACATGCCACGTATACGCCGTGGGGTCATCCCCAGTGTAAAAAGGCGAACGCGACAACTGGTGCGAAAAAGCCGGATCACCCCCAGCAGCTCCGCCAACATCGTCATCACCACCCGCAACAGACGAACATTCGAGGTATCTCCCCAACCATCGGCATACACCGGGTCAAGCAACCACAACAGCTGGCACTTCCCATTCGACGGGTTGATCCCAATCCATGCAGGACCGACATCACCGGCGGTTAACAGCGTCGGTTTCTGCCGGACGTCTTCATCAACACACTCCATCGTCCCGCCCGGTAGGCCACGGCGATCAACATCAATAACGATCACGGTGGCACGCTGCTTATACTCTATAAACAGCTAGAGCAGAAGAAAACGGCCCTGAGGTAAAACGCCTCAGCGCCGATGTTCTGTAACTGCGGGTACTGTCCCGCTCTATGTCTGCAACAATATCCCATCTCTAAAAGAAAGACAAGTATCTAATGCCTAAACTGAC
>RBWB01583435.1_pt1 | contig 11990 bp, 9 predicted proteins | sample 2014201 | NCBI WGS metagenome assembly RBWB01 (sample SAMN10133834, study PRJNA383868) | Human oral metagenome, whole genome shotgun sequencing project. | isolation source: supragingival plaque isolated from 88 juvenile twins | host: Homo sapiens | place: Australia
TGCGCCGCCCCGGCAACCGCGAACGCACGCTGGAGCGCATCCGCCGCTGGCGCGAAATTTGCCCCGACTTGGCGCTGCGCAGCACCTTCATCGTCGGCTTCCCTGGCGAGACCGAAGCGGATTTCGAAGAACTGCTCGCCTTCATCGAAGAAGCCGACATCAACCGCGCCGGCTGCTTCGCCTACTCGCCGGTAGAAGGCGCGGCGGCAAACGCCCTGCCCGACCAGATTCCCGAAGACATTAAACAAGAACGCCTGCAGCGCTTCATGGCGGCACAAGAAGCGGTCAGCGCCCGCCTGCTCGCGGACAAAATCGGCAGCGTCCTGCCGGTGCTGATTGACGCCGTGGATGCCGACAACCTCGCCGCCACCGGGCGCACGCCCTACGACGCGCCGGAAATCGACGGCGTCGTCCACATCAGCGACATCGACGGCGCGAAACCCGGCGACATCGTCCACGTGGAAATCGAAGACAGCGACGCGCACGACCTCTACGGCAGGGTGTATTGATATACGCCGGATTCCAACGCCGTATGCCTGCATGCGGCGTTCTTTTTTATGCGACCATAACCGCCCACCCTTCGCAGGAGTTTCCCCTGAACCCCGTCATCTGCCTCATCGGCCCGACCGCTTCCGGCAAAACCGCGCTCGCCTTTGCCCTTGCCGACCGCTACCCCGTGCATCTCATCAGCGTTGATTCCGCGCAGATTTATCGCGGCATGAACATCGGCACGGCAAAGCCGGACGCTGCCACTCTCGCCCGCTACCCGCACGCGCTGATTGACATCCTCGACCCGGAAGATCCTTACTCCGCCGGGCGCTTCGCCACTGACGCCCGCCACGAAATCACCGCCGCGCAGGCGCGCGGGCAAATCCCGGTACTGGTCGGCGGCACCATGCTCTACTACCACACCCTCTACACCGGCATTGACGACCTGCCGCCCGCCGACCCGGAAAACCGCGCCCGCATAGAAGCGCGCCTTGCCGTCGAGGGCAGCGCTGCCCTGCACGCCGAACTGGCGCGGCTTGACCCGCAAAGCGCCGCAACCATCCAGCCGAACGACCGCCAGCGCCTCGTCCGCGCCCTTGAACTCATCCTGACCACCGGCCAGCCGCCGAGCGCGCTCTATGCCGCACAACAAAACCACCGCCCGCCGTGGCCGACGCTCGCCATTGGCCTCAATCCCGAACGCGCCGCGCTGCATCAACGCATCGCCGAGCGCTTTCAGGCGATGATTGCGCAAGGCTTCATTGACGAAGTCGCCGCACTCAAAACCCGCCCACAACTGACCGCCGCCGCGCCATCCATGCGCAGCGTCGGCTACCGGCAAATCTGGCAATACCTTGACGGCGCGACGGACCGCGCGACCGCCATCGAACAGGGCATCATCGCCAGCCGCCAACTGGCAAAACGGCAAATCACCTGGATGAACAACCGCCTCGGCCGCGACCTCGCAATTACCCTATACGACCCGCTCACCAATCCCGCCGCGGCGCTCGCAGCAGTCGAAAAATACCTGCAACAGCCCCCGGCAAAGCCGATATAATTACCATCCGTTAAATAAACAGAGCAAACCATGAAGCAATTCCTCCTCACACTCCTCCTCCTCGTCGGCATTGCCCGCGCTGCCACAGGCGACAGCATCAGCGGCAACTGGCGTTGCCAGACCATCAGCTACCAACAATACGGCAACAACTACCTGATATTCATCGACAACACCCACTGGCAGCACAAAGAAGACGGCAGCCTGCATGGCGAAGGCAAACTGGAAGTGCGCATCTACAGCAAAAACAGCCCGCAGGCGCGGCTGCATTTCGACTACGCCTCGGACGGCAGCTGGCGGCAGGCGGGCGACAAAATCCTGCTGGAGACCATCAAACCGCGCCTGGTGCCGTCAAACAAAACCGAAGCCGCCGTGCGCCTGGCCGCGGAAAACATCGCGCGCGACGTCAATAACAAACCGCAGCAGACCGTCGCCTCAAACATCATCTACCTCGGCGCGCGCCAGCTCATCCTCGAAGACCGCGAAAGCCACGACTTCACCCGCTGCCGCCGCTAAATCGTCAAAAACCGCCGCCGACCACGGCGGTTTTTCCCTCTATGCCCCCCTTCGCCCACCGCCTCGCCGCCTGGCAAGCCCGTCACGGCCGCAACCACCTGCCCTGGCAGAGCCAAGACCCCTACCGCGTCTGGCTCTCCGAAATCATGCTGCAACAAACGCAGGTAGCGACCGTGCTGCAATACTACCCGCGCTTCCTCGCCCGCTTCCCGGACGTTGCCAGCCTCGCCGCCGCCGCTGATGACGATGTGCTCGCGCTGTGGTCAGGGCTTGGCTACTACAGCCGCGCGCGCAACCTGCATCACGCCGCACAACAAATCATGCACGCCCACGGCGGGCAGTTTCCGCACAACCGCGCCGGACTGGAGACGCTGAAAGGCGTCGGCCGCAGCACCGCCGCCGCCATCGCCGTCTTCGCTTACGGGCAGAAAGAAGCCATCCTCGACGGCAACGTCAAACGCCTGCTCGCCCGCCACGCCGGCATCTATGGCGCAACCGACCAACCGGCGACCCTCACCGCGTTGTGGCGCGAGGCGGAAGCGCGCCTGCCGGACGACCCTGCCACCCTGCGCCGTTACACGCAAGGGCTGATGGATCTCGGCAACAGCATCTGCACCCGCAGCCGTCCGCGCTGCGGTGAATGCCCAGTTGCCGCCGACTGCTATGCCTACCGGCACGACGAAACCGCTGCGCTGCCGGAAAAACGCGCGAAAAAAGCCAACCCCGAAAAACACACGGTGATGCTCCTCGCCCGCTGCGGCGACTACCTGCACCTCTACCGCCGCCCCGATAGTGGTATCTGGCGTGGCCTGTGGTCGCTGCCTGAATACGAAACGCTCGCCGCCGCTGATGCTGCCGCGCAAGCGCTTGGCACCGTCGCCATGCGCGAAACGCTGCCGACCCTCACCCACAAATTCACCCACTACACCCTGCACATCGCGCCGCTCGCCGTCCGCATCGACGCACCGGCGAACAGCGCGGACTGGCTGCCAAGCGCGCAAGTGCTGGCGAAAGGCCTGCCCGCGCCGGTACGCCGCCTCATCAGCGACAACCCGCTACCATCGTACCCCAAACCGCACGGAGACCTCGTATGAGCGCAACGATTAACCGCTACCGCCTGAAAATTTGGCTCGTTGGCCCTGGCAGCCCGCCGATGCGTAAACTGCACCGCGTCATCGAAATCAGCGGCAATGCCGCCTTTGCCGCACTGCACGACCTCATTCTTGAGGCTTTTGACTGCGCGGATGAAGAGTTCTACCACTTCCTGCTGACGCGCAAGGCCATCAAAAACCTGCGGGAACTGCGCCAATGCGACGAAGAAGTCGTCGGCTACTTTGACGGAGATGAGGTTGTTGCAGAAGACGACAACATCATCCGCCATGACGCGCTGGAATACACCCTAGACGACGCCAAACTGAAAGAAAACAACTCTATCTACTATTGGTACTGGTTTAACTCTGACGACAGCTGGATATACCGCATCAAAATCGAAAAAATCCGCCCGGTGATTGACACTACACCAGAAATAGAAGGGTGGATGGGAGAAGTGATCAAAAAAGTCGGGCCGTCCCCGGCGTTATATGAATGAAGACAACAAACAAACCATACGAGAAATGAATATGCTGCAGGCAATCAAACATCTCATGGAAGGCAGGCCTGTTACCTGAGAAGAAATCCGGCGCGACCAAATTGACGAAATGCTGCTGGAGCGCAAATTCATCCAGCCATACGACCCTGTTAAATCAATAAGATACAACATAGTGCCCAGCCACCTCACTTATCATAAGCTGCCAATATACATACACCATGAGCGCTCAGGTGTATGTATAACGTCCCCTTGAACCCGCTCGAAGAACCCGCATGACTGCAACCATCAACCGCCTGAGGATCTCGCTCATTGAATACCACGCCGTGCCAGTTTTCTAATTGCACCGCATTTTGGAAATTAGCGGTAACGCCAGCTTTTCTCATCTGCACGAATGAATCTTTGCTGCCTTTGACCGCTTTAAACCGCATCACTATAGATTTATACTGACATGCCGCGAGACGACAAAGCAGAGGGGGCTGTACTAATACAAAGAAGGAATTATTTGCGATAACAAAAAACGAATCTTCCCTTTCCGGAAGAAGAAAGCTCCATATAGCACGGTACCAATACCTATACCCCGGACGGTGCTGGCTGCAAAGAAAAAGATTTTCTCTATTACCAGTTTAATTTTGGCGATGACTGAATGCACCGTATCAAATTTGAAAAAATCAGACAGATAGAAAAATCTGCTCCTATAAATCTTCATGCCTGAATAGGCACAATTCTTAAAAAATTGGCGTAATGAAAATTGGGAATAAAATACTGTGCTAGATAGAATACCCTGCTACTACAAATCATTTTATAGATACGTACAAATGCCTATTGACACTACAATTGCATTTCCCTATTCCCAGTCATCACCTGATTATCTTGTGCGCACAACTTACATTGACGAAGTGTAACGATCTAATTACAATAAGAACGCGCCACCGCACAGACATCGCATAATGAGGAATCACAGTGACCACACGCATCTTTCTTGGTTCAGAAATCAGCCAGCCTGCCCCTGGCAGCGCGCGCTTTCACGTCATTCCCGTACCATACGAAAAAACCGTCAGCTACGGCAGCGGCACGGTTGAAGGCCCGGCCGCCATCATCGAGGCATCCGACCAACTTGAAACCTTTGACCAGCTGGGAAGCGAGCCTTGTCGCGCGGGTATTTATACACACGCGGCGATAGATTGCCGTGGCGAGGCGGGTGATGTCATGCTGCGCATTCGTGAACGCGTGCGTGGTGTTGCAGCGCAGGGTAGCTTGCCCTTCGTCCTCGGCGGTGAGCATACCGTCAGCTACGGCGCTGTGATGGGCGTTGCCGACGCGTATCCCAAGGAGCGCATCGGCGTAGTGCAGTTCGATGCCCATGCAGATCTGCGCGAAAGCTATGAAGGCAGTATCTGGAGCCATGCTTGCGTGATGAAACGCTTGGTGGATGAGGGCATCTCGCTGTTTCAAGTTGGTGTACGCGCGCTCAGCCTGGACGAACAAGCCGTGCGTGACGAATTTCCGGCACAAATTACCGCCTACGATGCGCGCGATATTTGCCGCCCGCCATTGCATGACTTGAGTTTGCCTGCCCATTTCCCGGAAAAAATCTATATCACCGTGGATATTGACGGTCTGGATGCCGCGCTAATGCCGGCAACCGGTACGCCGGTGCCAGGAGGGCTTGGTTGGTGGCAATTGCTGGATTTGCTGACGACTATCGCTCGCCAGCGGCAGGTAGTCGGCATGGATCTGGTTGAATTCGCGCCCATCCGTGGCCTGCATGTTTACGATTTCACCGCAGCCGATCTGGCCTATAAAATGATGGGCATCGTTGAGCGCTCATGCCGGAATGAAGCAACGCCGCATAAAGGTTAAATTCAAAAAAGGAGGATTAACGCATGATACATATACTTATTCTGATTGTATTGGGGTTGGTGACATATCTATTTCACAATTACCAGGAGTTTAGCCTGGGTTATATACGCCCTTGGGCTGTACAACAGGTGAATTTTAATCGTGAAGCCAATCCGCAAGCATTGTGTGATTTGCTTGCACCCGATGCAACAGTAATAATCAAAGATCAGTATACTCGTTATCGTTACGAGTTTACCGGAGGAAAAGCGCAGGCTTGTGAATATTTCATAGAATCAGCCAGCCACTTTCATAAGCCACAGCCGAAAAAGAACGGTTATATTCCTGATCGTTTTACGGAGTTTAAAGTCGATCGTGAAGACTCCCTGGAAGGCTGGTTCAAAGATTACGCAGATATTAGTTTTACAGAAGATATTTCTTATTACAGCTATGGACTGGTTACCGTTAAAAATAATGAAACTTTAATTGGTAAAAGTCATACCAAAATAACGGTAAAAAGCCCCATTTTTAAGGAAAAAACTATCACGCACTACGAATTTCAACGCAAGCTGGTGCAATATAGTCCATAGTGGTTCATGCGATGAGCTAACCTTTTCGTAAAAGTGTTGCCTGCATTTCACGTATCGCCTGTCCCAATGCCATGCCGTGATACTGCTTCGCCAAGTCGTCAAATACCAACGCCTGGACAGCTTCCCGGGCGTTTTTTATTGCGTCCACCAGCGCCGCGTCCGTTTGCATCAACCGTGCCAGCGTCAGCACGTCGCCTTCTGCGCGCAGGCTGCCGCAGGCCTTGAAGATACTCCAGCGCGCCTCACCGTCCAGTTCAGGCCAATGGCGAATGCTATCGCCGTAATCTGCGATCAATTGCAACCAGTGCCGGTAGCGTTTGGGCAGAGGCAGCGTCGCTTGTAATGCAGCGCGGGCGGCGGCGCAATCATCCCCTTGTAACCACACGGCAAGGCGGTGTTCGGCACTGCTATCTACGGCCAGTATGGCCTGCAAACGCGCATTCATCGTTGCCAGTTGCATTGCGTCCACATGGAAACCAAGCACGTTTAGCGCATCCACAGCTTGCAATCCGCTGAAAAAGGCCTGCGGTGCAGATGATGCGAGGGCTTTTTCGCATTCCGCCCAGATGCGCTCTGCACTCAAATGCTGCAATTCTCCCTCTGCAACGATATGGCGGCATAGCGCCAAAGTTTCTGCTGCGATAGTAAAACCGAGCGGTGCGAAGCGCGCGTAAAAACGCATGAGGCGTAGCACGCGCAAGGGATCTTCGGCAAACGCGGGCGAGACGTGGCGTAATTGTCGCACCTGTAAGTCTGCTTGTCCGCCATAAGGGTCAATGATGCGTCCGTCTGTGGTCTGCGCCATGGCATTGATGGTTAAATCACGGCGCAATAAATCGGCTTCTAATGATACGTCTGGCGTAAAATCAAACGCGAATGCCTGATGTCCGCGCCCTGTTTTGCGTTCTTGCCGCGCCAAGGCATATTCTTCGCCACTCTTAGGATGTAAAAAAACGGGAAAATCTTTTCCAACCTGGCGGAATCCCTGCGCCAGCATCATTTCAGCCGTTGCTCCGACAACAACCCAATCGCGATCATGCACTGGAAGCCCTAACAATTTATCGCGTACCGCGCCGCCCACCAAATAGATTTCCATAAATATCTTTCGTACATTAGGCGTTAATTTAGGTAATTGGACATTTCGTGTTTGAATCCTTTTAACAGGCCTAAAAAACGTTTCAGATTTGGTGGTTCTGCCATGAGTCTTTCATTCATATCTTCGCCCGTCAGAATTTCCCGAATAGCGGCATCGACAAATTCTAAGGCGCGATAGTGTTCAAAATGATTCATTAATTCGCGCACACTGTCTTCATCGTCACCGGGTTCTGGCTCTTTGAGATCAAGTAGTAATAGGGCTTTTTGATGCTGGATTTTATGGAATACTGCATACATTCTGTCCAGCACTTGATGGTCTTTGCCGTTATATTTTTCGATGAAATCGGATTTTTCCATCAGGGATATGCTCATACTTACTCCGTTTTATGGTTTGCTATGTTATTGGCATTATAGCGGTTAAATTATACATACACATCGAGCGCTCAGGTGTATGTAAATGATATTGGAGCGGCCGGAAGCGCCCTGCCGGCGTTTCTTATGTGCGGCTGCGCGGCAGTGTTTTTACATTTAGCCCATAGGCGAATGATGTCGTGCGGGACGCTGCGGGCGGACAGGGCGTGCTGTTCAAGGTTTCAATTTGCGCGCCCGCGTGCTGCCCTTCTCGGTAGCCTTCATAGACTGGCATCATAGAAATGGCATCGCGGCGCGCCTGGCTTGGTCGGTGTTGTTCGATCCAGCTCCATCTATCTGCTTCAAAGAATATCAAGCAGTTGCGCCAAAGAAAACGGCCACTTGCGTGGCCGTTTTTGTTTGTATGCAGCGCGGGCTTAGTTGCCGTAAACGTTGGCGCCGTCGTCACCCTGGAAGGTGTTAGCAGAGCCGAGTTTTTTCGCGCCGAAGACGCCGCCCCAGTCACCGGTTTCGTAAGCGGAACCGTATTTACTTTCGCTGGCGACGGAGTTGAACGAGCCACCCATTTCGTCCGCGGCACTGCCGAAGAAGGCGGCGCGGAAGTCGGCTTTGTCGTCTGCCGGGTCATAGGTGCGGTCGGCTGTACCGATGACGGTGTTGCCGGTGATTTCACCTTCGAAGGCGACCAGCTTGTCGTGGACGACGCCGGGTTTGTCGTCACTTACCAGCCAGGTGTTGTAAACATCGCCTTTGACTTTGCGCGCGCCGAAGTCCACATCCGCCTCGACGAAGTTACCCAAGCCAATGGTTGCCGTACCGCCACCACCAGCGGGGACGCGACCCAAGCCGTTGAAGGCGTTCGGCAGGTTTTTGCTGGGTTCAACCGCATGGGTATCGCCGGTCATGCCGTGGAAGTCGTTGTTGATGCCGTACATCAGCGCGTGGCCAACGTATTTGACCGTGCCGTCTTTGGGCAGGGCGGCCATCTGCTCGATGGTGGTCGCATCAACGCCACGGAAGAAGTAGTTATCAACGCTGTCGCCTTCGCCTTTTTTCGCAAACGGGGCGCGGAGGAAGCCGTCGCCCAGCGGACCTTCACCGGAAACAAGATCCAGGTTGCTGGTTACACGGCCGTACTGCACTTTTTGCAGGGTCATCGGTTCGGCGCCGATGCTGTATTTCAGCGGTTCGCTGTCCAGATTCGGCACGCTGCCCCACGGAGATTGATAGCCTGATTGTGCATTGGGAACGGTCTCTTTCACCTTGGCGACGAAGGAGCGTGCGCCAGAATAGCTGTTCATGCTCATCGCTTTGACTTTGCGATCGTCATCCTGGTCTGCCCAGGCAAGGTGGTAGTGGCCGAAGATGCGGGTGGTGGTCTTGTGGTGGTCTTCCCAACGGCCATCTTTCCAGATGAGTTCCTGGCCGAGGGTTGCCATCTTGCCGGTGTGGCTGTATTTGTCGCCGCCGACGCGAATCAGGCCGTTGGTGATGTCCCCGGTCGGCTGGATTTCGACGTCGCGGTCGCGGGCATCGGTGCCGATGGCATTTTGTGGATCTGCATTACCCCAGAGCAGGTTTTCCGAACCGTCGCCGCCTTCAGAGCTGACATTGCGGTCTACACGACGGGCGCGCGGGTTCAGGCCTTTGGAGGTTGCCCAGTTTTCAAAGGCGCTGTCCTGGGTACTCCACCAGATGAGGTTGGCGCCATATTTACGCTCGTTTTCCGGTTTGTAGCCCAATGTTCCCGGCTTCCAGATACGGGTATCGGCGAATTGGACGGTGCGGACGTCCTGATCCCAACCGGTGTAGGCCGGGCCACGGAATTCACCCCGCTGGCCGTTGCCTTCATTAACCGGGTTCTGCCAGTATGCCCATTGCAATTGCGGAATGCTGTTTGCGGAAAGTTTACATTCAAAAAGGCCACCACAAGTAATGGGAGTGGCACCAGCATGTGCCGGACCGGTATAACTATCCCCGGTATATTTAAGATCCGGCGTAACCGTATTCTGGTAAACACGGCCTATCGCCGGATTATATTCTTTGGTATAGCTTGCTGCGTATCGACGCACCAATACTCTTCCCAAGAGAGGATCGTTGCGATATTCTTCAACAATCAATGGATACGTATGGTTCCATTTTTGGTTCAGTTCCCATTTCCAGTCATTAGCAACCGGGTTTACCAACGGGCGGATAGATTTTGGTTCACGAATTGCAGTAAATTTTTCCCGTTCGAGATAGATATGCTCGTGCGTATGAGGATCATCATCACCCACCCGAACTGAATCGGCAGAATCGCGCTGACCATTATTCGTCAAGGTATTGTTATCTTCTTCGTTGTACGACTTGAACGGATAACCAAACATTTCGTAAGGATAGTTCGGATAAGCCCCGTTGTTGGCATAATTTTTCTTATAGTCGTATGTCCTGCTTGTCCTCATATCGGAAGGAGCTGGCGGGGCAACTGAACTCGTATTGTTATTTACCCAGGTATTGCGTGTAATAGGCCCACCATAGACTCTATTTGTACCAGACGGATGCTGGTTCCAATCCACAACGTTGTTTTTTTTGGGGTCAACGCCGTTATACGCGGTACTATTGTAGGTAGCACCGGTATAATCCACTGAAGTCGTTGGTGGAATAGCTGGGCCTCCAATAGTTTGGTAGGTTCCCATGTTGCGCCAAGCAGCAGCATCAGCAAGCGCATCGGGAGCATCAGGGCTACTGTCCGGGCTGGGATCGCTGGAATCAAAATTACCATACAGCCGTTTATCGTTATGGAAGTTTCCCCATGCCGCATCTGTACCGGTACCGGTATTGACCGGATGGCGAGAGTGGTAGTTTGGATCACGTTCAGTCCAGGTTTTACCATCCGCATCCGGAGCCGCAGCCAACGCTGCTTGTAACGTCGCAGTATCTGCTGAATTTCTCCCCGGCAAAGGCGGAGCCAGCGGGGCTGCCTCATAATCAGCGGTTGCAGCATTTACAGCATGAAGGACAGGATCATTGGCAAGATCCGATTCTTTTTTTGTGGCAGCTGATGCTTTATTGGGGTAATCCACATAAGGCTGGCGGTATTCGTAGCGCGGCGTATAGACGAATTCGACCCGTTCGCGGGTGAATTCGCGGTCTTTATCGACGTTATTTTGGATATGGGTATTGATGTCGTGCGTTACTGGATCGAGGCGGTCGTCCGTATCGCCAAACTTGGCGGAGCCGACCTGTTTGAAAGCACCTGCCAAGATATCGACGTTTTTGAAGTTCTCGGCTTGCAGGCTAACTTTTTCCTGCGGCTTGCCTTCCGGGGTGAGCGGTTCGGTTTCGAGGCCGCCCGCGAATTGGGCGCGTACCGCCTTGTCTTCTTCGCGCTCCAGGTCGCGGCGGGCGAGGACGATGTTGGTCAGTTTCGGGTTCTGTTCGTCCAGGGAGACGCCGAGCAGCGGGGTAGCAGAGGCGGGTTTTGCCGGGTTGAAGACGCGGTCGTAGTCGGAGGCTTCGCGGCGGATGTATTGCAGGCCGCCGACGGTGCTTTCTTTGGTGAGGTCACGGCCATCCACGACTTTGGTGCCGGTGGGGTCGACGATTTTGTCGTCCTTGTTGCTGTCATCCGGGGTGGGGGCTGGCGGGGTGGGGGTTGTGTCCGGCTTGGGCGGGTCTACCGGGGCGGGGGTGTTGTCGTTATTGCCGCCGTCGCTGCCACCGCAAGCGGCAACGCCCAAGGCGATCATGATTGAGAGAGACAGGTTCGTCAGTTTCATTGGATGCTCCTTCCGTTTGGAGTTCTCCTGCGCTGGCGCAGGGCTGAGAGATGCGGTGGCTCGCTTGTCGTCAGGTTTCGCAGGCGTTTCCGTCCGCGCTGTTTCATGAAGAAACAGCCAGCTAATTATAATATGCCTGTCATGGAATGGATATGGTTTTGATGCGTTCAGGCGGCTTTTTTACAGCGTTTTGGTTGGTTTACATACACTACGAGCGCTCAGGTGTATGTAAATGGTTTTGGGTGGGTGGTTACGGGGGTTGTCTTAACTACTCTGCGGGAATGCTGACTGCCCCAGTCCTCCCCACGGTAGAGGGAATATTCAGCAATTTACATACACCTTGAGCGCTCAGGTGTATGTATAACCCCGTACAGGGCGCCGGGGCGAACGGCGAGTATGGTCAAAATCTGTTACAATTTCACGCCTCTGAAACCCTCTGTTCACCATGAAACGCCTCCTCCCCTTCCTTGCGCTTTTACCCTTACTGCTCGCGGCCTGCGGATTTCACCTCAAAGGCAGCAGCGGCGGCGGCCACCTGCGCGAACTGCAGCTGGACTGGCCAAACGGCGTCGATGGCGAACTCGACAGCGCGCTCAAAGCCGCACTACAACAACAAAACATCACCCTGCGCGCCGGGGCGCCGCTGCGCGTCCAGCTTGACCCGACCGACCGCCAGCGCGTGCGCACCGCCA
>RBWB01583438.1_pt1 | contig 11985 bp, 10 predicted proteins | sample 2014201 | NCBI WGS metagenome assembly RBWB01 (sample SAMN10133834, study PRJNA383868) | Human oral metagenome, whole genome shotgun sequencing project. | isolation source: supragingival plaque isolated from 88 juvenile twins | host: Homo sapiens | place: Australia
CCTACACGCTCATCGGCGTGTGGCAGACCAACCAGTCCTGCAACTACGGCCACGAGACCATGGTCCCCACCACCTGCTACCAGGTCAGGGACCCACGAGACCTGGCCATGATCGCCGCCGCCCTCATGGGGGCCTGCTTCGGCTTCCTGTGGTGGAACGCCTCCCCGGCCAAGATCTTCATGGGGGACACGGGCTCGCTGGCCCTGGGCGGGGCGCTGGCGGGCCTGTCGATTCTCACGCGCACGCAGTTCCTCGCCGTCGTCCTGGGCGGGCTCTTCCTGGCCGAGGTCATGAGCGACGTCATCCAGGTCGCCTCCTTCAAGTCCACCGGCAGGCGGGTCTTCCGCATGGCGCCCCTCCACCACCACTTCGAGCTGGGCGGGTGGACGGAGGTCAACGTCGTCATCCGCTTCTGGATCATCGCCGGCGTGTGCGTCGTGGCGGGCCTGGGCCTGTTCTACGCCGAGTACCTGGTGTCCTGACCGCCCGGCCCGTCCGCGGCCGGGTGCGGGTCCGGGCGCGGCGCGTCTGCCGCGCGCCCGCGCCCGGCCCGTCTACGGTCGGGTGCGGGTCCGGGCGCCGGCCCCGCGCCCGACCGGCCGGGCGCTTCCAGCCGCAGCAGTGAGCAGCAGTGAGGGGAACGTGAGCAGCATCGACGTCGTGGCCGACCTGGCCGGGGCCCGCGTGGGCGTGGTGGGGCTGGGTCGCACCGGCCTGGCCGTCGTCGACGTCCTGGGCGCCTACGGGGCCCGGATCGCCGTCTTCGACACGCGGGAGGAGGCCCTGGACGACGTGCGGGTCGGGCCCGGCGGGCCGGTCGTGTCCGCCGTCGCCGGATCCGACGAGGCCGTGGCGGCGGCCGTGGGCGAGGCGGGCCTGGACCTGCTCATCGTCTCCCCGGGGGTCCCCGCCACCGGGCCCGTGCTGCGCCGGGCCGGGCGGGCGGGCCTGGAGACCTGGAGCGAGATCGAGCTGGCCTGGCGCCTCCAGCGCGCCACCCGCCCCGAGGTGCCCTGGCTGACCGTCACCGGCACGGACGGCAAGACCACCACCGTGGGGATGCTCTCGGCCATGCTGGGCGCGGCGGGCCTGAGGGCCCCGGCCGTGGGCAATATCGGGGTCCCCACCGTCGCCGTCGTCGCCGAGGGCCGGGCCGACGCGCTGGCCGTGGAGCTGTCCAGCTTCCAGCTGCACACCACCCGCACGCTCAGCCCCCTGGCGGCCGCCTGCCTCAACGTGGCCGCCGACCACCTCGACTGGCACGGCGGGATGGAGGCCTACGCGGCCGACAAGGCCCGCGTCTACGCCCGCGCCCGGCGCGCCGCCGTCTACAACGTCGCCGACGCGGCGACCCTGGCCATGGTGGAGGGGGCCGACGTCGCCGAGGGCTGCCGGGCCATCGGCTTCACGCTGGGCGCGCCGACCCCGGGCCGGCTCGGCCTGGTCGCCGACGCGCTCGTCGACCGGGCCTGGTGCGCCGACCGCCGCCGCGCCGGGCGCGAGCTGGCCTCCCTGGCCGACCTGGCGCACCTGGCGCCGGGCGGGCGGGTCGACCGCCTGCCGGCGCACCTGGTCGCCGACGCGCTGGCCGCCGCGGCCCTGGCCCTGGCCCACGGGGCGCTCGCCGACCACCCCGGCGCCGTGGCCGAGGGGCTGCGGGCCTTCGCGCCGGGCGCCCACCGGATCGCCACCGTCGCCCGGGGCGGGGGCGTGACCTGGGTCGACGACTCCAAGGCCACCAACGCCCACTCCGCCCGGGCGGCCCTGTCCGGCCTGCCCGAGGGCGGCTGCGTGTGGATCGTCGGGGGGGACACCAAGGGCGCCGACCTGCGCCCGCTCGTCGCCGCCGTGCGCACCCGGCTGCGGGCGGCCGTCGTCGTCGGCGCCGAGCCGGACCGGGTCCTGGCCGCCCTGGAGGAGGAGGCCCCCGGCGTGAGCGTCGTGCGGGTGCCCGACGGCGCCCCGGAGGAGGTCATGGAGGGCGCGGTGCGCGCGGCCGGGCGCCTCGCCCGGCCGGGGGACACCGTCATGCTCGCGCCGGCCGCGGCCTCCTGGGACCAGTTCCGCTCCTACGCGCAGCGGGGCGACCTGTTCGCCGCCGCCGCGGCGCGCCTGGTCGAAGCCGCGGGGGCGTGAGCGTGGCGCCGCGCCGGGACGACGACCCGCCGGAGCCCTCCGGCGGGCGGCCGGCCGGGCCGGTCCGCCGGGGCCGGTCCCGGCTGTGGGCGCGCCTGATCGGCCCCGACGGGCCGGTCGGCCAGGCCCACGCCGCCCTGAGCTACTACGCGCTGCTCATCTCCACGCTCTTCCTGCTCACCTTCGGCCTCATCATGGTCTTCTCCGTCCAGTCGGTGACCATCGCCGCCGGCGGGGGCAGCGCCTTCACGGCCTTCCTGCGCTACCTGATCATCGCCGGGGTCGGGCTGGCGGCGATGGTGGCGACCTCCCGCATCGACCGCGTCTGGCTCCAGCGCCTGGCCGTGCCGGCGCTCCTGCTGGCCGCGGTGCTCCAGAGCCTGGTCCTGGTGCCCTCCCTGGCCACCTGCGCCGGGGGCAACTGCAACTGGGTGCGCCTGCCGGTCGTCGGCCAGGCCCAGCCCTCGGAGTTCATCAAGCTGGCCCTGGCCCTGTACATCGGCTGGGTCGCCGCCCGCCACAAGGAGCGGCTGCGCGGGGGGTGGAGCGTCGTCCTGTTCGTCTTCGCGCCCGCGGGGGCGGCGATCGGGCTGGTCATGCGCGGCGGCGACCTGGGCACGGTCGTCATCCTGGCCCTGCTCATGGCCGGCGCCCTGTGGATGGGCGGCCTGGGCAAGACGTGGTTCGTCGGGCTCTTCGCCGCGGGGCTGGTCGCCTTCGGCGGGGCGACCATGCTGTCGGCGAACCGGCGCGCGCGCATCATGGCCTGGCTCCACCCGGAGGCCGCCGACCCCCTCGACGTGGGCTACCAGCCCCTCCACGGCCGCTACGCCCTGGGCACGGGCGGCTGGGCCGGCGTGGGGCCCGGCTCGTCGCGCCAGAAGTGGGGCTATCTCACGCAGGCGGACTCCGACTACGTCTTCGCCGTCCTGGGCGAGGAGTTCGGGCTCGTGGGCACCATCCTGGTCATCGGGCTGTTCGCCGTCGTCGGCTGGTGCTGCCTGCGCATCATGCGCCGCTCGCAGGACCTGTACGTGGGCGTGGTCACCGGCGGCATCATGTGCTGGATCATCGGGCAGGCCCTGGTCAATATCGGGGTCGTCGTGGGGATCCTCCCGGTCCTGGGCGTGCCCCTGCCCCTCATCAGCGCCGGCGGCTCCTCGCTCGTGTTCGTCCTGACCGCCATCGGGGTGCTGCTGTCATTCGCCCGCCACGAGCCGGGGGCGGAGCGCGCCTTCGCCACCCACGGCGGAGCCGTACGCCGTACCCTGGCCGTGATCTCGACCCGCAGGAGGAATCGTGCCTGAGACCCCACCACCCGGGGCGGAGCCCCTCGACCCCGTCCCGGCCCCGCGCGTGCTCCTGGCCGGGGGCGGCACCGCGGGCCACGTCAACCCGCTGCTGGCCACCGCCGCCGCCCTGCGCGAGCCGGCCCTGGGCGGCCGGGAGGAGGCCGGGATCCTCGTCCTGGGCACCGCCGAGGGCCTGGAGGCGGGCCTGGTGCCCGAGGCCGGCTTCGACATGGCCGTGGTCCCGCGCGTGCCCATGCCCCGCAGGCCCACCGGCGACCTGTTCATGCTGCCGCGCCGGCTGAGCCGGGCGGTGGGGGCCGCCGGCGAGGCCATCGAGGCGGTGGACGCCCAGGTCGTCGTCGGCTTCGGCGGCTACGTGTCCACCCCGGCCTACCTGGCGGCCCGCCGGGCCGGGGTCCCCGTCGTCATCCACGAGCAGAACGCCCGCCCGGGACTGGCCAACCGCCTGGGCGCCTCCTGGGCGGCCGCCGTCGCCCTGACCTTCGCCTCCACGCCCCTGCGCTCCTCCAAGGGCCGCACCGAGGTCACCGGCCTGCCCCTGCGGCCCGCGATCGGCGAGCTGGTCGCCCGCCTGGCCGAGCCCGACGGCGCCGCGGCCGCCCGCCGCTCCGGCGCCGCCGCGCTCGGCCTGGATCCGCGGGCCCCCACCGTGCTCATCACCGGCGGCTCGCTGGGGGCCCAGCGCCTCAACGAGGTGCTCGCCGCCGCCCTGCCGTCCCTGAGCCCGGACCTGCAGGTCCTGCACCTGACGGGGCGCGACAAGGACGGCCCGGTGCGCGCCGCCGTCGAGGCCGCCGTGGCCGACGGCGCCGCCGCCGACCTGGCCGAGCGCTACCACGTGCTCGACTACCTGGTGGCCATGGAGCAGGCCTACGCCTGCGCCGACGGGGTCATCTGCCGCTCCGGCGCCGGCACGGTCGCCGAGCTGACCGCCCTGGGCCTGCCGGCCCTCTACGTGCCGCTGCCCATCGGCAACGGCGAGCAGCGCCTCAACGCCGCCGACGTCGTCGCCGCCGGGGGAGGCCGTCTGGTGGCCGACGCCAGGCTCACCGCCGCGGACGTCGTGGACTTCACCGCCCTGCTCACGCGGCCCGCCGAGCGCGGGGCCATGGCCGCCGCCGCCGCCTCCACGGGCGTGCGCGACGGCGCCCGCCGCCTGGCCGACCTCATCCGCACCGTGGCCCGCGAGGGCTGCCCGTCCCCCAGGAGGAAGGCATGAGCGCCGCCCCCGTCCCGTCGCAGGCCCCGCTGAGCGGCCGGAGCTTCCACCTCATCGGGGTCGGCGGCGCCGGCATGAGCGTGGTCGCCCAGCTGCTCGCCGAGGAGGGGGCGGCGGTCACCGGCTCGGACAGCCACGACGGGCCCGCCCTGGACCGGCTGCGCCGCATCGGCGTGGGCGTGAGCGTCGGCCACGACGCCGCGCACGTGCCCGCCGGGGCGGTCGTGGTCGTCTCGACGGCCATCAAGGAGACCAACCCCGAGCTGGCGGCGGCCCGGGCGCGGGGCCAGGAGGTCGTCCACCGCTCCCAGGCCCTGGCCCTGGCGGCGCGGGGGCGCGACTTCGTGGCGGTGGCGGGCGCGCACGGCAAGACCACGACCTCCGGGATGCTCGCCGAGGCCCTGACCGTCGCCGGGAGGGACCCCTCCTTCGCCATCGGCGGGGTGGTGCGGGCCCTGGGCACGGGCGCGCACGTGGGGGCGGGGCGCGCCTTCATCGCCGAGGCCGACGAGTCCGACCGCTCCTTCCTCAACTACGAGCCGCTCATCGAGGTCGTCACCAATGTCGAGCCCGACCACCTCGACAACTACGGCACCCCCGAGGCCTTCGAGCGGGCCTTCCTGGACTTCGCGCGCAACTGCCTGCGGCCCGGCGGGCGCCTCATCGTGTGCGCCGACGACCCCGGCGGGGCGCGCCTGGCGCGGGCGGCGGCCGAGTGGGGCGTGAGCGTGACGACCTACGGCGTGCGCGGCCCCGGCGCGGGCGGGGACGGGCGGCTCGTCGACGACGCCCACGTGCGCGTGCAGATCACCGAGCGCCGCGCCGACGGCACCAGCGCGACCCTGACCCTGTGGAGCGACGAGACGACGGGCGGGCCGCCGGCTCCGGTGCGCCCCGAGGACTGCGCGGTCACCGGCCCGATCCCCCTGGAGCTGAACGTGCCCGGGGACCACGTGGCCCTCGACGCCGCCGGCGCCTGGGCCGCCGGGATCGAGCTCGGGGTGGATCCGGCGCTCATGGCGCGCTCGCTGGGCGCCTTCGGCGGGACCGGGCGGCGCTTCGAGGACCGCGGCGAGGCCGACGGCGTGCGCGTCGTCGACGACTACGCCCACCACCCCACGGAGATCGAGGCCCTCCTGCGCACCGCCCGCCGGGTCGCCGGCGAGCGCGGCGGGCGGGTCCTGGTCCTCTTCCAGCCCCACCTGTTCTCCCGCACCGAGGCCTTCGCCCCCCGCTTCGGCGCCGCCCTGGGCCTGGCCGACGAGGTGGTCGTGGCCCCCGTCTACCCGGCGCGCGAGACCCAGGAGGACTTCCCGCTCGTCACCGGCGCGACCGTGGCCGACCGGGTCCCCGGCGGGGCCCGCTACCTCGCGGACGGGCGGGCGGCCGCCCGGCTGATCGCCGACGAGGCCCGCCCCGGCGACCTGGTGCTCACGGTCGGGGCCGGCGACGTGACCGAGCTGGCCGGCGTCGTCCTGGAGCGCCTGGCCGCCCGCGCGCCCCGGGAGGGGGCGTGAGGAAGCCGAACGCGCCGCGCCCAGAGGTCCCCGTCCCGCCGGGGGAGTGGAACCGCCCGACCCGCCGGGCGGCGGGGACGCCGGACGAGGGGGCGCAGGCGGCCCCGCAGGGCCTGGAGCCGCGGCGCTCGTCGGCCGACTCCCCGCAGACCGGGGCCCTGGCGCTGTTCGGGCGGCGCGACGTCGAGCCCGCGGCGCGCCAGAGCGGCCGCGGACGGGACCGGGTCGTGTCCTCGGGCCTGACCGAGCGGCTGTCCGAGCGCCGCCGGGCCCTGCGCACGCTGCGGCTGCACCGCCTGGGGACGGCGCTGGGGCTGCTGGGCGCGGCGGCCGTCCTGGTGTGGGCCGTGGCCTTCTCGCCCCTGCTGGCGCTGCGGTCCGGGGACGTGACCGTCACCGGCTCCGACGGGACGGTCCAGGCCGCCGACGTGCAGCGGATCGTCGCGGCCCACGAGGGGATCTCGCTCGTGCGCCTGGACCCGGCCGCCGTGGGGCGGGAGGTGGCCGACTCCCTGGTGCGGGTGCGCACGGCGCGGGTCACCCGCTCCTGGCCGCACGGCGTGAGGGTCGACCTGACCATGCGCCGGCCCATCGCCGTCCACGAGGTCGAGCAGGGCTACGAGGTGCTCGACTCCGAGGCCGTCGTGCTGGAGACGGTCCCCGCCCCGCCCTCCGGCCTGGTGACGATCGCCGGTCAGGACGGCGCCGAGCCGGACGCCCGGGCGGTGTCCGCGGTCACCGGCGTGGTCGGCAGCCTGGACGCGGAGACCCTCGCGCGGGTCGCCCGGGGCAGCGCCGGGGCGACCGGCCAGGTCACCCTCGTGCTCTCCGACGGCGCCCGGGTGCGGTGGGGGGACGCCTCCGAGTCGGCCCTCAAGGCCCGGGTGCTCAAGGTCCTGCTGTCCCAGCGGGCCTCCGTCTACGACGTCTCCAGCCCGCATGCGCCCACGACGTCCTGACGACATCCCGATCGGGGGGAACACGCCGCACCCAAATCCGTGCGCCGGGCCCCGCGGGCCCCTAGCGTTGGGTTCGTCATCGCGTGAATGACATAAGTATGAACCTTAACTTGAGGTTAAGGGTTGAGGGGAGCCCACGGGCTCGGACTACGGCGGAGGCAACAGTGGCGGAATCCCAGCACTACCAGGCAGTCATCAAGGTGGTGGGTGTCGGCGGTGGCGGCGTCAATGCGGTCAACCGCATGATTGAGGCCGGTCTGCGCGGCGTCGAATTCATCGCCGTCAACACCGACGCCCAGGCGCTGCTCATGTCCGACGCCGACACCAAGCTCGACGTCGGCCGGGACCTCACGCGGGGCCTGGGCGCCGGCGCCGACCCCTCCATCGGGCGCAAGGCCGCCGAGGACCACGAGGACGACATCCGCGAGGCCCTGGAGGGCGCGGACATGGTCTTCGTCACCGCCGGCGAGGGCGGCGGCACCGGCACGGGCGCCGCCCCCGTCGTCGCCCGGGTCGCCCGCGAGCTGGGCGCCCTGACCATCGGCGTGGTCACCCGCCCCTTCGCCTTCGAGGGCCGCCGCCGCGCCACCCAGGCCGAGGACGGCGTGCACAACCTCAGGGAGGAGGTCGACACCCTCATCGTCATCCCCAACGACCGCCTCCTGCAGATCGCCGACCGCAATATCAGCGTCGTCGACGCCTTCAAGCAGGCCGACCAGGTCCTCCTCCAAGGTGTTCAGGGCATCACCGAGCTCATCACCACCCCCGGCCTGATCAACGTCGACTTCAACGACGTCAAATCCGTCATGCAGGACGCCGGCAGCGCCCTCATGGGCATCGGCTCGGCCGCCGGCGACGGCCGCGCCCTGGCCGCCACCGAGCAGGCCATCGCCTCCCCGCTGCTGGAGTCCTCCATCGACGGCGCCCACGGCGTGCTGCTCTTCTTCCAGGGCGGCTCCGACCTGGGCCTGTTCGAGATCTCCGAGGCCGCCAACCTCGTGCGCGAGGCGGTCCACCCCGAGGCCAACATCATCTTCGGCAACGTCGTCGACGGCGCCCTGGGCGACGAGGTGCGCGTGACGGTCATCGCGGCCGGCTTCGACGAGGAGCCCGTGTCCACCGCCAACCTCCGGGACGTGTCGGCCCCCCGCCACAGCGCCGCCCCGGACCGCAAGCCGGACGGGGTCCTGGGCGGACCCTCCCCCCGCCACAGCGCCGCCTCGCCCGCCCCGGCCCCCAGCCGCGGCGGAGCGCACGCCGCCGCCAACCCCGTGACCCGCCCGGTGCCCCGGCCGGTCGTCACCCCACTGCCGCCCGCGGCCGCGCCCCGGGAGGCGCCCAGGACCAGCGAGGTCCCCGCCTACGTCGACGAGGCCACCACCCAGGCCGCCCCCGAGCTCGAGGTGCCGCGCGTCATCGGCATCGAGCCGCAGCAGAACGACGAGATCGACCTGCCGGACTTCCTGCGCTGAGGCGCCCCGTGAGCACCGACGGCCGGCACGACGAGGCCCCCGACGGGGCCGCCGTCGAGCTGCTGGCCGCCGGGCTGGGCCCCCGCGCCCGCGGATGCTTCACCACCCGCGGCGCGGGGGCCCCGCCCGTGAGCGCCCAGGACCCCTACGCCGGACTCAACCTGGCCCTGCACGTGGGCGACGACGCGGCGCGGGTCGGCCGCGCCCGCCGCCGGCTGGAGGAGGCCCTCGGCCTGGGGCCGGGGCGCCGGGCCGGAGCCGGACCGCGACCGCCGGGCCTGGCCTGGATGAACCAGATCCACTCCGCCGTCGTCGCCCGCGCCCGCCTCCAGACGCGCCCCGACGACGCCCCCGCGGCGGACGCGCTCGTGCTCTCCTCGCGCGCCTCCCCGCCCGCCCCGCGCCCGGCCGGCGTGGCCGTCATGGTCGCCGACTGCGTGCCCCTGCTCCTGGCCGCCGACGACGGGACCATCGTGGCGGCCGTCCACGCCGGGCGGCGCGGCATGCTCGACGGCGTGGTGACGGCCGCCGTCGAGGCCATGGCCGGGCTCGGGGCCGACCCGGCCGGGCTGTGGGCCGCCATCGGGCCGGCCATCTGCGGCTCCTGCTACGAGGTCCCCGAGCGCATGCTCCAGGAGGCGGCCGCCCGCGAGCCCGCCTGCGCGGCCCTCACCCGGTGGGGCACGCCGGGCCTCGACATCGCCGCCGGCGTCGTGGCCCAGCTGCGCCGGGCCGGGGTGCGGCGGATCGACCGGCCGGGCTGGTGCACCTACGAGGACCGGCGCTTCTACTCCCACCGGCGCGACGGAACCACGGGGCGCATCGTCGGCGCGGCGCTCGCGGCGCCGGCGGACGGGGTGGGACAGTGATCGCTTTGTGCCCTTCCACCCGGGACACGCCGTCGCCAATCGTCCCGGTGACGACGCCGCCCCGCTAGCGTCGTTGGCATGCCCGGACCGAGAGGGACCGGCAGGACACAGGAGCGAGAGACCATGAGCGCGCTGCGCAAGATGACGAGCTTCCTCGGCTACGCCGAGCCCACCGGGGACGACGGCTACGAGGACACCTACCACCACACCGCGGACGAGACCTACGCCGAGGAATTCGCCGACGGCGAGAGCGAGCAGCTCGACGACTACGACTCCTACGAGGAGCCCGACGCCGCGGCCCCGGTCGCCGTGCCCGACCTGCGCCGCATCGTCACGGTCCACCCCTCCACCTACAACGAGGCCCGCGTCATCGGCGAGTCCTTCCGCGACGGCGTCCCCGTCATTGTGAATCTCACCAATATGAACGAGTCCGACGCCCGCCGCATGGTGGACTTCTCCGCCGGGCTGGTCTTCGGCCTCCACGGGGCCATCGAGCGGGTCACGCCCCGCGTGTTCCTCCTGACGCCCGCCAGCGTCGAGATCGACGGCGGGGACGTCGCCGCCCAGGCGCGCGGCCGCTTCGCCAACCAGGGCTGAGCGGCGGCGATTCGTGAGCGTCATCACGTACATCGTCGTCATCCTTCAGAGCGTGCTCAATCTGTACCTGCTCGTCCTGCTGTGGCGGGTGGTACTGGACTGGGTCGGGATCTTCGCCCGCCGGTGGCGCCCCAAGGGGGTCGTCCTGCTGGCGGGCAATGTCGTCTACGCGCTGACGGACCCGCCCCTGAACCGGCTGCGCCGCCTCGTCCCGGGCCTGCGGCTGGGCGGGGTGGGGATCGACCTGAGCTTCCTCGCCCTGTACGCCGCGATCATCGTGATCCAGTACCTGCTGGGCGCCCTGGTCCGCTTCGCCTGACCCATCAGGCTACTCCCGTCCGTGGCATCCCGGCGAGCGGCGTCCTCGCTCCAACGCCCCTTGCGTGGCATGACGCACGGCACTCTTGCTTCATCAATCACTCCTGAACCTCGAGTTTCAGGTACTCTGTCCGCATGAGTACCTGGCGACCTGGTGCTCGTGACAGCTTCCGTAACGACACCGAGGTGACGAGAATGACGCTTCTGACGGCAGACGACGTCCTCAACAAGAAATTCCAGGCGACCAAGTTCCGCGAGGGCTACGAGCAGGATGAGGTCGACGAGTTCCTCGACGAGGTCGTTGAGGCCATGCGTCAGCTTGAGGCTGAGAACGCTGACCTCAAGGCCAAGCTCGAGGCCGCCAACCAGCGGGTCGCCGAGCTCGGCGAGACCGGCAGGGCCTCCGCCGTCGCCGCGCAGGAGACCGTGGTCGTCGACCGCGTCGACTCCGCTCCGATCCCGGCCATCCAGCCCGGCGGGCCGCAGGAGCCCGCCGCCGCCTCCGGCATGCTCGAACTGGCCCAGCGCCTGCACAACGAGCACGTGGCCAACGGCAAGGCGGAGGGCGAGCGCATCATCGCCGAGGCCCGCTCCACCGGCGAGCAGATCGTCCGCGAGGCCGAGGACCAGCGCAACCGCACCCTGGCCCAGCTCGAGAAGGAGCGCTCCGGCCTGGAGCACAAGATCGACGAGCTGCGCCGCTTCGAGGCGGACTACCGCACCCGCCTCAAGAGCTACCTGCACAACCTCCTCAACACCGTCGAGGACGCCTCGGAGAGCCAGGCTCCGGCTCTCTGAGCGGGTCCCGGAGCGGTCCGGAGCTCGCCGCGCCCGTTCGCGGTATCCCCCGTTGAGCATCGCGAGGGCGGCGACCCCAGCAGGGGCGCCGCCCTCGTCGTCCCCCGCTGGAAGGATCCATGCCACCCTCATCCGAGACCCACCCGCCCGCGCCGGCGGCGCCCCGCGGCCGGCGCGCCGCCGGACTCGCCCGGATCCGCCCCGGGCGCCCGAGCCTGCACATGAGCGTCCTGTGGATCGTCGCCCTGGCCGTCGTCGTCGTCGACCAGGCCGCCAAGGCCTGGGCGACGGGCGCCCTGGCCGACGGGCGCAGGATCGACGTCATGGGCGGCGCCCTCGGCTTCGTCCTGGTGCGCAACCCCGGCGCCGCCTTCTCCTTCGCCACGGGTCAGACGTGGATCTTCTCCATCGTCGCCATCGTCGTGACCGCGATCGTGGTGCGCGTGTCCAAGCGCCTGGGCTCGATGTGGTGGGCCGTGACGCTCGGGCTGGTGCTGGGCGGCGCCGTCGGCAACCTCATCGACCGGCTCGCGCGCGCGCCCGGGATCTTCCGCGGCCACGTCGTCGACTTCATCGACTACGGCGGCCTCTTCGTCGGCAATATCGCCGATATCGCGATCGTGGGCGCCGCGGTGGCCATCGTGGGCCTGTCCCTCATCGGGCTCGAGGTCGACGGCAGCCGGGCGGCCGGGGACGCCGAGGGCAGGGCGGCCGCGCGGGCGGTGCTCGACGGGCCGCCGGACCGGGGAGAACTGCCCGCGGCGCCCGAGCCCGCGGCGGCGGCCGA
>RBWB01583450.1_pt1 | contig 11967 bp, 12 predicted proteins | sample 2014201 | NCBI WGS metagenome assembly RBWB01 (sample SAMN10133834, study PRJNA383868) | Human oral metagenome, whole genome shotgun sequencing project. | isolation source: supragingival plaque isolated from 88 juvenile twins | host: Homo sapiens | place: Australia
ACTTTAAGGCAGAAGCAGAGGGGGTAAATGCCATGTGCGAACTGATGGAAAAATTCGGAGAGAAGAAATTGGAAGAGGGGCGTGAGGTAGGCCGCATTGAAGGACACCGTGAGGGAATGATCGATATGGCACGTTCCTTGCTCACGCTGAACGTCCCTGTCGAGGTGATCGAGAAGTCGAGTGGTTTGACGCGTGCGGAGATTCTGGCACTGTAAGACGTGTTTGCCGAGTGGTTTTGAGATCCGTTGCTCTATTCAAAAACTTACCCGAGAAAAATTTCGCCGTCGATATTTGGTGCGCGGAATTCCTCGGGTTTTTTGTGTTATTAGGGATAATGCTTTTATCTTGGTGCAATTGTCAACAAAAACTGGACACAAAAATTCCAAAAATAGTCATAAAAAAGCTAAATGTCAGACAAACCCTATCGAAGAGTTAGACAACCGTTGAAAACGGAGCGTTTCTTCCCAATCTTTTCTCTGGCGGCAGGTTTTTTGCCATGAAAGTCGAATAATGGTGATAAGGATGAAGGATTACAGTGATTTTTGAAGGGAGGTGGAAAAGATGGCAGACTGCATTTTTTGCCGTATTGCGGCGAAGGAGATTCCCGCGACAGCGGTTTATGAAGATGATTCCGTCATCGCCTTCAAGGATCTTGAGCCGCAGGCGCCCGTGCATGTACTCATCATTCCGAAGAAGCATATCAAGAGTTTGCTCGGCTTGACGCAGGAAGACAGGGCACTCGTTGCGCACATCCATGTCGATGTCGTGCCGCAGCTCGCGAAGGAGCTTGGACTTGTGGAAAAAGGCTTCCGCGTCGTCGTCAATACGGGCGAGGAAGGCGGGCAGACCGTCGGACATCTGCACTTTCATCTCTTGGGCGGACGTTCCATGCAATGGCCGCCTGGTTGATGGTTGACCCCGAAAAGGAAATCATGTATAATGATAAGGTGCACGATGCAGTGTTGGCAATTATTTTATGCGCCCGCCTTCCCGTGCGCCCCAAATCTAGTGGAGGGGGGGAAGAACAATGGCAAATGAGGTCAAAGTAGGAAAGAACGAAACGATCGACAGTGCTCTCCGCAGATTCAAGCGTACCTGCCAGAAGGCTGGTACTTTGGCAGAAGTTAGGAAACGTGAACATTACGAGAAACCGAGCGTCAAGCGCAAGAAGAAGTCCGAGGCGGCTCGTAAGCGCAAGTTCCGCGCATGATGATTCGTGATGGAAGCGTGTGAGAGAAGCTGAAACAAAAATCCGCAAAGCTTATGCTCTGCGGATTTTTTTCTTGCGCCATCTGGCGGAATCCTGATGAAAGCGACAGAAAAAATATCTGATCCAAGAAGAAATAAGAAAAAATAATATAAATGTGCAAGGACTCTTTCCAAACTTACGATAATCTGCTATAATAAGCGCAGGACAATTCAATAAGTGAAATTTAGGCGGAGTCTGTTCAACCAAGGACTCCGTCTATTTTTCGGTCGGCTGTCCGTCGTTTCCTTGCCTCTCCAGCTTGACGGGGGAGGGCGGACAGAAGGTGCAGGAGACTGACCGTAGGCAGTCAAATTCAAGGAGGTTTTTATGGAACAGGAAACAATAGCTGGTATCATCTTCGTTGCGATGTATGCGGTGATCGTCTCTGAGAAGATCCATCGCACGATCATTGCGATGATCGGCGCAATCCTCATGATCGTCATGGGCATCATGACGCAGGAGACCGCCGTCCACCACATCGACTTCAACACGCTCGGGCTTCTGATCGGCATGATGATCATCGTTGCCATCACGAGCAAGACGGGACTCTTCAACTTTATCGCCGTCTGGGCGGCGAAGAAGGCGAAGGCCGACCCCGTGAATCTCTTGGTCTACTTGTCGTTGATCACGGCCGTTTGCTCGGCGTTTCTCGACAACGTGACGACGGTTCTCTTGATGGTGCCGGTCACGTTCAGCATCACGACGAAGCTCCATGTCGATGTCATGCCGTATCTTTTGGCGCAGGTCATCGCGTCGAACGTCGGCGGCACGGCGACGCTCATCGGCGATCCGCCGAACATCATGATCGGCAGCGCCGTCAAGGAGCTGACGTTTGCGGCGTTCATTGAGAACCTCGCGATCATCTCGATCATCAACCTCATCCTCATCACGGCGATCTTCGTCTTGCTCTACCGCAAGCATTTGACGACGAAGCCGGAGCTCAAGGCTCTCGTGATGCAGGAGAACGAGTGGGACGAGCTCAAAGACATCCCGCTTCTCAGGAAGTGTCTGTTCGTTCTCGGCCTGGTCATCTTGATGTTCTTCCTCCATTCGCTCACGGGTCTTGAGTCTTCGCTCATCGCGATTGCGGGCGCGTTCCTCCTGCTCCTTCTGGTCGGCAAGGAAGAGTTCGTTGAGCACGCGATGCATGGCGTCGAGTGGCCGACGATCTTCTTCTTCATCGGTCTCTTCATCGCCGTCGGCGGCCTCGTGGAGACGGGCGTCATCCGCGATCTTGCGGTGCAGGGTGTCAATCTCACGGGCGGTGATGTGACGAAGACGTCGATGCTCGTCCTGTGGATGAGTGCGATTGTTTCGGCATTCCTCGATAACATTCCGTTCGTTGCGACGATGATTCCGCTGATTCAGGACATGGGCGCGATGGGCGTCTCGAATCTTGAGCCGGTCTGGTGGAGCCTCGCGCTCGGCGCCTGCCTCGGCGGCAACGGCACGATCATCGGTGCGTCTGCGAACGTCATCGTCGCGGGCATGGCGGCGGAGAGGGGCGTCCCCATGACGTTCGTCCGCTTCATGATGGTCGGCTTCCCACTGATGATCCTGACGATCCTCACGTCGACGGTCTACGTCTACCTGCGCTATCTGATGTAATCTGTCTTTTTGCCTCCCTCGCCTGTGGGGGAGGCTTTCTTTTTGTGCGATACGCGAAAGAAATGACCTTAGTCGAGCAGGATTTATGCCGCGTGGCTAGAAAAAAGGCAGGAGCAATTAAAATCATTGTGCAGCGCCGTTTGACTGTCGATGCATTCGCTGAGGGATCGCTGATAAATGAAGTCGCCTGAATGTGCAAAAATGGGCGCAAAAATGAGCGGTTGAAGGGATCAGCGATTCTCTGAATCGTCGAGGCAAGCGGTGTTTCCTTTGGAGGGATTTTCTGTGAAATTTTCTTCGGGGCGCGGCTTCGGCATGTGCGCCGTATTTGTTTTTACCGGCGCGGTGCTTGGCGGACTCTTGGGTGAGGCTCTGCGCGGCGTGGAGGCGCTTTCTTCAATTGCGCCGCTTCTTTCCGAGACGCATCCGGCGTTCGTCTTGGCGCCCGTGGTGATCGATCTCTTTGTCGTCAGCGTCAGTTTCGGCCTTTCTTTCACGCCGAACATCATGAGTCTCGTCGGCGTCATCGTCGCACTTATTCTTTTCCGACGCTATTGAGGAGGAATATTCATGTTCATCCTGGCATCGGCTTCGCCGCGCCGTCGCGATCTCCTCACGCAGATTGGCGCCTCGTTCCGCGTGGAAGTGAGCGAGGCTGAAGAAGTGCGCGAGGCGAAGACAGCGGAGGAGCTTGTCCGCGTCAATGCGCTCGCCAAGGCACGCGCTGTGGCGGCGCACGCGGCGCTTCCCGTGCTTGGCGCTGATACCGTCGTCGCGCTCGCCGGGCGCATCTTCGGCAAGCCCGCAGACGAGAGGGAGGCGCACGAGATGCTCGCCGCGCTCTCGGGGCGTGCGCACGACGTTCTGACGGGCGTCGCCTGGTGCAGGGGCGGCCAAGAGTTCTCGACGGTTGAGAAGACGCGCGTCTTTTTTGCCGCGCTTTCAAAAGAGACGATCTCGCGTTACGTCGCTACGGGCGAGCCTCTGGGCAAGGCGGGCGCCTATGCCGTGCAGGGGCGTGCCGCCGTTTTTGTCGAACGCATCGAAGGCTCGTTCTCGAATGTCGTCGGTCTGCCGCTTCATGCGGCGGCGCATCTTGCAGAAAGAGCGGGGGTCGATCTCTATGGCGCTTCTCGTGCGTGATCTGCCCGCTGACGAGCGGCCGCGCGAAAGGCTTTTGGCTGAGGGCGCGGCGAGCCTTTCCAATACGGAACTTCTCGCCGTCCTCCTGCGCACGGGCGTCAAGGACGACTCGGTGCTTCGCGTCGCCGAGAAGGTGCTCGCGCTCTACAAGGAGCGCGGACTCGCCGCCATCACGCAGATGAGCGCGAAAGAGCTTTCGTCCATCAAGGGCGTGGGCATGGCGAAAGCGGCGACGATCCTCGCCGCCGTTGAACTCGGACGCCGCCTCGCGCTCAAGGCGGCGGAGGAGCGGATGATCGTGCACGGCCCAGCGGATGCCGCTTCCTATGTCATGCCGCGCTTTCGCTTCGAGCGCAGGGAGCACTTCGCCGTGCTGCTTTTGAACGCGAAGAATCATATTCTTGCGCTGAAGACGATTTCCGTGGGAACGCTCACATCTTCCGTCGTTCATCCGCGCGAGGTGTTCCAGGCGGCGATCGAGCAATCGGCGGCGGCCGTCATCCTCGTCCACAATCATCCGTCGGGCGACCCTGCGCCGAGCGGCGAGGATCTCGCCGTGACGCGCCGTATGGTGGAGGCGGGAGAGATCATGGATATTCCCGTGCTCGATCACGTCATCGTAGGTTATGATAAATTTATTTCCCTAAAAGAAGAAGGTATGATACAATAGAACTCGTATCTTCATCAGCCCTTATATCTATGATTGACAAGGCTTTTTGACAGATTTTTGCAGACGTGTTTTATGGGATGCGTGTGAAGAGAAGGGAGTTTTATTTCAACATGTGGAGTCTTTTTGGTGGCTTGTCCCGCGATATGGGCATCGACCTTGGAACCGCGAATACATTGGTGCATGTGAAAGGCAGGGGCATCGTTCTGCGCGAGCCGTCTGTCGTAGCGATAAAGAGTGAGAACGGCGAGGTGCTCGCTGTCGGTGAGGACGCGAAGCGCATGATCGGCAGGACGCCGGGCAACATCATCGCCATCCGTCCGATGAAGGACGGCGTCATCGCCGACTTCGACGTGACGCAGGCGATGCTCAAGTACTTCATCCGAAAGTCGATGAATACGAAGTCCTTCGTGCGCCCGCGCGTCGTCGTCGGCGTGCCTTCGGGCGTGACCGAGGTCGAAAAACGTGCCGTCATCGATGCGGCGCAGCAGGCGGGAGCGCGTGAAGCCTACCTCATCGAAGAGCCGATGGCGGCGGCGATCGGTGCAGGGCTTCCCGTCGAGGAAGCGACGGGAAGCATGGTCGTCGACATCGGCGGTGGTACGACGGAGATCGCTGTCATCTCGCTCGGCGGCATCGTCACGAGCCGCTCAATTCGCATCGGCGGCGATGAGATGGACTCTTCCATCGTGCAGTACATCAAGCGCCAGTACAACCTCATGATCGGCGAGCGCACGGCGGAGGAAGTCAAGATCGCGATCGGCTCCGCCATCGTGACGCCCGATGTTGACCGCGAAATGGACATTCGCGGACGCGACCTCGTCAGCGGATTGCCGAAAACGCTTTCGATTCGAGCGAGCGAGGTCAGGGAAGCCTTGAACGAGCCGATCTACAAGATCGTCGACGCCGTCAAAGGCACGCTAGAAAGGACGCCGCCGGAGCTGGCGGCCGACGTCATGGATCACGGCATCATGATGACGGGCGGCGGTGCGCTCCTGACGAATCTCGACAAGCTGCTGAGCCACGAGACGGGCATGCCCGTCCTTATCGCAGAAGACCCCTTGTCCTGTGTCGGCGAAGGCACGGGCAAGTCGCTTGAAAACATCGAACTTCTAAAACGTGTCGTGATGATTTCTAAGAAGTTGAGACAATGAGCCGCATACGCAGAGACGACCAGGACTCGAACCGCAAGGTCTGGCTGCTCCTCGTTTCGCTCGTCTGCGTCCTCTGCCTCGTGTTCTTTGCAGGAAAGGGCAGGTTTCAGTCCCCGTTCCTGAGCAGCGCCGCCGCGACGGTGCTGCGTCCCTTCCAGTCCGTGACGGCCTGGGTGGGAGACAAGATCCACAGCCTTGGTACGGAGTTTTGGGAAGTCTATTACGTCTACGACCAGAATCGTATGCTGAAGAACGAGGTGGAGGGGCTGCGCGTGCAGAATCTCGAAGCGAACGAAGCGCTCGCTGAAAATGCACGCCTCAAGGCGCTTCTCGGCTACAAGCAGACGAAGACGCAGTTCGACCTCGTGGCAGCCCGCGTCATCGGGCGCGACTATGCGACGTGGTCGGGCGTCATCGTCATCGACCGCGGCACATCGAGCGGCGTGCATGAGAACATGCCCGTCGTGACGGAGAAGGGACTCGTCGGCGTCGTCGTTGAGGCCGCGCCGTATTCCTCGAAGGTGCGGCTGATCCTCGACCCGCGCGCCGCCGTCGGCACGATCGTGCAGCGGCAGGAGTCGCGCGTCGCGGGCATCGTCGAGGGCGATCCGGCCAATCCCCTGATGCCGCGCATGAAAAACATTCCGAAGTCCGCCGATGTCGTCGAGGACGACGTCGTCGTGACGTCGGGCTACGGCGGCGTCTATCCGAAGGGGCTTCTCGTCGGCACGGTCAAGGCGTTGAAGAACGACGAGGGCGGCCTGTTGAAGTACGCCGTCTTAGAGCCTGCCGTCGACTTCCAGCGTTTGGAGGATGTCGCCGTCATCGTGGCGTCGCGCGAGGCGCCGCCCGCACCGATCACGCCGCCCGCGCAGACGCCGGGCACGGAGACGGACCCGGCGGCAGAGAAGGCGGCAGCAGAAGCGGCGAAGCGTGCGGCATCGCAGCCTGCGCCTGCTCCCGCTCAGCCGGCCGCACCGGCGCAGCCGAAGCAGCCGGCGAAACAGCAGAACGCCCAGCCTGCCGTGCAGCCGCAGGGCGCACAGAAGCGCGAGGCAGGTGCGCGGCCATGATCAGCTACCGCAGGATCTTCTTTTGGCTTGCGTTCGTGATCGCGCTCTTCGTCCTGCAGACCTCATTTTTCCCCGTATTTTCCTGGAACGGCGTTTCGGTGAACCTCATGCTGGTTCTGACCGTTTCGTGGAGCCTCCTTTACGGGGCGCGCCGCGGTGCTTTTCTGGGCTTTATGACGGGACTCCTGCAGGATCTCACCACGGGCATGTTCTTCGGCATGGACGTCTTCGCCTTGACGATCATCGGCTATGCCACGGGCGCATTTTCGCGCAACGTGTTCAAGGATCCCGTGTTCCTGCCTGCGATGGCGACGATGTGGGCGACGGCCGCGCACTATTTCCTTGTGCTCGTTCTCATGCTGCTTCTCGGCTATGGTTTCAGTCTGCTCTACGTTGTTAAGACACTTCTTCCGGCGCTTTGCTGGAACGTTCTTTTCGCCTATCCCGTCTATCGCGCGGCGAGTCGCATGCGGTCGTGGCTGGAGCGGCGGAAGTAGCGGCCGGAGCGCAGCGCCTCTCAGGGAAAAGATCAAGGCGCCTTGCGGGGCGTCTTCTTGTTTGAATGGGGAGATATACCTTTGGAAGAAAATGAAAACGAGTATGCAGGGCGCATGCACGTGCTCGGCGGCGTCATCGTTGCCGTCATCGCCGTGCTTCTGCTGCGGCTCGTCTATCTCCAGATCTACGACGGCGACTATTATGCGAGCCTTGCGGACGGCAACCGCATTCGCATCATTCCTAGCGTAGCACCGCGCGGCAATTTCTTCGACCGCAACGGCACGCCTCTCGTCATGAACCGCCCGAGCTTCACCGTGTCGCTCTTGCCACTGTCGGGTACGATTCCCGAGGACGTCATCGAGCGATTGTCCGTGCTCCTTCATGTGCCGACGGAAGAGATCCACAAGAAGATTGACGCGCATGTCGGCTTCGATCCCATACGCATCAAGCAGGATATCGGACCGGAAGTTTATACGATCATCGAGGAACAGCGCGACAAGTACCCGGGCGTCATGATTGAGGCGCAGCCGATCCGCGATTACGTCTACAAGACGTGGGGGGCGCACGTCTTCGGTTACGTCAGCGAGATCAGCAACGAGGAGCTGGAAAAGCGCAAGGCGGAAGGCTACAAGTCAGGCGACATCGTCGGCAAGTTTGGCTTGGAGCGCGTCTACGACAAGACGGTGCGCGGCACGGACGGCGGCAGGCAGGTCGAGGTTGATGTCGCGGGCAAGCCCGTGAATAATCTCGGTACAAAGGAGCCGGTCGCGGGCAACGACCTCGTTCTCACGATCGATGCGACGATCCAGGTTGCCGCCGAACGCGCCATCGATCAGCAGCTTTCCTCCATCGGTGCCAATGCGGCGGCGGCCGTCGTCATGAATCCGCAGACGGGTGAGGTGCTCGCCCTCGTGAGCCGCCCGTCCTTCGATCCTAACCTCTTCGTCAACGGCATATCGACGAAGGATTGGAAAGTCATCAACGAGAACCCGTATCATCCGATGGATAACAAGGCGATCACGGGCGAGTATCCGCCAGGATCGACCTTCAAGATTGTCACGGGCACAGCCGCATTGCAAGAAAACGTCGTCTCGCCGAATGAGATCATCTACGACTCGGGACGTCATTGGATCATCCCAAAGGGAAATGCGGGCGGCGAAGCGCTCGGACCGATCAATTTCATCCAGGCGCTTGCCCACTCGGATAACGTCTACTTCTACGAGATGGGCAATCGCCTCGGCGTCGACCGTCTGGGCGAGTACGCGCGCATGTTCGGCATCGGTTCGAAGACGGGCATCGACCTGCCCTACGAAGCCGAAGGTCTCGTGCCGAGCCGCGAGTACAAGAAGAAGGTCTACGAGGACGACTGGTATCTGTCGGAGACCTTTGATGCGGCGATCGGGCAGGGATTCGACCTTGTGACGCCGCTGCAGGCGGCTGCCATCATGGGGACGATTGCAGCGAACGGCGACCGATATCAACCGCATCTCGTGCAGCGCATCGTAGGACCTGACGGCAATACGGTCGAGACGATAAAGCCCAAGCGCATCGGCAGACTCGATGTGCGCCCAGAGGTCATCGCGCTCGTGCAGCAGGGACTCAGGGACGTTACGAAGTACGGCACGGCGGCGGCGGCCTTTGGCGCGAAGTATCCTGTCGATATCGCGGGCAAGACGGGCACGGCGGAGAACTCGCACGGGCGCGACCACGGTTGGTTCGTCGCCTACGGGCCGTTCAATAATCCGACGATCGTCGTTGCGGTCATCGTCGAGCAGGGCGGCTTCGGCTCTCTGTCAGCCGTGCCGATCGGCAAGAAGATTCTCGACGCAGCGTTCAATCTCGATACGCCCGAAGTCAAAGCTGTTCGGCAAGAAGTGGCGGCGCGGCAGAAATCTTGATATAATGGAGAGGAAAGAAAGGAGAAACGGCTCCGTCAGAGGTATCGGAGTCGCTCCTCGGATCCCGCGTGCGGCGCATCGCGGCACGCGCATGTAAAAGCGAGGAAATCATGGAGAAAGAAAGCGTATTGTTTAAGGGGCTGAAGACGGGGCTCCTGCTCGTGCTGGTGGGAAAGCCCGAGTTCTCTGCTGTTGAGCGCGAGATTCGTGAAAAGCTGGAAACGAGCGCCCTTTTCTTCCGGCGCGGCACGGTCATCGAGTGGCGCACGGGGACGTTCACGGCGAAGGAAAGCCTCGCTCTGAAGAAGCTCTTCCTGCAGCACGGCTTGTACTTCCGTGAGATGAAGGAAGAAGCTGATGCAAAGAAGCCCGCCGTCAGCGCGGTGAGCGGGGCGGCGGCAGCGGCGCGGGCGGGCGCCGTCCTCGGCAGGAAGAAGGCGGAGCCTTCCGAGATGAAGACAGAGCCGGACGCAGACAAGAAGGACGTGCAGATGCTCGTCGTGAACCGCACGCTTCGCGGCGGACAGGAGGTGCAGAGCCAAGGCTCGGTCCTCATTCTCGGCAATGTGAACCCCGGTGCGCAAGTCATCGCGGGCGGCAGCATCGACATACGCGGCACCTGCCGCGGCATCGTCCATGCGGGTGCCTATGGCGACAGGGATGCTATCATCATCGCGGATCACTTGATGCCCGTGCAGATCCGCATCGCTGACGTCATAGCGCAGTCACCCGAGCAGTATGAGAAGCCGGAGCTTGCCGAAAGGGCGAGCGTGCAGGATGGACGAATTGTGATTGAACCGATAGAAAGGTAGGAAGCAGCCGATGGCAGAAGTTATCGTTATCACCTCAGGCAAGGGCGGAGTCGGCAAGACGACGACCACAGCGAATATTGGCGTGGGACTCGCGAAGCGCGGCAAGAAGGTCGTGCTCATCGACACCGATACGGGGCTCAGGAATCTCGATTTGCTCCTAGGACTCGAACGCCGCATCGTCTATACACTCGTCGACGTCATCCAGAAGCGCACAACGTACAAGCGGGCGCTCGTGCGCCACAAGAAGTATGAGACGCTCTTCTTGATGCCGACGTCACAGGTCGCGGACAAGTCGGCGATCGAACCCGAGCAGATGAAGGAACTCATCACTGAGATGAAGGGAGAGTTCGACTACATCCTCGTCGACTGCCCGGCGGGCATCGAGCAGGGCTTCCAGACGGCGGTCATCGCAGCGGATTGGGCGATCGTCGTCACGATGCCCGAGATCGCCGCCGTGCGCGACGCCGACAAGATCATCGGCAGACTGCAGAACGACGGCAAGGAGATCAAGCTCGTCGTCAACCGCATTCGCTCGCAGATGGTCAAGGACGGCACGATGCTCGACATGGATGCGATCAACGACATCCTGTCCCTGCCGTGCATCGGACAGATTCCCGACGATGAGAAGGTCATCGATTCGGCGAACCGCGGCGAGCCGGTCATTGACAATGCGAACTCGCTCGCGGGCAAGGCGTATGCCAACGTCGTCTCGCGCATCATGGGCGAGGATGTGCCCTTTCTTGAAGCACCGAACGAGGGCTTCCTGCAGCGGCTCAAGAACATGATCCTCGGAAGGGGGAAGCGTGATGATTGAAGCTTTGCTCAAGATTTTCGGCAAGTCTGGCAAGTCGTCGCGCGAGATCGCCCATGATCGTCTGAAGGTCGTTCTGATTCATGATCGCTTGAGCGTTTCACCCGAGGTCATGGACAAGATCAAGACCGACATCATCCACGTCATTTCCAACTATGTGGAGATCAATCAGAAGGACATGGAGATTTCGCTCGCCAACGACCAAGATTCCGTCGCGCTCATCGCGAACATTCCCGTGAGCCGAATGAAGCCCAAGGAAAGTAACAGACGCTAGGAGGAGCAGGGGAAAATGAACAAGCGTTGGCTCAGGCGCATGGACTTCACGTTGATCGGTGCGACGGCGGCGATCATCGTCATGAGCCTCATCGTCATCGGCAGCGCCACGCACATCAATACGGCGGGCGGCGATCACTACTGGTTCGTGCAGAAGCAGGGCGTATTCGTCGTCTTGAACGTGCTCTTCGCCATATTCCTCATGAACTTTGACTACAAGGCACTGCAGAACTATGGCAAGAATCTCTACATCTTCAATGCCGTCATGCTTCTCCTCGTCATGATCATCGGACAGACGGCGCTCGGCGCACAGCGCTGGATTCAGCTCGGCCCCATCACCCTGCAGCCGTCGGAGTTTTCGAAGATCATCATGATCATCGCGCTCGCCGCCATGCTGGAAGATCGCGTGGGAAAACTCAACACGGTGAGCGACATCCTGCCCGTCGTCGGCTATGTGGCGCTGCCGTTCTTCCTCGTCCTCAAGCAGCCCGATCTCGGCACGTCGCTCGTTTTCATCGCCATTCTCTTGGGCATGATGTTCGTCGCGGGCGTGAACCTTCGCATACTTGCGGCAGGCTTTGCGGCGGGCGTGGCGGCGTCGCCCCTTCTCTGGCTCTTTTTGAAGGATTACCAGAAGATGCGCCTCAAGGTTTTTCTCGATCCGAGCGTCGACCCGCTTGGCTCGGGTTATCACATCATTCAGTCGAAAATCGCCATCGGCTCGGGGCTGATCTTCGGCAAGGGGCTTTTCGGCGGTACGCAGAGCCAGCTGAACTTCCTG
>RBWB01583461.1_pt1 | contig 11941 bp, 6 predicted proteins | sample 2014201 | NCBI WGS metagenome assembly RBWB01 (sample SAMN10133834, study PRJNA383868) | Human oral metagenome, whole genome shotgun sequencing project. | isolation source: supragingival plaque isolated from 88 juvenile twins | host: Homo sapiens | place: Australia
AAAAGGAATAGGAACTGTCGCTGGAATTGCAGCTGGTAAACTTTTCAATGCTCCATCAACAACAGGAAGTAATGGACCTGTAAAATCTGTAAAAGTAGGAAATGGAAATCTTGCAACAACAGAAAAATATGATTTTAATGGGCAAAATACAGGACATGTTGCAACAACAACAAATGGACCAATATTTAATACAGGTATAAACCCAATAGATCAATTAAGAAATGTATTACCTTTAAATGGTAATATGCCAGGTATGTATTCTATAGGAGGAGTTGGAAGTGTAACTACAGGAGTATCTACAGTGCCAACACCAGGAACAGCAGGAATTGGTGGACATAATGAGTTTAATGGTGCAAGAATAACAAATGAAACACCAAATGAAGAATCAGTTATAGAATATGAAACAGAATATAATATTAAGATGCAAACAATAACAATAATGGAAAAAGGTGCAGCAAGATGGGGAGAAGAAATTGCATTAGAATTATACTTTGATAGTGATGATACAATAACACCACCATCAAACCCACCATCAAATCCACCATCTACACCGCCAACACCACCAACACCACCAGTAACAAAACCACAATTAAGATTACCAATAGGTGGTACAGTTTGGGAAGATAATATACCAGACGATAAAAAACATACTGGATATAATAATGTGTTTGATAGAGATAAAGAAAAAGGTATTGCAGGTGTAAGAGTAAGAATACATAGAAATTTTGTAGAATTAAATGAAAATAAATCTATAAAAAGAATAATAAGAAAAGAAGTTGCTAGAGTATATAAGAGAGAAACAGGAGAATTATTAGATCAAACTAAAGACCCAATAATATCAGATGAAAATGGTAAATGGGGAGGATATGACATTCATGATGTTGGATTTAATAGAAGAGAATTAGAAGAAATGGGAGGAAGTGCAAAAGATAATTATGCAATCCTATTTGATGTAACATTCGACTTTGATGGAATAATGTATGAACCAGTAAAACCATTACAAACATTAGAAGGTTCAAAAACAGAATTATTCAAAGATGGACAATCTTTCTATAACTCAACAACAACAGAAGAAAAAGCAAAATATAAAGATTCTTCATTTGCTATCGAACATTTTGGAGATAGAGAAGAATATAATAGAAAACACGCTGAAATAACAGGTGGAAAAGAAAATGATTCAAGCTTAAAAACAGACGGTATCGCTCAAGGAGTTGATGAACAAGGTAATAGAGTTGAAACTAAGACATCTCTAGAATATACTGGAGAAAAAACAACAGAAGGACCAACAACTCAAAGATTTAAGAGCAATTATCAAATGAAAAAAACAAATGGAAGAACAATCGATGATAAATATTTTAATGATTTCATTGAAGCTTCAACATTATTCTTAGGAATAAATCTTCCAACAAATGAACAAATAGTTTATGATAATCCAGGAACAAATGCTGGAGAAAATAAAGGGACAAATCCAAATACAAATAATGGAGGAAGTGCAGGAACAAATCCAGGAACAAACTCTGGAGAAAATAAGGGAACAAACCCAAGTTCAAATCCAAGTACTTCAAATGAATTATTAGATAAGAAGAATGCAGAAAAGAATTCATTTAATGGATTATTTGATTTCTTAAATTTAGGAAATAGTGGAAGAGGTGTAACAAATCCAAATACAAATGATAATTCATTATGGGGTAAAATACAAAGAGTAGGAAGTAGTGCATCAAAAGTATTAGATCAAATTATAGGATATGGAAAATTAACAGGAGCTATATTAGGTGAGTTAGTTGATATGGGTGCACTTAAGAAAAATCCATTAGAAAAAGTATTAACTAAAGTTGATAAAGCAACAACAATGTTAAAATCATTATTACAAGACGGTTTAGTAACATCAGATGCAATACAACAAGCAGTTAAAAATGGTGGAAGTAAGTCAGAAGCTATAATGAAGGTTATTAAATCAACAACTATAGGTAATAAACTTTCACAATGGATCGAAAGAAAAACAGGTGTAAAAGTAGCAGTAACAGATGATAGAATACCAACAGATTTATCAGATAATGCAACTGGAGAAGAAATATTAAATAGAATATTGAAAGATCCAAATGCAAATGTTAAATATGAAAATGGTATAGGTATTGATACAACAAGAGCACAAAAAGAACAAGGATTGACAGAAGAACAAGCACTTCAAAAAGCTAGAGAAGCATTAGGATTTAATGTATACTCAAAAGCTGTAGATCAAGTAAATGATGGAAATGTTAATTTAGATGAAGTTCTAAAAGGACAATCAGGAAAATATGCAGGAAGCATATTATCACAAATTGCAAATAATGGTAAGTTAGATTCAACTAATTTAGAAAAAGTTATTAAAGAAGGTGCAGAATCAACAGAAATAATAGACCAACTTGCTAAAAAACATGGTATATTAAATAATATATCAGGATTAAATTTAAATGGAGATTTAAAAAATATGCTTAACCAAATATTACAACAATCAGGAGTTGCAGGAACTGCAATAGGTGATTTAGTAAATAATGGTAAAGTAGATATGAAGAAAATTTGGGAACAAATCCAAAAAGATGGAGGAATAGATTTAGGAATCTGGGAAGATATAATTAAATCTGGAAAAATAGATAACCAAATATGGGATGCATTAGGAGAAAATAGAGGAGAAGACCAAAGCAAACCAAATGATCAACAAATAGATCAAGCATATCAAGCATATGCAGGAACATATTATAGTCAAAGATCATATATGAATGATATAAATCTTGGACTTAAGAGAAGAAGTGTAGATATGGAAGTAACTAAAGATTTAAACAGTGCTTTAGTTATAGCAAATAGAAAAGCATATAACTACCTATATAAATCATTATATGATGAATATTTAACAGAAAATGAAAAGAAACAAGGATTAGGAAGAACTGTTGAAGTAGATATGGAAAATATTCAAAAAGGTAGAGATGCACATAAAACACAAAGATTCTTAGATATATATAAGACAGACTATATATATAGAACATCTATGTATTCATCAGATGAAAATGTTAAGAAATTATTAGAAAGAGAAATTGCTGAAGAAAGAGCAATGGATAAGACAGATACAGCAGGAAATCATAAAGATACAAGACAAGTAGATGTATTCTTAACATATAAGATTAATGTTGTAAACAGTTCACCAATAGATGCTGTATATGTATCACAATTAAATGATATACATTCAGATAAGATGGAAATTGTACAACAAGAAATTAAGAAAGAAATACAACAAGATCCAACAACAAATATCGAAAAACAAGGTGTTAAGTTGGAAGAAGAAAAACAAGCAGATAAACCAAATACAACAGCAGAAATACCAGTAAGTAAATATGTAATACATGATAAAAACACTGATATAGCTAACTTATCATTATTAGAAGTTGATCAAAGTAAGATGAAAGAACTTAAATGGGATGCTCAAGGAAAAGGTGATAGAATACCAGCACAAGATAATGGATATACAGCAACTCAAACAGAAGGTGATGTAAATACAGCAGGATTTACATTAAAACCGGGCGAAAGAGCAGATATATTCAACACATATAGAGTTAAAAATGCTTTAAATGTGGAAGAAGTTAAGAATAAAGATGGAGAATCTTTAGGAGAACTTAAAGATAAAGTAGGAAAAGAAGATGGAATTAAGACTCTTGCTAATGCATTAGAGTTAGGAGACTTTACAAACGTAGCTGAAATAGGTGCATTTGCAGCATATAATGTTCATACAGGAACATATTCAGGTAAGATTGATAGAGATTCAGCACCATCAAACTTTACAACAAAGAAAGATGGAAACGGTAAATTTGTATTAGAAGATGATACAGATGATGCACCAGGTATAAATGTAAGAATACCTAAAGCAGAACAAAATCCAGAAAAAGTTAACAGAGAACTTACAGGTACTATTTGGGAAGATAGACAAAATACTCTAAATAGAGGAATTATGACAGGTGATGGTAAGAAAGATGAAAATGAAAAAGGAATTGCAGGGCAACCAGTTACTTTAGAAGAAAGATTATCATTTAGAGGAGAACAAATAGACGGACATGAAAACTTCAGATATGCAGAAGTTCCAAATGGTAAAGCATATTTTGATTTAGGATTTGTATGGCCAGAAAACATTAAAGCAGATGATATTGAAATGAGTCTGAAAGGTGTAACAGGATTTGAATCAAATGTTAAGACAGATGATAAAGGACAATATAAATTTACAGGTGTACCAGCAGGTAACTTTGTAGTAAGCTTAAATTACTCAACACCAAATGAACAAAAATTAAAAGAAGTTTATGCTAAGACAAATGCTAAAGGTATTGCAAATGCAGTATCAGAAGCAGATATTGATGCAAATGATTTAGTACCAACAGTCAAAGATGGTAACAATGAAAGAAAAGTAAAATGGTATAATGGTGAAACATTCAAGACAACACAATTCTATGCAGATGGAAAACAAGAAGCAAACTTAAATACTACATGGCTTGCTAAAAACAAGGATGAAGATAAAGAAACACAAATATTATCATATGCAAGAGATGATGAAGGTAGAAGAATCGAAGTAACAAGAAACTTAGATACATTCAAAAATAGTGTTATCGATGCATTAAATGTATTTAAAGAAGCAGATAAGGGCAAGATTGATGTTGAAAAATTAAAACTTGCACATAAATATACAAGTATGAATGCAACAACACCAAAGATTAACTTCAGTATAGAATATTATGAAAAATTAGAAAAACAAAAAGCAGGTTCTGCAGTAATTCTAAATGAACTTAAGAATATATACTATGTTGAAGGAATCTATAAAGGTAAGAATGATACAAAACTAGAAAATGTTGATTATTCAGTTAAGAATATTAATATGGGTATCGTTCAAAGACCAGAAAGTAAGATAGTATTAAATAAAGAAATAAATAATGTTGTAATAACAACAGCAGATGGAACAGAAAAGATTAACTTAAAATACAATGTTAAGAGTAAGATATCTAAAGCAGATAAAGGAAAACTATCAAATAATGTATATGGTGGAACAGAAGACTTATTTGCAAGACTTGAAGTAGAAAGAGAACTTGATAAAGAAAACTCTACAGGTGAAGATCTAGTATTATCATTAGATAGAACAAAACTAACAGATGGTAAAGAAGAAGATAAAGCTAAGAGAGAAAATGCAAAAGCAGGATTTAGATATATAAACATAGATGAAAGTGTAATGCAAGATGCAACAATCAAGATAAGATATGGAATATATGCATATAACTTAAGTCAATTAGATAGAACAATTAATGTTGATGACGAAAATGTTAAAAATACAAATATATATAGAGAAGAAGCATATAAGACAGGTATTGATGATGATGAAGAAAGAGAAGATGGATCAACAACTTTAGGTAGATTACAACATCAATCAAGATCAAAATATCAATATGGTAAATATGTAGGACAAGAATACTATATAAATAAAGGTGAAACACCACTTACTCCAGAAGAAGAAGCTAAGATAAACATTAGAGCAATAATGGATATAGTAGATAATGGTGCAACAGTAAACATGGGAGATGAAGAAAACATGCAATGGGTTGCAGCAAATAAAGAAGACCTAGTAGGTTTAGTAAATGGAGTTAAGAATGAAGAAAAAGCTAAAGAAGCAGATTATGTTGATGAAAGTGGTATAAGATATATCGAAGAAGTAACTAATAAAGATAGCAAAGATGATAAATCTAAGCTAGAAAATAGTAATACAAGATCAAATATATTATTATTAAAAGAATCAACAACAGATATGAATCCAGTAAATCCATATGAAGATGTTACAAGAGAATATAAGAATGTAAATGGATACGCATTATCTCCAGAAACAGATAATTTCGTAAGAACATGGAAACTTAGAACAGATAGAACATCTTCAGGAAGTTCAACATCAAATGATTTAACATTCCAAAATATGGCAGAAGTAATAGCATACCATGCAAGTAATGGACGTAGGACAGAATTTACACCAGGTGTGTTAATAACAGAAATGGATAAGAAAAATCAAACAGGTGATGGAACACTTCCAGGAAAAGGAGAAGCTAAAGAAGGAGAAGCTGACAAGGAAAACAACCTTGATAGAGCTTACATGGTTGCAGCAGAATCAACAGGAACAGCAGCAACAGAAATTGTAACATTATCACCACCAACAGGTTTAGGACAAGGAAGATTATTAGATATGCTAAGAAAAAATGCTCTTCTAGTATTATCAGTATTAGCTATACTTGTAACAGGAACAGTAATGGTTGTAATGTATAATAAGAAAAAGAAAAAAAGTTAAAAAGTCCATGAAATAATTTCTTAAAAACTAAAACTTTCAAAAAAAAGACCTTAGAAATAGGGTCTTTTTTTGTATGGAAATTATATAATTAGGATAAATTATACATATGATTTCATAGAATCTTATTTAGTATATATTTTTTAATTTAATACTATTATATCAGATTTTATGGAATTTTCTTTTTAAGTGTAAATCTATCAATATAATATCTTTATAACAATTTGTTAAAAATAATGATAAATTTATGGTAAATTGATATGATATTTGTATAATAAATTTTTGATTCGAAATATAGAATAAATAAAAATGTGAAAATATTATTTTAATTATAATATTTATAATTATATTTTATTCAATTATAATTTGAGCTATTTTTAATGAAAATGAAATTATTAAAAATTAAATTAATAAAAAATAAAAAATAAAAATATTTTTAAATATAGCAAATAAATATGTGAAAATTTATCTAAATGTTGTCTAAAATTATTATTTTTATATATTATATTATAATTATAATTTTAATTAAATTTTTAAATAAAAATTATAAAATATAAAAAAATTAGGATTAAAAACAGATAAATTTTTAAATTAAAGGAGTATTAAAATGAATAAAAATATTAAAAGATTTTCGATAATATTATTTATAGTAATTATAATGATTAGTTATTTTGCAAATATAATAAGTATTGCTGGAGAATCTAATTTAACAATCACACCAAATCCAGAAACAAATAATATACATTTAAAATGGACAGGACCTCAAGGTAGTTCATATAGGGTTTATCAAAAAAAGCCTGGAAGTGATCATTTTGAAACAATAGGACTTACTGATCTTAGTAAGGAGGCAGTAGATGAAGAAGTTAAGGTGCTTAATGTGTATCCTACAGGAGATGATGTTCCTAAGGTAAGTATAACATATTTAGATGGTAGACAAGAGGTAATAGAAAAGTCAGCATTATTAAAAGTATGGATGGAAGGACGGAACGGTTAATGAAAGAGGAAGTATAACTAATTTTAGAGCATATGGAAAAAATCCAATTAATGGAAGACAAATACTTAAAGTAACACATGTATCTACAACAGAATTTAATCATAATCCGAATATGATATGGAATTATGATGTTATGATGCAAGGAACTTGGGATACAAATGCAGGAAATACAATAAATGATAATTCAGTTAACATTGTTTCTAATTATATAGATAAAGGAAAAGGAGTTCTAGGAGGCCATGATACAATAGGATTTACATTTGGGAAAAGGTATGGAATATCAAAAATTGCTAATAAGTTTAATATAATATTAGGTGTATGGGATAATAATTATCAAAACGGATATGATTTTAAATTTGGTTGGGGATATACATCTACTAAAGTAAAGATAAATACTAAAGGGTTTTTAACACAGTTTCCTTGGAATTTAGGGAGTATTCGGCAATATACTTACAGTCCCAGTAACACATACAACATCTAATGCGGCTAAACGGTAATGTATGGATGGAGTTTGTAGATGGAAATTACTGGTCAGGTAATGGAGTAGATCGGTAGTTTAGAATCGTTAAAAAAACTTCCAAAAGAAGCAAATTATAAGTATTATCTAACAACATGGAATAATACAGCAATGATTCAAACAGGTCATAGCATGGGTAATTCAACAGAAGATGAAAGAAAAGTTCTTGCAAATACACTATTCTATTTAAAACAATTAACAAATAAAACGGAAATAATGGATAATTCAGCAAGAGATATAGCAGATCCAAATAGACCTAATAATATTAGCTTGCTAATAAATGAATATGGGGAAAGTATAATTAAATTTAATAGACCAGAAGATAATGGAAGTAGGTATGAATATTATGTAAAAGGATTAGATGGATCAAGAGAGTTCACAAGTGATGTGCAAAGTGCTGAGATAAAGACAGGTATAAAAAAATATAGGTATTATATTACAAATAATGAAAATGAAAATCGAGATAGAGATGCTGAAGGATGGACAGAAGTAAATTCTATGCGGTGAAATAGAAAATATAGATATTGGAGATATAGACTATAAAGAAAGAAAATTTGTAAATATATATTCAATAGATGGAGCAGGAAATAAGTCAGAGGTAAGTAAAGTAGAACTTATACCACAAAATCAGAATTTAGATATAACTAAAACAATACTAAATCCTAAAGAAGAATATAAGGTTCGGAGATGTAATAAGATACAGGGTAGATTTTAAGATAAGAGAAAATGATTATAATAGAGCAGAAGCAAATCCAGTAATAATTAAAGACTTATTTCCGGCAGAGTATTTAGAATATGCAGATAATTATATTAGTTCAGATACATCACCAAGTTATGTTAATTCTATGAATCCGGGAGAAATCATAAAGATACGTAAATTAGAATATGGTAAACCTCGGATATATGGAATATGGATTAAAAGTAAAACAAAATGCTAATGGTAAAAATATAATCAATAATGCAAGTATAAAATATTATGATGAAAATATAATAACTACCAATTCAAAAACTATAGGGATACCACAGGGTAATAATACTAGTAAAACAATAAGGGTAAAAAGTCCTAATCTTGATATACAAAAAAGTGTAGATAAAATAGAGTATAAAGTTCGGAGATACTATTACATATAAGGTGAAGATCAAGAGTATACAGCCACGGAACAGTAATAAATAATGTGAGCATAAAAGAGATAATACCAAAGGGATTAGACTTAAAAGATGGAGAGTCTAAGATAAGTATAAATGGACAAGAGATAACAAACACACTTGTTAAAAAAGAAGAAAGTGATGGAAGTAAGAATATTACTGCAGGACTTATAAACATAAGTCGGAAATGATGAGATAATACTTACATATAAGTATATAGTAAAAGATGATTTTGATAATATAAGTCCAGAATTAATAACAAAAATTACAGGTGAAGGCATTGATGAGAGAGAAGTTCCAATAGAAATATACATAAATAGCCCCAAATTAAAAATTACAAAAACATTTGAGAGTAATTATGTAAAAGAAGAAGAAAGACTTAGATATAATATAGCTATAACAAATGAAAAAGAAAATAGTATAGCAAAAAAAGTGACTTTAATAGAAAAGATAACAAATGGATATATAGATAAGGATAGTATAATAGTAAAAGATGATAATGAAAAAATAATTCCGAAAGAAAATTATGATATAGTAGAAGAAAATGGTAAGTTAATCCTTAAGTTTAAAGAAGATATATATATAATAGGAAAAAATAGTAATAAAAAAGAGATACTAAAAAAGAATAATATATCAGATAAAAGTAATAAGATATATAATAGAATAAATATTACATATGATGCTGTAAAAGAAAAAGGAAAAGATAGTATAAGTACAAGTATTGTGAATCGGAAATGATAATAAAATAGATGAAGATCGGAAATGATGCTAGTGGTATAGCAAATAAAATAATATTAAATATACTTAATAAAGAAGGATATGCTGTAGAGGAAGAAGAGTTTAAAAAGAAAACATCATTAGATATAGCTAAATATTCTTTAAAAGAAAATATAAAAGAAGGAGACACTAATACATATACTTTAAATATACAAAATGTAGGAGAAAATACGGCTAGAATAGTAAGAGTAGAAGAAAAAATAGAATCAAATGCAAATATAATAAAAGATAGTCTTAGAATAATAGATTCTAATGGTCAAGATGTAACAAATAATAAGAATATAGTTTTAGAAAAAGAAATAACAGATGATAATAAAATAATAGCTGTAATAAACAAGATGTTTAGATATGAAAAATATGAAATTATTTATGATGCATTACATAATGAATCAGAAACAGAACAAAAGGTAAAAACAATATCTAAGGCAAGAGGGTTAAATACAGAAGAAAAAGTAAAAGAAAGTATTATTAATGTAAGACGGAAGGACTAAAGATGCAGGTATAGAAATAACAAAAGTAGCTGAAAAAAAGATATTAAAAGCAGGAGATAAAAATAGGTATACTATAACTATTAAGAATATAGGAAATCAAGATGCATTAGATGTCGAAGTAGAAGATATATTAAGAGGAACGGTTAAATATATTAAAGACACTTTAGAAATAACAAGCAATAACAGTCAAAATAATACATTAGATAATATAAGAGCTATTAAAAAAACTTTAGAATGGAGAGATTATGATATAGCTAATAAGAAAAGTAGATTTAATTTATGTATACCTGTTATAAAAAAAGAAGAAATATATACAATTACATATTTAGTAGAACAAATAGAGACTGAAAAAGATAGTATTACTACAAATAATGTAAAAGCAAAAGGGGTTAATACTAGAAGAGCAGAACCTAAAGATAAAATAGAAGTAGAAGTAAAAGGTGTTGTAAAAGAGGTAGATTCAAATAAGAATAAGAATAATGATGGCAAAAATAAAAATAACACTAATGAAGAAAATAATGGAAATGGAAAGAATAATGGCAAAGACAATAAGGAAGAAAAAGATTTAGATAAAAATAAAGAAAAATACAAGGATAAAGATAATAATAATCAGAAGAATAAGAATAAGAATACGAATGAAAATGAGAATGAGAATGAAAATAAAAATAATGGTAATGGAAGAAATAATGGAGAAGATTCTCTGAATGGTAAAAATAATGGAAGAGGTAAAGGAAGAATAGATGATACAGATTTAGATAGAGAAAAGAACAAGTATAATAATAATCAAAAAGAATATGATATAGATAGAGACAGAAATAAAGATAATTCTAGAGAAAAAAATAATGGAAATAGAAGAAATAATATAGCAGATGACGAAAGAGGGAAAAACAATAACAAAGAAAGAAAAGAAAATGAAATATTGTCAAAGATATTACCTAAAGCAGGTAAAAAAGAAATAAATATAGTAATATATATAACAATATTAGTTATAATAATACTTTTAAGTAGCTATATTAATAATAAAATAAAAAGAACAAATAAAAAATAAATAAATGATCATTAAATAGTTATAATAAGTTTTAATTATGTAAATATATAATTAACAATATTACTATATATAAAGCATTAATAAATTTAGTAAATGTAAAATTTTGTAATATTTGTTACAAAAATGAAAAAAAAGAGAATTTAAAGTTTTTTAACTAGCTTGATAACTAAAAACAAAAATTATTATCTATTTACTTTAGAATTAGATAATTAAACATACATTTTTAATTAAATGTATGTTTTTTTTATTTAAAAAATCGTAAAGTCTTAGAATACATAGGAAATTTTGAACATCATTTAAAATAAATTAATAAAAAAATATAATGACTTTTTAAATTAATATAATTAAATATCTGGTGTAGAAATAATTTGAAAAAAATAATTCAAATAAAATGGTAGTTTTTATAGATTATAAGGAATAATTATATTTTAGGTAAGATTTAGTTATATTTCCGTAAGAAGTTTATGCTTAAAATAGTGGATAAAGCTACTAAATGCAAGAAAAATGCCACATAAAGATTATTGAAGATCAAAATATGTTATGGCAATATATAGAGTATGTAGATATATATGAAAGAAATATAATAAGTGCAAGAGGAGGACTTAAAGTGAAAAGAAGAAAGTTTTTAAGAAAGACA
>RBWB01583462.1_pt1 | contig 11940 bp, 10 predicted proteins | sample 2014201 | NCBI WGS metagenome assembly RBWB01 (sample SAMN10133834, study PRJNA383868) | Human oral metagenome, whole genome shotgun sequencing project. | isolation source: supragingival plaque isolated from 88 juvenile twins | host: Homo sapiens | place: Australia
GGGAGGCGATCTGCGTGCGGGTCTGAACGCGCAGCTTGGCGTCCAGGTTGGACAGGGGCTCGTCCATGAGGAAGACCTTGGGCTTGCGCACGATGGCGCGGCCCATGGCGACACGCTGACGCTGGCCGCCGGAGAGGGCCTTCGGCTTGCGGTCGAGGTACTCGGTCAGGCCGAGGATCTTGGCGGCCTCCTTGACCCGCTTGTCGATCTCCGCCTTCGGGGTGCCCGCGATCTTGAGGGCGAAGCCCATGTTGTCGTGCACGCTCATGTGCGGGTACAGGGCGTAGTTCTGGAAGACCATGGCGATGTCACGGTCCTTGGGCTGAACATCGGTGACGTCCTTGTCCCCGATGAGGATGCGGCCGGAGTTGACGTCCTCCAGGCCTGCGAGCATGCGCAGGGAGGTCGACTTCCCGCAGCCGGAGGGGCCGACGAGGACGAGGAACTCGCCGTCGGCGATCTCAAGATCGAGGGCATCCACGCTCGGGCGGTCATTGCCCGGGTAGATGCGGGTGGCGTGATCGAAAGTCACTGTTGCCATGAGCTTGGGTATCCCTTCACCGGCAGGTACGTGCCGGACGATCCGTAGTGAAAGGTGCCGATGCGTGTCCGCACTGACACATGCGCCCGGTCGGGCGACCAGGGGCGGGACTCATGCTGTCACACTATCAAGCCGATCAGATAGGTTTGCGGCGATCGGAGTCGCTCCCGAGGCGGTGAAGCCCCTCACATCCCATGCTGGGACGGAGGGTACCGGTACTGTGAGGCTATGACGCAGAATCCGGACGTGGGGACAGGCACCCCGATCTCCTTGGCGGGGCTCCGTGCCGGCGCGGATGTCGGGGGCTATCGGTTGCTCCGGCGGCTGGGCGCCGGCGGTATGGGCGTGGTCTGGGAGGTCGCCGACGGCGAGGGCAACCACGTCGCCATGAAGATCCTTCACCCCCAGATCGCCGCTGATCCCATGGCCCGGCGCCGTCTGGACCGCGAGGCCTCGGTGCTGGCGCGCGTCAAGGACTCCCGTGTCGCCCGCATCCTCGATATCGAGACCGGCGACGGCGCCGACGGCAGCGGCGTCACCTTCGTCATCACCGAGCTCGTGGACGGGCCCACGCTCCAGCACGAGGTCGATTACGAGGGCGCCTACGACCTGTCCACCGATGCGCGCGACCTCTCCGACCTCGCTCACGGGCTGGTCGACTCGCTGTCCGCCGTTCACGCCGCCGGCGTCATCCATCGCGATCTCAAGCCGTCCAATGTCATGCTCGGGGCGCAGGGCCCGGTGCTCATCGACTTCGGCATCGCCCAGGTCGCCGACGACGTTCGGCTGACCCAGACCGGTCAGGTGACCGGCACACCTGGTTTCATCCCCCCCGAAATGCTCGACGGGCAGGAGCCCACCCCCGGCGTCGACTGGTACGCCTGCGCGGGTGTGCTCCTGTTCGCGGTCACCGGGCGGGCGCCCTTCGGCTCAGGGCCATGGCAGGCGGTCTTCCGACGCGTCTACGCCGGAACCCCCGAGCTCGGCGCGCTGGAGGAGGACTGTCCCGCGCTCGCTCAGGCGTTCACCGCCGCGCTGGCCACGGAGGCCGACGACCGTCTCAGCGTCGAGGATCTGCTGCGAGTCCTCGACGACGTCGCCGATGGCGGCACCGGGCAGGAAGTGGTCGATGAGCTCCTCGGGAACGACGGCGGAGCCTCCGAGGCCGACACGGCCACCGGCACGTTCGCGGCGAATTACGGCATCATGGCGTCCCCGCAGTCCGCCGGCACGGGCCCGAGGCCCGGTGCTCCCGGCGGAGCTGGAGTGCCCGGCGGGGCCGGCGCTCTTCCCGCCGGCGCTCCTTCCGGCGGCGGGTACAGCGGCTACGGCGGCTACAGCAGCTACAACAATGGGTACAGAACGCCTTCTACTCCTTCCAGCGGCGGATACGGCACCAGGCCCGGTGCGCCTTCTGCTGGTATGGGGCCGCCTCCCGGCGCATACGGGTATCTCGGTGCGTCGGGCCCCGCCGCACCGACGCCAACGCCGCCATCGCCATCGACGTCGATGTCGGGCGCCGTCGGCGCGCCGCCCAGTTTCCGGCCGGACGGCGGGCAGCAGTCCGGACCGATGACGCCTTCGACCGGCGTGCGGCCGACCGGAGTACCGGCGGCATATGCGCCGGGCAGCAATACGGGCGTGCGTCCGGCTCAGCCTAGCTCGGCGCGTCCCGCGCCCCTGCCCGCGCCCGGTCCCGTACCGAGTCCGACGCCTGCGCCGATCTCGCCGCCCGCTCAGCCGGCTCAGCCTGCTCAGCAGGCGCCCGCCCAGCCCACCGGCCCTCAGCCCACCGGTGCGCATCCGACGGGTGCCCGGCCGACTGGTGCGCAGCCCACCGGTGCGCATCCGACGGGTGCCCGGCCCGCCGTCTCTACGGAGACGAGCGACTCGTTGCCGAGCTGGGCGCGTGAGCCGCGTCGTCATCCGGTCGTGATTCTGGCCGGATTCGCCTTCCTGGCGGCACTGTCTTTCGCAATGCCCTTCTGGGTGGTGATCCTCTTCGTCGTGATTCTCGTGGTGGCCGGGACCGTGGGGCGGGCCGAGGACGCCCGGCGCTGGCGCAGACTGGAGGCCGGTCGGGTGTCCGCAGGGGACAGCCCTCGCATGTGGGCGGGGGTGCCCTGGTACCTGCTGCGTTCGCTGGTGGCCAATATTTTCGCGGCGATCCCGGGCCTTCTGGTGTTTGGCGTCGCCTACTACGTGTTAAACCGACTGGTGTTCGGACAGGCGGAAACGTATTACGCCGTGCGCATGACGTGGGGCGTGCCGGTGACGCTGTCCCTCTTCGTCGGATGGATGGTGCCGTGGGGCGCGCCGACGCGGCGCGGCGGCGCGCGCATGGTCGAGGCCGCCATGGGGAGCGAGTCCGGTCCCGTCATCGGTGGTGCCGTTCTGTTGGCGGCGGCCGCCGGTCTGATGATCCTCCTGGTGCTGGGGGCTCTCCCCACTACGGCGGGGCCTTTCTTCTACGAGTCGTGAGGCGTTCCCGCGGCGCGTGAGGCAGGCCGCAGTGCTCGTGCGGTGCTTATCGGCTGATTGCCAGGCAGAATACGTAGTGTCCTGCCATCAGTGGACTGTTGAATCTTTTGGTGTTCAGTGGTCCTGCCGACGATCTGAGGAGTTCTCCGTGGCCTCGAACACCCCCCGTCCTACCAAGGCAGAGCGACGCGAGGCCGCCCGCGTGAAGGCTCAGGCACTCCGAGAGGAGCAGGAGCGTCGGGAGCGCCGTGCGAAGATCACGCGCCGCGTCCTGATCGGAGCGGGCGCCGTCGTCGCCGTGGGAGGTGCGACCGGGCTTGTGGTCGCCAGCCAGATGAAGAAGTCGGACCTGCCCACGGGCACCATCGCCGAGGGCAAGGCGAACACCCCGGGTGTGCCGGAGATCGTGCTGTCTGACGGCGCGTGGACCTATGGCAAGGACTCGGGCCTCCTCGGCGGTCAGGGTGTGGCCATCGGCTCCGTCACCGAAGGCGCCGCCGTGCTCGACGTCTTCTTCGACTACTCCTGCCCCCACTGCGCGGAGTTCGACAGCCTCCACACCGACGAGATCTCCAAGCTGTTGGACAACGGCGAGGCCACGCTCGTCCTGCACCCCTGCAAGATCCTCGGCCAGGACTGGACGGACTTGGCGATGAACGCCATGGGCCTGGTCATCGACAAGGATCCGGACAATGCGTTGGCTTTCCACAACGCCGTCTTCGAGGAGTATCTCTCGATCGCCCAGAAGCAGGACGTCTCGCGTCTGACGGTGGAAACCCTGGTGGCCGTCGGTGAGAAGGCGGGAGTGAGTGGCGACGTGACCGCTCAGTTCAAGGACACGATCACCAGCAGGGCGTACGACGCGTGGACGAAGCTCGGCACTGAGACCTTCCAGAACCTCGGGTTCAAGGGGACGCCGACGATTCTGGTCAGAGGCGAGCAGATCGATCTCACTCAGGTGGGCGCGGCCGACAGCCTGACCAAGCTCATCAACAAATGATGAGTCCGGGCGCGGGGAGCGGGGCCTGGCGACCCGCCCGGGCTCGTGCCCTGGACGGTCCACCCTGTAGGCTCGCCCGCGCATGCCGTGTTAGCTCAGTTGGTAGAGCAGCTGTCTTGTAAACAGCAGGTCATCGGTTCGAGTCCGATACGCGGCTCCAGGGAGTGGGACAGGGCGTATCCAGCGCGCAGGCGCAGGAGTTAAGGTGAGCCTTACTGATGGAGATGGCTAGAGAGATCTGGACCCGGGAGATCGGGATCCAGCTGATACAAGGAGCTCACCTGTGACCAGCCGCTGGGATATTTACGACGCCCTCATCGACGACCTGCCCGAGGATGTGACCGTCACCGCTTCTGACCGCGGCGCCCGGTGGACCCGGGTCATCAACTCCGCCGGCGGCATCGGCTCGGCCTGGTCCATGCGGGAGACGAGTCGCCCGGCGCTCTCCGCCGACACACCCGACGCGGGCCGCCCCATTCGCGACGTCGCCGCCCTGGTGCGCAGCTGGAACCTCGCTGAGGCGAGCGTCGGACTGGCCGCCATCAACTCGTGGTACTCCCGGGCCGAGGTCGCCTCCCGGCAGGGATTCGTGCCCACCGGCGCGGGACTGACCTGGCGCGAGGTCTTCGACCCCTACGCCGACGCCGTCGAGGGTCGGATCGCCGCGATCATCGGCCATTTCCCCTTCGCCCGCGGCGTGCTGTGGAAAGCCGCCGACCTGCAGATCCTCGAGCGCTTCCCCGAGCCGGGCGACTACCCGGACACGGCCTGCGAGTACCTGCTGCCCGAGGCGGACTACGTCTTCATCTCCTCGTCGAGCTTCGTCAACAAGTCGGCTCCCCGCCTGCTCGACCTGGCGGTCGGAGGCGGCGCACACACGGTTCTGGTAGGCCCCTCCACGCCCATGCACCCGCTTCTGCTCGACCTGGGCGTGGATACCGTCACCGGGTACGTTCCCGACCCCGAGGTCGGCAAGGCCGGCGTCATCGAGGAGTTGTCTCCGACCGGCCAGATCGGCCCGGGCACCCGCATGCATCAGCATCGCTCCGCCTGAGGCCGGCAGTCCGGCCCCGTTGGGACGTCTACGCCGTCGTCAGGGCAGGCGCCAGTCCACGGGCTGCGTACCCAGCCGGGTCAGCTCCTCATTGGCCCGGCTGAAGGGCCTGGAGCCGAAGAAGCCGCGCGAAGCGCTCAGCGGCGAGGGATGCGGGGAGGCGATGATCGGCGTCTGGCCCAGCATCGGAGTCAGCGACTGCGCCGGCCGGCCCCACAGGATCGCCACCAGCGGTTCCGGGCGCTGGACCAGCGCCTCGATCGCCCGCTGGGTCACCGTCTCCCAGCCCCAGCCGCGGTGAGAGGCGGGCGCCCCCGGGCGCACCGTCAGGACTCGGTTGAGCAGCATGACTCCCTGCCGCGACCAGGGCGTGAGATCTCCCGACGTCGGCCGGTCCACACCCAGATCGCTGACCATCTCGGTGAAGATGTTCTCCAGGCTGCGCGGAGGCTTGACGCCGGGCTGCACCGAGAAGCTCAGACCCATCGGGTGCCCGGGAGTGGGGTAGGGGTCCTGCCCCACGATGAGGACCTTGACCTCCGGCATCGGATAGGTGAAGGCGCGTAGCACGTCGGTGCCGGCCGGCAGATATCCGTGCCCCGCGGCGACCTCCTCCCGCAGGCGGGCGCCGATCTCGTGGATGGTCTGCTCGACCGGCGACAGGGCCTCGACCCATGAGGAATGGACGATCTCGGACAGGGGCTTGGGGTCACTCATCCTGCAAGCCTATCCAGCCGGTTCCCACGGTGTCCTTACTACAGATTCCGCGGGTCGCCCGCGCGCATGGGCGGTGGCCCGCTATTCTCGCAGGGTGAGCGACTACCAGTACCCTGACGACGAGTTCGACGCCGCGGATGCCGAGGGGCCCGTCCCCGTCGGCGTGCACCGGGCGCAGGTGCCCGCATGGCGCAGCTGGATCCCTCTGCTGGCGGTGCTCATCATCGTGCCGCTCGTCGCCTGGGGCGCCGTCGCCCTGTTGAGAAACGGTGGTGGCTCGCCCTCCTCGAACGGCTCCTCCAGCGCCGGGGCGACGACTGCCGGCCCCACGGCCTCCACTCCTGAGCCTGAGGAGACTGAGACTCCCGAACCGCAGCCCTCCGGCGATGCCGACATGACCATGGGCGTTACCGTGCACAACGGTACCAATGTCACCGGTCTGGCCGGCCGCACGGGCGATAAGCTCACGAACGCCGGATTCACATCCGTTCAGGTCGCCCAGGGGGTGTACGACTCCGCTGATCCGTCCGCCACCACAGTCTTCTACTCGACTCCGGACAATGCCGCCACTGCCAAAGCCGTGGCCGATGCCCTGGGGACGACCAACATCGTGGAGTCCGCCGAGGCGGTTGAAGCCGACGACTCCCCCAACCCGATCGTGGTCATCCTGCGCGATGACTACGATGACCAGGGGTGAGCCGAGTTCCTGCCCCGCTCGCGCGTCGTGATCTTCTGCGCGCCGCGCTCCTGGTGCCCGCTACCGGCGCGGCCGTCGTCACCTGCGCCGCCCTCGGCGCGCGCCCTTGGAGACGCCGCCCGCCCGCCCTCCTGTCGGAGGGCGTGGTCATCGGAGCCGATGGCGTCGTGGAGGCGATTCCGCCCGGGCTCGCCATCTCCTACGCGCCGGGCACCCGCGTGATCGCGTCCGCGCAGGGAACGGCCGTCGCCGCTGCACAGCAGCAGCGGCGCGACGGCGTCCGTCTTCCGGAGGGCCGCTGGGGTGGTCTGATCGATGCGGCGCTGACCGACCTGCTCGCTCTGACCGGCCCGGCCCTGGACGGCGATGCCGCAGGAGCGGCCGATCTTCCCGCAGGGGCCGTCATCGCCGGCCCTGTCGGCGCCTGGCGCTACACCTGGCCCCGCGACGCGTCCTTCGCGGCTGCCGCCCTCTCCGCCGTCGACCTGCATGACGAGGCGCTCGGCGTCCTGACCCACCTGGCCGGGCTGCAACGCTCCGACGGCGGCTTCGAGGCGCGCTACGACATCGATGGCGGTCCGCCCGACGATCGCCCCGCGCAGTCGGATGGCGCCGGTTGGCTGTTGTGGGCGGCCCACCGGGTCCTGGTGGACGGCGTCGGGGCCGATGAGCTCGACGTCGCCTGCGGGGCGGCTCTCAGACGCGCCGCCGAGAAACTGGTGGCCCTGACCGACACGCCCTCGCATCTGCCCGCCGCGTCCCCCGATTACTGGGAAACCCCGGAGCGGACCCTCACCCTGGGCGTGGCGGCGCCGGTGCTCCTCGGCCTGGAGGCGGCGGCCGCTCTGGAACGGGAGGGGATCGATCTCGGCTCGTCCGCGGGGCGGATGGCCGGGCGCGCGGCGGTGGTGCGCCTCGCCATGGAGCGGGCTTTCGCCCCCGACTGGGGCCGTCACGTGCGCGAGGAGCATGTCGATGCTGCGATCGCGCTGGTCGGCCCGCCCTTCACGCAGGCGCTGTCGGGTGCGCAGAGGGTGCGCGCCGACGCCGTCTCGCGGATGCGCCGGGAGAGCGGGGGAGTGGCGCCGGGGGAGTCCTGGCGCGACGACGGCGTCTCCTGGACGCCCGAGACGGCGCTGCTGGCCTGGTCGGCGGCCGCATTGGGGCGGTCGCAGGAGGCCGAACGGCTTCTGGGCTGGCTCGAGGAGCATCGCACAGCGCTGGGGTCCCTGCCGGAGAAGGTCTCCGCCGGCGGCGCCCCGGCCGGTCCGGCGCCCTTGGCGTGGACCTGTGCCCTGGTCATTCTCGCCGCGCTGAAGGCGGAACCGGGCGCGTGAGGGCCTGGGGCCCGAGGCTTCGTCGAGCCCCGCCTTCAAGCACCCTTGCGCGCATCACTTCCCAGAGGGTTCACAGAGGATGTCCCGGTGCATTCCCAGGAACATGAGGTTACATAGTGATTGCCGCCGGACGGGAGCGGTCCTGAGGGTTGGGGAGCCCGATGACGGATCGTGACTGAGAGCCGGTTCGGGTTCACGGGAGCCCGGGCCCTCGCTCCGGCGAAGAAGGAAGGCCCTCCCGCGGGTTTGTGGGAACGCCCGCGGTTGAGTGGCCCCTTGATGACGGGGCCCGTGGTCCCGGGGAGATCGCCCGGGCCACGGGCCGCAGTCGTTTTTTCTCGAGATCGGTCGTACTCCGTGCCGAGATCGTCGAGTTCCGCACCGAGATCGGTCCGTGGGTCCGTGGCGGGTGGCCTGGTGGTCTCAGGGGCGCTGGATGGAGGAATCCTCACTGACCCTGGCCACGGCCACTCCGTGACGCAGGGCCACGGTCTCAACGGTGGTGATCGCGCGTGCGGCCCGACTCCAGAAGAAGGTCATGTAGATGAGGCGGGAGCCGATGCAGTAGTCGGCGAAGTTCTCCACCCGATCGGGGTCGGGCTCGGTGCCGAGCGCGTCGCAGGCCCGTACCTCCGCCTGCAGATCGGGGAAGTAGTGGAGCATGTCCGTGTGGAAGGCCCGCAACGAAGCAGTGGTGAGGGCCGGGTCGCAGTAGGAGTGATCCTCCGGCCAGGTGGCCTGCTCCTCCCACCAGGCGGGGAAGTCGGCATCGGAGACGACAGTGGGATCGAAGACCAGAACGTCGTAGCTCATGGCCCGAGGCTACCGGCGGCCCCGTATGCGGCCTTATACAGTTGTGGGCCGCAGGGAGCCGCGACGCGAAGGAGGGACCCGTGCCGCGTATGAGTTATATGACCTGGGAGGTCGCTGCAGCCGCTTTCGTCGAGCACGACCGGTCGTCTTTGAGTCCCGTCGACGTCGCCGATGAGCTGGCCGTCCAACTCACCCACCGCGGCTATTTCGACGGCCGCCGTCGTTTCTCCCTGGGCGTGCGGGCTCTGGCTGAGGGGGCCGCGCGCCTGGCGGAGGAGCCCGAGGATCACATCGCTCAGATGAACTACATGCAGTGCGGGGGCTCCGCCGAGCGCATGACCATCGAGGTCCGGGTGGCCTCGGGGGAGAGCATGACGCACTACGCGGTCAGCCGGATGCCGGTCGCGGACGACAATGCTTGGATCGAGCTCCCCTACGATGGGGATCGCAGTGTTCGTCTTCACCCCGAGGAGGTTTTCTCCGGCGAGCAGGCGGTGCCGGTCTTCCGCGCCTACATCCTTGACGGCGTGCTTCCGCCCGAGGACCTTCTGCGCGACCTGCACCTGAGCTGAGCGGCTGGGCTGAGCTGAGCGGCTGAGCCCCGATCCTGCCGAGGGCGAACCTGAGCGTCTTGCACTCCATGATGGAGAGTGCCAGCATTGCGGTTAGCACTCGAGGCCATCGAGTGATAACCCCCCGATGGCTGCGTGTGAACGACCCAGGCCGCAAGGTGAGGGTCGGGCCCGGGCGTGACGTGAACGCCGGGGACCGGCTCGTCCGTCGCGGGCACCGCACGGCCACCTGTCACGCTAAGGAGCAGCAATGCCCAAGATCATCGCCTTCGAGGAGGAGGCCCGTCGCGGTATGGAGCGGGGCCTGAACACCCTCGCCGACACCGTCAAGGTCACCCTCGGCCCCAAGGGCCGCAACGTCGTGCTCGACAAGAAGTGGGGCGCCCCCACGATCACCAACGACGGCGTCACCATCGCCAAGGAGATCGAGCTCGAGGACCCCTACGAGAAGATCGGCGCCGAGCTCGTCAAGGAGGTCGCCAAGAAGACTGACGACGTCGCGGGCGACGGCACCACCACCGCCACCGTGCTCGCCCAGGCGCTCGTGCGCGAGGGCCTGCGCAACGTCGCCGCCGGCGCCAACCCGATCGCCGTGCGCCGCGGCATCGACAAGGCCGTCACGGCCGTCGTCGAGCGCCTCCTGGCCGACGCCAAGGACGTCGAGACCCAGGACGAGATCGCGGCGACCGCCTCGATCTCCGCCGCCGACGAGCAGATCGGCGAGTTCATCGCCGAGGCCCTGGAGAAGGTCGGCCACGACGGCGTCATCACCGTCGAGGAGTCCAACACCTTCGGCCTCGAGCTCGAGGTCACCGAGGGCATGCGCTTCGACAAGGGCTTCATCTCCCCCTACTTCGTCACCGACCCCGACCGCCAGGAGGCCGTCCTGGAGGACGCCTACGTCCTGCTGGTCGAGTCCAAGATCTCCAACGTCAAGGACCTGCTGCCCCTGCTGGAGAAGGTCATGCAGTCCGGCAAGCCGCTGGCGATCATCGCCGAGGACGTCGAGGCCGAGGCCCTGGCCACCCTCGTGGTCAACCGCATCCGCGGCACCTTCAAGTCCGTGGCCGTCAAGGCCCCCGGCTTCGGCGACCGCCGCAAGGCGATGCTGCAGGACATGGCGATCCTGACCGGCGGCACCGTCATCTCCGAGACCGTCGGCCTCAAGCTGGAGAACGCCACCCTGGAGGACCTGGGCCAGGCCCGCAAGGTCGTCGTCACCAAGGACGAGACCACCCTGGTCGAGGGCGCCGGCGACAAGGACGCCATTGAGGCCCGCGTCGCGCAGATCCGCGGCGAGATCGAGAACTCCGACTCCGAGTACGACCGCGAGAAGCTCTCCGAGCGCCTCGCCAAGCTCGCCGGCGGCGTCGCCGTCCTGAAGTCCGGCGCCGCCACCGAGGTGGAGCTCAAGGAGCGCAAGCACCGCATCGAGGACGCCGTGCGCAACGCCAAGGCCGCCGTCGAGGAGGGCATCGTCGCCGGTGGTGGCGTGGCCCTTCTTCAGGCCGCCGAGGTCCTGGGCGGCCTCGAGCTCGCCGACGACGAGGCCACCGGCGCCGCGATCGTCAGGGTGGCCCTGGAGGCCCCGCTCAAGCAGATCGCCGTCAACGCCGGCTTCGAGGGCGGCGTCGTGGTGGACCGCGTGCGCAACCTGCCCACTGGTGAGGGCCTGAACGCCGCCACCGGCGAGTACGTGAACCTCCTGGCGGCCGGCATCGCCGACCCGGTCAAGGTCACCCGCTCCGCCCTGCAGAACGCCGCCTCCATCGCGGGACTGTTCCTGACCACCGAGGCCGTCGTCGCCGACAAGCCCGAGCCCCCGGCCCAGCCGGCCGCCGGCGGTGGCGACGAGATGGGTGGCATGTACTGATCACCCAGTGAGCGAATGCTCAATGGCGACGGCGGGTCGCCCCCTGCATGGCAGCATCGCAGGCGGGCGGCCCGCTGTCGTTCGCATTGGCTCCTGTGCGGGTCTCTGCCGGAGCGATCCTTGTCGATCAGACGGGGGCGGCGGGCTCAGACCGGGTTCGGGGTGCGGCCGTGTTCGAAGCGGCCGGTGTTGCACGTTTCGGCGTCGTCGTAGGAGACGGCCGCCTGGTCGAGGGACTGGCTGATGAGGTCCAGACTCGACTGGACTTGGATGGCCGTGACGTGCCAGTCGGCGGCACAGGTAGCCATGGAGTCCGAGGCGCCGCCCGTCCATGAGGACTGCAGCAGGGAGATATCGCCCTTGAGGCCATCGGTCTCGGTCTGGATGGTGGCGATGCGAGTGCGGGTGCGAGCGGCCGTGTCGGCGACGGCCTGAGTGTCGACGGAGAAGACGGGCATGATGGAAGCCTTTCGTGAGGGCGCCGAGGCGCTGTGCGGTGTGCGCCTCGACGTCGAGACGCGTACTCACCGTAAGAAGGCGCAGCCTTGCCGTGCATCCGGAGTTTCGAGCTCTTGTGGACGCCCGCTGCGCGATCTCCTCTGTGGAGCCCCGTCCCCTTTTTCTCAAGGCTGACGAGATTGACATTTTCGAACGAGATCGACGGTGCCACCGTCGATCTCGTTCGAAAAAGTCGACTTCGACGAGGTGGTGGTGAGGCGGCCTAGGGGCTGTCGCACGGTCGGAGGCCGTCTCAGAGGTCCCCGGCGCCGTCCTCGACGAGCGGGGCGGTGACCGGTGCAATCTCGCCTGTCCGCGTCTCGCGCAGGGCCTTGGCCGCTTCGGTGCGCAGCCGCA
>RBWB01583475.1_pt1 | contig 11911 bp, 10 predicted proteins | sample 2014201 | NCBI WGS metagenome assembly RBWB01 (sample SAMN10133834, study PRJNA383868) | Human oral metagenome, whole genome shotgun sequencing project. | isolation source: supragingival plaque isolated from 88 juvenile twins | host: Homo sapiens | place: Australia
TTTTGTCCTTTTTTAAGCGCAGGGTAATAAAATCCTTGTAACGTTTCATATTTTTCACTTACTAAAACATGAGACAATTGATCTTGAATACGCCCATATAAAGACAGTGCGTATCCTGCATAAAAGCCCATTGTTTTACGCCCGCCTGCAATCGAAACGTGTAAGCTGACATTGTCATCTTGGGTAAATTCACGAACCTTTTGGCAAATCATATCTGCTGCCAGTTCATTTTCTTCGGGGGTTTTTAAATCATCCAGCTTATTGCCTTCTTTATCTACGATTGCATGTAAAGAGTTTTCGTCAAATTTAATTTCTGGCAGATTGTATTCTTCGCACATTTTCTTAAAAATGCCATTATCGCCAAGCAAATTGTCTTTGATTTTTTTTAGCCCCGTTGTTGTGCTTAATACCTGAATTTCATTAGGCACCCATTTTTCTTGTTTTGCTGGGTCACAAGCCAATGCCCATAGCGTTTCAGTGATGATTTGTGGCGTCATACCTGTAACCAAAAATAAAATGTTGTGTTTAGACATACTGTTTACCTCGTGTGTTTAAAAATAATTAAGACAATTTTAACCGATGATTTGATAAAAAGCTTAGTTTGGTAAGCTTATGGTTTAACTTGACTGAAAAATTTGAAGTTGATACTGTCCGAGCCCAAGTGTCGTACTTTTACCCACATGCAAATATTGCCCAATCCAAAGCAGTGGCAAAAGTCGCTCTAATATCTCGCTGCTTGCAATAAGCTGTATATCACCAGACAAGCCAAATAATTGAATTTTTTGGTTTTGACGGCTTGACCTGCGGATGACTTTTTCTGGTTCGACTTCAACGCGCATGGTCAGCTGTTCCATATCCGCTAAAAACTCAGAAAATAAGCCATAACTGGTTAGCCATTTTGTTTCTGAATCGTGCTGCTGATTGCATTGTTGGATGCGATTATAAAGATTGATTAATAAATTTTTTGGCACAAGCTGATTTTTATGAAAGGCAATCTTGCCTTCTTGTTGCAAACGAAACGGAGTTAAAAAATGCAGTGTAATTTTAGATAGTTTGCTGATAGATGGTGGCTTGATGATGCGTTTAATTTGCCAATCTGTCAAATTAAATGGATTGGTTTTTTTATCAAAAACCGTTTGAGCTTGATTACTGACCTTAATCAGTTCGCCACAAGCACGTTCTTTGCCACTTCCAAGCCCTATTCGCAGTGCTTGTTCCCAAGCCTTTAATATCAAAACATAATCTTTGATAGCCTCGCCTAATAGAACAACACCAAAACGCCAAATTTGCGTTGGTTTGATGTTTGTTTGGTGTATTTTTGGAGGTATGATGATGTAAGGATTGGATGCTTTTTGACGATTGGCGATATCAAGTAATTGAGTTTCAAAAATATATGTATAGCGACAGGCTTGATTTAATGGGCATTGACTACAGTCTGGTAAATTGGTAATACAGCATAATTCCCGCAGTGCATGACCAAAAGCTCCGCGAAGCATCGAGCCTGAATGTTTGGGTAGTTTTAGCGCATCAATTTGACGTACTGTTAAATTAAAGACGGCGATATTTGGCATGGTATCCCTACTTTTGGTTAATGTTTTATCTAGCACATTAACAATCACTTATCAATAAGTAACGTTATTCTAGCATTATTTTTAATACAAATTCTATACAAAAATGAAAAATTTTTTCTACATATTTTTTTAATACTTAATTATTTGATTTTCAATGACGATTTAATTAAAGGACTATATTGATGGTTTTTTATTCAAAAAGTTGAGTTTATTTACGCTTTATGTGAGAAAAAACAGCTGGCAATACTGCAGCGCCAATAGCGCAGACGGCTTTTACTGCATTACTTACTTGTTTGCTATGGAAAATGCCTGTAACGCACCAATGAGCAAAATGCTCGCAATTATTACGAAATAAATCATAATTGTCCTCGCCCAATTTGCTGAACGCACGCTCAACAATTTCAGCGGGTGAAAATTTCTCATTTCCGTGATAGTTTACAACTTTAATTTTTTTCGCTTTACCTTGAAATTTTGTTAAATCTGCTATCTCAATAGGACCTGATTTAAACGTTTCACAAAACCCTGCGTAATGAATAACCTTATTATCACCAATATAAATACCATGATGTGTATAACCAAGACGAGCAACTTTAAGATGGGAACCAATTTTATAAAGATCCATAATCATCACCTTATTAATTAAATAAAAAATTTGAATACAAGCCACCATCACCAAAATTAAATTTTAGTGTCATGAGTGTTTTTTATAGATATTTAAAAAACATTATTTAATGAGATTTAAAAATAATGTTACTTAGAATGATTAGCACATCTGGTAATAATACAAATTGATTGTTAATTGATAAAAAATTTAATTGGAAAATTCATATTCACAGCATAAACATTTATAGTTATTTAAAATATTTTCATCAACAACTTCACCTGCCTTAGCGCCAAGACATAAGCCCGCAGTCGCTCCAGTTAGTGCTCCTAACAAACCACCTGCAATACCGCCAGCAACTGCGCCAACTGGACCTGCAACCAGTCCAATTGCTGCTCCAGCCTGAGCACCAACCGAAGCACCGCCCCAGCCCGCTGCACCTCCAGCAGTAAAACCAATGGTTGCACCTGCTTTGCGTGCGTAGTTATTTTTTTGAACGTGGGTTGAATGACAATTTGGACACATCATAGTAAATTTCCTCATATAAAGAATATTTGTTTAGTACAATTATATCTAAACGCATAAAGTACAATTAAAATTGATAAACTTATTAACTAAACTGATTAACTAAATGACAATATCAAATAATTTTTTATATTTAAACCTTATTTTATCAAGCAATATTAAACTTAAGTCAACTTGATTAGCTTAATATTTTTTTAAATAAACACATAAAGATTATTTTTAAATTATTTGTTTGTATGCAAACTGAACATGCGATAAATTATATACAAATAGTGCAAAATCTTTTAAATCTGGTAAGCTTATTTTTAAATGTTTAAAAATTAATCTAAATACAAAGATAGCTAAAGATGCAATAAATTGGGCAGATACCGAATATTGGCACTGCCCTTTTTATAAATTGAATGTTTGATGAAAGGTATTTTTTAATTGGCTAATCTGTACCAAATTCATGGCGTTTTTTAGCAAAAAATCGATCCAGCCTGTCCATGGCGTCTTCCAAATCAATCAAATTTGGCAAAAATACTACACGAAAATGGTCGGGCTTATCCCAATTAAATCCAGTCCCTTGTACCATCAGGACTTTTTCTTCAATCAGTAAATCCATCATAAATTGCATATCGTTATCAATTGGATAAATATCACGGTCAATCTTAGCAAAACAGTAAAACGCGCCTTGTGGCATCGTGCAGCTAATGCCCTTGATTGCATTTAATCGACTGACTGCCAATTGTCTTTGTTTGTATAATCTTCCAGTGGGTGCGGTGAGTGCTTGCATGGATTGATAGCCGCCCATTGCTGTTTGAATGGCATATTGGGCTGGCACATTGGCACAAAGCCTCATACTAGCAAGCATGGTCAAACCCTCAATAAAATCACCAGCATGGTCTTTTTTACCTGACAGCATTACCCAACCTGAACGATAACCTGCAATTCTATGAGATTTAGACAACCCATTAAAAGTTAAAACCAAAGTCTTATCAGTAATCGTGCACATCGGCGTATGAACAGCATCATCGTACAAAATACGGTCATAAATTTCATCAGCTAAAATGACTAAGTTGTATTTTGCTGCCAGTTCTGCAATGCCTTTTAAAGTTTCAACTGAATATAAAGCGCCCGTTGGATTGTTTGGGTTAATAATTACAATACCTTTAGTATTGGATGTAATTTTACTTTGTATATCAGCCAAATCAGGTTGCCAGCCGTTGTCTTCTTGACAGCGATAATGAACCGCTTTACCACCTGCTAAATTTGCTGCTGCTGTCCATAATGGGTAATCTGGCATTGGAATTAAAACTTCATCACCATCATCAAGTAAGGCTTGTAAAGTCATGACAATCAGCTCAGATACACCGTTACCAATAAATACATCACCCACATCCGTTGCTGATAACAATCCCTTGGCCTGATAATATTGTAAAATGGCTTTTCTGGCGCTAAAAATGCCTTTAGAATCTGAGTATCCAGATGCGTCTGCAAGATTCATTGATACATCTTGTACGATTTCGTCTGGCGGTAACAGCCCAAAGGGGGCGGGATTACCGATATTTAATTTAATGATTCTTTGTCCTTCAGCTTCCATACGATTGGCGGTTTGTAAAAGCTCGCCACGAATATCGTAACAAACATTGTTTAATTTACTGGATTTTTTTAAAGGTTTGACATTGCTCATAGTAGTGTCCAAAACGGTTGCAGGCGCGACATGTAAAGTGGTTTGACTTTGATTGGGGTGGTTGCCTGTAAGTAAATAACTTTCTGTGGTATTTAAAATTTTAGCTAAAATTGGCAATTTGCTGCTCACGATGCCATTTTTGCCCCCTTCCCAATTGGTAATTGCTGCTCGGCTGACCTTAGCACCTTCTTGACTTAGTTTATCAGCTAATATTTGAGCAGAAAGCCCTAAACTTTTACGCAACCTTTTAAGCCGTTGCCCTTGCATCTGAGGCGTATTTTCTAAATTCGTTAGTTCATCTGTCATTTTTATCTCACTGATGATAAAATTTTTCTCATTTTAAAGTAAAAAAATATAGAAAACAAGTTTTTTGAAAGAAAAACTTTCTTAATTTTGTTTAAAGAAGCTTTAATATATTTTTTTTGATAGTTTTACTTGCTTTTATAATTTAAATGCAAATAAAAAGCTGACGAAAGTCAGCTTTTTGAAGTGCAAGTGTAGTTTTATATTAGGACAAAAGCCAAGTAAAGGGCTCAATATCCACCCAATCTCCCGCCTGCAAATGACCAATATCTTTTTGTAAAACTAATAAACAGTTGGCAAGGCTGAGTTGTTTGATACGGTGTGAGTCTTGGTTTAATAAAGGTTTAACATAAAAAACCCCGTCTTCACCCTGATGATAAATTGCCCGAGCAAACTCCTTACGCCCATCTTTTTTGAACAAATCATCGGTTAATTTGGCTTTTAACACTAAACGCGTTGGAAAATCATCTTCATGCACGCCCGACAGCTGCCATAAAGCAGGCTTGATAAATTGTAAACAGCCAACCACACAAGACAAAGGATTACCCGGCAAGCCAAAGTATAAAATAGTTTTGTCGTTTTCATCGCCATCTTTGCCATAAAGTTCACCAAATACAAATGGCTTACCAGGCTTCATTGCAACCTTATAATGGGTAATCTTACCTAGTGTATCAATGGCTGTTGTTAAATAATCGTAATCACCCACCGACACGCCTGCACTGGAAATCAGTACATCGCATTCACGTGTTGCTTGACTTATGGCGTGACAGGTTGCTTCCAAATCATCAGGCACAATTCCATAATCTTTTATGATAACTGGCATATCATTTAATAGTGATTTCAGCGTTGGAGTGTTGGAATTATAGATACTAGCCAAACTTGTCAAAGGTTCACCTAAGTTTGTTAGTTCATCACCGGTTGCGATAATACCCACTACCAAAGGCTGATAAACGGACACGTTATCAAATCCTAGACTGGCAAGTAAACTGATGTCAGTGGGATTGATTTTTTTACCCACTTCCAACACACATTCACCAGTCGTAACTTCCTCACCTTGTTTACGAATATTGGCACCTAATTTAGGAATGGTGACCAAATGAACATCGTAAACATTGTTTTTGTCTAAGTTTTGCTTTATTTCTTGCCAGTTGGTGTGTTCTTGCATAACAACAAAATCACATTCATCAGGGACAACCGCCCCTGTAAAAATACGCACACCTTGCCCTTGTTTAAGCTCCCCTAAGTAAGGTTTGCCCGCTGATGATTCGCCTACAATGGTTGCTTTATCCAATTGCCCGCAGATTGCAAAACCATCCATCGCTGATAAATTTTGTTGTGGGATGTTCATTGGCGATTTGATATCTTGCGCTAAAATAAACCCCAAAGCATCTGTCAATTGTTTTTGGATGACAGTACGATTCATGTGCTGATGATGTTCGCTAGCAACTTGATAAATTGCCTGATAAAGCGCCTCTACTGTAATCATCTTTAACCTCGATAAACATTTTCTTGATTAACGTTGATATCAATGCCTTCAATATGAGCATTTTGTTTAAGTAAAAACAGATAATCTACTAACGCATGATGAAAACTTTGCTGCGTAAGTGTATTTTCAATCATGGCTTTGGCATTATCAAACGTCAAAGGCTTGCCATCAACTTTTTCTAATACATCCACAATGTGTATACCATAACGAGTTTCTATGGGATTAACACACAAACCTTTAGATAGTGCAAAAACTGCTTTTTCAAATTCAGGCACAGTTGCACCTTTTTGCAGCACACCCAAATCACCACCATCAGTTTTGGATGGGCAAGCAGAATGCTGCATGGCAAAGCTGATAAAATCAGCATCCAGATTATCGCTTTTTTGTAATTTTTCAATTAAATCAGTTGCTTGTTTTTTTAATTCCAAGCGTTCTTCACCTTCTTCTGGCGGGCAAGCCAATAAAATATGGCGAACTTTCATAACAGGTGGTGAAACAAACTGTGATGGATTGGCTTGGTAGTATTGTTGGCAAGTTTCTTGGCTGGGTTGATTGGGTTGAACATGTTTTGCCAATAAATCAGAAATGGCTTGCTCTTCATCGGTATCCCATGCTTTTTGCCCCAAATCCTTATCTTCCAATACCGCTTGTTTTAACAATTCTTTGATTACCAAGGCTTGTGCTGATAAAAATAAAGCCTCTTCTTGAGAGCTGGCAGGATGATATTGAACTTCTTCACCAATGGCTTGTTCGCTGATAACCACACCATTGACGCGAATGCTTGGTACGGTTTGGCGACTGGATGCAATCAGATGACGATGATCAGATTTTTCTTCTGCAAGTGCCTCTTCAATTAATTTGGCATCGGATGATAAACGCTTTAAATCATCACTGGTTGGCATGACGCGAATGCCGTCATCCACAGGCATTTGGTGATGACCGCCACAGCCACAAGAACCGCCTCCACAGCCTTCTTGGGTTTGGTCTGTGGCTGGGTCAAAATCATGGGAGTGATTATTTGGGGATTTTGGGTTAAAAGTTGTAACGCTCATAATAAACTCAAATTTGCTTATAATCGTTTATTATTAATGATATTTATCAAGAGTAAAATACTTCTTTGTGGTTATTTTAGACCAATAAAATAAAAACACATATTTAAAGCCATATGTGTTTTTATTTTCAATGATTTGAATCAATAATGCCAAAAACGATATGGTAAAGATGGCTGATTTTTATTGGATAAATCAATCAAACCGCCAGCAATCATTTTAAGTGTCGTAGGTACAAGTTCGTGTTCTAATTTTTGCACGCGTTTTTGTAAACTGTCAGCAGTATCATTGTTTGACACACAAAGCAGCGCCTGGGTCAATACATCGCCAGCATCCAATTGGCAAGTAACTAAATGCACACTGCAGCCATGATAACGCTCGCCCGCCCTTAATACCCTATGATGCGTGTCCAATCCTTTATAATAAGGCAATAACGATGGATGCAGATTAATCATTGGAATGTTTTTGGTGGCAATACCATCAATAAACACAGGCGTTAAAATGCGCATAAAACCTGCTAACACAATCAAATCCAAATGAAAATCTGCTAAGATGGTCAGTGCTTTTTCTTCAAAACTGGTTCGTGTGTACCGTTTACCGTTTTCGTCTTTATCAATTACAAAAGTTTGGATATGGGCATTTTTAGCGCGTATTAGAGCGTATGCATCGCTTTTATTACTAATAACACAAGCAATCTCAATTGGCAAAGTGCCATCTTGCATTTGGTCAATTAAAACTTGTAGATTACTGCCATTGCCCGAAACCAAAACTGCGATTTTAAGTTTTTTCATTGTAATACAACGTCTAAATCAAGCCTGATAAACAACCGCATCATGTTTGCGAGTAACAATGTGTCCAATTTGCCATGCAGTTTCACCATTTTGACTTAAAAAGTCAATTGTATGTTGGGCGTGTTTTTGGGAAACGACAATCACATAACCCACGCCACAGTTAAATGTACGTACCATTTCACTTTGAGCAATGTTTCCTTTTTGTTGTAGCCAGTCAAATACTGCAGGCATCTGCCAAGATGACAAATCAATTTGAGCGGATAGATGTTGTGGTAAAACACGTGGCAGATTTTCTGTTAAGCCGCCACCAGTGATGTGCGCCATAGCATGAATGTTGGTATTTCCTAACGATTTTTGCAATGCATTGATGGCTTTAACATAAATTTTAGTAGGTTTCATAAGTGCATCGGCTAAATTTTCACCACTACCAAGTGTGGCGGTATGAACGTCTGTTTGACTAACTTCAATCACTTTTCGCACCAAAGAATAACCATTAGAATGCACGCCACTGGATGCCAAGGCAATCAGTACATCCCCTTCTTGTACGTTTTTTCCAGTGATGACTTCACTTTCTTCAACCACACCAACACAAAACCCCGCTAAGTCATAATCTTCATCTTGATACATGCCTGGCATTTCAGCGGTTTCCCCGCCAATGAGCGCACAATTTGCCAGCAAACAGCCATCGCCTATACCTTTAATCACAGCTTCGGCGGTATCCACATCCAATTTGCCCGTAGCGTAATAATCTAAAAAAAACAGAGGTTCAGCACCACAAACCAATAAATCATTAACACACATCGCCACCAAATCCTGACCAATGGTTTCATGACGATTTAAATCCAAAGCCAATTTTAGTTTGGTGCCAACACCATCAGTTCCAGATACCAAGAGTGGTGACTGATAACCAGCTGGGATTTTACATAATGCCCCAAATCCACCAAGCCCGCCAACAACTTCTGGGCGAGTTGTCGCTTTTGCAACCGATTTAATACGAGAAACCAGCGCTTCCCCTGCATCAATATCCACGCCTGCATCTTTATAACTCAAAGAAGTATTTGAAGCATTCATAAAAATCCTATAAAAATAAGTGCATAAATTATGTTTTAAGTTGGACAAATAAAAACCAATAGCTGTCCAAGAATTTGCTTATTATAACAAAATATCATACAAATATTATGGCGTTTTTTATCACTTTGATAACTTTTCTTTTACCATAAAATCATCTACAATAGCTAAAGCCATTTAACCTAATGATTTTTAAGCTAATGTTAAAAATAGACCCTTTTTTTCGCCGTCTTGCATTTTTATTGTTTTGGGTGATTTTGCTGTATGTATTGTTTTTACTGCGTTCAGTTTTAACACCATTTATAGTGGCATTTGTGTTTGCCTATATGTTAAATCCGCTGGTTAGTTGGCTAAATCGCTTTATTGGGCGAGGTCTGGCGATTGTTTTGGTGTATGTGTTTGGCGCTTTAGTGGCTTTTGGATTGCTAGTATGGCTACTTCCCATGTTGTATCGGCAAGTTTTGCTAATTTGGGATTTTGTGCCACAAATGGTGAATTGGTATAATCAAACAGGTAGAATGTTTGTAAATCGCTATGCTGGAACCAATTTGGACACACTTGATTTTAATATGTTGTCTGATATTTTTGTTTCTTATGTACAAAGCAATTATCAAGTGTCTGATGCCCAAACGTTTTTAAAAAAAGTACTGTCATCAGGTTTGGGCGCGGTCAATGCACTAGGACTGATTGTCATGGTGCCAATTTTAACTTTTTACTTTTTATATGACTGGCAAAATCGTTTAAAAACTTGGCAGCAAGCTATACCTGTGGCGTATCAAAATAAGGTTACTCAAATTGCTAAAGACTGCGATAAAGCACTGATGAGTTTTGCTAAAGGTCAAGTCTCCGTAATGGTTTTATTGGGCTTTATTTACGCCATTCAATTGCAATTGATTGGCTTAAATCTTGGATTGATTATTGGCATCAGTGCAGGCGTGGCAAGTTTTGTACCGTATTTAGGATTTGGGTTGGGTATTTTATCAGCATTGATTGTAGGTGTCGTGCAATTTGGACTTGACCCGTTACATTTAGGTTTGATTATCGGAGCGTTTTTGATGGGTCAAGCAATGGAAGGCTATGTACTTCAGCCATTACTGCTTGGCGATAAAATCGGACTTTCAGCGTTATGGGTAATTTTTTCTGTGTTGGCTGGCGCATCTCTTTTTGGTTTTATTGGTATGTTGATTGCCTTGCCTGTATCAGCAGTGATTAATGTATTGTTTCGCCATACTTACGATGCATACATAAGCAGTGATTATTATTTAAACAGATAATGAATTCTATATTTGAATTAAAAATAACCAAAAAATACAAATTCTACGCCACTGTCTGAATTATGGTTGCAAAATTTGTCTAAAATGTGTTATATATAAGTTGTTTTTTTGCTATTTTAAGTTTCCAATCCCAATGACCAATCCCAATCAGCGCCAAAAATTCTTTCAACCATCATTAGATAATATTGATATTAGACAGGATGCCAGTCTTGAAGATTTTGTTGGGGAGTGTTATCAACCTTTGTTAAATGCTGTGCATCAGTTATGCTCTGGACAAATGACTGAACTTTTCGTGGTTGGTAAAAAAGGTTTTGGTAAAACGCACTTGGCAATGGCGATTTATGATGAATACACCAACCAAGGCTTAGACGTCATTTATATATCCTTTGCAGAATTGGTGATGGGCGAAGAAGATGAAAATGCGTTGTCAGGGCTGGAGCATTTTGATTTAGTAATTTTAGATGATGTGGGTGCAATATCAGGCAATGATTATTGGCAAGAAGCTTTGTTTCATCTGATTAATCGAGTACGCAACCAGCAAAAACAGCTTTTATTTTTAGCAGATAACCCTGCAGGCGAGCTTCATATTACATTGCTGGATTTGGTAACTCGTTTATCACTTGCTCCAATGATTGATTTACCAGTGATTGAGGATTTGATTGACCGTTCTGCGTTAATTAATCATATGCTTCAGCGTAAAAATTGGCGACTTCCTGATGAAATTTTAGCTCATTTAATCACTGAAGGCCCTCAAAATTCGGGTGATATCGCCATTGTACTTGAAAATATTTCGCCATTATTGACGCATTTGTCACGAGTGCAAGTGCCTAAAAAAATTATTGAAAAAGCCAGACAAGTCATTGAAAGAGAAACTTTGCTTTTAGAGCTTAGCGACTACGTTTTTGATGACGATTTATTAGATAGTTAGTTTGGATTATTGATTGTATTTGTTTATTATAGGAATGATTATGCGTAAACTCTCTTCTTCAATGTTGTTGGCTTTTTTAGCTTGCTATGCTTTAGGAGCGTCTGCTGACGTTAAATTATCAATTGAAGATAATGTTAAAGTAATTGCCATCAATGGTCAAGAAATCAAAAACAGTCCATTTTTGCCGACCAAGCAGCAATTTACACTAGAGCCAGGGCGTCATGTAATTACTGCACGTTATGACCGACTGTTTGATTTAACTCATAACAGCCATGATTATCTAAAATCTGGCAACATAACATTATCTGTAGACTTGCAAGATAATCAAAGTTATCAGCTTATCATGCCAAATCAACCGTCGGTCTATTCTCAAGCTAAAGAATACGCTAAAGCGCCGACACTGGCACTCGCCCAAAATGGCAAAATCATTGCTCAAGAAAGTCAATCAGAAAAACAAGAAGGCATTTTGTCATCACTAAGTGGTTTATTTGGTAGAGATAAAGCGGTTCAAACCAATCAAAAAGTTGTTGCTGCTGTACAAAATCCAGCAAGCCCATCTTCAAATACTTCATCTGCAACCACTTCAGTAAAAACAAATACACTTGATAGTTTTATGCAGCTTTGGTTAAATGCCAGTGAAGAA
>RBWB01583481.1_pt1 | contig 11896 bp, 9 predicted proteins | sample 2014201 | NCBI WGS metagenome assembly RBWB01 (sample SAMN10133834, study PRJNA383868) | Human oral metagenome, whole genome shotgun sequencing project. | isolation source: supragingival plaque isolated from 88 juvenile twins | host: Homo sapiens | place: Australia
CATTGACAACAAGCTTCACTTTTGATGGGTCTGCGTAGTCAAGGAACATCTTCCCGATGTTCGCCTTGATGTACCTCATGTTGTTTCCATCGACATGGACGGTGACGGTGGTGCCAGAGGGCTTGCCGGTTTTTTCTGTGTGAACGTTCACGTCATAGGACATGTCGTTTTCGGAGATGATAACAGTGGTGGTCGTGCCGTCTTTGGTGGTGGTCTCCCATACCGCATTAGGGGAGATGGATAGCAGGGATTTGCTGCCGATGCCGAATCCGCCCACATGCTGGTCGTCTTGGTCTTTCGTGGAGAATCCAAGCCCAATGAACTTGGTGCGAACGAAATCCTCTGTCATGCCGTTGCCGTGGTCAATGACTTTGATCAGCCCTCCGTCCTCAACATGAGTGTCGTTGTTGATCTTGCCGAAAACCACATGCCCGTCGGATGTTTCCTTGTAGTCCAAGTGGATTTCTACGGGCTTGTCCACGCCCGCTTCTTCATGGGCTTCCATGCCGTTAATGGCGACCTCACGAATAGGCGTGGTTGGCATCTTGTACTGATCTAGCAGTAGCGACGCAACCTTGAAAGCGTCCTCTGCGCGGATGACTAGCTGCGAGTCAGCTGGGGTGCCGATGGATTCGTTGCCTTTTGAGAACTTCACTGAGTGTTTTCCTTTCCTTGTGGCAGGGATCTAGGGGGCGATAATGTAGGGAATTTTAGGGGGTGCTAGAGCTGAGTTGTATTGCGGTTTGCTTATTGCGTGAGGGCAGCGAGCTTCTTGTTCAGCCTTCGCTGCAGAACCTCCCATTTACTAACCACAGGCTCAGGCTCGTACAGCAACTTCATTCCCGCCTCAATGGGCGTTCTGTCGGCTTTTCTGCGGTTGCAGGCACCACAGCACGTAATCAAGTTATCCCACGTGTTTTTGCCGCCTTTAGAGCGGGGAATGATATGGTCCACGGTATCTCCGTGCTTCCCACAGTACGCACATGTGTAGAAATCACGCTCGCGGATGCGCTGAAACGAAACCGTAGCAGCGTCACGAATGTCATCAGAGTAGTGCGGAATATTGACATATCCGCAGTCAGTGAGCATCAACAGCTCATGAACATCAACCGTTGTTTTGGGTGCTTGAACTGTTTTCACAACATCACCCAGCGGTACTGCCTTCTGGGCGACAATCAGAGATGCTGCTCTTTGCCATGATATGTAGCAAAGAGCCTGAAAGCTGCTGTTAAGCAGCAAAACTTTCATCCCATAATCCTTCCTCTGATGCGTTGATAGTACCCAGTCAGTAAACCGCAGGCACATCAAAAACCGCAACATGCGGGGGTGGTGGCATTACCCCCGCATGTTGCGGTTTTTGTCAATTACTTTCAGCCTATCATCCCTCTAATCAATATTTGAGACTTGACTGCACATGACTGAATACTGCGGTCTAGATTTGACAACTGACACAGCCTTCAACCTCTGTACCCTCTAGGGCTGACTGCCTGACGCGCATGTAGTACATGGACTTCACAAACCCTGACTTCCATGAGGTTTCAGGATCAAATAGCGCTAGATTGCCTTTGTCATTCTTCTCACGCCCGCGCGACCACGCATAAATGTGAGCCTTGTTCACGTCCCTAGTCGTACTTTCGCTAGGCAGGAACAACGTCAAACTCATCCCCTGGTCCACGTGCTTGCCCGCCACAGCGTAGGTGTCAATCAGCGCTTTGTAGCCCGTCTCGTAGGCATCCCTGTAGAAGCTCATATTGTCGTTCGTCATGCCCGGCGCGGGGTAGTAGACGCGGCCTACTTTGCCTTCTTTGCGGATTTCAATGCGGGCGGGGATGGGGTGGAGGCTGCTGGTTGCTGAGTTGATGTAGCTGATGCTGCCGTTGGGGGCTACTGCCATGAGGTAGGCGTTGTAGAGTCCGTGTTGTTGTATTTTTTGGTCGAGTTGTTCCCAGTCTTGTTGTGTTGGGCACCATTGGTTGTGTTTGGTGAATAGTTCTCGGATGGTGGGGGTTTGTGGGGTGGTGCGCCAAACCCCGTTGACGTAGTGGGTGAGGGCTTTGGATGCGCCGGTGTGGTCTTTTTGGGCGTAGTCGGATTTGTGGAAGTCGTGGAAGGTTTGTCCTTGTTGTTGGGCGATTCGGCAGGATTCGTTGAGTGCGTGGTAGCGCATGGTGGCGAAAAAGACGTTGGTGAAGTCTAGGGCTTCGTCGGATCCGTAGGGGATTTGTTGTTCTCCCAGGAATCCGTGGAGGTTCATTGCGCCTATGCCGATGCTGTGGGTTTTTTCGTTGCCGTTTTTGATGGTGGGAACGGCGGCGATGTCGGTGGTGTCGCTGACTGCGGTGAGTGCTTGGACGGCGCGCTCGACGGTGTTTTTGATGCTGCCGGTGGTCATGGTTTTGGCGATGTTGATGGAGGCGAGGTTGCAGGAGATGTCACGTCCGATGGTTTCGCGTTCGCCGGTGTGTTGGTTGTAGATGCTGGGGGTGTTGATTTGCATGATTTCTGAGCAGAGGTTGCTCATGCTGATGCGCCCGTCAATGGGGTTGTGTTCGTTGACGGTTTTCTCGAAAATGAGGTAGGGGTATCCTGACTCAAATTGGATCTCAGCGATGGTTTGGAATAGTACGCGGGCGTTGACTTTGTTCTTTTTGATGCGGTCGTCTTCCACCATGTTTTCGTATTCGTCGTCAATGGAAATATCCGACATGGGTTTGCCGTAGACGCGCTGTACATCGTAGGGGGAGAAAAGGTACATATCGCTGTTGCTGCGCGCCAATTCAAAGGCTTTATCTGTCACCATGATGCCCATTGACAGGGTTTTGATGCGTACTTTTTCGTCGGCGTTTTCGCGTTTTGTGTCCAGCATTTTCATGATGTCGGGGTGGTGGCAGGACAGGTACACCGCGCCTGCGCCTTGGCGTGCCCCTAGCTGGTTGGCATACGAGAAGGAATCCTCCAGGAGTTTCATGACGGGGATGATGCCTGATGATTGGTTTTCCACCCCTTTGATCGGGGCGCCGGCTTCCCGGAGGTTGGTGAGGCAGATGCCGACACCCCCACCGATTTTCGACAGCTCTAGGGAAGACTTGATGGCATCCCCGATGGAGTGCATGCTGTCTTCTACCCGGATGAGGAAACAGGATACGTGTTCGCCGCGTCGGACTTTACCGGCGTTGAGGAATGTGGGTGTTGCGGGTTGTAGCCGGTTAGTCATCATTTCTTCAATGAACTGTTCAGCTTTGTTCTTGTCCCCGCGTGCTAGGTAGAGGGCGCACATGACTACGCGGTCTTCGTAGCGTTCCAGGTAGCGGTTGCCGCTGGCGTTCCGTAGTGCGTACTGTTGGTAGAACTTATAGGCCCCCATGAACGTGGGGAACCGGTATTTAAACGAGTAGGCGTATTTGAATAGGTTTTTGATGTTTGCTTTGTCGTACTGTCCGAGGATGTTGCCGTCGTAGTAGTTGTTGTCAACCAGGTAATCAAGTTTTTCCTCCAGTGTGTGGAAGAACACGGTGTTTTGGTTGACGTGTTGTAGGAAGTATTGGTTTGCGGCTTCCCGGTCTTTGTTGAACTGGATTTTCCCGCTTTCGTCCAGCAGGTTCAGTTCGGCGTTGAGGGACAAGTAGTTCTCCTCAGATACTGTGTTTCCCATGTGATATTCGTCTCCTAAGTTGCGTGGGATGTGGAACAAGAAAATTGACACCCCGGCGCGAGCGCACGCTTCCTTATTTGCCTTGTTGTGGATTGCTCTGCGTCGTGCCCACCGAGGTGAAAGGGTTAAGTTGCAAGCGCTGCTTATGTAGGGGTGCTAGAGCTTAGCTTACAGGGGTGAGTACAGGCGCTGGGGCGCTTAAGTGGTGTTTGTGCGCCGCCCCACTTTGATGTTGTTGAGGGCGGCACAGGAACCCATTCTACGCGGGTTTTTCTGGTGGGTGCTTATACCGCTGCGGGGGTGAGGCTGTCTGCCAGCTCTTTGAGCTTATCGACGCGGAAACCGCACCACTTCTCCCCCGAGTCAGTCACTACGATGGGCATGGAGATGAACCCTGTTGACAGGGCCTCTTGGCGGCGTTTCTCGTCATTCTCAATGTTGTATTCCACATACTGGATTCCATGTTTTTTGAGGGTCTTTTTGGTCATCTTGCAGGGCATACAGCCGCTTGTTGTATACACAGTGGTCATTGGTGTTTTCCTCTTCCGGTTAGGTACCATTAGGTTTTACTTCACACGCCATGCGTGAGGGCGATAGCATCTAACCTAGCACGATGTGTGAGACCATAAGACAGTACCCACCCCATGAGGGTGAGCAATATTTGAACAGTAGGTAATCATTGAAAAAAACAGGGAAAATCGCAGGTAAACTCAAAAAAACAGTGACAATAATCACAATGCTGGGGCTGACCGCAGGCACCCTCGGCGCAGGGGGATTCACCTACCTCTACGCCACCGCAGACATACCGCACCGCGCCGGGACGCATACGATGTCGGAGATTCATTTTGTCACCTCCGATGGTGTGAATGTTGCGACGGTGCAGCCGCCAGATGGAGAGAAGCAGGGTACATCGCCTGCTGCTATTTCGCAGTATATGAAGAACGCCATTGTTGCTTCTGAGGATGGTGGTTTTTGGGAGCATTCGGGGATAAATCCTAAGCGTATTGCTGCGGCCACGGTTCAGCATGCGTTGGGTCGTAGTGGTGGTGGCGCGTCTACGATTACTCAGCAGTTGGTGAAAAACACCATTGTGGGTGATAAGCATTCGCTTGATCGTAAGGTTCGTGAGGCTGCCTATGCGTTAAAGGTAACGAATACGAAAACCAAGGATGAGGTGCTGAGCGATTATCTGTCCATTGTGTATTTCGGACGTGGCGCGTATGGGGTTGAGGATGCGGCGCGGAAGTTCTTTGGGGTGAGTGCGCTTGATTTAAATCCCGCCCAGTCGGCGCTTCTGGCGGGTATGGTGCAGTCCCCCTCAGCGTTGGACCCTGATGTCAACCCAGAGGGCGCTAGGGAGCGTTTTAACTACGTTGTGGACCGCATGAAACACGATGGGTACATTCCGCAGGGCACACAAGTGGAGTTCCCGGAGCTGGTGTCACCGCCCCCGCCTAAAGTCACTGTTGGTGTGGATGGGGATTATGGGCATGCGGTAAGCATGGCGTTTGCCGAGCTGGAATCAATGGGCATTGATCGCACCACTTTGCACAATGTGGGTGCCACGGTGACGTTGACTGTCAACGATGCGAAACAGCGTGCCGTACAGAACATTGTGCGCAGTCACATCGGTGGGGATTTGCGCGCTGCCGTGGTTTCCGTGGACTCTGCTAACGGTGGTGTCGTTGCCATGTACTCGGGTGAAGACGGGTTGGGATTCAACTACGCCACCGCAGGACAGATGACCGGTTCCACAGCTAAGGTTTTTGCGCTTACTGCCGCTATGGAGCGCGGCATACCCGCGTCGAAAACCTACTCATCCGCGCCCTACAATGAGGGCGGCGTGAGTGTCACCAACGCCTCTGCCGCGTCCTGCACGGCATGTAGCATCACCCAGTCCACGGTGGAGTCGTTGAACACCTCGTATTTGCGTATCCAGAACGATATTGGTGGCGCTACGGAAACCCAGAACATGGCGTGGCGTTTGGGTGTGCCGCGTGAAATAAACGGTGAGGCAAGCCTCGGCGGCGACCAGCCCTACGACGGTATCGTGCTAGGGCAGTACCTCACCGCACCCATTGACATGGCGAACGCCTACGGCACTATCGCCTCTGGTGGCAAACGCCACCAAGCCCACATCGTGGCGGGCGTGAACACCATGAAGAAAAGCACACTGTACGAGTTCCACGGCAAAGAAGACCCCGTAATCAGTGAACAAACCGCAGCACAAGTCAGCAATGTGCTCTCTGGGGTTGCGGATTACAGTAACCATAATCAACTCGCCGGTGGCGGCGGGAAAATGAAAACAGGAACAGTTCAGCTAGGTTCAACTGGTGAAAACCGTGATGCGTGGACAGTGGGTTTCGTGGATGGTGGGCTATCCACAGCCGTGTGGGTTGGAAGTGACAATGGGGTGCCTTTGTACTACGGAGGTGGGAAAATGTGGGGTGCCACATTGCCCGCAACAATGTGGAGGCAAACCATGAACGCCATTCGCTGACCAATCTCTGGCCGGTAGATGTTGCGCTTTCTGGCTGACGTATGTATTCTTTGTTTTGTCCAAAACAATCATGAGCATACGAAAGACAAAAGAATAAATGGCTAAAACTTCATTTGACTCCTTGATCAAGAAGGGGTCTGGGTCGGAAATTTGGTTCGACGAACTCAACCGAGAAACACGCGATGTCGTGGCGCAAGCGCTATTGGACAAGTCGAAAAGCGGTTCATGGATTTTTGAGCGCTTAAAAAAACCACAAACAGACGAGTCCCCCGCCTACCCGCTGCGCTTCTCCGCTTTTAAAGAGTTCAGGAAGAGGTTCCAGGAGAAGTACAAGACGCTGCAGAGCTTCCGTAAAGCAGAGAAGGGTGCATAGAAATGGCAACATCCTTCGATCATCTCCTGGAACTCAACGACACGGTAACCCCAAAGGGCTACCACCCAGGGCGCTTTGTGGAAAGCAAAGACGGGGCAACCGGCTCCTGGTGCCCTGATAAACCACTTCCCAAGCAGCCCAGCAATGACGACATTCGACGTGCCGTGGAGACAACCGGCTTTGACCCCGATGAATGGACCATTGCCAATGACCGCATGTCGATCTCAACCTGCGCGGCAATCGGAGCTGACGGAACACCAGACCCCACCCTACGGTGGTACAAGATCAACCTTGTACGCAAAACAAAAGACTTCATTGAAGAAGCCGATGAACTTCTACTGGAACTGATTAAAAACAGGTCAGGCAAGAAGAAAAAAGACAAGTCCAAGCAAAAAAAGGTGAAAGTCCCCTATCGCTTGCTGTTCATCACCGACCAGCATTTAGGCAAATCCGAGCGGGACGGCGGGGGAAGCAAGATTCTCACCCAACGCTGGATTGACGGCGTAGAAGAAGCACTTTCCGATGGTCCCTTCAAGGAAGTACACATCGCAATGGGCGGGGACACCATTGAAGGGTATGTATCACAAAACGGCAAGAACATTGCCACCACAGACATGACCCTACAGGAATCCATGCGCCTAGCACAGGGACTCCTACTGGACACCATCATGAAAGCACACGCAGTGTGCGAGAAAGTATCAGTGTCCGTGGTTCCTGGAAACCACGGAGAAACCACCCGCGTTCAAGGTCGCCCCATGCGCGACAGCTACGATATTATGATCGTCGCCAACGTGCAGGACACCATCGATTTCCATAACAAGAACAACCCTGATGACCACATCAATGTGGAGTTCTACTACCCGAAAGAAAACCGTGTTGACGTGTCGTTTACCTTTGGTAAATCCAACATCACCCTTGTACACGGTCACACATTCGGCAGCGGCGGGCAAGAAAAAGGTGCCTATGATTGGTGGACCAAGCAAATCGTAGGTGGGCAACCTTCATCGGCATCACATATTCTGCTTGCTGGGCATTTCCATAACTGGCGGACATTCAACATGTCAACGGATCGTCAAGTTGTGTTCGGTGCCGCTCTTGAAACCTACTCGGCGTGGTTTGAGCACAAAGGCAACCCACGAACACAAAGCGGTATCATGAAGCTTGATATTGGGTACCAGCGTTTCTACGGGATTGGGTTGTGCCCATCCCCACCAGAGGAAAAAGAGCTTCTAGGTCTATAACCCCTCATTAAGGAAAAGGTCTGTAAATACTGGTGGTGATAATATAATGCCCAGTATTTACAGACCATCTTTTATAAGGACAACAAACATGATGAGCGAATCAGAAAAACTCGTTGATGACATTGACATCAACGACGTAAGGCACTTTGCTGAACTTCCCGACGACACCATTATCACCGTGGAAGAAAACGGCGAATGGGTAGAAACCACCGTCGGGGAACTAAAAGCAGAAGAGCAGTAAAACACCGCCCGCCCCGCGAACGTCGGTAGACGGTGGGGCGGAAACACAAAAGCACCCCTCAACACCAGTGAGCACACTGCGCGGGGGTGCTTTCTTTAGGTTAAGCCTTATTCGGCTTTCTTTCGTCTGGTTGTGCGTTTTGTTGCTTTCTTTGCTGCGCGTTTGCGGGGCTTACGCTTAGTTGTGGTCTTGCCTGCGGCTTTCTTTTCCGCGTAGGCTTTGCTGGACCGCTCTGACACGGCTTTCGCCTGGTCTATCTGATTCTCGCCATTGACAATATCCTCCAGCGTTGAAAAGTACTTCTGCATACCTTTCTGAACGCCACCCATAGCGTCTTTGATCTTCTGCTCATCGCCCCCAGTCCAACCAGCTAGGTAAGCCTGCGATGACTTTGAGGTGTTTCCCTCACCATAGGCCCTCAAAATGCCGTAGGCAACCGTCTCCGCTTCTGCTTCTGCCTGTTCTCGTGTGAACTTTCGGTCTGGATTTCGGGAGACGTGTCCACACATAATATGCCCCATCTCGTGTGCAAGCGTCTCAGCTGTCTGCATCCCCTCTAGTTCTTCACGCAGAACAATATAAGGCTTACCGTCTTCCCCTAGTGTCGCGTATCCCTGTGATGATCCGATTTCGCTTTGCGGCAATCGCTTAATCTCAATGTCCAACCTCTTGGCAACAGCCTCCAGATCCTGAATCATGGCATCGTTGCTCTTTGCTTTCGCCATGATTTCTTGTTGCCTATTGAAATAATTAGTCAAGGGGCTATGTGGAGGTTCTTTCACTGATTCGTCCAGGTCTTCATTTGAGAAAACGCTATACTCCTTGAACGCTGTGTAATGGGTTTCTTTTTTATCCTTATCTTCCTGTTTGTCATCACTGCTGTTTTCGCTTCCGTTGTTGTCATCTTCTTTCTTCTTTTTCTTGACAAGGATTGGGCGCAGAATCTTTGCCGCCTTAGCGCCTTTACGCACCTGATAGCCGTCTTCCGCCCATTGCTTATAGGTGCGGAATGTATGCCCAGTCGGCTTCTGCAACATAAGCAAAATAGTGTTGTTGAACGAATAACTATAGCGACTACGCAGGAAATCCAGGTACTCATCCAATCCTTCCTGACTTTCCATGACGTTCCGCATGCCGTCGCTTAGCTCAGACAGCATTGCTTCCGTAACATCCTTGCCATGCAAACCGGCAAACGACACACGCCCCTCACTGGTGGTGGCAGCGGAAAGAGTCGCCCCGATAGAGGGAGCTAGGTTCGCCGCCCCCGCTGCGGCGGCCGCTGGGGGTTCATAGTTCGTGTTTTCCCTTCCGAAAATCATTTTCTTATGCTCTGAACCTGGTCCGCCATGAGCCATTCCTTTAACCATGATTATTCCTCAAATATCCATTCGGTATCTAATGTGAGTTCTTGCCATTCATTAAGATACCCCACGGGATGGAATACACAATCAACCCCAGCTCAACCAACGCACCAAAAACATTCCCATACCCGGCGCGGCGATTCTGTTTGTGGGACGTAGCGTGGTTGAGAAGATTTTCTTGTCCCTATTTTCCTCCCTCCCCCCATCGGCAGGTCACTAATGATACATGCTCGGGGTTGCCGTGCCTGTGTGGGTGGATATAGGGAAACCCCGCATGTTTTTCTTCATGCGGGGTTGCGCGGATTATGGGCACCGGCGGTGGCTCCTTGTCCGACCTGGACAGTGAGTCTTATTCGGATTTCACCTGTTCAGAGGTGAATTGCTCGAAGTAGTACTTTCCGTCTTGCCCTTTGGCGATGGTGTAGCGCTGGTCGTAAACCACGGGGCTTGTCCCAGGCAGTTGTAGGTAGAGCCGCACCTCATAGTCTTTCCCGATGACCACGGGGGTGATTTCCAAGTTGTAGCGGGTGCCTTCTGGCACCTCGTCGATGTGCTTTTGGATGTAGTCTTTGTCGTACTCTAGGTTGTTCGGGTTGTAGTACTTGATGGCTTTTTCGCCGCTGCGCTCGACATAGTAGGCGTAGTTGAATCCGAGAATGACGCTGGTGCCGTTGTCGCGGTTGCCTTTTTGGGAGCCTGAGTGTTTGACACCGACTGATTCTGCGACGGTTACGCCGTCGGTGTCGGGGTCTTGGTTGTTGTTGCCTCCGTAGTCGAAGTTTTCGCTTGTGGTGGGTTGTTCGGCGGTGGTGTTTTGGTTGTTGTCGTCTCCTCTAAAGAAGGCGTACCAGATTCCGCCTGCGGCGGCGAGGGCAACAATGACCATGACTGCGATGGGGGCGGCGAGGCTGCGTTTACCGTCGCCATCGTCTTCTTCATCGTCGTAGTCGTCGGTGAGGGTGAGGTTGTCTAGGTCGTCGTCCTCGTCGCCGTAGTCAAAGTCGTCTTCATCATCGTAGCCGCTGTAGCTGCCTGTGATGTTTTCGTCCTCGTCGTTGTTTTTGCCGAACAGCGCCATTCGTGCTGTCCTCCTTTTTTGGTTTGTTGGGTTTGCGTGTTGTGTTTGTTTTACCACATGTGGGGTGTGGTTTTATTTGTCGTTGAAGGTGTATCCACCGTCACCTGGAGTGTATGCGCCTTTGACTTTTTCCAGTTGTTTGACGATTTCCTCGACGACAAGCTGTGTCTTTTTGTTCTTGTTTGCTTTGTCGTCGGGGTGGATGTTCAGCCGGGAGAGGATGCTATTAAGGCGTGCCTCCTGGTCTTTGCCGTTTGCTGATGCCAGCACGTCTACGATGAGGCTTAGTGCGTCTTTTTCGTGGGGTGTGGCGTAGTCAAAGTTGCTGTTGTCGGTGGTTTTCTTGTCTTTGAGTGCGTCGCGGACAAGTTTGCGGACCTCGGAGGTTTTCACGCCACCGTCTTTGTCTTTCTCCAGCCCTTTGAATGCGTCGAAAAGTCGTTGACTGTAGTCACGCATGGCATCGATTTTGTTCATGTTTCCGGTGCCGTCAAAGCGTTGCGGTTTCAGCGATGGGGTGCCGTCGAAGCGTTGCGTGTCGCCGTCTTCTTTGGTGGCGTGGTGCCCGTTGTTGGCGATGACTCGTGACGCTGTTTCGCCCTTGTTGCTTACCAATGTATTGATGTAGTCAAGCTTGGTTTTCTCATCGTAGGGCTGTTTCATGACTATGCGGATTTCGTCTAGCAGGTCAATGGTTGACGATGGGTGTTTTTCCACAATGGTTTTCATTGTGTTTTCCACATCGCTGATGCCGGTGTCCTTGTTTTTGAGGGTGTCGGCAAGTGCCTTGCGGGCCTCGTTGTCGATGTCCTCGGCGGACTGTTTCGGACTGTCGGTGCTGGTGGGTTTGTCCTGGTCCACGATGTTGACTGTTGGTTCCTCTGGTTTTGGTTGCTGAACCACAGTAACCGGTGTGGATGGTTTCTCAGTGACCGTGATGGTTTGCTGAGGTTGTTGTTCCACTGGTTTCGCTTCCACTGTTTGTTGTGGTTGCTCAGCTGGTTTGGGTGCTGGTTGCGCCTCCACTTTTGGTTGCTCTTGTTGTGGCGCAGGAACGGGCGCTGCCGGGGCGGGAGCGGGTGCGGCTTGCGGCTGAATCGGGGGTTCAGGATTCGGAGCGGGCGCTGGTGCTGGGGCGGGAGAAGGAGCTGCCGCAGCAGCGGGAGCAGCGGCCGGTGCCGGTGGTTGCGGTTGCACAGGGGCGGGCGCGGGGGCGGCTTGCGGCTGAATAGGTGCTTGGCCCTGAGCCTGCGGAGCGTCGCCGCCTTCCCTGTCTTCACATGCCAAACCATCCCCATCAGGATCTAGCGTGATGCGGTAACCAGGCTGATCTTTACCCAATGGTGCTTTGCCTTGGTTTTTCACTTCCGCACAGTTGGCAAAGTACACGTCTTGCGGCGGCAGGTCTTGGAGTAGCGTCGGGGCATGCGGCGATAGGGCGCTATCACGT
>RBWB01583482.1_pt1 | contig 11891 bp, 8 predicted proteins | sample 2014201 | NCBI WGS metagenome assembly RBWB01 (sample SAMN10133834, study PRJNA383868) | Human oral metagenome, whole genome shotgun sequencing project. | isolation source: supragingival plaque isolated from 88 juvenile twins | host: Homo sapiens | place: Australia
GCTTGGCGGCAGGCGCGGCTTTTTCAGACGACGTTTGCTGCGGCTGGGCGGAAACTTGAATCGGCGGAGGCGGGAAGGTGATTTCGCCGTCGCGGGTAACGGTCATGTTGCGGATAATCACGTCTTCGAAGTCCAGCGTGATTTCGCCGTCTTTGTTCGGGCTTAACAGCTTGGTCAGGTTGACCAAATTGGTGGCGTAAAGCTGGGAAGACTGTCCGGCAAGGCGGTTTGCCATGTCGGTGTAGCCGATGATTTTCACGCCGTTGTCGGTTACGAACAATTCGCCCGGTTTGGTGAGTTCGCAGTTACCGCCCGTCGCCGCCGCCAAATCGACGATGACGGAGCCGGATTTCATGCTTTCCACCATTTCTTTAGTAATCAGTTTGGGCGCGGGTTTGCCCGGAATGGCGGCGGTGGTAATGATGATGTCCACTTCTTTCGCCTGTTCGGCAAAGAGTTTCATCTCGGCGGCGATAAATTCGTCGCTCATCACTTTGGCATAGCCGTCGCCGCTGCCGCCCGCTTCCTGCGGGAAGTCCAGTTTCAGGAATTTGCCGCCCATGGATTCAATCTGTTCGGCAACTTCCAAACGGGTGTCGAACGCTTTGACGACTGCGCCCAACGAGTTCGCCGTGCCGATGGCCGCCAGCCCTGCCACGCCTGCGCCGATAACGAGCACCTGTGCGGGCGGCACTTTGCCTGCGGCGGTAATCTGGCCGTTGAAGAAGCGTCCGAAGGCGTTGGCGGCTTCTATCACGGCGCGGTAGCCGCTGATGTTTGCCATAGACGACAGCGCGTCCAGTGCCTGTGCGCGCGAAATGCGGGGCACCATGTCCATGGCCAGCGCGTTTACTTTTTTGTCGGTGAGCTTTTGAACCAGTTCTTCGTTTTGGCGGGGATAGAGGAAGCTGACGAGTGTTTGGCCTGCTTTGAGCTTGGCGAGTTCTTTGTCGTTGGGCGGGTTTACTTTGTATACCAGCGGGCTTTTCCAGATTTCGGCAGCGGCGGCGATGCTTGCGCCGGCGGCTTCATAGGCGGCATCGGTAAAGCCCGCCGCTTCGCCTGCGCCGCGCTCCACCGCCACTTCAAAGCCCAGCTTCTGCAACAGCGGCACGGTGGCGGGGGTGCAGGCCACGCGGGTTTCGCCGGATTGGGATTCTTTGGGGATGGCGATTTTCATCTTTACGTTTCCTTTATACGGATGGTTGGAATCCGCGCACGGCGGCTGTGGCCGCGCACAAACAAATAAGGCAGCCTGAAACCGCTGCGGCAGCCTGATGATGCCTAGTTTACAAGATTTATCACAAGATGACAAAACATGGCATTACACGGCTGCGGCTTTCAGGCTGCCCTCGGATGCGGAGTGCGTGGGCAGCAAGTATCCGGCAGGCTGCGGTATTGGCCGGAAGTTGGTTTTCAGGCTGCCTTACCCATTTGGCGGGAAGGCAGCCTGAAACGGGGAAACGCATGTTTTGTAAAACAAAGTCGGCACGCAGGGATTGGTATGCACAATGCCGTATCATTAGAATTTCCCTATATAATCCGCCCCTTTTTTGTCCGCAACACACCGCCATGAACCTTACCGCCACCACTCTACTTGCCCTCAGCATGTCCGCCGACGCATTCGCCGCCTCATTGGCACGCGGCGCAGGCGGGGGCAAAACCAGCCTCTCGCAAACCGTCAAAACCGCGCTCACCTTCGGCGTGGTGGAAACCGCCACCCCGCTCATCGGCTGGGCAGCCGGCATCGTCGCCGCACCCTATATAGAAGCGTTTGACCACTGGGTGGCCTTTGTGTTGCTGGCAGCCTTGGGGGCAAAAATGATACGCGAAGGACTTTTCTCTGCCGAAGAAGAAAGGCAGCCTGAAATATCCGCAGCCGCCTCACGCTGGTTGCTGCTGCTCACCGCTGTCGCCACCAGCATAGATTCCATGATAGTTGGCGTAACGCTGGCGTTTTTGGATGCTGACATCTGGCTCACCGCACTTGCCATCGGCACGGCAACCACGCTGATGTCCGCAATCGGACTGCGGCTCGGCAGCGTTTTGGGCGGCATCGCAGGCAAACGGGCAGAAATCTGCGGCGGCATCGTGCTAATCGGCATCGGCACGTTTATCCTGTTGGAACACTTGGGTTATTTACGCTGAACCCGCCGATAGAAACGGTTTCAGGCTGCCTCAGCAGCAAACCCGTCCTCACCCCGTGCCGGACTTGAAATGGGCGCGGATGGATTTAGACTGCCGCACCGTATGGATAAACGCCGACTAAGCCAGCAGTAGCACGTCTGTTGTTCCGAGCATTTGCCGGAATATGCAGATATTTTGGATACAATTGGAGCGCAGCCATAGAAATAGAAGAAGAGAGAGCAAACTCCATAAAAGAAAACCGCCTAAACACTGGTTTAGGCGGCTAAGATTTGGCTCCCCGACCTGGGCTCGAACCAGGGACCTGCGGATTAACAGTCCGTCGCTCTACCGACTGAGCTATCGGGGAAAAGAAGCGCGGATTATAGCGTGCGGAAAAAATCTGTCAAACCCGCCTAGCTGATTATTTTTCAGCACGCTGAAAGCAAAGGCGATTTATTTCAGGCTGCCCGTCTTTTTGCGGCGAAGCCGGTGCAGAACCCGTGCAAAATACAGTGCGGCAGCACATCCTGCCATATCTGCCGCCGCATCCAGCCAGTCCCCCTGCCGCGTGTTGGTGAAGAAATGCTGGGCGGCTTCGCTGGCAGCGGCATACACCAGTGCACAGGCGGCAAGCACGGCATACGGCGGTTCGCGCCCTTCGGCAAGCCACGCTTTTGCCAGCAGCCAGCATTGCGCAAAAAACAGCGCGGCGTGTCCCAACTTGTCAAAATGCGGAAACGGTGGCGGAGTGTGCAGCGCGCTTTCGCGGAACACCAACGCGTAAACCCCTGCGGCAAACCATAAAGCGGCGGCAAACAGCCAACGGTTGCACGGCAGCTTCACGGCAGCGTGTCCAACAGAGTTTGGCATTCTTGGGCAAGGGCGGTGAATTTTCCGCCGCGTGCCGCGAGCGTGTCGCGCCAAAGCATAAGTTCTGCTGCGGACGGGGCTTCATCCAAGCTGCATTCTTCCAGCATAAATTGCAGGATTTCGCGCACTTCGCCGTAGCTTTCGGTTTTGATGGCTTCTGCCAGTTCGGTATTCATTTTTCAGGCTGCCTGAACGGTTCGGGATTCGGATTATAGCGGCAAGACCTCTGTAGTGTTTTTCAGGCTGCCGTATATTCGGATTTGGGAATGCAACGGGTGCGGATTTTTTCCAAAAACTGCGTATAGATAGCACAAACCGTTTTCTAAAGTGGATTGAAATGAGAGTGCTGCTGCGTTGTCTTGCCTTGCCGTACTATATTTGTGTGCCTTGTATCAAAACATCTGTGCTTCCAGTTTGCCGAAAAAAAACCTGCCGAAGAAACGGCAGGTTTTTTTGTGCGTTTTATGGTGCGGGCGCAGACCCTGTGATTTCCACGGTTACGCGGCGGTCGGGTTGCAGACAGGCTTTCAATGTGGCGGTCGGTTTCGTTCCCACGCAGTCGGTGGTTACCGGCTGGCTTTCACCCGCACTGCCGACGTTGATGGGACTTTGCACCCCTTGGCTTTGCAGATAGCTGCGGACGGTTTCTGCACGTTTCAGTCCCAGGTTGTAGTTATACTGCTCGCTGCCTAAGCGGTCGGTGTGGCCGACAACGGAAATACTGTCAACGGTTGCCCCGCGGTTGTTCAGGCTGCCTGCCAGTTCGTCCAGCTTGGCTTTGCCCTGCGGCAGGATGTCCTGCACCGACGATTGATTGAAACGGAACAGCGCGTCTGCCGACAATTCTATGCGCTCAACTCGAGACACAGTCGCAGTAGGCGCAACGGCAGGAGCGGGCTCTTCGGGTGCGCACCAACTGCGGATATAGTCTTTTGCCATCGCTTGGCTACTCAGAACCATGGCGGCGGCCAATAAAGCTGCTTTTGGGAATCTCATGTTTTATCCTTTACTAGGCAGCCTGGAATTTTCCCAGGCTGCCTGAAAACGGTTATTTCCAAGTGTATTTCAAGCCAACCGTACCACGGTAACCTTCACGTTTTGCACTGCCGAAATTACGTTCGTAGCGTGCATCTCCGTACAAATAGGCGTTTTTACCGAGCGGAAGTTGCGAGCCGATACCGACCTCACCCCATGTACCGTTGCGTTTTTCTTTCACGGAATCCAAACCGATGCTGACGCTGCGCGGATTCAGGAAGTCATGCCACACGTTTGCCACGGCATAGAAGGTGTTGGTGCGCAGGTTGCCATTCGGTGCGTTGTAGGCTAAGCGCGCACCTACACGACCACGCAGACCGTGCTGTTTGTTTTGGTCTACTTTGCGGATGCCGTCGTTGAATTTTTTCAGACCGACGTATTGGTAGGCCAACTGTGCCTGCGGTTCGATGAACCAGCCGCCTTCGTTTGTACCGCTACTGCCCAGTGCGAACGGACGACCCACTTCGGCAGACAGACCCGCGCCCCAACCGTTTTGTTTCACGGAAACGTTGTCGCGCGATTTGTATTTGTTGCGCAGCCAGCTTACCTGTCCAACCAAATCGGCATACGTGCCGTTTTGTGCGTAATAGGTGTTGCTCAAACCGAGGCTGACGGCATCAGATTTACCTTCGCCCGTGTATTTGTCGCTATGAACAACACCGTTTTCTGCGCGGTATCGGTCATAGAAATCGGTTTTTGAACGGGTGTAGGCAAGGTATGCGCCAGTCAGGTTATGTCCGCCTTTATCGTTACGGCGCACAGCGAAGTCATGCCCGATTTGAACACCGCCGATATTGGTTTTGAAGTTGAGACGCTCTCTGCCGTCAGCTTCCAAATGGCGACCAAATACCCGTCCCCATGTTTGGGCACCGGCACGTTCACCGCACGCACCGCAGTCATCCCATGCCAAAACCTGATTTTCGCCGCGCCTTTCGTGCAGCGTGTTCATGGTAACGTAACCTGCCTCTTGGTTTACTTGCGGCATCAGCACATAAGAAGACACGGGCGATGCATAGATATAGTGCAGGCTACTATTTGCCGACGGAGTATTTGGCGTCGGGCTAGGTGTCGGAGTCGGGCTAGGTGCCGGAGCGGGTGGCGTACTGGTAGCGTATAGCGTCCATGCATATACGTTTTTGCCGCCTGCCGTACTCTTCAGAACGAGTTGCGCCTGGCCTGCATTAGTAGTATTCGCCGTGCCGGTAAAAATAGCATTGCTATCAGGCTGACCGTCTTGTTGACCGGCAGCATTGGCTAATGCCTGTTCCACGGTAACAACATCTGAAGAAAACTGCTGAGCAGTACTCTGTGTGATGTTGCCGATAATACCGTTGCGTGTGCTGACAACAGTTGAACCGCTTGCTTGACCTTTGATTATCAAGTGGTCGGAATCTTTGTCCGTATCACTATTCCAAAGAGTGTTGACAATCAGTTTGCCGTTATTACCCGCATAGTTACCGTTCACGGTGATGGTTTTGTAATTACCTACAACAGCGGCTGCAGGTGTTGCGAAAGCTACCGTACCGGCATTATCCAAATGGGTTACAGTGGAATTGCCATTATTGTTCCAAGTGGTACCGTTATCTAATTCCACAGACGAAGTGCCTGCCGCCAGTGCCATGGTGCCGTTCAATACTGCGCCATTGGTGGCGGTGAGCGAGTTGGTGCCGGATACAGAGTTGAATACATTAGTCGTACCGGTAACCGTGCCACCGTTTACGCTGATAATATTAGTACCGCCGTCTGCTTTTACGGCATCGCCGTTGGCTTTTACGGTAGCATTGTTCAACACAGCCTTACCGCTATTTAGCGTTTGTACGGCAGTGCTACCGGCACCGTTCAGATTCAGGCTGCCTGAATATTCAACAGTAGCACCGTTTTGTGCTGTGTAGCCGGTCACGTTTGATGCACCGGTGGTAGTATTCAATGCCGAAATCAGTTTTGTGGCACTATTTTCAGGGCTTGATGCGATCAATTGGTTATTCAAACCGTAACTTCTGCCATCGGCTTTGCCAATGGTAACGCCGGTAGCATTGTCGGCAACGGTTGCAGTACCTTTCAGGCTGCCTGTTGCACCACCGGATACCAAAGCAACACTTGTGCCGTTACCCGTAAGGTTGAAAGTACCGTTATTTACCGTGATGGTAGAGGTTTTGCTGGCTCCCGTATCGTTACCGTTGCTGGCAAGAATAACGGCATTTTTGCCAGAAGCAGTTACATTCAAGTCGGCAGCTGTAATTGAACCACCCTCATCCGTACGGAATAGAGTAGAATTTTCCGTAGTAATATCAGTGCTGTTGGTTAAAGGGGCAACATTGGCAACTGCATTACCGCCGTTGATGTGGTAGGCAATTTGGTTTTTCGCATTGGTGGAGTTGTCGAATACGGCTTTCATACCAGCATTCACATCCATTAATGCATTGCCACGCGCATGCGCACCGATTACATTGTCACCTTTCAGGGTAAGCGTACCATCTGCTACTACTTCGACTTTGCCAGTACCCTGACCGTCAGCGTAAATACCATAATTACGAGTTACTTGGTTAGCAGAGGCTTCTTCTACCGTAATTTTGCTGCTGGTAGTATTGGTGATTTTGGCAGTACGCCCTGCTTCAGCTACCACGTTTTCACCGACAGCATTAGTACCAATTACATTGATTGTGCCGGCGTTGGTAATTTGAGCTGCACCGGAGTTTTGTGCCTGGATGCCAACGTTTTGTTTTGGTTGAGCTCCACCAACACCGCTTGCTTTGCCTTCGATATTGATGACACTGTCTGTACCCAAATTGACTACGGTTGAAGCATCGCTGTTTCTGGCCACGCGGATAGCGGTAGCACCTTGAGTTTGCTCTCCAAGAGTAATCTTACCGTTATGATTAACAACGGCATTGCTGCCATTAACCAAAATACCTACTTGGTCGGTAGCATTGCCAATCAACTTGGTCGGTGCATTTTTGTCGTATTGTGCCGTACGGCCGATGAAGATTTGGCTATCTTTCTCGCTATTAAATGTACCGTTTTGTTCTACACGTACCCCAGTAATACCGCTATTCGGGGCACTGTTTACAGCTACATTGATAACACCGCCGGCTTTATTGGTTGCCGTAGCATTATTATTTACACGAAGTGCATAGTTGTTGTGCGAATAGCCTTGATAGGTATAACCGGCAAGGTTGATGATGCCGTTGTTTTCAAAGTTGCCGCTGTTGGTAGCATGAATGGTGGTGGACAAAGAGTAGTAGTCATTTTTGTTGGTTTGTTTGGCTTGAGTTGTGTCGTAATTATCAGACGCAAAAAAACCACCAGAAATCACGCCATTGTTGATTGCTGTACTGCCCGCACCACGCACGGTCAGGCTGTTAAAACGGCCGGACAATTGTGCACCTTCCTCAATCACGGCTTTGCCGCCGTTTTCGGCCAGCATGCCGCCACCGTTGCCTGATTCCAAACCAGGGCTTACATCAATTTGCCCGCCGTTCTTGATGGTGGCAGTAGAACCCGCACCGGTTGCAGCCAGCACCCAGCGTTCACCAATCGGAAGGGTGGAATCTGGATGAATGGTAATGGGGTTGTTTTGTCGGAAAACCTTCGTTTCAGTCGCAGCAGCCTCATTAAAATAGCGATCATACGCCGCCTGTTGGGTTTCACCGGCGTTGGCAAAGCCTGGAGTACCGACAGCAGGAATCAATACATTATTATTATAGTTAATCAGATCCTGCACTGTATTCAGTGTATGACTTACTCCCTTGAAGGTAACGGTTTTTGGTTTAAACAAATCTTGGCTAATCGCCATCTCTTGGGAAGCTACACGGGTTTCTTCAAAGTAAATACGGTTTTTAGATACCCATTCTGCCGATCCGCCGTTTTCGGCCTGCACCAAACGAGAATTTTTTAAAGCAATCAGTGTTTTTACAGTGTTTTTAGTAGTAGTCTCATCGGCCATAGTGGCAGCCGGATCACCTAAATTGGCAATAATTTTGCTGCCGTTGCCATTGGCGGTACCCAAGCGCATATCAACGTATATGTCATTACCCGTTGATACAGTACTTTGAACGTCCGCCGCAGATATAGAGCCAACGTTGTTGTAAACGTTCACTGTTTGATTACTGTTGGTTGCAGGATCAGTTACATTGACCGTGCGGCCTTTCTGATTGGCCAGCAGACGTTGGCGCTGGTTCAGCTCAGCAAGAATTGCGGGCTCGGTAAAGAGTTCGCTCAATTTCCCGCTTCGGATAGAACGATCATTCGCATTGCCGGTGATGTTGTTGATATCGGGTGAGGTTAAGGTAACAGTATCGCCACCGGTTACCAAAGCTTGGCCGACTTTATTGTCGTTTGTAGCGGCAGTATAAACACCCATGTCGCAGCTACCGCCACTGGCAACAGTACTTTGTCCGCCCAAGTTGGTAGCACAAGTAGAAGCAGCGGCAGGAAGGGCTGTCAATCCTGCTCCCACCATGGCTGCAGACATTAACAGTCTGCCTGCTTTGGTGCGCGAAGATTTTTTGCGCCCTTGCTTGTCAAGTTCTGAGCAAACTATCCAAGTACCATGCTCTTCTGAGAAGACAACATTGTAAATTTTATTCATTAAAAATTACTCCATCAAAAAACGCGGTTGAAATTGAAATAGCAAAGCCGTGTAAGCAAAGTTTTAAAAACAAAGGATTTTTGCAAATATGTGGACTTCTTAATTTTAACATAAATTTAATCATTATTAAGATTCTGCTGTTAATGGTCAAGAAAATTATTAAAAGTGTTGTAAAAAATCATATATTGTCTACGCCACGGACTGGGGATAAACCCTCTGTAACAGCATCAGATAGTCGACATCTCCCTATTACATCCTCCGTTACGGCTTTCAGGCGTTCCATCAAGCTTAATCGGGATACCACCTACGTCCGCCTGCGCAAATCAACCAATTCCGTTCCTGCCAGCACGTCATACAGAAACTGCCGTCTCGGGTGGAACAGCGCAAAGCCCCACGGCAGCAGCCACCAGCACAACGCTGCGCCTGCCGCGCCCCGCCCGTGCCAGCCCATGCTTTGCAGTCCTGCATACGACAGCATCGGTATGAATACCAGCAATACGCATGCCCACGCAAAGCGGACAAACAGCCGTTTTTTGGCAGGACGGCAGCCTGAAACGTCTGCCAGACCGATGTTCCAAACACGCATCGGCAGGGTTTGCCCTTCGCGCAGCCAGTTGAGCGAAAAATATAGCCACCATGCCCACAGGAACACTGCGCTGGCAAACGCGGGGGCGGCAGGCAGCAGCGCGGGGGCGCCGTATTTGGCGGCGGTAACGGCAACGCCTGCGGGCACGGCGGCGGCGGCGGTAACCGAACCGGCTGTCAGGCTTTCGTAAACCAGCGCGGCGGCGCGGCGTTTTAACGGGGCGGGCTGCATAGTCGTCCTTTGCTCGGAAAAGTTTTCAGGCTGCCTGAAAGGTTGGGAAAAGCGGCGGCTGCGTTTACACGCCGAAATGTTTCGCGGCGGCCTCTACCGCGGCTTCAAGGCAGCCTGAAACAAACGGGTCGTATGCGGCATCGGCAGGCAGCTTTCGCAGCCAGGTAAGCTGGCGTTTGGCCAACTGCCGTGTTGCCGCCTGCCCCTGTGCCGTAAATTCTGCCCGGTCTGTTGCGCCGTCCAGATGCGCCCATGCCTGGCGGTAGCCTACGCAGCGCATGGACGGCATGTCAGGCTGCAATTGCGGATAGGTGCGGCGCAACCGTTGTACTTCGTCCAAAAAACCCTGCGCCAGCATGGTTTCAAAGCGTGCGTTGATGCGGCTGTGCAACAGGCTGCGGTCGTGAGGCAGCAGTGCGAAGGTGAAAACGTCCAGCGGTGCGGGTTGGCGGGCGTGGGTCAGTGCGCTCATCGGTTGTCCGGTCAGCAGAAAAATTTCCAGCGCGCGCTCAATACGCTGGCTGTCGTTTGGTTTGATGCGCGCTGCGGATTCTGCATCGCATTGCTGCAAGCGGTTGTATAAAAAAGGTAATCCGTGTGCGGCTTTATCCTGTTGCAACTGTGCGCGGATGCCTGCATCGGCTTCGGGCAGCGCGTCCAACCCCTGCACCAGTGCGTGAAAATACATCATGGTGCCGCCGGCAATAACCGGCAGCCGTCCGCGTGCATGGATTTCGTTTACCAGCCGTATGCAGTCGGCCACAAAATCGGCTGCGCTGTAATTTTGCAGCGGGCTGATGATGTTTATCAGGTGGTGCGGCACGGCGGTGAGTTCATCCGCGCTGGGTTTCGCCGTGCCGATGTCCATGCCGTGATACACCAATGCGCTGTCCATGCTGATGATTTCGCAGGGGAAACGGCGGGCAAGGTGCAGCGCGAGCGCGGTTTTGCCGCTGGCTGTGGGACCGATTAGGGCAAAGGCTTTGGGGTGTGGCATGGCGGCAGTTCGGGCGAGGGTTGGCGGATTAAAATTGCAATGATGCGGCGTTGGTCGGCCTTTTATCTTTGTGATTTGAATCCGTTATTAAAAAGCGGCGGATTATAGCATTTGCGCTTTTCAGGCTGATTGGGTGATACTATATAACATGAACGGGTGTATAATCCGCGCTTCGTTTTTTCAACCACACGTAACAGGAGACCGAACCATGTCCCAACGCATCACCAAAACCGCATTTGTTATCGCTCTTGCCTTTGCCGGCACGGCGTTTGCCGAAAACCTTCCCGTGGTGGCCAGTTTCAGTATTTTGGGCGATGTCGCCAAGCAAATCGGCGGCGAACGCGTCAGCGTTACCAGCCTTGTCGGTCCGGATCAGGACGCGCATGCCTATCAGATAAACAGCGGCGACGTGAAAAAAATCGCAGCGGCGAAACTGGTGCTGCTCAACGGCTTGGGGTTGGAGCAGGCAGACGTTATCCGCGCCGTGCAGCAGAGCCGCGTGCCGTATGCCGAAGCCGCCCAAGGCATCACGCCGCTGAAAAGCGAAGAGGAACACGAACACCATCATGACCACGACGGCCACGACCATGAACACGGCCACGAACACCATCATCACGACCACGGCGCATACGACCCGCACGTGTGGAATGACCCCGTGCTGATGCAGAAATACGCGGCAAACGTAACCGCCGCTCTCACCAAGGCCGACCCTGCCGGCGCGGCATATTATCAGGCGCGGCTCAAAAACTATTCGGCGGAACTGACGAAGCTGGACAGTTATGCGCGCCAGTCGTTTGATGCCGTTCCGCGAGACAAACGCAAAGTGCTGACCGGACACGATGCGTTCAACTACATGGCAAAACGTTACGGCATCACCTTCCTTGCCCCGCAAGGCGTGAGCACCGAGGGCGAGGCTTCGGCCAAAACGGTTGCCGCCATCATCCGCCAAATCAAGCAGCAGGGCATCAAAGCCGTGTTCACCGAAAACATCAAAGACGGCAGAATGGTGCGGCGCATTGCGCAGGAAACCGGCGTGAAAGTCGGCGGCACGCTGTATTCCGATGCGCTGAGCAAAGGCGCGCCCGCCAAAACCTATGCCGATATGTTCCGATACAACGTCCGCGTGCTTTCTGATGCGATGAAATAACCATCGCGCCGCGATTGGAACGGAAATTGCTTTGAGTTGGGAACGGGACAACGCGCAGTTTTTCAGGCTGCCTGCCGCAACGGGCAGCCGCTCCCGCCAACCAAAATAAGTTATACAAACGAGACGTAGTGTAGAGAATGTTTCAGGCTGCCCGATGTAGTATATCGGGCAGCCTGAAATTTTTTAGGGGCTGACGTAGATTAGCCCTAAATTCCACACCAAACCCGCAAGATTTTTAGTTGTATTTGCGCAAGATGCGTTTTGCCTGATTCCAAAAATTCTCAATGCCGTTGATGTGGTTCTGACGGTC
>RBWB01583486.1_pt1 | contig 11883 bp, 19 predicted proteins | sample 2014201 | NCBI WGS metagenome assembly RBWB01 (sample SAMN10133834, study PRJNA383868) | Human oral metagenome, whole genome shotgun sequencing project. | isolation source: supragingival plaque isolated from 88 juvenile twins | host: Homo sapiens | place: Australia
AAAAAAACAATTATTTGAAAGTACTACTATAAATGCTTTATAATTATATAGTTATAAATAAAAGGACGCGGATCCAGGTGTAATGCCTGGCCGCGTCTTTTTCGTCTTATATCCGTCAAAAATTACTATTTGAAGATGTTCGCGATCATGGTTGAAGCGTTGCGTCGCATCTCCTCGGAGTAGTGTATATAGGTACTTATAACGGTGTTTACGTTATCGCCAAGCAAACTGGACACAGTTTGTATGTCCACGCCGTTCGCCAGGAGCGTTGTTGCGTATGTATGACGGAATGCGTGGATCGATCGTCCTGGGAGGTGACGTTGTATAACTCTATTGATCGGACTGCTGCGGTTAGATTTCAAAGGAAATAAACGCGATCCAGGATCTGCCCTATGCCAGATCAATTCCTCAGACAGGGTTTCTGGTATTGGTACAGTCCTAATGCTTGTCTGGCTTTTGGGTGGTGCAAATCCGCAGCCCTGCGATCCAAGCCAGGCCCATTGCTTGTCGATCGTGATCCTGTTGCGATCCAGGTCTACGTCCTCCCAGGTGAGTGCCAGGATCTCCCCGTATCGTGCGCCGGTATATCTTGCCACGCTGCAGATCATGTAATACATAGGATATGAATGCCGTATTGCGTCCAGGAGGCGGTCTAAGTCGTCCTGAGGTATAGTTGTTACAGTTTTATTATTCTTCGCTCTGAAGCGCTTTATTGCGTCGCAGGGGCTTCTCACGATCAAGTGGTAGGGGTTTATAGCGTAATTAAAGATCGCCTTCAGCAATACGAGACAAAGGTTTTTGCTCGATACAGCTCCGCCGTAGCGATTAAATAGGTCGATCAGATCCGAGTGTGTAATGCTCCTTATTGGTACATGCCATATTGGCTGGCAGTATGTATTGATCATTGTGTCGTATGTCCTGCGCGTGCTGCTGGTGATGCTTTGCTTTTCGCTTATATAGAGTTTATAGAATTTTAAGAATGTTATGTCGCTGTTGTTGCTGCCGATCGAGATGATCGTACTCTTGAGATCGTCAACGATCCGGCTTCCGTATATCTTAGCTTCTCTCTGTGTAACAAAGCCTTGCTTAGATTTTTGACGCCAGCGCTTGCCGTCCTTATATGAGATAATCACCTGATATCCCTTATCCTTCTTGCGGACGATCATGTTATATTGCATGCTTCCTCCTGGGTATAAAAAAAGCATCCCAGAGAGATGCTTTAGTAGTTCGATATAGTATGCCTAGCCTCCTCGATCAGGTTCACGTGGCAGTCGCGATCATGGTCCTGGTTCACTATGTGTTCTAGTTCATGCAGGTATGTCGCGCGCTGCTGGTGATATGAGTGCTTTGGGTTGAGGACGATCGTGTATGTATCATCTTCATTCTTCCTGGCGAAGCCGCCGCACGTCAAAGGTAATTCGTCACTAAAAATAGTAATGATCAATTAATATCATCTCCCCGTTCGCGTTGTAAAAGCGCTTTTGTAATATTAATAATTGACTGCATATCTTGTTTTGAGAGGTTACGTTTGGCATCTAATAAAAGCCTTAGTTCAGGATCTTGCTTGATCTGGTTCGCCAGCTCCGCAACGTCAGGATCGATATAATATCCCTCGTTTGTCGGATCGGATCCGGTAAGTAAGTAGTCGATCGATACGTTAAAGAACCCAGCTATTGATCGGATCATGTCCGCGCTAGGCGTGCGCGCGCCGCTCTCCCATAACGACACGGTTGATTTGGCGACGTCCAGCTTCTTGCCGAGTTCTTCGCCTGTTAAATGATTTAGTTTTCTAAGTTCCTGTATCCGTTGGCCTAAGGTTTTCATTTTGCATACCTCCTGCACCTATCATAATAAAATGTAAACGAATTGTAAACTTACTGATTGCAAACTTTTAGAAAAAATTTATTTGACTGTATGCATTTTGTGAACTATAATGTGATCAAGTTAAAGTTTTCAAATTGCAAACCAAGAATGGAGGTGATCTATTGAGCGTTGATCGTCTTGTTGAACTACGTCAGAAGTACGGGTTCACGCAGCTGGATCTTGCTAATAGACTGCAGATGGCGAAATGCACATATAATCAAAAAGAAAACGGCCGCCGGGCGTTTAAGCCTGACGAGATGGTTAAAATTTATGAGTTATTTCGTCAATATGACGACAGTCTCAATATGCAGGATATTTTTTTTAATAATTAGTTTACTAGTTGCAAACATGAGAGGTGGTAAATGGGTAGCTTGGTATATACGGTCCGTGAAGTCGCGGATCTATTCCAAATTTCACAGTCTGCTGTGTATGTTCTCCGTGATGAGGGTAAACTAACGCAATTGAAAGATGTCCCAGGTGTTCGGTTCTCTAAAGAGGAGGTGCATGCTCTAGCACAATACAATCATGAGTTCTCAGTCACAAATTATGCCGAGCTAGTCACTGAAAATGCAAAGCTCAAGGAAGAATTGAAATCCTTGAAAGAAAGTATACGATCCGCAACGTCTAATATGCTGCGGCTTATGGAGGTGTAAAAATGAACGGTGCAATGAATTATAAAGAACGACGCGAACTGCGACGCGCAGCTATGGCTCCGCAATTAGCCGATATTATAGAAGGCTTTATTATCGGATCATGTGCTCTATATATGGCAGTAGGGCTCCTTTATTGGTGGGTAACTGGGGAGGTGCTTGTTAAATGGTAACTAAGCGCTGCTATCAATGCGGCTATAAGCTCACACCTGCTATCACATATAACTTATTCAATACGGCGATCCATAAAGTTGTGCCCGTATGTAAGGATTGCCATACTGCACATTTACGTATGCGGGCCAAACAAAAAAGGGCCGATCTTGCGGCAACAAGAAAAGGCCCCGGTTCAAATAAACCAAACTTATTATAACACGAATGATTTCATATGGAGGTTAATACTATGAACCAATTTACGATTGAATTTAAAAACCCTAAGGATCTAGCTGATAAGATCTCAAAATATAACGATCTAATGAACCCTAAGCCAATTGAGGAGCTTGCGGTGAATGTGGTAGAAGAAAAACCGGCTAAGTCTACGACTAAAAAAGCAGCTAAAGAAGAACCTGCTGTGGTTGCGGATCCTGTTGTGGAAGTTGCGCCTGCAGAAGATCAAGATCCTAATTATGAACCTGTAGCGGATCCAGAGCCTGCTGTAGATGTTGCGGTGGATGTTCCTGTCACCGATTTCCATGGCGAACCTATCGAGGAGGATCCGACTGAATTAGATGTAGAACCTGCCGAGTTCGATCCTGCTGCCTATTGGGTAGACTTTAAGTCCTGGCTTAAATCTATCGGTAACGAAGGAATTAAAAAGGCCCTGGATGTATTCCGTAGCCACGGAGTACAAGGTAATCCTTGCAGTGATGATCTTACGCCTGAAATTGTAGCTGAGTTAGACGCTCTTATGAAAGGAGAATAATCAATGGCTAACGCAAGTAGTTTTAAGAATGTTATAGACGAGATCAAACCTCAGGTGGCTATCTTGAAAAAAGCCATTGAACTTGATCCTGCTGGCACGATCGAGTACCAGCGCGCGTTGGATTTTATCGAAACCAATACGTCAGTATCGTCTACGATCATCAAAGCCATTGAGCTCGTAAAAAAGGAAAACAACAAGCCGGAAGCTGCGGATCCTGCGCCTACTAAAAATGAGCCTAGCAAGAAACAGAAAAAAGCGGATCCAGCTCCTAAACCTACGCCTGCGCCTGCTCCTGTTGTAAATGAGGAAGCTACGGACGAAGGCGAGGATCTGTTCGGAATGTTCAACTAGGGAGGTTAGTGAATGGAAGTATTAGCTAGCGCATGCATAACGCGGCTATTCGACAGCATTATGCTAGAGCGTAGTTATAGCGCAGATTATACTACGATCTACCACGCCGACTGTAACTTTACTTTTGGCGCGTCGTGGCATCGTAAATATAACTATTACAACGGATATATGACAGGCGCAAAACATTATACTTGCCCGGAATGCGGACACTTCTCAAACCCTTCTAGTGAGAAGATCTTATTTCTTCATGAGGAACGCGAGATCGTTCCTGTGAGCTTATTTGTGGATGTATTGAGCTATAAGAATTTTATAGATCTGAAAATAAAGTATTACGGCATTAGCCTTACTTTTGACGGGCACAAGATCGATCATGGGATGTTATCTCAAACCCTGCGCTTTGATTTCAAACGTCGCATGGCCATATATATCGATCAAGATAAAAACAAACACGATCTTACGATCGAATATCTTCGCCGTAATACTGTAATGCCGATTCTTCAATTCCTGGGCCGTTCTTATGCAATGAAAGATTTTAATAGAAGTCACCTAAATTCTGTATTTAAAACTCTTAGATTAGAGTTCGAGGATCGGATTAAGGGTGCGTATGGGTTCGAAGCTAAGAACGTATATATTGCTCCTAGTGCGACTGAGTTTAACGGATATCATTATTCAATGTTATTAAACATGATCTTGAAGGTTGCCGCTCCTGATATGCCGGCGATTAATACGATTATTCAGAATAACGCGAGATGGTTCAACTCTTACGGATTAGTTAGCCATATGCCCCCGTTTGATGATGATGTCATGCGCTTAACGCGTCAGGGGATCAACTTCCACGAAGCCCTGCGCCGCGTGCATATGGCTCCGAATAGTCGCGCTTTACGTCAGGCCATGATTAAGGATCCCTTATATGTTCTTATGGCCAATGTTTTAAATCTATTTAAGGATGAGAACTGTCGCCGCACGATCTTGACGCTGGATCGGCATTCTAAGAGCTTATTTGGGCACGATCCATATGATGGGCTAGTTAAATGTGCCACTGGTATTAGAGATTTAATGCGTGTTACAACGCAAGATATCCGCATGATGTGGCTGTCCTTAATTCAACGTTTCGGTGAGAGTCCTGTTCTCAATTGGATATTAAACACGGCCTATGTAGATGTGCGCGACTCAATTGAAATGTACTCGAAATTACAGGCCGACGCTCGTAAGGAACTATGGGGGACCAAGTTCCGGTTAAGATCGTTTCATGAGGTCTTGATCAATATATTCAACAAGCAAGAATACGGCGATATGCATTTACCGATGATCCCGGCTCTTAACGCAGATCTTAACGGCTTACATTTCGCGGTTCCTAAAACAGCCGCGGACTTAATGATCATAGGTAAGAAGCTAAGAAACTGCGTAGGAAGTTATAGAGACCAGGTTATGAATGGTAATACGGCGATCGTAGTTGTTACGAATGATAGAATGCAGCCGGTTGCCTGCCTGGAGCTCAGGAAGGATCAAGAACAGTTTACACGCTTAGTGCAGGCGAAGCTGTTCGGTAATCAGTGCGTGGCCAATAATAGGGACATTAATGGCGCCGTCCTAGAATGGGCCAACAAATTAAAAATAGAACCCTGCACGATCGATGTAGAGGCGCAGGTTAGTTAGGGAGGCAATATGAAATTACAACAATTAACACTTCAAAATTTCAAGGGCATTAAATCCTTATCCTTTGAATTTGACGGCGAGGATAAATTTATCTTTGGTGATAATGCTACGGGTAAAACAACGGTGTTTGATGGTCTGTGCTGGCTGCTCTTTGGTAAGGACAGCCTGGATCGAGCAGACTTCGAGATCAAGACCTTAGTGAATGGGGATCCGATCCATAAGGTAAATCATGAAGTCGAGGCTAGCTTTATAAATGACGACGGCACGTCCTTTACCTTGAAGCGTGTATATCGTGAGAAATATACAAATCCTCGCGGTGGTGAAACAAAACTAACAGGGCACACAACGGACTACTTTATTAATGAAGTACCTGTGAAAGAAAAAGAATATAAGTCCTATATTAATAACGTGATCGCCGAGGATGTGTTCAAGCTGATCACAAACCCTTTGTATTTTAACGAGACGTACTCCTGGCAAAATCGCCGGAAGCTCCTCCTTGAAATGTGCGGGGATGTGGACGACGATCATGTAATTAATAGCCGGGCCGATCTTAAGCGCTTAACTGAATTGTTGGGCGGCCGCACGGTCGAGGAACAGAAGAAGATAGTCGCGGCGAAAAAGACGGCGATCAATAAAGAACTGGAAATGATTCCGGTTCGAATTGATGAGGCGATCCGTAACAAGCCGGAGGTTGTATCTTCAAAGTCTGATCTTGAAGCTAGTATTAAAACCTTAGCTGCTGCCATTGATGATCTAGAGAAACAAAAGGCTTTATTACAGAATGGGTTAGGCGCTAGTGTAAGGCAATCAAAAATTGAAGATTTACGCCGCAGGATCGAGGTTAGGAAGTCCGAGGTCCTATCTGCTTACCGTGAAACAAAAGCGGCATATCGCAGTAAATACGAAGCTCTATTGGCGAAGTTGAAGATCACGGAGTCTGAACGTGATCGGTATATGGACCGCAGTTATGATCTTGAGCAAGATATATCTAGGGAAACCGGGCGGATCAACACCTTACAAGATGAATTTAATGAGTTCAATGCTCAAACGTTTACTGGTGAAGCCTGCCCTACGTGTGGACAATCCTTGCCTGCTGATCAATTATCCAAGCTAGAGGAAGCCTTTAATATTGAAAAGGCAGCCAGGTTGGAAGAATGGCAACGCCTTATTGACGGGGCCGTGCAAACGAGATCCAGCTATGAAGAACAACGCGAGAATATGATCGTTAAGGCCGACGGCCTGGTTGCTCAAATCGAGGATCAAACAAACGCTTACAATTCTAAACTTAAAGAATATCAAGAGTTATATGAGCCAGATCTTGCAGAGGATCCTGTTCTTAGTGATCTAAACGCAGAGTTATTCATGTTGAATTTGGAGGATGTCGATGCTGCTAGCCAAGAAAAAATAAACGAGATTATGAATGAGATCTCGGCTGCAAAAGAAAAAAAAGCGGCTCTTGAAACTGAATATAACAAATATAATTTAATATCTGATATCGAGCAACGTGTTAAGGATCTTGAGAGCAAACAGCAAGCTCTGGCAGCTGAAAAAAATCTGCTCGACGAGACATCCTTCCTGATCGACGAATTCGTCAAGGCTAAGGTTGATCTATTAGAACAAACGATCAATAGCCACTTTGAGCATGCGCGCTTCAAAATGTTTAACGTCCTGGTGAACGGTAGCGTTGAGGAGTGCTGCGAGACTACTTATAAAGGTGTTCCGTATAGAAGCATGAATAATGCGGCCCGGATCAACGTCGGGCTCGACATTATCAATGCTCTTACTAAATTCTATAATGTAACGGCTCCGGTGTTTATCGATAACGCGGAGGCAGTTACCACTTTCAACAAATGCAATAGTCAAACAATCAAGTTAGTTGTGGATCCTTCCTTCGCAACTTTAACAATGGCATAGGAGGTATATTATGGCCAACGATCTTCAAATAAAAAAACCATCTCTTCCTGGGTTCCAATCTGCAGAGGGCTTCGAACTCTTACAACGTCAAGCCAAGATGTTTTGTGGATCCTCTTTGGTTCCTCAACAATTTCAAGGAGAGCAAAACTTCGGGAACGCCATTATCGCCTTAGAAATGGCGCAACGAATGAATGCATCCCCGCTCATGGTAATGCAAAACCTGTATATCGTATATGGTAATCCTGGATGGTCCTCTAAATTCCTAATTGCTACGTTTAACCAATGCGGGCGCTTTGAGGCGATTAAGTATAAGGAAACTGGTAAAAAGGGCACGGATAGTCAAGGGATTATAGCTTATACCCGCGAAAAGGGAAGCGATGAGGTTATCTACGGCCCAGAGGTTACTATCTCTATTGCAAAGCAAGAGGGCTGGTTTGATAAAAAAGGATCCAAGTGGAAGACTATGCCGGATCAAATGCTACGGTATAGAGCCGCGGCCTGGTTAATTCGTACAACGGCGCCTGAGATCTCTATGGGCCTTCAAACGTCCGATGAAATTATCGACGTTGAGGGCAAGGTGTCGGATATATATGACGAAGTCACTCACACGATCGACACGCATGCTAATAGCGAGATCATAGACGTGGAAACAGATTCCGGCACAGAATTCGTTAATGCTGAAACTGGCGAAGTTGTGGATATGTTTGGTGATAACTAATGTTATCTCTTGAGTGTTTTGGTAGCAGTTCCGCGGGGAACTGCTACAGGATCAAAAGTAGTATAAACGGCGACGAGCTGTTACTTGACGTAGGATTGCCGTTTAAGGCGATCCAAAGGGCTTGTCGTTATAATTTCTTGCACCTCCTGGGCGCTCTTGTTACTCACCAGCATGGTGATCATTCTAGGGCCGTCTCGGACATGCTAAAGCTGGGCCACAGGATCTATATGCTACGTGATACAGCTGAGGCCCTGTATGTGTTAGACGAGCGATCCTGGATCGAGGTTGTTCCTAAGAAGAAATTTACCCGCGGCGTGTTCACGATCTTGCCGTTCGATCTGCAGCATGATTGTCCTAATGTCGGTTATCTAATCACAGATGGGGAGGAGAAGCTCCTTTATATTACCGACACATATTACTGTAAATATACTTTTAAAGGCGTGCATCATATCGTGGTTGAATGTAATCACTCTTATGATCTGCTGAATAAAAAAGTTGAACTCGATGAGTTATCTAGGCGAAGAATGGAACGCCTGATCCAGTCGCATTTTGCTCTGGAGAACGTGATTAAGTTCCTGCGCTCGATGGATCTTAGCGAATGTAAAACGATCCATCTAGTTCATTTGTCTAATGAGAACTCAAACGAGGCTGAGTTCAAGAAGGCTGTGCAAGCTGCCACAGGGAAACTTGTAATAGTTCATAAAGAAAAGGAGTTTTAATTATGCGTGTGAGATTTAAAGTGTTTATTGAGGCTTTAGAAAAACAAGGCCTAACACTCATGGATTTTTGCAATAAATCACAAACTATCCCTCGGGCACTAGTAATGTATTTATCTGGTAAGCCTATTACGTTTGATAAAAAACGATTTGCCTGGGCTTCTGTGTTGGATGTTAAACACGATCAGTTGTTTTATTAGGGGGTAATATGGCGCTTATAAAAACCTATTTTAGCCACGATATAAATTCGCTGGCTGATCCTAAAATTGTGATCATGATAAACCTGCATGGTGTGATCTCATATGCCTGGTGGTGGATGCTTCTTGAAAAGTTAGCCGAGGCGCCTGATTATAAATTGCCGTGTAATAAATTTACTTATCTAGGCTTATCGATCGTCATGGATATCCGTCCGGAGACCTTAGTTTTTAGCAAATGCTTAGCAAATGCTAAGCAAACGGAAGCAAATGAAAGCAAATGCTTAGCAAATATAGCAAAAGTAAGCAACGAGATTTTGCTACAAAAATTCATAAATTCCTTGATCAATGATTGCAATTTGCTAGAGACTGACGGGGAGTATTTTTGGTCCCCTGGACTCATGAAAAGGGCAACACTACGGGAAAGCAAAAATAGCGAGATTTCTGAAAAACGTAGACAGGCCGGGCGCTTAGGTGGTCTAGCAAAAAAAAAATTTGCTAAGCAAACGGAAGCAAATGCTAAGCAAACGGAAGCAAATGCTAAGCAAAACTTAGCAAACCTAGCTAATAATATAAAAGAAAATAATATAAAAGATATAGAGAGAGAGATACGCGCGCGCGAGGACGACGATCCGATCTCCGCGTTTGAAGATTCTCCTGTATCTAAAAATAAAAAAGTCTATGAGTTTTATATGAAAAATGTCGGCGAGATTTCTCCGGTAATTAAGGAGCGCCTGGATGATCTTGTGGAGGTCTACGGGGTTGATAATGTAATCGTGGCAATAAATACAACACACGAGGCTGGTGGTAAGAGTATAAAATACGTTGAAACCGTTGCTGCTAGCAATTTAAAGAAGGAGGTTAATAAGGCAAATGGAAGCGATCGACGTGGCGGCGGCAATAGAAAGGCTAAGCAAACAACAGACGGCAGCGAGGTCGACTGGTCAAAAGAAACAGGAGAATGGCTATGAGTTCTTTTTCCCGAAGTATGCGGATCCTGTATTAGTAGAACGCAAGGACGATCTTGAACAATACGGGATCAAAAGTCGTTATAAAAATGTTACCTTTGAAACCTTAAAGGCACAGGGTGCTCCGGCTGAGGATCGTGAAATGTACAACAACGCTTTGAAATATGGAATGCATCTCCCGCAGCATATCCGCGACGGTAAAGGTCTTATTATGACAGGCCCTGTAGGAACCGGGAAGACAACTCTTGCTGTTTGTATATTACGCAGGGCGATCAATCATGGGTATCGCGGTTATATGATCTCAATGACTAGCCTGTTCGACACGCTCATGATGTTAAGTAAGGGACCCTCTGAACATTATCTCAAGTTTGAGAGCAGGATCCAGAATTGCCCTCTCCTGGTGCTGGACGACTTTGGTGCTGAATATGATTCGGAATGGGTAAAAAATAAGGTTAATTCCATGCTCTCGGAACGTGTCGAAAGGAAGCGATCCACGATCTTGACGACTAATATGTCGATAAAGCAAATACAATCTGGCTATAACGAGCGCGTGTATGATCGCATGAAGCAAACACTATTTGTTCTTACGTTCAAGGGCAAGTCTCAGCGCAGTACATTGGACATCAAAGATATTTAAAATTTAGCCCTATACGGTTAAAAATATCTTTTTATGATAAAGTACCCGACATAAATATTTGTGGCGCCTTAGCGCGTTAAATATGCGGCTCATTTTTGAATTTATGATCTTGGTTATGTGGGTATGTAGGAGGTAAAATGTTAAAAATCAAAATTAAGGTAAAAGCAAAAGAAGATATTAGACTCACGATCGAGGGGTCCCCGATCCATGAAACATTAGAGCTCGACTCCTTTGTGGCTCTTATTGGTGCAGCTATGAAGTTGTTTTATGAATTCGAAGGTTTGGATCGCAAAGCGGCACGTTCGGTGTTAATGCTTGCCTTAAATGAAGCGATCAATGATCACTTCGCTGAAATGAACGGAGGGATGTGATATGACGTCGCTGGTGGTCTATGGCAGGCCTACAACTAAAAAGAACAGCTCCCGCGTTGTTATGGCTGGGAAATATCCTAAAGTCTTACCATCAAAAGCATACGCTCAATACGAGCAGGATTGTTTGAAACAGCTTCAATTCTTCAAACAACGCGCGCGTGTTTCTGGTCCTGTGGTGATCCGGTGCCGCTATTACATGCCGGACTTCAGAAGCTGGCCCGATCTTGTGGGCCTGCTACAAGCCACCAGCGATATCCTAACCACGGCCTGTATTATAGACGACGACATGTGGATCACAAGTTATGATGGATCTGAAATCGTAGGGGTAGACAAAAATAACCCGCGGGTTGAGATCGATATTATGGAAGCGCAGCCGCCACATGTGATCCATGAAATATGGAATAGGAGGAAGACAAATGGAAATAACAAGTAACGATAAACGATCGTTCATGGAATTGCTTTATAAATTAGGCGTTCGGTATATCGCCACCGACACATGGGGATGTACGTTTGGGCTAAGTGCAAAGCCGGAAATGAATTATCTAGGTCGATTTCAAAGAATAACCGATCAGGAAGCAGTAGCGATCAGCCTTGAAAGATTTAAGGAGCTAATCCCTGCAAATAATATATTCGGAATGGTAGATCTTAAACGGTACCTTCATAAAGTGGATTGGTCTAAAGTCCCGATCGACACGCCTGTACTTGCGAGCGTCGATGGTGAGGAGTGGTTCCGCCGACATTTTGCAGGTGTCCGTGATGGCAAGATTAAAGTTTTCTTTCAGGGCCTTAGCTCCTGGACTGCTGGTGACGATCCAACAAATGTATTTACTTATGAATTTCTTAAATTAGCGAATGAGGAAGATATAGATGAAGCATGAAAATAAAGAAATTCCAAATAGAGAAGGTTATGTAACTTTTTATCTAGG
>RBWB01583493.1_pt1 | contig 11874 bp, 9 predicted proteins | sample 2014201 | NCBI WGS metagenome assembly RBWB01 (sample SAMN10133834, study PRJNA383868) | Human oral metagenome, whole genome shotgun sequencing project. | isolation source: supragingival plaque isolated from 88 juvenile twins | host: Homo sapiens | place: Australia
AAAATAAGCAAGCGTTGTTATAGGAGATACTTAAGATGAATAAAAAAAATGTAATAGAACTTAGGCAATACACAAAGGATTGTATAGTTCGTTACTCCTTAAACAGTACCAACTATTTGGGAGAAGAACCTAGATATCCTATGATTATATGTTATATGGGAGAAGTTTCAGAGGATGCTTATTATGATATTTCATCGGAACTTTATCAATTATGGCCTTCTTTCCATGAACATATATTGCACGTCGGCATTGATTACAAAGAGGATGATAATGCACTTAGTTATAAATTGTTAAGTAAAGAGGGAAGTAGGGCTGTATCGGAGACGGAATTGCTTAGGAGTCTTAATCTTTTGCATGATGAAGACAGCGGCTTTGAGTCTGTAGACAGGATCAATATATACTTTATCATGAACAGTTCCAATGTACTTACATTGGATGAGTATCTTAAGCAGCTCGGACTATATAGGCTTATAAAAGAAAGATTAAAAAATATAACATCCAAGGATATGCTTTTTTTATTACTGAGTGAGGGGCTTGACAGGACTTCTGTTTCAATAAAAATCAAAAATCATCTTGCCAAATACTATGAGGAAGAGGACCATAACGTATATAAGATGGACTCTGTTTTCATAATAAGCAATAAAAGAAGCGACGGGCATATAGTAAGAAATTTTGAGAAAATGTACAGCATAATTTCCTATGTTATTGCACAATCCAATCAAAAGACCGATGCACATACCGTGTCCATGCTCTATTCGGGCGGGCTTAAGTGTGTGTCTTTTTCAAGAGTTTCAAAGCCTATGGATGACATGTCGCTTGTAATAATACAAAACTTTTTAAGACGCTTAAGAGAACACAATCAAAGAAAACCGAGTACACAGCTGCCGGGTGAAAAAAGATTAAGGGAACTTGCAGGTATTAGCGAAGAGGGAGTATTTAAGTGCATAGAGGATTATATTAAAAGCCATGAAGGCGAATATGAGCTTACCGAGGAGTTTCTTGAGTATTTTCCGAGAAAGCATATGGATACAGCCGATATAAGCAGGCTTTCCTATGAGGAGGCGGATGAACTTACTATGGGCACGGTAAGCGGCTACATATCTTCACTTGTAAGCAAGGTGCTCGGAATATTAGGAACCCAGGGAGTGCCTGAACTTGTGGAAAATTACAGAAACTATATCAACAAAAGCTGCAAGTCCAAAGAAGAGCTTCTGGAGCTTAGGGATAATATTGAAACTCTAAAAAGACTTACCGCCGGTAATAGCGATAGGTTTATAGGAAATGCCGGCATAATAGATGTTGTAAGTAAGCGACTTACTTATGAACTCTCAGACAACAGAAGTCTGAGAGAAAAACTTTTTCAGGTCATAGAAGATGAGGCTAAAAAATCACAGAGTTTTGAAAGAAGTTTTGAAGAACTTGTTAATGCACTTGATGAGGTAAGGAATGTAAGCGATGAAAGTGTAAAAGCCATGTACGGAAATATAGCCGAAAGATATATATATGACAACCTGGAAAGTCTTAATGAAGAATTCAGAAAGCTGCGCTCAGATGAGGAATTTTATATATTTGCAAAAAGGCATATAGAAGAAATAGTAAAAAGTCATCCTATATTCGGGCTTAATTTTGAAGATGAGTTAAGAGAAAGACTGAATAAAAATGATGACCCTACGTATATAGATAATTGGCTGTATTCAAGACTTACCAGTATAGATGAAGTGCCTATATACCTTAAATCATCCTTTGGAACTTTTAACCCCTTGGGCTCGGTATTTTCTTTGCGTACCGACACAAGATTAAGTGATTATATCAAAAGACTTTTGACCGGAACCGACAAGACCACATACTATTACAATACCAGATCCAACAGCTATGCTATAGCTATGGAGATTTTTAAAGTAGAAAGAAGTAATCTTATATCACAGGAGGAGGAAAATTAATCTTATGAGATATGTTTGTAAAGAATATGACGGCAGTAAAAGCGTATCAAGTGTATTTCAAAATGATGAGCAAACCTTCCTTACATGGAGCAATTCAAGCAATGATGATTGTATTATAATAAAATCCGACTATATGAGAGAGCTTAATATAGAAAGGTTTTGTGAAAATTTAAACGATAATTTAAATAAAGCCGGTATTAAGATTACGGATATTAAAGATTTTTTTGATATAGAAGATAGAGAGGCGGCTTATAATAAGCTTTATAAGTTTGTCTATGTCGATAAAAGACAACATGCCCTGGCAGGGGGAATCAATATAAGTGAAAGAGGCTGCCGTTATACGGTACTTGCATGCAGTGTGGAGCCAGATGATGCCGACGAAGAAGTATGCTGTATTTTCAAACCTAATCCAAAGACTATCTACGTTCCTTACACTGATATTCAGTTTGAGGTAAATATGAGTATGTTTTCAGTGGAAAATGATAAACCTGCCAAAGGAGGCTTATCCGGATTGATGGGAATGTTTAAAAGAAAGACGGAAGAAGAGACGGCTTTATTTTATAAGATAGAATTTGATAAGGACTATAGCAACCAATGCAGTGACAATGATTTGTCCTACAGGGTAGGTAACTTTGAAATCCCCTTTACCAAAAAACTATTGAAAAATAAAATTTTTTATATAAAAACAGAGCAAAAACCTGTAATTGTTAATAAAAACAGAGGTTTGAAGCTAATGGTAAACGGAAAAGAATATATGTAAAATCAAATGGAGGAATTATGCCGGGATATAGATTTAAATGTCCTTATTGTTTTAAGGAAATGATGGATACGGAAGTGCATTTCAGATCAAAACGTGTAAGTGAGGATAGTGATAATCCGCTGCCACCTCAATTTTACGGAGACTATGAAGCCTTTATGCTTAACTACACCGGTAGCAATAAGGCTCAGATACAAAGTAGGTACGAGGAATGGGAGTTCTTTGCCAAGGGTAAGGATGAAAAATATGAGCAATTTTGGAAAAATTTTGGAGATGTAACCACAGAAAGAAAAAGTGACAGTGTAAAAAAAATAGACGGTAATTTTGAAGAGTATGAAAGGAAGGTCATAGACCCTTACGATAAAGCCAATGAAAAATATCTTAGCTTCGGTGATAATCTGTTTAAGATGGATGATCACAATATGGTAAGAGCCATAGAGCTAAAAAGCGGAGAACTTTGCGATAAGAGGGTATGTCCGCATTGTCATAACCCCCTGCCGACCAATTATGGACTTTATGATACGAAGTTTATATCCATGGTTGGTGTTTCAAGGGCAGGTAAGACGGTATTTCTTTCACAACTTATCAAGCACATAGGAGATTACGGTGCCAAAATAGGGCTTACAATTATGTCTGCAAATGATACCGCTAAGCAATTCATAGAATTACACCCGGTAAGAAAACAGCAGAATCTTCCGGGAGGTACTCCTATGGGACATTTTGAGCAACCTTTGTGCTTTCAATTAATTCAAAGACAGGGTGCCAAACTTAAAAAGAGTATGATAGTTCTCTATGATGTAGCGGGTGAGGCATTGACTAACAAGGAAAGTGTGGGAAAATTTGCCCCCTTTATATCACAGTCTGACGGAGTTATATATGTAATAGACCCTGAACAATTTGAAAATATAGCAAGAGTGTATGAAGTTGAAGACAGGGTAAAGCCGGAAGATGTACTGGGAGAAATACACGGCTATCTTAGAAATACCGCTTTGGAGAGGGTAAAGGAGTTAAGAAAAAATAATCCTTCATTGATTAGTGAAGAAGAGCAGCGCATGGTCAATGATGAGCCGAGACAGATACCTATAGCCGTTGTATTATCTAAGGTGGACGAGAGAAATGTCATAGACGCTATGAGGGCTGCCGATCCGAATTGTGAAGAAGCGGTAAGGGAATTAAGCGGAATTATAGGAGAAAACAGTACAAGAAGAAGTGTATTTAATGCCGGAGCCTACAATAAGCTCGGTCAGGCACTTAATGTTTTTACAATGAAAAATGCGGATACACTTCGCAGTCAATTGTATGCTACTTTTACTACTTTTGCTTTTTTTGCAGTCTCTTCTCTTGGTTGCAGTTGCGAGGAGAGCGTGGTAAACGGATTAAAAGTATACGGTCCTATAGATGAACCGAGTCCCAAGAGAATAGAAGAGCCGTTTTATTGGATATTATATAAATTCGGTATGATAGGGGCAAGTGATGAGGTCTACAGTCCGGCTGATACTTTTATCAGCTGCCCTAATTGCACAAGTGTGGAAACAGAAGAGTATAGTGCGGAAGAAGATCCGAAGTTTAAGGGTATGATCAATAGATTAAAAAACAGGGCTGAGTATAATGAGAAGAAAAATCACAGCTTAAGGTGCATTATATGCAAACACACCTGGTAGAGCGGCGACCTATGAACGACCTGCTTAAACTGTAACGACATCATTGAGTCGCTAAACCGGAATATAAATATACATTTTGATAAAAATATCAAACGGAGGCTAAAGTATGACTGATAAGATATGGCAATGCTGCTTTACTAATACGGATCATATAAACGGAGTTGCTGTCAGCTCAGGCTGGACCGGACTTGCCGTATCCGAGTCCATCCCTAATGCAGCTCGTGAGGCTTGTATGAAGTGGCAGGCTGCCAATTCAAGAATAGAAAATGAAAGTGCGGCTTTAAATAACAATGTATATGAACTTATATGTGATAATGAATATGCCTTTGTAATAAAGAATAGATATGGACTTAAAGATAACCATGGAAGACCTAACATGTTCTCACATGCCTACATAGCACCTATGGAAGAATTTTTAAAAGATCCGAACTGCTTACTTGCCTTATCAAAGGTGAATTTTGCCGATAACCAGGAAGAGGCGGAAAAAAGAAAGCATGAACAAAGTACGGCAGCAAGTTTAATTTATAACAAACCTTTTGAGATTGCCTCTGCCTTGGAATTATTGTCTATGGAAAAAGAAAAGTATAAGACTTTGCTTAGAACAGTGTATATACTTAATGCCGATGAGAGAAGTTTAAGACCCTTGCATATAGAAGCTTATGAAGATAATGAAAAAAGTAAGGCACTTATGTACCTTATACATATAGGGCTTCCATATCATATAAGAATGAACTTAAAGGTTGCGATTATGCCTCAAACAGATGCTTATTATAGAAATATATTGTTTGATAAAGAGGCCAAAAGCAGGGGAGTTTACATAGTGCCCGAAAGCGGAGAAAACAATAATAAGGCACAGGCATCACCGGTATTTGAGCTTATAGATGAGTTTGCAGAGCATTATGATCTGGAAGAAAAAGACCTCTACTACAAAGATCTTAGTGATAAGGCACTGGGGCTTGGAGGTAAGGGAGTTTTAACTGAAAGAGCTCTAAAAGTAGCCTATGCTATGAATAACATAGGGGATGTTAAGGAAAGGTCGGAATGGGATGATGAGAAATTAATGCTCAGACTCTCGGATGCATTGTTGTACAATGCTGATATGATAACAAGTCATGAGTACAGAGAAGAGTTTGAAGACTTTGTAGCTTCCATGCTTGATGAAGTTATGGAAAGAAGACTTGGCATTAATGAAAATATGTATGAGAGGGTTGCAGGATTTTCAATAAAGGCTGCAAGCAAGGCACTGCAAACAACTTGGAAAAAGTGCAGACAGTATCGATTTGAAACTGCCATGAATGAGGAACAAAAAAGAGCCTGGCTTGAAAATCTTGATACTAATGCACTTGGAGCTTTTATAGAATTTTCCTGCGATCTTATTAAGCAGAAAAGGAATTATACGGTTTTAAAAGAATATCTTATCAGTGATATAGAAAAAAGCAGAAATGTAGAGGAGTTATTAAAAGTTGAAGCAAAAATTCTTCGCATAGAAATGGATATTGAAGATAAAGAGACAAGAGGAGATGTTTTTAAGGATATGCATAAGGTTTTAATAGATAAATTATGGGAACTTTACAATGCAAATATTAATTCTGCTGATGTTAAGACAATGTATGACACTGCTCTTGAAGTGTATAAGCTGCTTGCTACGTCAGATGAAAGCATAAATGCCGAAGAAGCAAAATTTAAGGCAAAAAAATACTTTTGGCAGGCTTTCAGTTTTGAAAAAATGGAAAGGCTTGGAACAGATGCCGATTTATATAGCTTTATGAGCTTGCCTGAAGATGATAATTATCAATTATATACAGGTTTTATAAATATACTTAATAAAATCCCGCAACAGAAAGATATATATGAAAGCTTAAAGGAATTAAACATATATTGTATCCAAAATGCTGAAAGATTTGTAAAAAAAGAAGGCTATAAAGAAAAAAAATTGATTGAAAATATTTTTATGAAACTTTTAGCAAGAGACACGAAAAAAACTGTTGAATTTGCGGACGGTTTTGTTGAAGATATGGTAACAATAGCCACCGAAGTCAGAGAGTATTCTCTGTATGAAGAGTTTATTTATATCATAAAAAATGTAAACGGAGTTAAAGAGGCGGACTATAAATTACTGGACACACTAAGCCTGCATATAGAAGAAGGTGAATTAAAAGTAAATACCAGACTGAGAAAAAGCATGTTTAAGCGTATACATGAAAAATTCCGGGATATAGAACTTTATGATGAAGAAGAAGACAGTGTTGTCAGACTTGACAGTTGGCTGGCACTTGGGAAGATATATTATTCCAACTTAGGCGAGAATTGGTTTGAGGTATTTGATGACAATGAATATAAGGCAAAGGTACTTTTGGATAAGGATATAGAAGAGATTTTAGATGATTCTTATTACTTTGTAAAGTGTGAAAATGATATAGAAAAAGGCAATTGCCTTAATGCAGCCGTATATTATGTGGAGAACAAAGGTCGACACAAGTCGGTAATCAACAAGTGGGTAAAATATATAGAAAGACTTGACAAAGAACCCTCGGGAGGAATAGGAGACTTTTTCGGAAAGTTGTTTGGAAAGAAAAGGGAGGAATAGTCGGGGGTAGCTATGTATTTAAAAAAAGATAGTTTGTATTATAGTGTTTTGTATGGCTGCGGAGTATATTCTTTAACTGGTGAAGGGGTAGCGGATCCTATAAGCGGTGAAGAAAGTACGGGTTTTTCAAGTACCTTGTACGGAGAAAATTTTTTTGCAAGGGCTTTTGGAAGAGCTTTAGAAAAAGAAGAGATTGAGGATTATAAAAGGCTTGTACTTTCACCTCCGGATGTGAAAAATATACTTTGGCCCATGGATTTTGTGGAAGTAGGCAAAGAACAATCGGTAGAGGGTGTTGCCCGAGTTGATAATGCTTATGCCTATGATATCGCAAAAGAGAAAGTAAGGGCAAAGGATTATGTATTCTTATTCAGTAACAAAGCCTATCCTCAAAGTATAAGCCTTGAAGAGTATCTTGAACAACTTGAACATCGTTACGGCGGCGGTTTATCGGACAGGTCCAAGTGGCAAAATTATCAAAACCCTGAGATTTTAGCTTTGGCAAGGGCTTTAGTTGAAAAAATCGATGCACTCAACAGGGAAGGATACTTATATCTTGATTTTCACCACTCAAGAATCAGGCTTGTAAATAAGGAAATATACCTTGATTTTTCCAATCTTATATATGATATGGAAAATATTTATAAAGGCAGGGTTTATAAACCGACATTTGAAAAACTTCCTATTGAATTTACAGAGCCGGAGCTTTATACCGGACAAAAGAAAAATATAGATTTTACTGCACAAAATTACAGCCTTGCCTCTATTTTATTTTACCTGCTTGTAGGCAGGCATGCGTATGACGGTATACTTCGTGCTGCGGATATAGATGATTCCTCATATAATCATTATATTAAGTTTGAAAAAATGTGTAACAGCCCGATATTTATATTTGATAAGCAGGACATGGCTAATCACCCGGGGCATGAGGCAAAAGATGAGGCATTACTTGAAAGATGGGGGACTTATCCCAAAATGCTTAGGTATATGTTTACCAAGGCATTGTCAAGAAAGGTGGAGTATGGACAGGAGACAAGTTACAGATATCAAGAAGAGTTGCCTACTCCGAGGCAGTGGCTTAATCTGCTTTATACACTTTAATACTATAAGCAAAGGGGGAGCTTATGAACACTAATGAATTAAGCTATCTGAGCCCTGAAGATTATTTTAGGGATTATAATGATGAAAGCTTAAGTACGGTACTTGCAGACATTATAAGCAAGTATGGTAAGGCGGTGCTGTCGGATGAGGAATTGTTAAAACAGGAGCTTAAGAATAGTGCTGTAGATACCATGGATATCTATAAACTGATTCTTATAAGCAAATGTCATGGTTTTAACAAATTGATAACGGATGAGAATATTAATTCGATTATTGATTTGGAGCGTGTAACAAGTAATATATTTACTCAAACAAAGCTTAACAAAGCCGATATTATGAGATTGGGTGCCGCATTGTTTATAGCCTTGGGAATGATAGAAAAGCCCGGCATCAAAAATGTGGTGGAAAAAACCTTAGAAAGCATAGGAACAAAACATTATATTGACAATGAGTTAAAAAGCAATGCATTTACTTTAAAATCATCAGAATATAAAAACAAAACACTTGATTATTTTGAAAAGATCTTTCAAAGTACTTCGCCGGATGTGGACAGCATTTCGGATGAAGAGCTTAGAAGCCTCGAAGCCTTACTTATAAACGGAATACCGAAGGCGAAGTATTATACTGCCTGTTATATTCTTTCGGCTGTGGATGATGAAGGAGCTGTGCAAAGGGCAGTAAGTCTTCTTGCTCAGGCAGCCGATGAGGGTGATACTCAGGCAGCTGCAAAACTTGCCGATTATTACTATTATAAAGGAACAGCGTATAACGATTATGATAGCGCATATAAGCTATATACGGGAATAGGGGCTTTGGCACTTAATAAAAAAAGAAGAGAAAACCTGCTCGGTCTTTTTAATCAAAGACTGTATTACAAGCAAGTGCTTAATTTCAGTGTGGCACTTTATACAATACTTACATTAAGTATGGTATTTCCCCTGAGCCTTAATACATACCCAAATCTTACAGTGCCGGGGATTTTATTTAGTATAGTATCTTTGGGAATTTTGGTACTGGGCTTTGTAATTAACAGATTAAAGCCGTATTTTAATATACAATTTATTCCGGCAGCTTTATTTACAGTATGGTTCTTTGATATTTTGATAAGGCTGTTAGGGTAATGGGGGAAGAATATGTCAAGTAATAAACAAATTAAACTCTTATATTTTATATTAAATATTGTATTTTTAGTTCCCTTTATACTGTCATTTTTCAGCTTGTTCGGAATCATTGCAGCTTTGGCAATAATCGGTATAGGATTTTTCTATTTTGTGGGAAAAAGCAATGAGGTCAAAGAAGCTTATACGGATCTTGTCAAAATATTATTTATGGACAGCTTGATATTCGGTTCTTTAATATTTTTATACTTCTTAAACACTACGACAGAGGTCGAATATTCAGTCGGAGAGCTTTTGGACAATATTAACCCTATGCTGGTTATTTTTATGTTGACTTATGTAGTAGCCGCAGTACTTAAATTCAGAAAGAAACTGACTGCACCGTGTTATATAATTGCACTTGCAAGTATTGTGGCAATCGGCTACCTGATCTGTGTAGCACTTTGTACTACGGATGGAAGATTTGTTATGCCGCAGTTTGTTAAGGGCGGAGCGGTTGTACTTAACACTTATTTGATTTTTTCGGCAATATTTGTACTGTGTTCTGTTATTGTAAACTTAGGTAAGGTTAAGAATTTTAACTTACTTTTGTTGTCGTTAAGTTTTGTAATCTTTCTTTGGGTATTTATAAGCTGTTATGGCGGTATTTTAAGCAAGGCTTATGAGTTTGAACAGGATTTCGGAAAGTTTTTTAAAGAGGCGGCACTTTGGGCGAAGGTAATAATAGTCTACGTTATAAGTATTTTTGCCTGCTTTGCCAAATTTGCCAAGGAGATGAATGAAAGTAAGGACAGCAGGGTAGGTTTTAATATAAATGTCTTATTATTGTTGGCAAATACGGCATTGTTATATAAGTTTGCTCTTTCCTGGTATAACAGATTTAATTATTTGCTTATATGCCTGTATGTACTGACCATACTGTTTTTTCTATGGATATACTATGAAGAAGTTAATGGCAGGGAGAAAAAAGCTACAGATATGGACTATGATAATGATTTGGTAATGACGGGTATTATCATGGTTGAAACTATAATGTTTGTACTGTCGATTTGGATGTTCAAACATAATATGTGGATAAATGCTTTAGTAATATTGGTATTTACAATTATTCTTGTTGTTAGCGGAGGCAGTTTTAACGGTAAAGGTTACCTGTACAGTTTCTTATTTGTCTTTTTACAAACTTTGGCTTCTATCTTTCAATTCAGGCTGAGTTTGGATAATGTAATAGTATCGGTAATCATACTTATTGCAGCTATAGCGGCATTTTTAGTATTAAATTTAAGAAATCCCAACAGTTTCAAAACCCCACGGGTTCTTAATATGACAATATTTGTCCTGTTTTGTATTCTGAATGTTGTTTTAGTATCAAGGCACGGCACCAAAATAAATGTATACCCTGATGAAAAGAAGGTAGGAGTGGTTGTTAAAGCCAGAGGGAATGATAATGAAGTGTATAAGGCAGTGATATATTGGACTGACAGCAGGGGAGAGAAAATCACGGAAGAAACCGAATTTACAGATCAAATAGAAAGTGATATACACGGTGCTTGTATGCATATAATAACTACAGACAGTTTCGGTGTGGTAAGCAAGAAAACCGAGTGGTTTCCGTATTGGAGATATATTGTGTATGGAGAAGATGAGGGTTAGCATACTGATGATATTTAATTAAAATCAGTGTCTATGGGTGAAGGTAAGGCGAATCTATAAAGTGCTTTACACTGTGAAGGAGGATTTATGGCAGGAAGAAGGAATAGAGTAGTTAATACAAGAAGAGTAAAGAATGAGAGCTTTAATTTTGAGCTGCTTGCAGCAAGCCTCAGTGCAGGGCTTATAGCCTGGGCTATATGTTGGCCCTTGTATTCTTTGATGGTATTTTCCGTACCCAGAACTGTGGTTATGGGAATTATGTTTTTGATTTTGATAATAATAATATTGGCAACGGTATTTATTTTAAGTCATCAAATGGGTACAAATGAGAATACCAATATAGCAATACTTTTAACAGCCGCACTTACAGCTTTTTTGCTTACTTTGCTTTTTCAGTGGCTCTACGGTATGGGGGCTGATAATACGAGAGATTTGCTTTCTGCAAGGGAGGCCGGAGGTTTTATTTCTATAGTTCTCGGTATACTTAGAGTTGTATTTTTAACTGTAATAGGAGTTGCCATAGGAGTGGCAGTTGCGGAAAGTTACGGCAGGGAAGAGGCGAAGGAGCTTATATATATAGGTTCGGCGGTCAAGTCCTTTATAGCGGCAGTGCTTATAGAGTTCGGCACCATATCCTTGCCTGAAACTTCCGCAAAGATGGGGATTATATTTTGGATTCTGACAGCGGCTACTTTTACGACCAAGTTGCCAAGCAGCAGAAAAAAGAGGGTAAGGAAGAGCCTTTAGTAGGGTTGGTATAGTGATGAAAAAACCTTGCTGCATGGGACTACAGGCAAAACTTTTAGAAAACTTTGGCAAATTTGCACAGACTGTAAAACTTAACTTTACGCTTAATTTGTGGCAGGCTGCGTTCAAATATTCCTCGTTTGTGCAATAGTTTTTCCCGAAGTTTTAACCGCTCCAAGTCCCATGCAGCAAGGTTTTTTATATTTCTACTCAAAAGGTAAAGGAAGGTGAGGAAGTGGACAAATTTTCGACATTTACCCCATTGCTCTTAGTCTCGGTACAACTTCTTTAAGTACTTCTACCAGCACATCTA
>RBWB01583498.1_pt1 | contig 11862 bp, 8 predicted proteins | sample 2014201 | NCBI WGS metagenome assembly RBWB01 (sample SAMN10133834, study PRJNA383868) | Human oral metagenome, whole genome shotgun sequencing project. | isolation source: supragingival plaque isolated from 88 juvenile twins | host: Homo sapiens | place: Australia
ACCGGGCGCCACCGGGCCGACCTGCTCGCCGCCGCCCGCGCCGTCGAGGTCTCTGCGCGCATGCGCGAGGTGGAGTCGGAGATTCTGTCGCGCGCCCCCGAGCACCGCGTCCAGCCGAGCCTGGAGCGCGTCGAGTGGGCCCTCGACCTGCTCGGCAACCCCGAGCGGGCCTACCGCAATATCCACATCACCGGCACCAATGGCAAGACCTCCACCGCCCGCATGGCCGAGCGCCTCCTGGCCGCCACCGGTATGCGCACCGGCCGCTTCACCAGTCCCCACCTGACCACCATCCGCGAGCGCATCGCCCTGGACGGCGAGCCGATCGACGAGGAGGGCTTCATCGCCGCCTGGGAGGACGTCGCCCCCTACGTCCGCCTCGTGGACGAGCGCTCGGCGGCGGCGGGAGGTCCGCGCATGAGCTTCTTCGAGGTGCTCACCGTCATGGCCCTCGCCGCCTTCGCCGACCACCCCGTCGATGCCGCCGTCATCGAGGTCGGCATGGGCGGGACCTGGGACTGCACCAATGTCGTGCCCGGCGACGTCGAGGTCATCGCGCCCATCGGCCTGGACCACGCCGCCTGGCTGGGCGGTACTCTCGAGGAGGTCGCCGCCAACAAGGCCGGCATCATCAAGGACGGCGCGACCCTCATCACCTCCGCCCAGCCCCCGGCGGCGCAGAGGATCATCGCCGACGCCGTCGCGGAGCACGGCGTCGTCTGGCGCCGTGAGTTGGATCCCGAGGAGGATCCGGACGAGCCCGGCGCCGGCGCGCTGCGCGTGGTCGACCGCGCCCTGGCCGTCGGCGGGCAGATGGCGACGCTGCGCACTCCCGCCGCCGTCTACGAGGACGTCTTCATCCCGCTGCACGGCGGCCACCAGGCGCGCAACGCCCTGCTGGCGCTGGCGGCCGCCGAGGCGGTCTTCGGCGGCCGTGCGCTGCCCGCCAAGGCCGTCGAGGACGGGTTCGCCTCGGTCACCAGCCCCGGTCGCCTGGAGGTGCTGCGCTCCAGCCCCACCGTCATCGTCGATGCCGGGCACAACCCGCACGGCCTGGAGGCGCTCGTGCCCGCCGTGGAGGAGGCCTTCGGGTTCCGCCACCTGGTGGCCGTCGTCGGCGTCATGGCGGACAAGGACGTCGAGGGGATCCTGGCGGTCCTCGAGCCCGCCTGCGACGCCGTCGTGTGCGTGCCGGTCGATTCCCCGCGCGCCCTGGAGGTCGAGGACCTGGCCGTCGTCGCGTGCGAGGTCTTCGGCGCCGATCGCGTCGATGCGGCCGACACGCTGGCGGGCGGCATCGAGAGGGCCGTCACCCTCTCGGAGGGCTTCGACGATCCCTTGGCGTCCTCGGGCGTCCTCGTCGTCGGCTCGGTGGTGCTGGTCGCCGAGGCCCGCGCCCTGTTCGGCCGGGCCTGAGGGGCGTGTGGCGGGCATCGCGCTCACGGGATCCTCGGGGCCGGGGCGCCTAACGGGCGCGCTGGCGTGCGGGATGCCAGAATGGAGCAGTACAGTCCGGCATCTGCCGGCACAGGATGCTGACCGGCACAGGACGACGAGGAGAACCGTGACTCACGAGAAGCCGCTTGACGTCGCGTGGAGCACCGCTTGGATCCGCGGTGCGGCGGCGGCCGTTGCCGAGCACCGTGACGAGCTCACGGCACTGGACGCGGCCATCGGCGACGGCGACCACGGCGCCAATCTCGATCGCGGGATGCACGCGGCGGTGGCCAAGCTCGATTCCCAGCTCGACTCCTGGCAGGGCGCGGGCGGCGTGGTCGACCTGCCCGCGGGTGTGCTCAAGGCGACGGCGACCACTCTGCTGGCCACGGTGGGGGGCGCGGCCGGTCCGCTGCTGGGGACGGCCTTCCTACGGGCGTCGCGGATCGGCGACCTGCCAGTGCTGTCCTCCCAGGATGTCGCGATGCTCCTGAGCGAGGCCGCGGCCGGGGTGCAGGTGCGGGGACGGGCCGAGGTCGGTGACAAGACGATGCTGGACGCGTGGCAGCCCGCCGCCCGGGCCGCGCGTGAGGCCGCCGATGCCGGGGCGAGCCCCGCCGCGGTGCTGCGGGCCGCGGCCGCCGCTGCGGCCGATGGCGCCAAGACGACCTGCCCGATGACGGCGCGCAGGGGCCGTGCCTCCTACCTCGGTGCGCGCTCCGCGGGCCACTGCGATCCCGGTGCGCTCTCGACCGCCCTCATCCTCGCGGCCGCGGTGCGGGCCGCGGGCGCCGAGATGAGCTGACCGTGTCCGCCCGGGGGGGGGCGGAGATGACAGGGGTTGCCAATCGAGGCGATCGCCGACACGCTGGCGTCCTGGGCCTTTGCGGGGCCTGCGCGGGGCCGTCGCGCCCTCGCTCCGCCGTGATTCGCGTTGAAAGGATTCGCCATGACCGACGCCCCCGAACGCATGCTCGTCCTCATCAAGCCCGATGCCGTCCGACGCAGGCTGACCGGGGAGATCCTGCGTCGTATCGAGGCCAAGGGCTACGAGATCGTCGCGCTCGACCGCCTCGTGGCGACACCCGACATGCTGGCCGAGCACTACGCGGAGCACGTCGACAAGCCCTTCTATCCCAGTGTCGTGGAGTACATGACCAGTGGCCCGTTGGTCTCCGTCGTCGTCGAGGGGCATCGGGTGGTCGAGGGGCTGCGCTCCCTCATCGGCGCCACCGAGCCGACCGTTGCGGCCCCGGGGACCATCCGCGGCGATCTGGGCCGCGACTGGGGCGGCTCGGCCATGATGAACCTCGTCCACGGCTCCGACTCGCCTCAGTCGGCCGAGCGCGAGATCGCGATCTGGTTCCCCCATCTCGTCGACTGAGCTCCGGGCCGGGCCCCGGAGCCTTCGAGGAAGCCCTCGATGAGCCTCTGACCGAGGCCGGCAGTCCGGTGCCGATTGGAGTCCGGCCAGCGACTCCGGGCCCGGGCCAGCGACTCGCACCAGGTCGGCGGGCGGTTCGCGGCGGCCTGCGAGCCACTCGCCGTGGGTCCCGGGCGAACCGGGTCGATCTCGGTGCGCAACCGGAGCGATCTCGAGCCGGAACTCGACTGATCTCGGCGAGAGGGGGCGAAAGGGTTGCGACGGGCGCGGCTCGGTGGTCGCGTCAGGCGGTCTCGCGGGAGAGGACCTCCTTGAGGCGCACACGGCTGCCCGTGCGGGTGACGGCCCGGGTGTAGACGGTCGCGGCCAGACGCACCAGTAGCGGGATGAAGGCCAGTGCGAGCGCCAGCGCCGCCAGCTGCTCGACCCAGCCGGAGATCCCCAGCACGAGGCGGGCCGGCATGAGGAAGGGCGAGAAGGGCGGTAAGTAGGCCAGCACCCGGAACACCGGCTTGGCGGGGTCGGTGACCATGACGAAGGACAGCATGTAGGGGATCATGAGGATCACGGTCAGCGGCATGGTGACGCCGGCGGCGTCCTCCTGCCGGCTCACCAGCGACCCGGCCGCCCCGTAGGCCGCCGCGGCGATCGCGTAGCCCACGATCATCCACACGATCATGGCGACGACCACGGCGTCGATGCGGATCGACGTCTGCGGCAGGACGCCGGCCAGCTCGGCGGTTGCCGCCGCGACGACCCCGATGAGCCCGTAGCTGAGGATGACGGCGGTGCCGGTGCCCAGGACCTTGCCCGCCAGGAGTGAGGTGGGGCGCACGCAGGCTAGGAGGATCTCCACAATGCGGCTCGCCTTCTCCTCGACCACGCCCGTGGCGATGGCCTGGCCGCCGCCCATAATGGCGATCATCAGCAGGATGTCGATAAACGCCAGGATCGTGTAGCGGGCGCCGAACTCCTCTGCGTCGTGCTGGAGCGGGTCGAGCGCCACGACCCGGGGCGCCGCCCGGTTCAGGGCCTCGGCCGCCGCGGACGGGTCGCCGCCGAGCGCGGCGATCTGGTCGGACAGCGCCGCCTGCTGCAGAATGCCGGTGACGGCGGTCACGACGGCGGTGTCGGCCTTCCTGGACTCGGACACGAGGAGCCTGGGGGAGCCCGCGGTCAGATCGAGCACCATGTCGGCCCTGGCTTCGGGTGTTTCAGAAGTCTTGGAGGAGCTGCCGGCCGCGCCCAGGGCCGTGGCGGCCTCCTCGCCCGAAAGATCGACAACCTCGACGGGCACGTTGTTGGAGCCCCTGACCTGCTCCAGGGCGGGGACCAGCGCGGTCGCGGTGGTCGCATCGGCCAGCACGCCCAGGCGGTAGGGGGCGTCCCTGCCCCTGGCGAAGTGGCCGTAGGCGAGGATCCCGACGACGGCGATGACGAGCAGGACGGCCGTGGCGATGAGCGAGGACTTCTTCAGCAGCTGAGCGCGCAGCTCACGGCCGGCCACGAGCATGATCTCCTGCCGACGGGTGAGAGCGGAGTTCTTGGCGCTCATCAGCGGTTCTCCTTCTGGGGCTCGTTGGCGGAGGCGGGCGCCGTCAGGGCCTTGCGGAAGATCTCGGTCAGGGGGCGGCGCACGGGCCCGAGCTCGCGCACCGTTCCCAACTGCTGGGCCAGGACCAGGAGCTGCTGCTCATCGGCTCCGGCAGCCGTGATGACCAGGTTGCCTGCGGCATCAGACCCGATGGCGGGGTCAGCCAGTACTCGGAATCCGGGCAGGTCGGCGAGAGAGTGAATCGGGGCGGTCCCCGGCGCCTGCTGCACCACCACCCTCCAGCGGGGCGTTGCGGTGGCCTGCAACTCTGGGACGGTGCCGTCGGCGATGAGACGGCCCTCGCGGATGATGGCCACCCGGTCGCATAGGCGTTCGACGACATCGAGTTGGTGGGACGAGAAGAGTGTGGGTACGCCGGCGGTCGCCCGCTCGAGAAGGACTTCGCTCATGACGTCCACCGCCACTGGGTCCAAGCCGGAGAAGGGCTCATCCAATATGAGTAGTTCGGGGTCGGCCACCAGGGCGGCGGCGAGTTGGACGCGCTGCTGGTTGCCCAGCGAGAGTCTCTGGACCTGATCGCCTCGTCGCTCGGCCAGCCCCAGTCGTTCGATCCAGCCCTCGGCCGAGGCCCTGGAGGCAGGTGCGGACAGCCCTCGCAGGCGGGCCAGGTAGACCAGCTGCTCGGTCACCTTCATACGAGGGTAGAGGCCCCGCTCCTCGGGCATGTACCCGATGTTCCGGCGCATGGCGGCGTCGATCGGGACGCTCTTCCAGGTGATCTTGCCGGCGTTGGGCGTGAGCACGCCCATAACGATGCGCATGGTGGTGGACTTGCCCGCGCCGTTGGCGCCGACGAAGCCGACGATCTCGCCGCTGTTCAATGATAGTGAAAGACAATCCAGTGCGCGAAGACTTCCGAAATACATGGAAATATCAGATAGAACCAGCATCCAGCACCTTTAATGTGATCCATATTATACGTGAGTGAAGTTGACCTCGTCGGAGGGTCATAGTATTATAGTACTGCTGTCCAGCCAAGATGAAAGTTGAGGTGTGCAGCATGTGGGTCGCCGCTGGCATTGTGGCAGGAGTCATTATCTGGATCTGGATCTCTCCGCCTGCTTACTGATTCAATAATTGCCGATTCCTCGCCGATGGTGTGAGGTGCCGCTCGGGGTCTGCGCATAGTGCGGGCCCCGATCTGCTGATTGCTTTGGTATGCGGATGACTGAAGGGTGCCCTCCAATTTCTTCTCATTTTCCGAGCGAGCGGGCCTGGTGGATTAATTATGTGAATGGGATTTTAGGACAAGGTCTTTATCTCGAGTTGCTCGGCCGCCGGGGTCTGACCGTCGCGGCCGCCCTGCCGCTCGGCCTTCTCGGCGCGGCGGTCCTGGCCGGGCGCTGGCCGGTGCTCCCCGGGCGGATGACGGTCCCGGCCGTCGCACTGATCGCCCTCGCGCTCGCACTGGCGGTCCTGGACGCCTTCGGGCGTGACCACCCGACGGGCGAGCGCGAGCACCTGCGGGCCCTGGGGCTCACGCGCGCTGGCGAGGCCGGGATGATCGCCCTGGAGGCCCTTCCCGCGTCCCTGTCGGGCGCCGCCTGCACCGCGGCCGTTCTCGACGGCGCCCTGAGCGCTCCCGCGCGGGCGCTCGCCGCGGTCTCGGTCCTGCTGCTCGTCCCCGCAGCGGCCATCTGGCTGGCAGTGCCCCTGGCAGCGGCGGGCTCCCTGCCCCGAGGGTTCCCCGGCCCGGGGGCGCTCCCCGCGGCCCGCCTGCGCTGCCCGGCCGGCCGCACCGGCGCTCTCGCCTTCGCCTACGCGGCCGGGTCGAGCCCGCTGCGCCTGTGGGGCGGGGCGGCGGCGATCACCTTCTGCGGCGCGGCCCTCGTCCTGGCCGGCGCGGGCCCCGCCCCCGCCGTCTGGCTCACCGGCTGCTGGCTCGCGGCGGGCGTCGCCCTGGAGCTGTGCCGCGTGGAGGAGGGGCCCGGCTGGGCGCGGATCGCCGCCGTCGGCCAGGTGGGCCGGGCGGACCGCCTGCGGGCCAGGACCGTCGTCGCCACCGGGATTCTCGCGGCGTGCCTGCTGGTTCTGATGCTTCTCGCGCTGGGAGCCGCGCCGCGGCCCAGCGGTGCGGAGGCGCTCGCGGCCGGTGCCGCGGTCCTGTACGCCGCCGTCCTCCAGGTCGCCGTCGAGGCCGTGGTCGTGCGCCTGACCGGGACCCGCCGGCTGCTCGCGGCCGAGGAGATCCTCCTGGCCCTCCTCGCCTTCGTCCCCGTTGCGCCGCTGGCCGGCCTCATCATGCCGGCCCTGCCCTCGTGGCGCACCGAGAGGAGGGCCCGGCGTGCGTGATCTGCTCCAGATCAGGGGCCTGACCCGCCGCTACCGTGGCCGCGGCGGCGTCGGACCGGTCGACTTCGGCGTCGGGGCCGGCGAGGCGGTCGCCGTCGTCGGCCCCAACGGCGCAGGCAAGACGACCCTCTTCCGCGTCCTGGCGGGCCTGGAGCGCCCCCAGGCGGGGACGGTGCACGTGGGTGGGGCCGTGGGCGGCCGCGTGCCCGCCGCCGACCTCGGCTTCCTGCCCGAGGAGGCCGCCGACCTGCCCCGCCTCACGCCCCGCCAGGCCTGCCGTCTCGACGCCGCCCTGAGGGGCCTGGAGCTCACCGACGCCCAGATCGACGCCCAGCTCGGGCGCCTGGGCGCGGCGGGCTTCGCCGACACGCCCACCCGCCGCCTGTCCCAGGGCATGGCCAAGCGCTCCGCCATCGCCCGGGCCCTGCTGGGCGAGCCGGACGTCGTCGTCCTCGACGAGCCCCTCAACGCCCTGGATGTCGCCACTGTCATCGCCCTGAAGGAGGAGCTGCGCAGGTGCCGGGAGCGCGGCGCCGCCGTCCTGCTGTCCAGCCACGTCCTCGACCTGGTCGACGAGTCCTGCAGCCGGGTCGTCCTGCTCGATCGCGGCCGCGTGGTCGAGACCGTCGACGTCACCGGGGGCCGCGGCACGGCCGAGCGCGCCTACCGGCGGCTGTTCGGCTGACCGGGCCCGCCACACCCACCGCCGGTGCGGGTGCGCCGCCCCCGGTGGGCCCGGCGGCGGCGCTATCGTGGGCGCCGTGCACCTCAAGACGTTGACGCTCAAGGGCTTCAAGTCCTTCGCCTCGTCGACGACCCTGCGCCTGGAGCCCGGCATCACCGCGGTGGTCGGCCCCAACGGATCGGGCAAGTCCAACGTCGTGGATGCCCTGACCTGGGTCATGGGGGAGCAGGGCGCCAAGAATCTGCGCGGAGGCTCCATGGCCGACGTCATCTTCGCCGGGGCCGGGTCCCGCCCGGCGCTCGGCCGCGCCGAGGTCTCCCTGACCATCGACAACACCGACGGCTCACTGCCGATCGACTACACCGAGGTCACCATCACCCGCACCCTCTTCCGCGGTGGCGGGTCCGAGTACCGGATCAACGGCACCGCCTGCCGCCTCCTCGACGTCCAGGAGCTGCTCTCCGACACCGGCCTGGGCCGACAGATGCACGTCATTGTGGGGCAGGGCCGACTCGACGCCGTCCTGTCCGCCACGCCCGAGGACCGGCGCGGGTTCATCGAGGAGGCCGCAGGCGTCCTCAAGCACCGCCGTCGCAAGGAGCGCGCCCTGCGCAAGCTCGACTCCATGGCGGCCGACCTCGCCCGCCTGACGGACCTGACCACCGAGCTGCGCCGCCAGCTCGGCCCCCTGGCCCGGCAGGCCGCCGCGGCGCGCCGCGCCCGCACCATTCAGGCCGAGGTCCGCGATGCCACCGCCCGGCTGCTCGCCGACGACGTCGTCCAGACCCAGTCCCTCCTCGAGGCCGGGGACGAGGACAAGGCCCTCCTGGCTCGCCGCCGCGCCGCCGCGGAGGAGGCCGCCCGCGCCGCCCGCTCCCGTCTGGCCGAGCTCGCCACCGTCGAGACCACCTCCGCGCAGCGCCTGGCGCGAGCCACCGATGTCTGGGAGGGGCTCACCGCCGCCGCCCAGTCGCTGGGCGCGCTGGCCGACGTCGCCGCCGAGCGCGTCCGCGGCCTCGCCTCCGCCCCCGCGCCCACTCGGGGGACCGACCCCGAGGAGCTCGAGCGCCGTGCCGAGGCGGCCGCGATCGAGGAGGCCGAGCTGGAGGGCGCCATCGAGACCGCCCGCTCGGCCCTGTCCGACGCGACCCGTGGGCGCGCGGACGCAGAGGCCGCGGAGACCGACGCCGAGCGGGTCCTGTCCCAGGCGCAGCGCCGTGCCGCGGACCGTCGCGAGTCACTGGCCCGCGCCGGCGGCCGAGTGGCCTCGGCCCGCTCCCGCCACGAGGCCGCCCTGGCCGCGCGCGAGCAGGCCCGCTCGGCGCTGGCGGCGGCCCGTCAGCGCGCCGACGCCGCGCAGGCCGCACTGACCGATCACCGGGGGGCGCGCCCCGACGACCCGAGCGGCGACGGTGAGGCGCCGGGCGAGCAGCAGGTCCGGGCCGCCGCTGCCCACGAGACGGCCGCCGCCGGGCTGGCGGCCGCTCGCGACGCCGTCGCCGCGGCCACCGACGCCCGCCGCGAGGCCGCGTCGGACCGCGCCACCTGGACGGCGCGCCGCGACACCCTGTCCCTGTCGCTGACGGCTCAGGACGCCACCGGCGCCCTCGCCGAGGCGGGCCTGCCCGGTGTGCTCGGCCCCCTCAGCGAGGCCGTGGGTGTGGAGCGCGGCTGGGAGAACGCCATCGCGGCGCTGCTCGGCGACCTCGCCGGGGCGGCCGTCGTGGAGGGGATCGGGAGCGCCCTGACCGCCATGGCGCACGTGCGTGACGGAGGCGGCGGCGCCCTGCGCCTGGTGATCCGGGAGCCGGGCCCCGCCGGGACCGGCGGGAGGGGCGCCGAGGGCGCGCCCGCCGGTGCGGAAGCAGGTGCGGAGGACGGCACGGCGACCGGTGCGGAGGCCGGCACGGCGACCGGTGGCGGGGGCAGTACTGGGACGGCCGGGACGTCGGCTCCGCCACCGGAGGGCGCACGCTCCTCCACCGCCCTGGTGTCGGCCGAGCAACCGGGGCTGAGCGCCGCCCTGAGCCGGATCCTCGCCGGAGCCTGGGTCGTCCCGGACCTGGAGACGGCCCGCGCCGTGCGGGAGACCCTGCCCGAGGCCGTCGTCGCCACCAGGGACGGGGAGGTGCTCGCACCCGCATGGGCGACGTCCGCCGGGCGCGGCACCTCCTCCGTGCTCGAGTTGGCCGCCGCGCACGAGGAGGCCTCCGCCGAGGCCGACGCCGCCGCCCGGGCCGAGACCGAGGCCGACGCCGCCCTCGATGAGGCCCGTGATCGCGAGGAGGCCGCCCGCCTCGCGGTCGGCGAGGCGCTGTCGGCCCTGCGCGCGGCCGACGCCGACGCGGCCCGCTCCGCAGAGGCGCTGGCCCGCCTGACCTCGGCGGCGCGCGCCGCGCAGGAGGAGGCCGAACGCGCCCGACGCGTCCTGGAGCGGGCCGAGGACGAGTCGGCTCAGCGCACGACCGAGCTCGCGGCGGCGACCTCGGCCCTGGCCGACATCGAGTCCTCGGGCGCGGACGACGACGGGCACGGGGGCCTCGACGACGCCGTCGAGGCCGCTCGCGCAGGGCGGGAATCGGCGGTCGCGGAGGCCCGCCGGGCGCGCGCCGATGAGACCGAGGCCCGTCTGACGCTGCGCACCGCCGAGGAGCGCGAGCGCTCGGGGCGCGGGCGCGCGGACTCCCTGCGCGCCGCCGCTCGCCGCGAGCGGGAGGCGCGCGCCGCCGCCGAGCGGGCCGCGGCGCGGCGCGCCTCCCGGCTGGCCATCGCCTCCCGCGTGCGGGACCGCGCCCGGACCGCCGCCGATACCGCACGCGCCTGGATACAGGAGGCCCAGGAGGAGCGCGTCCGCATCGAGACCGAGCGGACGCGGGCGGGCGCCGCGACGAACGAGGTTCGCGCCGAGCTCGACGACCTGGGCGCGGAGATGTCCCGGCTGACCGATGCCGCCCACCGCGACGAGATCGCTCGCGCCGAGCATCGCATGCGCCTGCAGTCCCTGGCCGAGCGCGCCATGAACGAGCTGGGACTGGAGCTGGAGCCGCTCGTGGAGGAGTACGGGCCGCACATGCCCGTTCCCATGGCGGTCGGGGAGGGGGCGGACGACGGCGCCGGTCCGACGGACGATGGGGACGGGGGCTCCGCGGGGGAGCGGGCCTCCCTCTCCCGGGGCCGCCCCTACGTGCGCGCCGAGCAGGAGAAGCGGCTGACGCGGGCCAACCGAGATCTCGCCCGCCTGGGCAAGGTCAACCCGCTGGCCCTGGAGGAGCACGCCGCCCTGGAGCAGCGCCACCAGTTCCTCGCCGCCCAGCTCGCCGACATCAAGGCCTCCCGGGCGGACCTGCTGCGCATCGTCGAGGAGATCGACGCCCGCGTCCAGGAGGTCTTCGCCCGGGCCTACGCCGACACCGCCCGCGAGTTCTCGGTCGTCTTCGACCGGCTCTTCCCCGGCGGCGAGGGGCGGCTCGTGCTCACCGATCCCGGCGACATGCTCACCACCGGCATCGAGATCGAGGCGCGCCCGGCGGGCAAGAGGGTCAAGCGCCTGTCGCTGCTGAGCGGCGGGGAGCGGTCACTGGCCGCGGTGGCGCTGCTCATCGCGATCTTCAGGGCGCGGCCCTCGCCCTTCTACGTCATGGACGAGGTCGAGGCGGCCCTGGACGACACGAACCTGGGGCGCCTGCTGGAGATCTTCTCCGAGTTGCGCGAGACCAGTCAGCTCATCATCATCACCCATCAGAAGCGCACCATGGAGGTCGCCGACGCCCTGTACGGCATCAGCATGCGCGACGGCATCACCAAGGCCGTCAGCCAGCGGCTGGCGCGCGGCGGGGAGGCGAGCGGGGACACGGCCTGACGCGCCCACCGGGATCGGCGCCGCACTCGCCCCGGCGGCACGCGACCGCGCCCGTATGTGTGACGAAAGTCAGAACAAAGTCGCCGGGTCGCGGACGAGTGCGATTGCCGCTTGCGCCCGCGGCGAACGCGGTGCCGGCAGTGCACGACACGTGTCGTGGACCTCAGCGACGGCGTGACGCACGTGAGGCACAATCAACCCTATGGGTGACATGATCGTTCCTCTGCTCGTCGTCGTCATCGCCGCTCTGGCGGTTATCGGAATCTTCATCATCAGTCGCTACCCCGTCTCCACCTGGCGAGCCGGACTGCGCGACCTCACCAAGGCCGCCCGTGACAAGGAGGGGCCCGTCGAGGTCGTTCCGCAGGACGTGCACCTGGACGATCTCATGACTCGTGACGACTCCTCGGCCTACACCCGCACCGATGCCTTCCCCGGTCTGGTCGGCGCCGTGGAGAAGGCCATGACCACCGCCGAGGGGACCACCGCGGTGGTGCGTCGGGCGCGCGCCGAGCTGACGTCCGATCATGCGTCTGGGTCGCGGGCCGCGCGAGATGGGCAGATTCCGGTTTCCTGAGCAACCAGCCGCG
>RBWB01583505.1_pt1 | contig 11838 bp, 12 predicted proteins | sample 2014201 | NCBI WGS metagenome assembly RBWB01 (sample SAMN10133834, study PRJNA383868) | Human oral metagenome, whole genome shotgun sequencing project. | isolation source: supragingival plaque isolated from 88 juvenile twins | host: Homo sapiens | place: Australia
CGTATCGAGGATACGTATAAGTATTCGGTATTCCAGCTCAGTGAGAAAGAAGTCTACTTTAACCTATTAGAGTCGATTGGTATCCCTGGTCGTTATACGAAAGAGTTCTCGCTTTATAACCAGATGTTCGTGGATCCGATTACTGAAGAGATATTGATCGAGATGGGTGAACCGACTGATTGGGTAGGCTTACTCATGCGTTCAGTTGAGTTATTAGTAACATTAGATCACCCAGATGAGACAGATGGTTCGATGACACGATTCCGTGGCTACGAGCGTATGGCAGGTGAGATATATACTCAGTTAGTCCGTTCGATACGTGAACACAACAGACATGGAATAAAAGAGAACTATCCATTAGAGTTACACCCTGAAGCTGTTTGGATGTCCTTGATCAAAGACACCACCAAACAGATCAAAGAGACACTCAATCCGATACAGGATCTAAAAGAAGTAGAGATCACGACTACGGTTGGTAATGGTGGTCGTTCTAAGCAATCCATGGTGAAGCATACCCGTGCACACAACCAAAACAGTATTGGTGTATTGTCCGAGGCATCCGTAGACTCATCCGATGCCGGTGTAACCGTATACATGTCGTCTAATCCATTACTGAAGTCATTACGTGGATTACCGGCTAACAGTAACACCATGGATAAGAATAAGGACTTAGATGCTAAGTCTGTACTCTCTACTACTGGTAACATGTTGCCTTGTAGTGACATGGATGATCCTAAGCGTCAGAACTTCGCTCAAGTACAGATGGGACACACCATCGCCGCTTCTTCTTATAGCGTGATGCCTACTCGTACTGGTTACGATGATACACTAGCTAAAAGGTGTAGTGATACCTTTGCCTCTATAGCAGAGCAAGATGGTGCGGTACTAGCAGTCGATGACTACATGATTACGGTTAAATACAAAGACGGCACAGAACGCTCGATTGAACTAGGACGTAAGTTTGGTCATTCAGGTGGGTTTACGACTACGCATGACGTGATTACGAAACTGAAGCCGAATACCAAGTTTAAGGCAGGTGATGCATTGGCCTATAACGAAGGGTTCTTTACTGAAGATACGGCCTTACCAGGTAAATTGGCTTATAAAGGATTTACCTTAGTGCGTGCGGCCCTGATGGAGCATCCGTATACCTACGAGGACTCCTGTGCTGTGTCGTCTAAGTATGCTCAGTCGACTAAAGTGCGTACGGTAAAAGAGAAAGAAGTGATCGTTGCATTCGATCAATCCATCCATCGCTTAGCTAAGCCTGGTACGGTTGTTAAGATAGACGATCCTTTGTGTTTCATCGAGAGTAGCTTAACTGCCAATACAGGCATGTTCGATGAAGATACCATTGACTTACTCCGTAACGTGAGTGCACTGTCACCACGATCTCCAGTAAATGGCGTAATCGATAAGATCGAAGTCTATTACAATGGCGACATGGAAGACATGTCCGATAGTTTGCGTAATATTACACGTCTATCGAATGTTAACTTAGCCAAAAGACAGAAAGCATTAGGTAAGTCTATCTATACTGGTGAAGTCGATGAAACCTATCGTGTCAATGGTAATCCTCTAACTTTAGACAGTGCAGTAATCATCTTTACGATTACGACTGAACAAGGGTTAGTGGAAGGCGATAAAACCGTATTGGGTAATCAGCTTAAGAATACGATCGGTCATGTGTTCACCGAACCACCACGTACCGCGAATGATGACTTATCGATGGGTGAAGAAGTCGATGCGATCTTCAGTACCACATCCCTCTATAAGCGTATCGTGAACTCTCCATTCTTGATGGGGATGAACAACACACTCTTAGTGGAGATGTCTAAACGCATCGGACAAGCGTATATAGACGAGAAGATGCAATAGACATCGAAGAGATAACGAAGATGAAGTAGACAGCCATAGGACACTCTGGTAGGGCATATCCCTATCAGGGTGTACCTATCCCTATGGAAGTAATGTGACCTGCCCTCTTAGCGATCTAGACGCATCTAGGGCATGCTATAGCTCATTTACACCTTATAAGGATTTAACATGTTAGAACAAGACCAGCAAGATGCGGTAATACTGGCTGCCGCAGCATTCTTAGTCGGACAGTTCTCACTGCGCTTGATCACCCATGGTGCCGGTGTGATCGCTGAGCGTAATGGGGATTATCTCGACACCAACGTCGTAGAAGAGATGGCACTGAGTGAACTCAGTCGCCGTATCGTTGATCGTGCACACGGCAAATAAGGAGACTTAAAACATGATTAGCCAACACTTGCTTACCATGGCGCAAGAAGCCGCCAAGTCCTCTTTACTGCCTGGTAGCCACTTAAAAGTAGATGATGATACTCCGCTAGGATACATCATTCGTAACATCACACCACCTGAAGAAGTACTCTTACAGACTGAATCAGCTAATGTACTCAGTACCGTATCCGATACCGCTTATACCAAAGTGGCTAATATCGGCCCGATGGCACTACCACTTGCCATGGGTGAGATCGAACAGCAATGCATCAATCCCCTGATGCAGCAAGTGGCATTTGTACGTACTGTGGTGAATCCATTAGTACGTGAAATAGCAGACCAAGTGAAATCTACCATCAATGTAGAAGCTTCTACTGATGATTTGGTGAAGATCATCAAGCTTTATACGCCTGACTTCATCCATGGTGCTTATGGTGAATACATCCGTCAATGTGAAACCACACCCAATATCCAAAAAGGCCCTGCATTCAGACCACAATTAGACCCTAATCTGGATCGCAATACCATCTTGGATGTCGTGAAAACAGACAGTGATGAAATCAATGCTGGTTTAATGGAACTCTCGGCTATCTATACCGATTTGGTTGGTGGTGACTTGATTGTCGATGCATGGCAACTGATTGCTTCGCCTAATGAAACCATCGGTGGGTTGATCATCAACTTCCGTAACTTCATCTTGGCTACAGCAGCATTCATCATGGCCGATAACATCGTGAAGCATCTGCCGATCAAGACTGGTTTGAACAGTGAAGCATTGAATACATGGGGCGCATTTGCTCGTTGTGCATTGGCACGTGTGGCTTCTGCTTCTTTATCTACCTATGCTAATGCCATTGCGACTAAGCGTCTGGTACAGAATGCCGACAACAAGACCATTACGGTATATGGCCCTGTATACGATGAGTTCTACCATGAAGACAAGATGGACATCGTGGTGGGTATTGCTTATTCTAAAGACAACACTCATTACCGCATGCTCTCTGAAGTATTGGAGCAAGCAGAAGTATTGTCTCAGCGCGGTAAGATTGCTCTAGCTTCCTTAAATCGTTCACGCGATAACCGCATGTCTGCCCGTATCTCCGATAGCATCCAAGCCGCTATCTTGGCTATGGTAGATACTGCTAAAGAAGACACGAATCATGGACTTCATCCGTTCTTGATTAAAGGTTATTTACCAGCTGAATATCGCGCTGAAATCGGTAAGTATATCAACGACTATTTCCCTGGTGATGTCATCCGTCGTGAGCCATTGACAGAAGTCGTGTCACGCATCATGTGTAGCCTATTCTTTAAAGACACGATGGCTGGTGTGATCTTGACACGCATGGCTCAAGTAGAAGCCAAATATCCTAAGTCTGAACTCTCTACCATCGTCTCCATCACGATGATCGACATCTTGATCGAATGGGTAGGATGTCAGATCCAAGTAGCTAAGTAAAGATACCATTACCCTATACCTGCCTACCTTATCCTCTTTTTGGGGATAGGGTAGGTAGTGTATTAGGTGTATTTGAACTCTAGGAGTATAAAGAACATGAATATCGAAGGTGGACAGCGTGATGCTGAAAAGATCAAGTCTATCTTAAAGACTGTATCCGGACAAGTCATCACGACAGAAGGATGTCGTATCATCTTTCCAGCAAGATGGGCACTATACGACTTAGCAGAAGTAAATGTAGAACCGTATTTCTACGGGTTGGTGAAGATACAGACATTGGATGGTAATACTTACGCTATCCAGAACATGCTCTCGTTTATCCATTCCGATCCGGATACGATAGAGACAGTAAAAGTAGACGATGATCCTTATTACGTATTAACTTATCATCCAGGCAGTGTGGTGATTAAGACGACGACACTCTTGAAAGATAACGATATCTTAAGTGCTGTCTACAGTGAATTCATCAAAAGAGGCAAAGTGCCTTTCTACGTAACGTATAACGATTTAAACAAAGTATTCGACACAGCAGCATCCCATGCAGGAAGATCATTAGGCGATACCGCTGATATCATGGCCGTACCGATCTCCATCATCGCCCGTAATCCTAAAGATGTTACGCAATATTACAGGGAGATCATCAACACTGTCGATCCTAATACAGTGAAGCCGGTATACGTACCGATTACTTCAGTCGATCAGTCTGCTACTTCTGCGATTACCAAGATCACTGGTAGTTATTTCTATCAAGGTGTGGTATCGGCGATTAATAACCCAACTGATCAAGCAGAGGTCTTGGACTTAGTCTTACGCACTTAGTTTTTAACCTTATACAGACTGAGCCTATTAGGCTTAGGGTGTAAACTTAATTAAAAGGACAATACAATCATGCCACTTGATAGCATGCCACAGAAAGAGTTCGTCTACAAGATGAGCCGACTAGAAGGTACCAATAAGAAAGGTATCTTAAAACCCGATGCCGATGGCTGTTACACGATGTGTATCGGTGCACTGGATCATGCTTCTAAGAACCTAGAAGCCAATGGCCAGAATGTCTATTACTCTAGCCAAGGTGCCAACAGGTTCTTCGACAAAGGCACGATATTCAACTCCCGTATTCAAGGTGGATTCATCAAAGCAGAATACGGCCATCCTAAACGAGATGGAATGAGTGAGCGTCAGTTCCTGGAACGCAACTTAACGATAGACGAGCGCATGACTTGCGCAACGTTCATGGAGATCTGGTTAGTACCAGACTACGTCGATCCGAATACCAATGAAGAATGTGTCGGTATCTTCGGTAAGTTTAAACCTTCTGGCCCTTATGCTGATGCTTTAGTCCGTGACTTAGAGTCAGCCGGTGTCAATGTATGTTTCTCGATTCGTTCATTGACCACACGTAAGATCATCAACGGTCGACTTTGTAAGCTTCTGCATACAGTCATCACCTTCGATTTCGTGAATGAGCCTGGTATCTCAGCAGCTGAGAAACTCGTCTCTCCTTCCATGGAGCAACAACACCATCACCTAGATGGTCCTGCTGATATCGAAGTGACTGAACACACTCTGCGTAAAGTATTGGATCGTGCGGCTGATGGTAAAGTATCCGTAGAGTCTGGTATGCTGCATCTCTTAAAAGAAGTCGAGATGTCATTCCAACGCACCACACGTACACACGAGTGGTAATCTAACTAACCTAAATAAGAGGTCATCGTCAACATGGAAATAACACTCAAAGACAGTGAGATCGATAATTTCATCCGATACCTCAATACGGCTTCTACTATCCCCTTAACAGCAGCTGACATTACTGTTGGCGATCCAGTAGACTTAGGGACATTGCCTAAGGTTATTCCCCAGGATGAGATGGAGAACTACACCGATAGTATACTCGCTAGAGCGAATACTGAAGTAACCATCTTACCGACTAAAACAGGACAAGTATCAGGTAAAGGATACGTAGAAGCCTATTCACGACTACATCTCGCTATCATCTGGGATAGGGTAAAAGAAGCCTGTCCTAAGGTAGATGATCGTTATGCTGTAGATATCGATCCGATATGGCGATCTCCTAGACCTACATTAGAAGACTTGAATGAATGGGTAGAGAAACACCTCTATACCAGAAGCCAGTCTGTTGGCTGTCGGTTAATAGGCTATCGCAAGAAGAAAACGGATTTTGGTGTGGCTACACTGAAGATCGTAGCAAGAGAGACGAGTTTACTTTACATGGGTGAACTGGAAGTAGAAGTGGTGTTCGTACCGATACCGATCGTACACACAACGATGGATGGGTTCGAAGGTGAGATGTACATTGAAGAGAACTTGCTGAGTGTGAATGCGTTCCCACGATACATGCGGGATAATCTAGTCCACGGATAAATGAATAGCCAACATGGTGGATGACAAGGTGGATTACTATCCGACATGTTAGTGCCTGATATTCAGTTAGGCACGAATATGGAGGAAATTATAGATACTTACTATTATAGTAGTGTAAGGGATGAGTGTCATCTCTTTTAACACTGTTAGCTTACGTAAGCTTATTTATTTTTACCTACTTAAACTGAAAGGAATCCATCATGGCTATTCATGATACAGTAACCAAAATCGCCGCTAAGATCGAAAAAGACCATTTGTCTTACGATGCCGAAGCACGCAACTTGAAAACTTCCGGTGATGTCGTCGGTACTACACTGGAAGTACTGAAAGAAGAAGGTATCGTCGACATGACTAAAAAGCAACTCGATGATGCTGCCAAAACACTGGACTTCTTCGTATCCAGTACTGCCTTGGCTACCGGTGAAGCCTCACTTGGCGTGTTCAAGAAACACAAAGATGTCGATTCTACCAACGTAGAATACGACTTCGCCAAAGGCATCAAAGTGAACCAAGCAGTACGCCGCGAGTTCGAAGCCTCTGCGCCTCCACGTGATGGTGAAGAGCGCAAAGTGACTACCCGTTACCTGCGCGCCGATGCCAAGATCACCGTGAAATCTGTTTCATCCAAATCGCAAACCGGCATGCTGTCTATCCGCGATCACCTCTACGAGTTGGGTGAAAAAGAACTTGGTTCTAAAGAGAAGAAGTAATCTCTAGGCGTATAATATAATGAATCGAAATAACACCGTCTTTTTGGGCATATTGGGATGGTGTTACGATTGCTTAGTGTTTTGCATTCATGTACACTCAGGCTATCGGGTTCATTTTTTTCTCCTAATCTTTAATAGACCATCTATATCTCTTAACCGAGGTATAGATGGTTTCTTTTTTTATTATGTCTTTTTATCTTAGTATATCTCCCTATGTCTGGTGGTTACTAGACATAGGGAGGCATGCTCTATGCTGTCGTATGCACTCCAGCGTAGCTTACGCTATGTTCTTATTGTTTTTTCATGTAGCCCAATACAGACTAGACGTAAAGTTTAGAATGTAAACCAGAAAGGAATCTTAACATGGACGATTTAGATGATTTAGTTAAATTAACAGAGGTGATGTTGATGCCTAATGACATCGTCTCTCAAGTCAACTTTGCTTATCGTGTATTAAGCGTTGTAGGTGGTGATCGCAAAGCACCTGATAAGTTGGCCGATGCTTTAAAAGAAGGTTTTGGCGACATCAGTATCTTCAATCTGCTAAAGATCGCATTAGAAGGATACCGTCTAGAAGAAGGCTTTGATGTTAACGATGCGATCGAACAGTTCTGTATTAATTACCTAAGTAGTGCCTTACAGGAAGTACACCCACTGAAAGACATCAATGGCAATACTGCCCAATACTGGGATAGTGTCTATCTGTCTAACACTCAAGAAACCATCATCTCTCTGCTGCTTGTCACTGCTGTAGCGATGGTTGATCAGGTACTGATAGACAGGAACATCGGTAAAGATGCAGAATCACTTTGCCTGATCGTCGAAGAAGCACAGAAGACACTGTACAGAGTAGGAGTCTATCTAGATGAACGAGATCACGACACCGTATCCCCTTAATGGGTCTGTCTACTATCTAAGGTATCCACTGTACGATCTGATCAATCGGGCGAATCAATACACCCCTGATCCGTTCGCTAAGAACTTCAATGTCGTCTCTTACGAATTAGTAGGCAATGAATACGTCTCTTATTTCGATCACGAGAGACCATTCTCACCACTGAATACGGATTACATCATGGACACTATTCTTACTGGTGTCGCTATCGATGCTAAGATGTTCTATTTGGCATCCATGCCGTATACGATACACACGGAAGAATGGCTGATTAACTACATGGTCTATCGTCTGTTCCATGATGTGGAAGACATCTATTACAGTTATCTGGAATATCTGGATGAGACGGGTGAATTCTATTTCGAGGATGATGGTGATAGCCCTTATTACAGGGATCAGAATGGCAATATAGTGGAGGTCAAGGATCCTGTTATCAGTCACGAGGAATACCGCTATATGGCCTATATCGTGTATCTGCTGGTACAGACCATAGCAGGATATCATCCTAATCTAGTACAGCAATTCTATTTCCATCGAGATAAGGATTACTACATCATCCTAGAAGAAGTAGAAGAGAAGATTAATCGAGACAGACATCCTCGTGTTAAGAGAGCATTAGAATGGATAAGAAACGTGAATAGGATGAGTTTACTTAGGTTGGAGGTAAGATGCCACACCTATTAAAAGGCAATCGTTTCTACCTATTGCTAGATGAGGCTTACGCATATGGCATTGAAGCTGTCAAGCAAGAGTATCCTCGTAATCCTTCTTTTGGTTCACGTGACTTAAAGGAAGATTTGGAGTTCATCGTACACAGTGCATTCAGTGGTGTTTACTATTGTAATCGCCAAGCAAGATACAGTGTAGATGACGCAGGATACTTAGCCGAGATGGCTATGCAAAGGTATCAGGATAAACTTAAGCAGTACAGTGATGTTGGATTGCATGAATTCGAAGATACGTATAAAGATCATTTTACAGAATTACAGAACAAACTAGACCATAACCGATATCCATCGTCTAAAGGCTATGTGTTCTTGAGGCAGTATTTTTACCATACAGCAAGACAAATGATCAATATCGGTATCTTCGATACTTTATCCGATATAGAGATAGATGTATCGCGTGTGAACAACAGCGATAGAAGTTACGCATTGAATGGAATCGTCCACTATAACCATTACTGTTTTACCGTATACGGATACAGTGGATAGATATAGCTAGTTACAAGGAGCATTGAAACATGGATATACATTCTATACCCGATATCGCCATCGATATGGGTGTGAACTATTACGAGATAGAACAACTCAATCGTTTTCTATCTGGTCAATACACGACATCGTTCGATTACCTAAGTATCGTAAACGATTACTTACAAAGCCTTAATGGTCAAGAGATCAACTTTGGTTGGAAGAACTCACTCCCAGGTTCTTTAGTACCGGTTAATCTGGAAGAAGATGCGATATTACCCACACTGGATGGATTAGCCACTAAGCTTAGACATACGGCTATCGATGAGAAACACATCGATGTCTATATTGCGATCTTCCGTAAGCTCTTGTTCTACATCTCTTTGGTCATCCGTACTGAGGTATTGGACATGATGCAGAAGATGCTGGTAGAGATACCTCTAGTCTTTAACTATCGTGTCGTGGCACAAGAGCACAACCTGATCTATATCCGTTATCTGTTGGATGGTGTAGAGCATTACTCGTTCGCAGACTGGGTCACTCGTATACGACGTGATGCACCTGTAATAGGGAGGTTCTAAGATGTCATTACACGATAAACTGAAAGCCATCCATCCTGATGCACATCATCATTTCTTCCATGTAATCGATCGTACGAACATGGGCGTGAAACTAAGTGCTGATGACATCGTGATGTTGTACGAAATAGACAAGATAGTCGGGTTAGCCGTAGGCACTAACTTAGCATCGTTTATGTTTATCCATCATTTGGACATGAATAATCATTTCAATGTCTATAAGGACATCATGTTAGTCGAGTATCGTAAGCGTCTAGAAGACCCATCTGTCATGACACCTTACCTTATAGCTGCTTACGTGATGAAACAGAACGATCCTAATCAAGCCAACTACGAGATGTTAGAACGTGAGGTAGAGACTAACCTCTACTACTTAACGGATAACACTCGCATCGTCGATGGATTACGTAAAGTGAGACATCAGTGGCAAAACCACGGCAGACACATCATGTCACGCAGTAAATAGCATAACAACATAAACCTTATACCCCTGTAGACCCATTACGGATCTACAGGGGCTAAGGGATATGCTGTCTTTCTTTTTTAGCTAGAAATTAGCTAATCTTACTACTGTTAGCGACCTCTTGAGTGACTTCATTCGAGATGCGTTGTTCTTCACGCCTCATCCTCATGGCGACATCCAGTATCATGCGTTGCTCTATCTCAGTCATGTGCATCCACTGAGCCAGATCTAAACCAGTATACTTACTCACTTGGTTAATCGTAAAGTCTTCTATTATACTCTTAAGGTAACTACCCTCACCATGTAACACATAAGCGCGTTTCATGTTATAGGGATAGAGGTCAGTGCTAGATGCTTCAGGTGTACCATCATCTACGTCTTTTAAACCATACACCTTATCGTGTAGTGATAACAAAGACAAGTGTTTCTCGGCTATGTCGTTATAAGGTTCCACTAAAGAACTACTGATCACCTTAGTGAATTCATCATAACCGGCGTTGATCAGTATACGTTCATCCCCATTGATAGCATCAGGATAGATATCCTTCTTAGCTACTACAGTAGAAGCAAACAAAGGATCCTTGATTGCTCCTACTGCATTGGGATTAACCGTATTGGTCTCTACTGAGCGAGTGACTGATAGATCTTGCCGGTCAGTATAAAAAAAACGACAACAGGGTTGATGGCGATGACTAATTTAGAGACATTATTCGAGTCATTGGTCTCGATCTCTTCTTCAGCAGCAGGAATAGTGAAGAGTACCTTGACTTGATCTTGGATATAGTCAATGATGGTTTTCACCATGTTCTGTACGATCTCAGGATCATTACCGATCATCTCTAATGTTTCGATGATGGTGTCACCACTATCCATTTCAGTAATCACTGGATCAGTACTATCATCGACGTATTCTTTTATCGTCAGTTTCTTGATGAAATGACTGTACTCACGCAGCATCGTCGCAGTAATCTTACGCGTAATGAAATCATTGCGTACACGCTCATCTGCTGCTTTCTCCAAGACTTCATTCACTGCATCGCGTATGTAAGTATCCCACGCTGCGCCATGTTCCACCATGGTACTGATGTTGGTGTTACCCAAGGTTACCCACACTTCTTTTACAGTTTTACGACGTGAATGGCGTTTAATGTCTTCACGACGATGGATCATGTACTCACGCTCAGGTGCTTCTGCTTTCCAATCACGCTGATAAGCTTCGATCTCTTTCAACGTAGTTTGATTGAACTCACTACTGATCAAGAACTGTTTCTGGCGTGTACTGAAACGATTGTCCACAAACAATGGCATATCCGGCATGTACAATGTACCGGTTACCATGCGTCTGTTACCACCGGTAATATCCACAGCACGGCTATACGGATAACCATCAGGATAACGGGCAGCTGCTAAGCCAAAAGCAATAGCAGGAATATCCAAAGGTGAAATAATATCCCTTAGTGTATTCGGATCGTATTCATCATCCTTGATGTTGATGTGGGCAATCTTACGGATGAATAAGTCTACGATCTTCTGTGCTGTATACCAAGTCATCAAACCGTAGTTAGAGCCACCGTATAGACGACCGATCTGTATTTTAGCCTGATCCAACTGAGTCTGTAAGTCCACGAGTTCATTCACCAATGGTGCACTGATAATAGCCACGATACCAGAGTGTGGCAATACGACAGTAAAGTGAGAACCGATACCCAGTGCATCTTGTACGATGATGCGTGCTTGGCGGCCAGTAGCTTTACCGGTATTAGAACGAGTGGTACTGCGATGGTAGTCTACACGATCACGCCCATTACCTAAAGAGATGTCTTGGCTAAAGGTGTTCTTTTCATTACGCAGTACATCCTGAGCGAATGCAGCTTCACTGCCTACGGCTTCCATGCCTTCACTGAGAGAAGT